>Ga0137321_1000163_pt1 | contig 20356 bp, 15 predicted proteins | sample EasRivERMZT399_2_FD_104758 | JGI IMG/M metagenome (GOLD analysis project Ga0137321, IMG submission 104758) | Soil microbial communities from meander-bound floodplain in the East River, Colorado, USA - East River MetaG ERMZT399_2 | ecosystem: Environmental > Terrestrial > Soil > Floodplain ... | reverse complement strand
TCGCGGCTTCAAGGACATTCGCACGATCACCTCCGAGGTGGGCGTGCTTCCCCGCACCCACGGCTCGGCGCTGTTCACGCGAGGTGAGACGCAGGCCCTGGTCACCGCCACACTGGGGACCAAGGAGGACGTGCAGCGCTTGGACTGGCTGGAGGGCGAATCGGAGCGTCGCTTCCTCCTCCACTACAACTTCCCGCCCTTTTCGGTCGGCGAGGTCAAGTTCCTGCGCGGTCCGGGGCGCCGCGAGATCGGCCACGGAGCGCTTGCCTATCGCGCTCTCGAGCCGGTGATGCCCACCGCGGAAGAGTTTCCGTACACCGTTCGCGTGGTATCGGACATCCTGGAATCGAACGGCTCGTCCTCCATGGCCTCGATCTGCGGCGGTTGTCTCTCGCTGATGGATGCCGGCGTGCCGATCCGGCAGTCGGTGGCCGGGGTGGCTATGGGACTGGTGATGGAGGGGGATCGGTTCACGGTACTGAGCGACATCGCCGGGGCCGAGGATCACCACGGCGACATGGATTTCAAGGTCGCCGGCACGCGTGACGGGATCACCGCGATCCAGATGGACATCAAGGTCGGCGGGGTGAGCCGCGAGGTCATGGGGCTGGCGCTTGCGCAGGCGCGCGAGGGGCGAATGTTCATCCTCGACCGGATGGAATCGGTGCTCGCGGCCCCGCGCTCCGACATCTCCGCTTTCGCACCTCGCATCCTGACGATGACCGTGGTCAAGGACAAGATCCGCGAGGTGATTGGGCCCGGCGGGAAGATGATCCGCTCGATCATCGAGCGAACCGGCTGTAAGATCGACATCGACGATGATGGCACGGTGCACATTGCCTCCGCCGACGTGGTGGCGGCCCGCAAGGCGATGGAGATCATCCAGGAGATCACTGCCGAAGCCGAGATCGGCAAGACCTACCTCGGAAAGGTGCAGCGGTTGATGAACTTCGGCGCGTTCATCGAGATCATGCCGAACGTGGAGGGGTTGTTGCATATCTCCGAGGTCGCCCACCACCGCGTGGAGGAGATTCGCGACGAGATGGCGGATGGCGACGAGATCATGGTCAAGGTGATCGAGATCGACGGACAGGGACGCATTCGCCTGAGCCGCAAGGCGCTCCTTCCTCAGGAGGAAGGGGCCGCGGCGGCGCACGGCGGAGGCGGGGGCGAAGGCGCCCCACCCCGGCGCGGTCCGAGCGGCGGCCGCGGCGGACCTGGCGGCGGTGGACCACGCCGCCGCCAGCCCGGTCCCGGCGGTCGACGGTAGGGAGAGCGCTGATGGGTCAGCGACTAGGGGATCTGCTGATCGAGCGGGGACTCCTGACCCCGTCGCAGCTGAAGACCGCGCTGCGAACGCAGGAGTTCTTCGGAGGACATCTCGGCTCGATCTTGATCGAGCTGGGGTTCCTGGACGAACGCACGCTGGGTGAGACCTTGGCGCGCTCCGCCGGAGTGCGGTACGCACCGAGCGACCTCCTGGTGGACATCCCGGAAGAGGTCATCCGGGCGGTGCCGGCGAAGGTCGCGGAGCGCCACAAGGCAATCCCGATCCGGATCCAGGACAAGCGACTCCATCTCGCCATGCTGAATCCGCGCGATCTCCTCTCGCTCGATGAGGTCGCCTACCTCACCGGCATGATCGTGGTGCCGTACGTCGCGCCGGAGTACCGGATCTACGAGGCGCTGGAGCGGTACTACCACCTCGGGCGGCTGCGCCCCGAGCGCATCATCGTTACGGGGAAGGTCGATCCGCAGGACCTGGTGCACGAGGAAGCTCAGTCCGCGGCCCCCGGCACGGCCTCCAGGGGTTCGCGGCCGAGTCCCCACGGCAGTGTCGGACTCGACGGGCTGCCGCTCGACGCCGAGGTCGATCTCGCCGGAGCGTCGTTTGCCGGGGCCGCCCCGCCCCCCCCCAGAACCGAGCAGATCCTCGACCAGTTGCCACGGAGCCTGAGCGAGTGGAGGGAGGGCGCGGGCACGCAGGACCTCCCGGTTGCGGCGCCGCCCCTCCCCGCCTCCCAGCCGCTCCGTCCAGCCCGCGGTGAGCCGGCTCCCGTGTCGGCCGCTGCGGCGCCGGCACCGGTCGCCGCACCGTCGCGTGATCCGCTCCACGAAACGGCGGAGCGACTGCTGGCCGCGGAAACCCGCGAGGACATCGCGGAGATCCTGCTGAACGCGACCGGGAGGTTCTTCCGCCGGCGGCTCCTCTTCGTGGTCCAGAAGGACCGCATCGTGGGGTGGGACGGCTGGGGAGATCAGGTCGCCCGGGAGAAGGTCAAGAACGTGCTCCTTCCCGTGGAGTCCCTCTCGCTCTTCACGCCGGTCCGCTCGTCGGCGACCCCCTTCCGCGGACCCGTCGCGGATCTGCCGGCGAACCGGCGCCTGTTCGAGGATCTCGGTATGAAGCCGCCGCTCGAGGTGGCGCTGCTGCCGCTGCTGATCAAGGATCGCGTGGTCGCGGTGCTCTATGGCGACAACGGGTCGGCGCCGCTCAGCATCCTCGACATGGAGCAACTACGGCGGCAGACGCTGCAGGCGGCGATGGCCCTCGAGATCCTGATCCTGCGGACCAAGATCCTCTCGGTGTAGGCTGACCACCTTCGACCTGTGAGGCGGGCGGCCGTCTCGATCCGTTCAGGGGTGGATCTAGAGCCCGTGGGTTTCCAGCTTGTGCGCCAGAGTATTACGGTGCACCCCTAGGGCACGAGCGGCACGCGTGCGGTTACCACCGCAGCGACGGAGCGTCACCTCGAGGATCTTCCTCTCGAAAGCACGCAAGGCGTGGGCCAGGCGGATATCGTGCTGGGACAGTTCGAGAACCAGACGCTCCAGCTTGCGGTTGAGGCTCTCGTCCACGGAACCTCTCCTCGGCGTCCGGGCGCAGTACCCCGCGAGTCTCCGGCAGCCACGAATCCAGTCTAAGTTGAGCGAAGCGGGCGCGATGATAGCACATCCGGGGAGGGGCTCCGGCGGGCGGTGCAGCGCGGCCGGGCCGTCTGACGTGCGCCGACTGGGGACTAGGCGGTGGGCCTCGAGGGCTGCCTCCCCGCCGAGTGGCGAGCTACTGCCTCGCCACCCGGTCGCCGATGGTGATCTCCCTGACGGAGCGAACGACCTTGGCGGTGGCATGGTTGTCCGCGACCCGCAGCACCACCCCTTGCCCGAGAACGACGGCGGGGAAATCTCCCGCCGATTCCAGCGACTCCTTGGGGTGCGCCACGTCGATGTACGACTCCGTGCTGTAGAACTCCTTCTCCCGATGATAGGTGCGGTAGATCATGACATGGTCTCCCGGGGCCAGGCCTTCGTTCGACCCAAGGTCGATCTCGATCAGATTCCCGGTTGCCACGTTCTGCAGGTCCTCGGAGGTGTAGACGATGTACCCCTTGGAGGTCTCCTCGAACTCCAGCCCGTACCGCTGGAAGGGCGCTCCCGCTGACAGGGGGACCGGAAGCTCCTCGAACGGCTCCAACCAGTCCCCCACCGAGATATCGCTGCAGGCCATCTCGATCATCGCGGTGGCGGTCTGGTCCTGCGAGGCAATGACCTTCAGCCTGCCGACCTGGTGGGTCACCGTGCCCATGACTTCGCCGGTGAGCGGGTGCAGCACCTCCCTGCCGGTGCGGAGAATGCTGTATTCCTGACCCGGCAGCACGCTCTGCGACAGCCCGCCATTGAGGTAAACCACCTCCCCGGTGCTCAACTTGGCCTTCGCCAGATCTTCCCTCTCGGCGACGATCAGCGTGGGGGCCGGCTGGTCGCTCGTCAGGTAGCAGGCGCAGTACAGGTCGCTCTCGTCGGCGACCGGCAGGAGCTCCGGACCGAGCACCTGTGGTGCGGCCGGTGCCGCCGGGGCAGCCGCCACCGCAGGGGGGGAGGAGAGGATCGGCTGCACGTCGGCGGGAGGGGGAGCGGTCGCGGGGCTCTGCAGGACCTCCCCCACCACCGTCGGAGGTCCTGGCACGATCAACGGGTCCCCCGGGTAGATCCAATGGGAATCCAGGACGTAGCGATTCTGGTCCCAGATCTGCGGCCACAGCCACGGGTCGCCGAGGTAGGTCGCCGCCAGATCCCACAGCGTGTCTCCGGCAACGATCATGTGCACCTTGGTCCCCTCCGGGAAGGCGGCGGGGTCGGGGGGTTCATAGGGGGTCCAGTGCCCCCGCACCCAGTGCCCCTGCTTCGGAGGATGGTGCGATCCGGTGGGGTGCTCCCCCTGCGCAGGGAGGAGGGTTGCGGAACCCGTCCAGACAAGCAGGGCACCTACAACCCAAACGCTGGCGGAGCGACCGTACATCCTCATGGAAATGCCTCCTCGGTGGGGGCTGGAGAACGCCGCCCCGGCCGGTATGTTATCAACATCGCATGACGTGTCAAGGATTTTAGACCAGGTGTTCAAGTTCTGGTTGAGTCGTTCTGCGACCCTCCACACACACCAAGCATCTCAGGATCACCATTATACTTTCTAGCGAGCACATTTCAATAGATGAGCGGACGAATATGCGCAAATGCCCCGCAGCCGACCCCTCAGCCCGGGTTCGGGGCACCCAACTGATAGAACGTCAGTCGGGTGTCACCGTACCGACACTCGCGGGTCATCGCCAGCAAGGCGATGGGGGAGGCGGGTGCCCGGGCCGCCGTCTCGACCACAATCTGGGCACCGGCCCCGAGCAGGTCCCCCCGGGCGAGGCGCACCAGGCACGAGGTTCTTTCGGTCTCCGCGGCATACGGTGGATCGACAAAGACGAGGTCGAAGCGCTCGCCCCGCGCGACCAGCCGTTCCAGGACGCGCAGGACCTCCCCCGGCTCGATCGCACCTCCCGGAAGCCGCGTTGCTTCCAGGTTTCTCCGCAGCACCGCCAGATGCTCCGGCTCGTGCTCGACCAGGACCACCCGTCCCGCGCCGCGGCTGAGCCCCTCCAGGCCGACGGCCCCGGTCCCGGCGTACAGGTCGAGGAACGCCGCTCCCGCCAGCCCGGGGGTCAGAATGCTGAACAGTGCCTCCCGGACCCGGTCCGGGGTTGGCCGTATCCCCCGTCCAGGGGGCACCAGCAGCTTCCGGCCCCGCGCCGCGCCTGCGATGATCCTCACTCCACGCCTCCTGCGCCGCGGGCTCGACCCGTTCCGCCGGGAGAGTGCGAGCGATCGCTCCCTCTGTCAACCCTCCCACGCTGGAAACCACGTCTCCGGCTGGGCTAACATCAGGCGCGGCGATGTCCCCTCGGCGTTCCCTCCGATCCACGGAAACCGGCGCGGCAACGCGACGCTGCAGACCCCCGCTGGCGCTCGTCATGCTCACCGCTGCTGGGAGAGACTTGCCGGTGATTTCAACGGTCCCCGTGCCCTACCCGCCAGGTGCAGTGCGGCGGAGACGCGTGTCCGCCGTCGCCGTGGCGCTGGCGGTCCTCGCGCTGAGCACCCTCGCGGCCCCCGTCATGGCCAGGACGCTGTACGTCGACAGCTCGAACGTGCAGCCGAACCCGGACGGCTCGATCGGCAACCCGTTCGTCGTCATCTCGGCGGCGATGTCGGCCGCGCTCAGCGGCGACACGGTGCAGGTCCTGCCGGGAACGTACGCCGAGGTGCTGACCCTCAAGAGCGGCGTCAATCTCCTCGGCGCCGGAGCGACGCTGACCACGCTCCAGGGAAATGGGACCGCGCCGGTCGTGACGGCGAACGCCGTCGTCACCGGAACGCGGATCGAGGGCTTCCGGATCACGGGGGGCGGGGGGACGAGCGGCGCCGGCGTCCGTTCCCTCTTCGGCTCTCCGACGATTGCGAACAACGTGATCGAGGGGAATACGGCCATCGGCACGGCGTTCCTCTCGGCGCGCGGCGGCGGCATCTACCTCTACCAGAGCGGCGCCCAGGTGCTCGACAACATCATCCGCGACAACGATGCGGGGACGCCTGCGGACGGGAGGGGCGGGCTTGGGGGCGGTATCTTCTCGCGCCTCGGCACCCCGCGCATCAGCCGCAACGTCATCTCCGGCAATACGGCGCTCGCGTCCTTCGACGCCTATTCCGCCTATGTCTTCGGGTATGGAGGCGGCCTCGAGATCCAGCTTTCGGCCGCAACCGTGACGGACAACCAGATCACAGGAAATGTGGCCGGTCTGGGCGGCGGAGGGATCGACGTCTACGGCGGATCATCCGTCGTGATGGGCAACACGATCGACGGCAACCAGGCGCAACCACCGGCGGCCGCGCCTCCCGGGTTCAGCTACGGCGGTGGGATGACGATCATCGCGACTGCCAGCCCGATCTTCCTCGACAATCTCGTGACCTCGAACGTCGCGCGCGACGGCGGCGGTGGGGTTGACGTATTCCCGCATCCGGGCCCCGCCACCCTCCGTTACGAGGCCAACGACGTCTTCGGCAATCTCGCGAGCCTCGACCCGGCAACCGACGAGACCTCCGGACTCCGTCTGTGCGCGGATACGTCTCCGGCAAACCCCCGGGTCCCCTGCCTGGACGACTCGCGCTGCCAGACGTCGGGAGGCGCCGGCGTCTTCGTGTACTGCCTGCAAGGCGGGATCGGAGTGGCCGGAAACGTCAGCGTGTCGCCGGTGTACGTGGCAAGCGGCAACGGCGACTTCCGGCTGGCCGCCGGATCTCCGGCGATGGACACCGGGCGCAACGGACTCCTCGAGTTCGCATCGGGGCCGGACACCGTCCTCGGCACGGCCGACGATCAGCTGACGCTGCGGCTGGAGCTCGGACCGCTGGACCTGGCCGGGAGCCCCCGGGCCATCGATGGCAACGCCGACGGCATCGCCACCGTCGATCTTGGCGCCTTCGAGCGGCTTGGCGGTCTCGTCGGCGACCGCGACGGGGACTGGGTCCCGAACGAGACGGATCAGTGCCCCGAACATTTCGATCCGACCCAGCCGGATGCGGACGGGGACGGCCGGGGAGACGCCTGTGACCTCTGCCCCGTCAATCCCAATCCCGATCAGACCGACACCGACGGGGATCGTCGCGGGGACGCCTGCGACCCGGACGATGACAATGACCAGATCCTCGACGACGGCGACGGGAGCGGCACCGCCGGGGACGCCCCCTGCGCGCATGCGGTGGTGACGGGTTGCGACGACAACTGTCCGACCGTCTCGAACCCGTCGCAGTTCGACTCCGATGCGGACACGACCGGCGATACCTGCGACTGCGCCGACACCGATCCTCTCATCCAGCAGCCCCCGGGAGAGATCGACACGCTCACCTTCGCACCGGGCTCCTCGACGCTGCTGCAGTGGAACGCCGACCCGCGCGCGGCGCGGTACCACCTCTACCGCGGCACCTGGGCCAACCTGCTGCTCACCTGGCACTATACTCAGGACCCGGCGCTGGTGCCGGGAGCGGCGCAATTCTGTGATCTCATGCAGCCAAGCGTGAGCGACACCTTCCTTCCGGTCAACCGGCAGCTGGTGTTCTACCTCGCTACCGGGGAGAACGTCTGCGGTGAGTCGTCGCTCGGGCGAGACAGCGCTGCCCTGCCGCGGCTCAATGCCAGCCCCTGCCCCTAGCGACCTATTCCGGGCGCCCCCGTTGCTAGTGTCCCGATTCAGAAGTTCCGTGCCAAGTCCGGCGAGTCATCCGCGCTGCTGGCAAGGCGGACCGACGACGGAATACCGGGAGTATTCCGAGGAGGTCCAACGCCGCCAGCGGCGTGGAGGGCCGGCGCAGTTGGCACGAAGCTTCTGAATCGGGACACTAGGTGCCGCCGCAAGCCATCGTCACAGGGCGGCGGCGCGGCGATGGAACTCACGCCGGAACGCACCCATGTCCACGGCCTGCACGCGCGGGTGGACCCGATTCGTCAGCAGGATGTAGATCCCTCGCCGGCGCGGTTCGATCCAGATCGACGTGCCGGTGAAACCGGTATGGCCGAAGGCGTCCTCCTCGAGGGCAGGGCCGCATGACCCCGAGCCGGCGGCGTTGAGCGCGAATCCCTCCGATCGCGCTTCCCCCTCCGCCAGCGCGGACCGCTGCCGGAGCCTCGTCAGGACTCGCGGCGGGAAGACGCCGCTCCCCTCCCCCAGCAGCTCCCGCCCCAGGCGCTGCAGGTCGCGCGCGCAACCGAAGAGACCGGCGCTGCCCAGTACTCCTCCCGCGACCCACGCGTTGTGGTCGTGCACCTCACCGCGGATCGTCCCGCTGCGGAAGCCACGGTAGCCGGACGCCACCGCTCCCGCGAGCGCGCGCTCGTACTCCTGACCCACCTCGGTGGCCGCGGCGCGTGGCGCGCGCGCCGGATCGGGCCGGAAGGAGACGTCGAGCCCGAGCGGTACCGCGATCATCTCGTGGAACAGCCGGTCCAGCCCCGCGCCCGCCGCCCGGGCCACCATCTCCCCCGCCACGACGTAGCCGAGATCGGAGTAGAGCACCGCGGACCCCGGACGAGAGGCCAGCGGCAGGGAGCGGATGTCGCGCAGGTACCCACCCACCTCTTCCGCCGCAACGTAGAGGGGATGCCAGGCGGCAAGGCCGGACTCGTGCCGGAGGAGGCGCGACAAGGTGATCCCGTCGAGGTCGAGGGTGGCGAGCTCCGGGAGCAGCACGCGCGCGGGAAGGTCGGGCGCCAGTCCCAGCTCGCGCTCCAGGAGGAGCGCCAGCGCCGCCGTCGCCAGGGGCTTGGTGAGCGACGCGAGGTCGAACGGGGTATCCACCCGCAGCGGCTCGCGCGTCGGCACGAGCTGCGCATCCCCGACCGCCAGGTGGCAGAGCGTCTCTCCGCCGCGCTCGATCAGGGCGACCGCCCCCGGCGTCACCCCGGCGACAATCGCTTCCTCGAGGAACGTCCGGAGCGATCCCGGATCCTCCCCGGCGAGGCGGCTCACGCCACGGCTCGACCCGCCTCGATGGCATCGACCACGCCGCGGGCGGCGCTCAGGGCGCGCAGGCCGTCGGCCCCCGAGACTCCCTGGTCGTCCCCCCCCTGCACGGCGCGCAGGAACGCGTCAATCTCGATCGCGAGCGGCTCCCCTTCCTCCACGCCGATCTCGCGGCCGGAGATCTCCGGAGCGCCCGCGGCGGACCGCTGCAGGCTGAAGTACTGCACCTGCCGGCTGGCGTAGTCGATCGACAGGTACGACTCCGGTTGAAAGACGCGCAGCTTGCGCGTCTTCCCCATGCTGATCCGGCTCGCGGTGAGGTTTGCCGCGGCGCCGTCGGCGAAGCGGAGCCGGGCGTTGGCGATGTCGATCTTCTCCGTCAGGGCGTTCACTCCCACCGCATCGATCGCGACCACCTCCGAAGGAACCAGGCTCAGGACGACATCGAGGTCGTGGATCATCAGGTCCAGGACGACGTCGACGTCGAGGCTGCGCGGTGCGAAGGTCCCCAGTCGCTGGCACTCCAGGAACCGCGGGCGCCGCACCAGCGCACGGGCCGCCGCGAGGGCGGGGTTGAAGCGCTCGGTGTGACCGACATGCAGCCTCCGGGCCCCGGCAGCGGCAATCGCGATGAGCTCGTGAGCCTCGGCGAGCGTGGCTGTGATCGGCTTCTCCACGAGCACATGCACGCCCGCCCGCAGGTACTCGGCGGCCACCTCGAAGTGCGCGGAGGTCGGCACGGCGACGCTGACCGCGTCGACCTCGCGGAGCAAAGCCCAGGGATCGGTGTGCCCCTGGCTGCCGTGGCGGGCCGCAATCTCGTCGGCCCGGCCGGGCTTCGCATCCGCGACGCCCACCAGCGTCACATCGCGGCGCGCCGCGTAGAGGCGGGCGTGGTGCTGGCCCAGGTGCCCGACCCCGATCACGCCGACCCGGAGCGGCGCGCGCATCTAGAGCGTGACCCCGCGCTCCGCGGAGCGGATGAACGCCGCGAGAAGATCGACCTCCGGGATCCCCGGGATCTCCGTGACGATCCGTTCGAGGGCCTGGGTGATGTTGAGCTGCGAGCGGTGCAGCAGGCGATAGGCGCGCTTCAGCCCCGCGATCGTCGGCTCCGGGTAGCCGCGACGCTGCAGGCCGACCACGTTGATGCCGTAGGTCCGGGCGCGGTTCCCCACCGTCTTGACGAACGGGAGGGCGTCCTGCGTGACGACCGAGTACCCACCGATGAACGCCTCACGCCCGACGCGGCAGAACTGGTGGACTCCGGAGAACGCCCCGACGATCGCGCCGTCCTCCACGGTGACATGCCCTGCCAGCGTGGCCGCGTTGGCCATGATCACGCCGCTGCCGACCTGGCAGTCGTGCGCGACGTGGCTGTACGCCATCAGGAAGTTCTGGTCGCCGATCCGCGTGACGCCTCCACCACCCGCCGTCCCCAGATTCACGGTCACGAACTCCCGGATGACGTTCTCCCGTCCTATCTCGAGGCGAGTCGCCTCGCCCTGGAATTTCAGATCCTGCGGGATGGTCCCGATCGAGGAGAACGGAAAGCAGCGCGTGTTGGCTCCCACGCTGGTGTTCCCCTCGATCACCACGTGCGCGGCGAGCACACACCCTGGACCAAGGACCACCCGTGGCCCGACGATGCAGTAGGGGCCGATGACGACGTCAGCACCCAACTCCGCCCCGGGCGCGATCCTGGCGCTGGGGTCCACCAGGGCCGTCACGGGGCTGCCTCCGGGGGGGCGCAGCGTATCGCCAGGAATGCGGCTTCGGCGGCCAGGGCCCCACCGACGTACGCCTCGCCGCGCAGACGGGCTCCCTCGCTGCCCGACGACTCGACCATCACGCGCAACCGCAGCTGATCCCCCGGCACGACCGGGCGCCGGAAGCGCGCCGAGTCGATCGCGGCGATCCGCCACCGCGGCGGGGGCTCCCCCTCCGCCGCACCGAGGGCGATGCGGCCGACCTGCGCCATCGCCTCCAGGATGAGCACGCCGGGCATCACCGGATGGCCCGGGAAGTGGCCGACGAAGAACTCCTCGTTCAAGGTCACGTTCTTGAGTCCCTCCGCCTCCACGCCGGGGGTCAGGGAGAGGATCCGGTCCACCAACAGGAGGGGATACCGCTCCGACAGCCTCTCCTGGATCGTCTCGATATCGCTGCCGCTCACGTCGTTCCTCCGCTCATGCCTCAGGCGGATTGCCGTCCCGCCCGCCGCGCTCCAGCCGGCGCAGGCGCTGCAGGATCTCCGGCAGGCGGGCGAACGCCGCCTGGGCCCTGCGCCACGCCGGGAGGGGAATCGCCGGGATTCCGGCCGCCGTCACGCCGGCCGGCAGGTCCTGCAACACCGCCGACTTCGCCGCGACCCTGGCACCGTCCCCCACGGAGAGATGCCCCGCCACCCCCGCCTGCCCGGCGATCACCACACCCTTCCCGAGGCGCGTGCTCCCCGCCACGCCCGACTGCGCCACCAGGATCGACCCCGGACCGACCACCACGTTATGCGCGATCATGACGAGGTTGTCGATCTTGCTGCCCGCCCCGATCACCGTGCTCCCGAGCGCGCCACGATCGATGGTCGCGCCCGCACCCACCTCGACGTCGTCCTCGATCACGACGTTGCCGACCTGCGGGACCTTGTGGTGGACCCCCGCGTGGAAGGCGTAACCGAAGCCATCGGCGCCGATCACCGCCCCCGCGTGGATGACGACGCGGGCGCCCAGACGACAGCCGTGATACAGGACGGCGCGCGGGTGCAGCACCGATCCGGCACCGATCTCCGCGTCGTCCCCGACGACCGCGCCCGCTCCGATCACCACCCCCGCGCCGATCCGGCAGCGCGCGCCGATGACGGCGAATGGACCCACCGAGGCGTCCGGCGCGAGCATCGCGTCCGCCGCCACCGCGGCGCGCGGATCGACACCGGCTGGGGGCGGCGCCTCCGGATAGAACAGGCGCAGCGCCTGGCTCAGCGCGTAGTACGCATCTTCTACCTCGATCCGGTCCCTCCCGTCCAGCCGATCGGCGGGAGTACAGAGGATCGAGCCGGCGCGACTCGCCTGCGCGCGATCGCGGTAGCGGGCGCTGGCGAGGAATGAGAGGTCCCCCTCTCCGGCCTCCTCGAGCGTACGGATCCCGCTGAGGCGGCGGTCGCCGCTACCGCGGACCACGCCGCCTACCGCGCGCGCCACCTCCGCGGCGCGATGCGTCACGCGCGCGGAGCCCACGCGGCCGTCCCTCGCACCTCGCTCAGTTCCCCCCCGGCGCCGGCGGCGCCGCGCCGGCCTGCGGGAACATCTGGTTGAACTTCTCGAGCACGGCCGGGGTGATGTCGACCTCGGGCGCGGCGTGAAGCGTCAGCCCACGCTCGAGGATCAGCGTGAAGGACCCCTCCTTCCCTACCGCCTCGACGACCTGGATCAGCTCCTTCTGGAGCCGCTGCTGCGCCTTGTTGAACTCCGCCTGAACCTCGCGGCTCGCATCGTCGTTCAGGCGCTGCAGCTCGATCTGCTTCTGGCTGATCCGCTGCTGCATCTCCGCGCGCTTCTCGTCGTTGAAGCTCAGTTCCTTGGTCCGCATCTCCTGCTGCAGCGCGCTGAGCTCCTCCTGGCGATCCGTCATCGCCTTGAGACGCTGATCGCGGAGCCGCTCGATCTCCGCCTTCAGTGCCTGGCCTCGCTGCGAGCGATCGAACACGATCGAGGAATCAAACACCCCGATCTTCAGGGCGGGGGACTGCGCCAGCGCTGGCACGGCGCAGAGCAGCATCGCGACACCCACGAGAGTGGACCTTCTCACGTCAACCTCCTTGGCTGGCCGCCGGATTGGCGGCTGCCGGGAACTCCATCCTGCCCAGGGGAGCGCGAGGGACCAGGCGGCCGCGAGCGGCGTGCGTGCGGTCCTCCAGCCTCCCGGATCAGAAGGTGGTCCCGATGGAAAAGATGAACTCACTGTCATCCTCATAGGGCTTGGGATCCAGGTTCCAGCCGTAGATCAGTCGCAGCGGGGCACCGAAGATCGGGAGGTAGAAGCGCACCTCGACGCCGGCGTCCATGCGCAGGTCGTTGATATTGTATCCCTGCTTGTTCGTCCAGGCGTTGCCGGCGTCCAGGAAGAGCGCCACCTCCACCGGGCTGTCGCCCGGCCCCGGCAGGACGTATTCGACGTTGAACTGCAGGTATTTGTTCCCCCCGATGAAGATCAGGGGGTCGAGCTCGTCGATCTCGTCTCCCTGCGGGTCGAGCGGGTTGACGAATGGCCGGTCGCGGCGCCCGCCCCGCGGCTCGGCACGAGGATAGCGGCCGTCGTCGATTGGGCTGACCGAGCGCGACGAGAAGATCCGCAGCGAACGCTCGCCGCCGAGGAAGAACCGCTCGAATGTCGGCACCCGGCGGTCGCCGAAATCATCCACGTAGCCGATCTCGCCGTGCATCCCCACGAAGGTCCGGCCGAAGCTGGGCAGGTAGTAGGTCCCTTCCAGGATCGGCTTGAAGAAGTAGTTGTCACCGCCAAGGAAGTTCCCGCCGGCGAACTCCAGCGAGGCGACCAGCTGCGCGCCGGCGCTCGGCCGGATGAAGTTGTTGCGCGTGTCGTAGCTGAACACCGGGCGGACGCTGCTGGTCGTCGACACCGACTCCGGGAACCCGACCTGCTTGAACGACACCTCCTCGATCAGGTAGGTGAGGGTCAGGCTGGTGAAGTCGCCCAGCCGGCGGCCGATCGACACCGTGCCCCCCTGGCCCTTCTGGGTGGACCCGATGTAGTCGATGTCGCGGCGGAAGATGCTGGCGCCGAAGATCCAGGGTTTGCCCAGGAACCAGGGATCCTGGAAGCTGAGGGCGTAGGTGTTCGAGGTGCCGCCGATCTGGAGCTGGGCCGAGAGCACCTGTCCGCGGCCGAGGAAGTTGCGGGTCGAGAACGAACCGGCGAAGAACGCCCCCTCGACCCCCGAGTAGCCGCCCCCCACCTGCACCTCGTTGCGGCTCTGCTCCTGTCCCTCCACGGTGATGCGCACCCGGTTCTCCCCCGGCACGGGGACGATCTCGGGTTCCCGGGTCATCTGGAAATACCCGAGCTGGTTGATCTTCCTGAGGCCAAGCCGGAACCGCTTGAGGTTGAACAGTTCCTCCTCGCCCACGCCCAGCTCGCGCCTGAGGACGTAGTCGCGCGTCGTCGTATTCCCCACGAACTCGATCCGATCGATGAAGAACTTCCGGTCCTCGTCGATCTTGAGGTGGAGATCGGCGATATTGCCGTCATGGCGTTTGATGTCCCGGCTGGTGGAGACGCGATAGTAGCCCCGTTCGCCGTAGTCGAGCTCCAGTTTCTGCGTGGCCGCCTGCAGGAGCGAGTAGTCGAACACCTGCCCCTCGACGAGGGGAATCCGCTGCCGGATCTGCGGCTCGGTGAAGACCTTGTTCCCTTCCACGCTGACCTTCCCCACGCGATAGCTCACCCCTTCGACGATGGGGACCACCACCCGCACCCAGCGCTTGCGCTTGCTCGGGTTCTTCGTCGGCTTCCCCTCCTCGATCGTGACCCTCGGCGCGCCCAGATCCACGTCGAGATAACCGCGGTTCTTGTAGATTGCTTCGACCTGGCGCAGATCCTCCTCGAGCTTCTGCGGGTGATGCAGCGCCTTCTTCCACCCCCACATCTTCCACCAGTGGTACTCCTCCGTCAGCTTCAAGGCGCCGCGCAGCTGGCCGTCGGTGAAGACGGTGTTCCCCTCGAAGTCCAGCGAGCGCAGGCGCGTCTTCCTCCCGGGGTCGATCTTGAAGGTCAAGGCCAGGTTCGCCGCGTCGACCGGCACCAGCTCCGCCTCCACGGTCGGCTCGAGAAACCCCTTGGAGCCGAGCACGCCGCGCACCACCTCGGCGGCGTCCTGGATCGCCTTGTAGTCGACCGGGGAGCCGATGCGCAGCGAGATGTTGCGCTCGGTCAGCTGCTCCTCGATCTGCGTTTCGGTCACCACCTTGTTCTTCTCGTACTCGATGCTGTTCAGGCGCGGCCGCTCCGCGACGTGGAAGATGACGATCTTCCCTTTCTCCCCGTCGCGAGTCTCCAGCGCCAGGTCGTCGAACATCTTGCGATCCCAGAGGCGCCGAAACTCCCGCTTGAGTACGGCCTCGTCGTACGGATCGCCGACCTTCAGGGTGGTGAGCCGGAAGAATGCTTCACTGGAGAGGTTCTGGTTGCCGTCCACCGCCAGGGACTCGATCGTCGGTCCCCCCTCCGGCGAAACCTGCGGCTCCTCGCCGAAGAGAAGGGTGGTCGCCAGGAGAACGGCGCACAGGCTGGGTGCCGGCAGTCTCATCGCTCTCCGGCCCCGCCGAACACGGACCACGGGGCGGCGCATCTGTCCCGACTCCGCCTAGCCGGGTGCGGCCTGGACGCGCCTGATCAGGCGCCCGGGCCATGGGCCTCTGGAATGGGAAGAGCCGCGGCGCAGGTCGTCGAGTTCGACCCGACCCGCTGCCGGCGGGGCTACCCGAGCCCCTACCGGGCCGAGTTGATCCCCTGGACCTCGCGGAAGGCCAGGCGATCATCCTCGAGGAACACCTCTACGAGATCCACACCCTGGAAACGTCCTTCGATCAGCCGTTCGGAGAGCGCGTCTTCGATGTGCTTCTGGATCGCCCGCCGCAGCGGGCGGGCCCCGTACGAGCGGTCCTTGCACGTATTGCGGACGAGCCACTCGTAGGCTTCCTCGGTGAGCTCGACCCGGACCCCCTTCTCGCGCAGCGCATCGTTCAGGCGATCGATCATCAAGCGCGTGATGCCGAGGAGCTGATCCTCGGTGAGCGGGTCGAAGACGATGATGTCGTCGATGCGGTTCAGGAACTCCGGCCGGAAGGACCGCCGGACCTCCAGCATGACGACCTCGTGAGTCGCCTTCACCTTCTCGTCCTGCTGGCCCGTGCCAAACCCGAGCCTGGCGCCCTTGAGCAGATGCTCGGATCCGAGGTTCGAGGTCATGATGACGATCACGTTCTTGAAGTCCACCGTGTCGCCGTAGGCGTCGGTCAACTGCCCGTCCTCGAGCACCTGCAGCAGGATGTTCAGCACATCGCGATGCGCCTTCTCGATCTCATCAAGGAGGATCACCGAGTAGGGGCGCCGCTTGACGCGCTCGGTGAGCTGTCCCCCCTCCTCGTGCCCGACGTAACCGGGGGGCGAGCCGATCATCTTGGCGATCGAGTGCTTCTCCATGTACTCCGACATGTCGAAGCGGATGAGGGCGGACTCGTTGCCGAACAGGAATTCCGCGAGCGTGCGTGCCACCTCGGTCTTGCCGACCCCCGTGGGTCCGAGGAAGATGAACGACCCGACGGGCCGCAGCGGGCTCTTCAGCCCGGCGCGTGAACGGCGGATCGCCCGGGAGAGCGCGGACAGCGCCTCGGACTGGCCCACGATCCGCTCGTGGAGATGGTCCTCCATCCGCAACAGCTTCTCCATCTCCTGCTTCTCGACCAGCGTGATCGGGATTCCGGTCCACTTGGAGATCACCTCCTGGATGTCGGATTTGTCGACGTTCAGGACCAGATCCTTCTCCCCCTCGCTCTTGCGCTTCAGCTCCTCCAGCTTCTGGCGGAGCATCACCTCTTCGTCGTGATTCTGCACCGCGCGCTCGAAGTCCTTCTGCGTCAGCGCCCGCTTCATGTTGCGGGTCGCCTCGCGAATCTGCGTCTCGATCTTGCGAATCTCCTGGTAGGCGGTCTTCTTCTTCAGCTTGACGCGCGCTCCCGCCTCGTCGATGACGTCGATCGCCTTGTCCGGAAGGAACCGATCCGTGATGTAGCGGTTCGAGAGGTAGACGGCGGAGGTGACCGCTTCCTCGTGGTAGCGCACCTGGTGGAAGCGCTCGTAGCGCTCCTTGATCCCGGCCAGGATCTGGATGGTCTCCTCCTCCGTCGGCGGGACGATCTTGATCGACTGGAACCGGCGTACCAGGGAACGGTCTTTCTCGATGTAGCGGTGGTACTCCCGCGGCGTCGTCGCGCCGATGCACTGCACCTCCCCGCGCGACAGGGCCGGCTTCAGGATGTTCGCGGCGTCCAGCGAGCCCTCGGCGGAGCCGGCACCGATGAGCGAGTGGATCTCGTCGATGAAGATGATGACGTCATCGCTGGCGGCCAGCTCCGCGATGATCCCCTTGAGGCGCTCCTCGAACTGGCCGCGGTACTTCGTCCCGGCCACGATGAGCGAGAGGTCCAACGCCAGGATGCGCTTCTCGACCAGCGAGGGGGGCACGTTCCCGTCCGCGATCCGGGTGGCAAGCCCCTCCACGATCGCCGTCTTGCCGACACCCGATTCCCCCAGGAGGACCGGGTTGTTCTTGCGGCGCCGCGACAGCACCTGGACGACGCGCTGCAGCTCCCCGTCACGGCCGATGAGCGGGTCGAACAGGCCGGAGGCCGCCATGGCCGAGAGGTCCTTGCTGAACTCGTTCAGGAAGGGCGTTTCCTTCTTCTTCCGCGGCAACGCGCGGCGCTTGAGGATGTTGACCGTGTCCTCGCGCACGGCGTAGAGGCGCATCCCCTTCTCGAACAGCAGCCGTCCCGCCGCCGAGTTCTCCTCGCGCAGCAGCCCGAGTAGCAGGTGCTCGCTCCCGATGTGCGGATGCAGGAGGCGCTCCGCCTCCTCCTCGGCGTACGACAGGACCCGCTTGGTCTCCTCGCTGAACGGGATCTCGACCGTGGCGGTGGTCCGCTCGCGGGTCGGCCCCCGCTCCTCGATCTCCGCGCGGACTCCGTCCATGTCGATGTTGAGGCGCGAGAAGATCTCGCGCGTGATCTCGTCTCCCTCCTTGAGCAGTCCAAGGAGCAGGTGCTCCGAGCCGATCACCTTGCTGGCCGCCTGGCTCGCCTCGTAGCGCGCCAGGAACAGCACTCGCTTCGCCTTCTCGGTGAATTTCTCGAACATGCGGCCTTCCCGTGGCCCTGCGTCGCGCCGTCCTACTCCGCGAGTCGCGGCGGAATCGAAGCTAACCTCTATCCTAGCACAGCGTTCCCGGCCCTCCAGTCCTCACGCCTGGGGTGAATAATAGGCCCGGCGCGCCGCGTCGTCGAGGAGGGCCAGCCGTCCGTTCGCCAGGAGCAGCACGCGGTCGCACTCCGCCGCCAGCCGCTCGTTGTGAGTCGCCAGCACGGTCGTCAGCGGGCGCCGCTGGTGGGCTCGACGCAGGGCCGCGAACACCTGGACACTGGTCTGGGGGTCGAGGTTCCCGGTCGGCTCGTCCGCGAGCAGGAGGTCGGGCTCGGACGCGAGCGCACGTGCGATCGCCACCCGCTGCTGCTCGCCTCCGCTCAGCTCCGCCGGGCGATGATGCAGGCGCGCGGCGAGGCCCACCTCCTCGAGGAGGACCCGTGCCCGCTCGGCTAGTTCGCTCCGGGGCAGCCTCCGGATCATCCCCGGGAGCTGCACGTTCTCGAGCGCGGTGAACTCCGGGAGCAGGTGGTGGAACTGGAACACGAAGCCGACATGCCGGTTGCGGAACATCGCCAGCTCCTCGGGGGACCGCGCCAGGACCGCCTCGCCCCGGAACAGGTACTCCCCCGCGTCGGGTCGATCGAGAGCGCCGAGCAGATGGAGCAGGGTGCTCTTGCCGACCCCGGACTCTCCTACCACGGCGACCATCTCGCCCGTCGTCAGCACCAGGTCGAGATCCCGCAGCACCTCGACGCGGCCCGGGCCGGAGCGATACCCCTTCGCGATGCCCTGCAGGCGCGCCACCTCACTCATTGCGCAGCGCCTCGACCGGATCGAGTCGCGAGGCCCGCCAGGCCGGATAGAGCGTCGCGACGAACGAGATCCCGAGCGCCACGGCGGCGGTCCCCAGGAAGTCGAGCAGCCTCACCTTGAAGGGGAGGTAGTCGATGAAATACACGTCGGGATCGAGCGCCCAGAGGCGATAGGTGTCCATGACCCAGGCGGCGCTGACCCCCAGCACGCAGCCGCCAGCCGTGCCGACGACTCCGATGATTGCCCCCTGCAGGAGGAACACGGTCATCACCCCGCGCGAGGTGGCGCCCATCGACAGGAGCGTCCCGATGTCCCGGACCTTCTCCATCACCATCAGGATCAGGGTCGAGGCGATGTTCAGCGCCGCGACCAGCATGATCAGTCCGATCACGAGGAAAGAAACCAGTTTCTCCGTTCGCAGGGCGGCGAAGAAGGCGCGATTCTGCTCGATCAGATCGGTGACCCAGAGGCCATCGCCGAGCGCCGCCTGCAAGCGGGCACGGACGACGGGGACGTCGGCCGCGGCGTCACAGCGCACCTGCATCGCCGTGGTTCCGTCGCCGAGCCCGAAGAGGCGCTGCGCCTCGCGGAGGTGGAGGTACACCCGCGAGGTGTCGTAGTCGAAGAATCCGGAGTCGGGCGTGCCCGCGACCTCGTAGGTCACGCTCTTGGGACGCACCGAGAACGGCGAGAGCCGCGCCTGCGGCACGATCAGGCGCACCCGGTCCCCCGGCCCGACGCCGAGGTTGAAGGCCAGCTCCCGGCCGAGAAACACGGTCGCGGGGCGGCCGGCCTCGGTGTCGCTCGCCGCCAGAGCCGGTCGCAGGGCGTCCAGGGTCGGCGCGATCGTCCCCGCTCCGCCAGCCTCCGCGCCGCGCCGCAGGTCATCCACGAGGGTCGTCACCTCCCCCTGGAGCGCCGGATCGATCCCCTGGATGACCGCGGCGTACCCGCGCGGATTCACGTCGCTCACGATGAGCCCCTTCTCGAGCACCAGCGGAGCGGCGGCGCTCACCCCAAGGACGGCGAGCGCTCGCTCGCGCAGGACGGCCGGCTCCTCGAGTGTCCTCCCGCCGAGCCCGCCGAACACCGTGATGTGGGCGTTGCCTCCCAGCACCTTGTCCCGGATGTCCTGCTGGAACCCGGACATGAGCGCCAGCGCCAGGACCAGCGCCATGACGCCAACGGTCACCCCGACAATCGAGATCAGGGAGATCACGGACAGGAAGGTCTGCTTGCGCTTGGCGAGGAGGTAGCGCAGCGCCAGGAACAGCTCGTAGGGGATGGCGAACCGTGTGGCGGACGTCAGGGGGCCGGCTCCGTGGACTCCGCGGGGTCTCGCCGGGTGGCGCTCCACGCGCCCGTCGCGGGGCGTCCGGAAGAGAGGTCGTGCCGGCGCCAAGTGCCGCGGATCGACTTGCCGTCCGCTGCGACCGTCCCATCGAGATCCATGATGCGACCGAGGCGGGTGTCGATCCGTTGCAGCATCACCTGCCCATCGACGAGGGTCCCCTGCAGGCTGCCCTTGTACCCGCCCTCGAGCCCGTACTCCCCGGTAAGCACCGCTCCGGACTGGACCAGGAAGAAGACGCCACGCTCGCCGCCCGACAGCAGGCGCACGTCCCAGTAGCCGGTCAGCGACTCCGCGGAGGCAGGCAGCGTGGCCGAAAGCTCGTCGAGGCGGCCGCGCATGAGATCCAGTCGCGCCCGGCCGGTCAGGATCTCGCGTCGGAGGCGCCGCCCCTCGTCCCACGCCAACACCATCGCCT
>Ga0137321_1000162_pt1 | contig 21302 bp, 15 predicted proteins | sample EasRivERMZT399_2_FD_104758 | JGI IMG/M metagenome (GOLD analysis project Ga0137321, IMG submission 104758) | Soil microbial communities from meander-bound floodplain in the East River, Colorado, USA - East River MetaG ERMZT399_2 | ecosystem: Environmental > Terrestrial > Soil > Floodplain ... | reverse complement strand
GCGTGACGCGCCGGCCGCAGGATCCAGGCGAACCAGCTCGTGACGATCGCCGCGAACGAACCGGCGGTGTACTGCATGCGCGGCGTGGGAAGCGAGTAGCCACAATCCCAGGTCACGGCGCGGCGCAGTCCGGTGCGGCGGACCCACCTCCAGAGCGCGGCGGCCGCCGCGATGCCGATCCCCGCCAGCGCCAGGTGGAAGGCGCCCAGAGCGAGCAGCGGCGCGGGCGCGGGACCCACGATGAGCGCCGGGTCCCAGGCCGCCGCGGCCCTCGCAACCGGACTGTAGAACCATGCGGGCGCGAGGCCGATCGCGACGCACGCCGCGCCGAGCGCGACCATGGGGCCGCGCATCCCCCAGCCGGGCTCGTGCGCGCGGGCCGCCGGCGCCGAGCGCGGCAGCCCGAGGAAGACCACGCCGCACACCTTCACGAAGCACGCCAGAGCCAGCGCCCCGGTCATGCCCAGCAACACCGCGCCGGGCAGCGCGGCCCAGGAACCCGCTCCGTGCGCCGAGGCCGCGTCGAACAGCCCGAGGAAGAGGAGCCACTCGCTGACGAACCCGTTCAGCGGAGGCAGGCCCGAGATCGCCGCCGCGCCGAGGACGAAGCAGGCGGTCGTCCACGGCATGGCGCGCCAGAGCCCGCCCAGGCGGCTCATCTCGCGGCTGCCGGTGGCGTGCAGAACGGAGCCCGCGCCGAGGAAGAGGAGCGACTTGAACAGGCCGTGATTCCAGACGTGCAGCAACGCCGCCGCGATCGCCAGCCGCCCCCACGCCGCCCCGCCATGCGCGGAGGCGATCAGGGCGAAGCCGAACCCGATCAGGATGATCCCGATGTTCTCGACGCTGTGGTAGGCGAGCAGGCGCTTGAGGTCGTGCTGCCCCAGCGCGAACGCGACCCCGAGCACCGCGCTGGCGAGCCCGGCGGCCACGATCGTCCACGCCGCCGCCTCCGGCACGGGGAGCCAGCCGCTGAAGCGCAGCAGCGCGTAGACGCCGATCTTGATCGTCACGCCGGAGAGCATCGCGGAGACGTGGCTGGGCGCGTTCGCATGCGCGGAGGGGAGCCAGACGTGCAGCGGGAAGATGCCGGCCTTGAGGCCGAACCCCGCGAGAGCGAGCCAGAACAGCGGCGCCAGATCCGCGCGGTCGCGCAGGGGCCCAAGATCCCACTCCCCGACGCGGGCCGCGAGGAGCGCGAAGAACGCGAACAGGCACAGCGTGCCCACGTGGGACGCCGCCAGGTAGAGCCAGCCCGCCGCGCGAACCTCGCGGGTGCGCCGGTCCAGCGTGATCAGGAAGTAGGCCGCCAGTGTGAAGAGCTCCCAGGCGATGAGGAAGTGCAGGCCGTTCGACTGGAGGAGGACGACCGCCAGACTCGCGAGCAGCACGCTCCACCACAGCCGGCCCGCCGGCGCGGAGCGCGGGTGCTTCGCGTCCGGCCAGTACGAGCCGCTGTAGATCGTGCTGGCGCCTCCGACGACGGCCAGCAGCGCGGCGAAGAAGGCGCTCAGCGCATCAAGCCGCAGGTGGATCGGCTCCCCCCCGAGCGCCCAAGCGGAGCGCCACTCCCACGCCTCCCCGCCAGACAGGACGGCGAGGGATGCGGTGAGCAGGCCGCCGAGCGCGGCCATCGTCACGAGGCGCCACACGCGCGGCGCCCAGGTCGCGGACAGATGTGCCACGAGCGCGCACGCCGCCGCGAACGCCAGCAGCGTGGCGATCATGCGCAACCGTTCACGACCGGGTGGACATCGGGCTCGGGGGCTCGGGCGGCTGGGCCAGTGCGGCGAACAGGGACTCGTCGGGAGCGGCTGCGGCCAGGAGCGACTTGAGGCGCCCGCGCACCAGGTGGGCGCTGAGCAGGCCGACCATCTCGAGGTGGGCGCGCGGCGACGGCGCGACGAAGAACAGCAGCGATCGCACCGGTACGCCGTCCGGCGGCGGCTCGGGCAGCGGGGCCGGCTCGCGCAGCAGCAGGATTGCCAGCACGCCGGCGTCTCGCCCCAGCGCCACCGGCAGCCGCAGGTGCGGCATGGCCAGGCCCTCGCCGACGGCGGCCCAGTTGAGGGCGCGCGTCGCGCGCAGTCGCTGCGCCAGCAGGCGAACCACCTCGGGATTCGCGCCGGGGAGCCTCGCCACGACGCGCTCCATCACGCCGAGCACCTCCGGCGCCGGGACGTCCCGCCAGATCCCGCCGCTGCGCAGAAACTCGACCAGGGGGGACTCGCGTCCGGAGGGATGGGCGCCTCCCGCGAGAAATCCGGCCTTGGCCGCGAGGCCACGTCCCGTGGCCCACGCAACCACCTGCGCACGGTCAAAGGAGAGGCGCGCCCCGTCGCGGATACACGGCAGTCCTTCGGTGCGGGTCCACTCCTCGATCACCCGCTCGGAGACCCCCAGGGACTCAGCGAGCTGGATGATGTTCAGGTACATGCGTCGCGAGTGTATCCGGCGCTTGCACCCGGATCAACCCGGCCGGCGGGGCGACGCCCCCGCGGACGAGTCGAGCATGACCTGCGCGCGCTCCAGCGCGGCGGCGAGCTCCTGGCGCGCTCTCTCGATGCGGTCGCGCTCCTCGCGCAGCGGGTCGGCCGACTGCTTCTCGGGGGGCAGCCCGAGGATCTGCCGGGCCCGGGCCAGCGCGTCCTCGATGTCGCCGCACAGGTTGTCGCGCCCGATCCGGTCGATGAACCCCGCCTTCTCCATCACGAACAGCGGCTGGGTGTGGGGCCCGCTGAGGACCAGGTGCCTGCCGCGCTTGTGCAACCGTTCCCAGAGGTCCTCCAGCGCATTGAGGCCCGTGGCATCCATCGCGACGACCTTGCGCATGCGCAGGATCAGCACGTCCGGCTCGCTCTTGGAGCGCTTGAGCGCCGACTCGAGCTTGTCCGCCACGCCGAAGAAGAACGAACCGAAAATGCGATAGACCATGACGCCCGGGGGGACCTCGCGGCCGACGAGCGAGTGTTGCGGCCCCTCGGTCTCGGTCGATTCATCGACGGCCGTGATCTGCGTCGTCTCGGAGACGCGCTTGATGAAGAGGATCGAGGCGAGCACCATCCCGATCTCCACCGCCACCGTCAGGTCCACGAGGATCGTGAGCCCGAAGGCGGTCAGGAAGACGGCGGCGTCGCTCGCCGGCCATTTCGGGAGGCGGCCGAAGTTGTGCCACTCCCCCATGTTGAGGGCCACGTTGACCAGCACGGCGCTCAGCACCGCCAGCGGGATGAACTTCGCCAGCGGCGCCGCGGCCAGCAGGATGACGAGCAGCGTCGCCGCGTGGACGATCCCCGCGACGGGGGTCCGCCCGCCGCTCTTCACGTTCGTCGCGGTGCGCGCGATGGCCGAGGTCGCGGCGATGCCGCCGAACAGCGGGGTCACGATATTGGCCACCCCTTGCGCCATCAACTCCTGGTTGGAGTCGTGCCGGTCGTCCACCATCCCGTCCGCGACCACCGCGCACAGGAGCGATTCGATGGCCGCCAGGATCGCGATGGTGGTGGCCGGCTGGAGGAGGTGGCGGATATCGCCCCACGCCACCTCCGGTAGGTGCGGCAAGGGGAGCCCCTGCGGGATCCCGCCGAACCGGCTTCCGATCGTCTCGACCGGCAGCCGCAACACCACGACCGCCGCCGTCCCGACGAGCAACGCCACGATCGAGCCGGGTACGCGGCGCTGCCAGGACGTCGGCCAGGCGAGGATCACGGCGAGGGACGATGCCGCCAGCGCCAGCGAGGCGGGCTGGAACGTCCCCAGGTGCGCGCCGAGCACCTGCATCTTCTCGATGAACTCCGAGGGGACCTGGTCCACCCGCAGGCCGAGGAAGTCCTTGATCTGGGTGCTGAAGATCAGCACCGCGATCCCCGAGGTGAAGCCCATGGTCACCGGGTACGGGATGAACTTGATCATCGTCCCGAAGCGCGCCGCGCCCATGATGAGCAGGATGACCCCGGCCATGATCGTGCAGATGGCGAGGTTGGCCGCACCGTATTCGGTCAGGATCCCGTAGAGAATCACGATGAAGGCGCCGGTGGGGCCGCCGATGCTGACGCGAGTGCCGCCCAGCGCGGAGATGATGAACCCGCCGATCACGGCGGTGACGATGCCCGCCTGGGGAGGCACGCCGGAGGCGATGGCGAACGCCATGGCCAGCGGCAGGGCGACGATGCCCACGGTGACGCCGGCGGTGAGGTCGGAGGCGAGGAGCTTCGCGTCGTACTCGCGGAGGCAGCTCAGGAGCTTGGGGTAGAAGATCGAGGCTCTCACGGTCGGCAGGATCCGATGCCTCCGGACAGTGGGCTGCGGGACGCCAGGGCGGCAGGCATTCTACCCGAGCTTCGCCGGCGCCGGCCTGGGCCCCGGCGGCGCCTGGAACCCCTCCCGCTCCATCCGGCCCCAGTGGCGCCGGCGGTGCAGGAAGTCCCAGAAAGCCCGCACCTTGAAGACCGCGAGGATCTGCCGGTAGCCGAAGTTCTCGAGGATCCCGTAGAGGAGGAGGCGCAGCAGGTCCTCCCACGCAGGGTAGCGCCGGAACGAGATCTCCTCCATCAGGATGGCGGCGACCGACAGGAAGACGCCGTACAGCACCGCCAGGATGAAGAACAGGAGGAAGAACTCGAAGTTCAGGATGCCGAGGAGATACGAAACGAGGACCGTGACGTATCCCAGCACCTCCACGAGAGGCCCGAAGGTCTCGAACAGCAGGTAGTACGGATACGCGAACAGGCCGATGCCGCCGAAGCGAGGATTGAAGAACCCGCTCTTGTGCCGCGCGAAGGTCTGCAGCATCCCGCGGTGCCAGCGATTGCGCTGCCGGGACAGCACCTTCCAGGTGGTGGGGACCTCGGTCCAGCAGACCGGGTCGGGGACGAAGACGATCCGGTACTTCTTTTTCTTGCGCCGCAGGTTCTCGTGGAGCTGCACCACCAGCTCCAGATCCTCGGTGTCGGTGAAGTGATCGTAGCCGCCCACCTCGATCACCTCGGACTTCTTGTACAGCCCGAAGGCGCCGGAGATGATCAGGAGCGAGCGCAGGACGCTCCAGCCGATGCGCCCGGTGAGGAAGGCGCGCAGGTACTCCACCACCTGCATCGTGGGCAGGGCCCGCTGCGGCAGCCGGATCTTCGTCACCCGTCCGTCGGTCACCTCGCAGCCGTTGATGCAGCGGACGATCCCGCCGACCGCGATCATCTCCTCGGGGTGCTCCATGAACGGCTTCACCACCTTGAGCAGTGCGTCCTCCTCGATCACCGAATCGGCGTCCACGGAGCAGAAGAGGGGGTAGCGCGACAGGTTGATGCCGGCGTTCAAGGCATCCGCCTTCCCGCCTCTCTCCTTGTCGAGAACGATGAGACCGGTCTGCAGCAGCGAGCCGTAGACGCCGCGCACGGGCCGCGTGGCGATCGAGCGCCGGTAGACCTTGTCCATCCGCCGCAACTCGAACGCCTCGACCAGGCGCTTGAGCGTCTCGTCGGTGGAGCCGTCGTTGACGACGATGATCTCGAACTGACCGTAGTTCAGCATCAGGAGCGAGCGCACCGTTGCGACGATCGTCTTCTCCTCGTTGTGGGCCGGCACGAGGATGGAGATCGGCCAGGTCATCTCGGAGGTGAGGATCTGCTGGTAGTCGCTGGAGAAGGTCCGCCGCAGGTAGCGCATCACCTCCGCCAGCGAGGCCAGGAACAGGATCAGATAGATCCCGTTCAGGATGATGAAGTACCACAGGACGAACAGGTTGAAGCCGACGACCGCGGAGATGAGCAGCCCTTTCCAGTCCATCTCAGGCCCCCTCCGCCGGTTGCCGCAGCAGGGAGAGGAGTGCCGCGCGCACGCGAGCATCCGGGTGCGACGCCGCCGCTTCTCCCAGGAGATCGACGCGCTTCAACCCCACGAGCTTGCGGATGATCGACGCGGCCTGCTCCACCTCGCCGGGATCGGCGGATGCGAGGCGCGCCATCGTCTCGTCGAGCATTCCCGACTCCTGCAGCATCAGCACCGCCTGCTCGCGCGCGTAGCCGTCGGAGGTGTCGAGCACCCCGAGCAGGGCGCGCTGGCCCGGCTCCCCCTTCGATTTCAGCGCCTCCGCCGCGTTCGCCCGCACCCACCACTGGCTGTCGGTGAGCGCGAGGCAGAGCGGTTCGAGCGCCTCACGCCCCGGAATCCGGCCGAGCGCGCGCGCCGCCATCGCCCGCGCCGGCCAGGCCGGGTCTTTCAGCACGCCGACGAGGTGCGGGATCGACCCGGGGTCCCCGATCAGCCCCAGCGCATGCGCCGCCCGGGCGCGCAGGTCCGGGTGCGGGTCGGACAACAGGCCGCGCAGCACCGGGATCGCCTTGAGGCTGCGGACCCGGCCGAAGATGTCGAGCACCAGCAGGCGGCTGGCTTCGGGTAGCTGCGGCAACGCCGCGCTGAGGTCGTCCACCGCCTGCTCTCCGAGGCCGGTCAGGATGTCCGCGAGCCGCATGGCCGACCAGCGGCTCGGATGCCGGAGCCCGGTGACGAGCTTCGCGATTGCGGCCTGCCCGCCGATCAGGCCGAGCGCCTTCGCCGCGCGGATGCGGACCTCGGGCTGAGGGTCATCCATCGCGGCCACCAGCGGCGCGGACGCGCGCCCGGAGCGCATCAGCCCAAGCCGCTCCGCCGCATCGGCGCGCAGCCACCAGCGGCGCGAGGCGAGTTGCGCGACGCGGCGGTCGACGAGCCCGACCTCCTCGCAGGCATCGACGAGCCGCTGCTGGTACCGTCCCCGCACCGCCTGGATCTGCTCCAGCAGGAGCGTCTCGAGCACGCCGAGGTCGAAGGTGCCCGGTTCGGCACCGAGGGCAGTGACGAGTCCTCCGTCCGTGGAACGCGCATGGCGGAGCACGATCGGCTCGAGCACCGTCCGGCGGCGCCGGCGGCGCAGATCCACCACCTGGCGGCGCCCCTTCAGCGACACGATCACCCCGAGCAAGAGCGCGAACACGCCGATCTGGGCGGCAATCGCGACGAGGATGATCTGGGATCGGTCCATGTTTCGTCTCTCGGACTCGCGGGTCTGCCTGCGGCTACTTGGGCCGCGCCAGGACTTTCCGCACCCTCGCGACCAGCTCGAGCGCGTTGAACGGCTTGATGATGAAATCGTCCGCGCCCCCCTCGAGGCCGCGGATGATGTCCTCCTCCTTGCTCTTCGCCGACAGGATGATCACCGGGATCGCCCGTGTCTCCGGCGCCTCGCGCAGCAGGCGCAGCACCTCGTATCCGTCGCGGTACGGCATGATCAGGTCGAGGATCATCAGGTCGGGCAGGACCGCCTTCGCCTGCGCCACCGCCTGCTCCCCGTCGGTCGCCGTGTACACCTCGTAGCCGTTCTCGTTCAGGATCGCCGACACGAACTGCTGCACGACCGGATCGTCGTCCGCCGATAGGATCTTCTTCATCTCGTCTCCCACACCCAGTGCCTCAGGTCAAAAACGATAGCGGAAGAACAGCCCCGCCTGCGCCGACTCGAACCCCGTGGCCGATTGCGCGGCATAGTCCGATCGGCCGTAGTACGCCTCGACTCGCGCCTGCTCCGTGATCTGCCAGCCGACCTTCGCCTCCCAGCCGAACACCGTGTCGTTGCTCTGCTCGAACGCGGGGAGCGTCTGCGGGATGCCGTCGATCTCCACGACGTTGTCGTCGACATGGAATGACTGCAGCCCCCCCTCGACCCGCAGCGCGTAGTCGACCCGCGGCGTGCCGAGCTTCCCCCTGAGGGTGAGGCCGAGGAGGTTCGAGACGAAACCCTGCGGGTCGAAGTAGCCGCTCCCGAGGTTCTCGTCGTACTGCATCCAGCGGAACCGGTAGCTCACCTCGAGCGTCTGCTTCGCGATCGGGAACGGCCGCAGCGCCCACGCATCGACCTGGAGGCGCTGGTTCCCGTCGGAGAAGTCGGTCACCCCCGCGCCCCCGCCGAGCCGGAACAGGCCGATCGACCCATCGGCGCTGCCGCTGACGGCGGTGGTCACGACATCGCAGTCGACGATGACCCGGGTGGCGTCGAAGGTGCGGTGATCGACGCCCGCGTACCAGCGCCAGCGCCCCGCGATCGGTCCGGAGGCGGAGACCGTGCCCGCGACCCGCGTGCGGGAGTCCTCCACGGAGCGATCGACGAACTCGGCCCCGAGCATGCCGCGCAGCGTGATGCCGCCGCCGAGCGCCGCGTCGAGGCGCGCGCCGGCAATCTGCACCGTCGCGACGTTCCCCTCCTGATCGACCCACGCGATGCAGGTGTTCTCCTGGCGCCGCCCGAGGTACGCCTCGGCGCGGCTGTAAACGCCGGCGAGGGTCATGCCGGGGGCGATGCGGAACGCCGCCGAGGCGCGGAAGATCTCGTAGTCATTGCCGTCGGTGTCCTGCACGCGATCCCAGGACGATTCGACGACCGGGCGCGCGCTCCGCTCGAGCTCCCGCCGGAACGCTGAAACGTCTCGATTCTCCGGCGCGGCGGCCTCCGCGCGTGCGAGGAAGCGCTCCGCCTCGCGTTCCTCGCCGGTCCAGTGCGCGACCTGCGCCTTGCCGAGCAGCGCGTCGGGGTTCTCGGGGCTTTGGGCGAGCGCCGCGTCGTACTGCTGGTCCGCGGCCGGCAGGTCTCCCGACCAGGAGAGCGTTCGGCCGAGCCCGACGTGCGCCTCGACGTCCGCCGGGTCGGCCGCCAGGAGCCGCTCGTACGCCGCGATCGACGCCGGAAGGCGGCCGGCCCAGGACTGCACGCGCGCGAGCCCCAGGAGCGCTTCACGATCCTCCGGATTGTCCGCGAGCAGCGTTTCGAACTCGGCGACCGACTCGTCGTAGCGCTCGGCCCAGGAGAGGACCTTGGCGAGCTCGAGCCGGGTGCGGCGGTCGTCCGGCGTGGCGGCGAGATGCGCGCGGTAGGCGTCGATCGCCGCGGCGTACTCCCCTGCCCAGGAGCGGATCTTCGCCGCCTCGAGCCGCACCTCCCCGTCGTCGGGATGTTCCGCCAGATAGGCGTCGTAGGCGCGCATGGCGGCGGGGAGGTCGCCGGCGGCAGTCGCGCGGCGCGCCTCCGCGAGCGCTTCGGGATCGTCGGCGCGCGCGGACGCGGCCACCAGCGCCAGCAGCAGCACGGCGAGCAGGCGCTTCATTGCGGCTCCCCGTCGGAACGGAGTGGCCCGGGCAAGGACGCGAACGCGTCGGTCAGGATCGCGTAGGAGCTCTTCCGCGCCAGATGCCACACCGGCTCCTCCCAGGTCGGCCAGGTGTACGGGGGGAGCGACCGGAAGCCGATCTCGTGCCCTGCCGCGTCGCGAAGCGAAAGGTACACGACGACGCGCTCGCTGGTGGCGGTGTCGAATGGCGGATAGTGGCTTTCGGCCTGCCACAGGAGCGCCCGGCTCGACGGGTCGGTGAACTGCAGCAGTCCCCACGCCAGCCGAACCTCGAGGACCGCGGTCGTGCCGCGCGCGGCGGCGGCGACATCGGCGAGATCCCCGGAGGCGGGGGCGGCGTCGAGAAAGCGCAGCGGGCTCTGGTCCAGGTGGATCGCGGGGTAGAGCGTCCCGTCGCGGCCGATCCGCTCGCGGTTCACCTCGCGGATCATCGGCACGAAGCTCCCGGACTCGGCCGGCCGCGCGACGAACGGTCCTTTGGGGTAGTGCGAGCCGATGTCGTACGGCTTGACCACACGCAGATCTGAGTCGCTCGCTCCTGCGAGGCGGAGCCGGAACTCGACGCCGGTGGGGAGGAGCCGCGGATCGTCCGGCAGCAGGCGCCGCTCTCCCGCCGCCGCGTCGTGCGTGTCGATTCCGGCGAGCAACGACCAGGCTCCCCAGTCTGGCGCGCCGTCCCGATCGCAATCACCGCCGCTCACCTCGAGCAGGAGGTGGAGGTAGGCGGCATCGGCAGCGATCGCGGTGCGCGCCAGGCGCAGGCCGCCGGCCGCGGTGCAGTCGGCCGCGGCCACGGGGGGGGACGCGGGGGAAGTCATGGCGGCGGTAGGGAGCGCTCCCCACTCCTCCGCGCTCCCGTCGAGGCGATGACCGCCGCGCTCGGGCCCGGCGTACGCCCCGAGGACTCCGTAGTTCTGCTCCGGGTCGAGGACGTTTCGCCACAGCGCGTTGCGCTCCGGGGGCAGCTCGTACTCGTCGTGCAGCCAGTTGCGCTTGAACCACTCGTCGATCCAGGAGAAGACGATTCCGCCGGCCCCGTTCGCCTCCGCGACGCTGCGCATCATCCGCGCCACCAGCAGCCCCTGTTCGGCGCCGGTGTGGCCGCCGTGATTCCACCCCTGGGGATGGACATGCACCGCCCCGCGGCTGGTGGGGAGTCCCAGCTCGGCGACGAGCAGCGGCTGGCGGCGGTGATGCGCCTTCAGCGCCCGCAGGTAGCCGAGGTAACGGTTCGGTCCCTCGGCATCGCGCGCTTCGGCGTAGGCAGGGTCGAGGTTCATGAAGTCCGGATAGTAGGGATATACATGATAGGAAGCGAACAGGCCCGCGGTGTTCTCCGGACCGGCGACCACCCGCTCGGCATCGACCGAATTCGAGTCGTCATTGTAGACCGGGCTGAGGAACCCAGGGGTGGGCGTCGCCTCGCCCCGCGCCCGGCGGAGCACGTCCTCCTCCGCGCGCGAGGTCTCGGTCGGGTGGCCAAGCGGATCGAGGGTCGGCCAGTTCGAGAAGGCGACCGGCCGCTGCTCACCGTAGTAGCCGCTATCGTGCGCGACCGCCGCGTCGCACGTCCAGGCAAGCCAGGCCTCCATCGCCGTCCCGGAGTCGAGCCGCGCGAAGCGCCCGTCGTAGCGAGCCTCACCAGGATGCGTCTCCTCGTGATGGGCGACCGAGTACGGCTCCCATTCACGCCCGAGGATCAGCGCCAGGACGTGAGCGGAGACGTCGGCGCGGTAGCGCCCGGCGGCATGTCCCGGGCGAGGCGGCAGGTCGAGGTTCCCGTGGAGCGCGTCGATGACGCGCTCGATCTCGGCGCGAAACTCGGCCTTGAAGCGCGGCTCCTCGAAGTCGTCGCCGGGGGGCAGCTCGACCCACGCCCCCTGGATCAGCCACAGCGGGGTCGCCTCGTGGCGACCATTGTGGTCGAGCAGTGCCTCGTAGAAGGCCGGCGGCAGGAGCGTGTAGAGCCGGACCGTGTTGGCGTGCATCGCGCCGATCGCCTCGAGCCACTCGGCGTAGACCGACTTGCCCTCGGGAAACTCCGACGGGAACCGTCCGGGCAGCGCCACGCCGAGGTTCATCCCCTTGACGAACAGCGGTGCGAAGCCGCCCGCGGCGGGGATCTCCAGGTAGTCGCCCCGGGCGCGAGCGATCACGTGAATCGGCGTGCCGCCGTCCACGGGAGGACGTGGGCGCGATTCGGTCGTGGGCAGAGGCAGCGCCGCCGCGGCCTGCGCCGCGAGCCGCAGGAGTTCCTCGTCTCCCGGTGAGGCCGCCCGCAGGATGGCGATCTCGGCCGCGGCGTCTGCGGCGCGCCCGATCTGGAGCAACGCCCTCACCCTGCCGCGAGCTGCATCAGCGTTGCGCGGGTCGCGCTCGAGCGCGTCCTCGAAGTGGGCCAGAGCGGCTCCCGGCTCGCCGCCTCTGAGCGCCGCGACCCCCAGCCCGGTGAGCGCCTCGGGATCTCCTGGCGCGAGAACCAGCGCCCGCTGGAACGCTGCCGCGGCGTCGTCGGGCCGCGCCAGCCGCACCAGCACCCAGCCGCGCAGCAGGTGAAGCCCGGGGCGCGCGGGAGCGATGGCGAGAGCACGATCGATCGGCGCCAGCGCGGCTCCGGCGTCGCCGGCGCGATAGAGGGCGAGCGCTTCGGAGTAGAGGCGGCCGGCAGGATCCTCGGGTGCGGCGTGCGTGGCAGGGGCGACCTCATCTCCCGCGGCGGCCGCGACCGCCAGGGTGCCGATGGAGAGGGCGACCGAGCGAACCCAGATCCGGCTGGGGGGACGAGTCCGATTGCGACATCCCATCGCGGAGGCATGATACCCCGGGCCACGCGAAAGTGGGTAGTGGTCAAGTTTGAAACCCTCGGCAGGGGTAGATAGCTTGACATTCTCCGCCGTACTCCTGTTGCCGGGCGCGGATCAATCGTAGTAACGTGCGCTGCGTATGAGCAAGGCATCAGTCCAAATCGTCTACGACGGGGAAGCCCTTCGGAACGGGATGATGGACGTGCGGGAATTAGCGCCCGCACTCCTTTCGGTAGGTGATGCATGTGACCAAGCTAATCGAGTTCTCAACGGAGATGGTGTAAAGGTTTCCGTCCAGGTCCGATCCGGTTTTGAACACGGATCGTTTGGGCTTGATCTAGATCTAGTCCAGACCATTCAACAAGCCCTCCTTGGTGACGAGTATAGGACGGCCAAGGAAGTGCTATGGCTCCTGGGGTTGGGCGTTGGCCCTGGGGCTGGCCTTCTTGCCTTCATCAAGTGGCTTCGAGGACGCAAGGCAACGGTAGGCACGAAGAACCCTGACGGCTCTGTTCAAATCAGCGTCAACGATTCAGAGGGCACGAAGATCGAGAATACGACTATCAATGCGAGCGTCGTTGTACTATTCAACAATCCTAGTGTTCGCCGTGCTATCTCCGGAATGGTCGGGCCATTGGAGGATAAGGGCATCGATACCTTTGAGGCGAGGGAAGGGAATCAGGTAATCCAGTCCATATCTAAGAGCGATCTGCCGTTCTTCTCGCTCCCTTCGGATCAAGAAGACCTGGTTTCTGACCAGACACGAGAAGGGGTATTCCAGATAGACAAGCTCTCGTTCACCGATCGTTATAAATGGACCCTCTCGGATGGTAACGCCACGTTCAACGCGCATATTGCTGATGACGATTTCTTCGCAAAGGTTGAACGTCGCGAGTACTCATTCGCCCATGGCGATCTACTGGAGGTCAAGCTCCAGATCAAAACGTTTCGGTCACCTAAGGGACTGCGGTCGGATTACATCGTGATGAAGGTCACCGATGTTATCCATGCTCCGGAACAGCTTCCTTTGCTTCCTTTCGATCCATCAGCGACACGATCTCGTCCAGGCTCCAAACGTGGTCGGAAAGGCCGGCCTCCATCGCGGGGGTAACCCTCAGCGTTTGATGCACGCGGGCAAAATTGTAATGGACGAAGTAGAGCGCCAACGCGTGCCCGTGATTCTCGACCTTCTTTGAGAATCCGTTCGTCAGGCGAGTGAACCGGCGCATCCCCATTCGCATCGATAGGTTTTGGCGCTCCACGTAGCTCGTCGAAATGTGCGACGGGTCCGGAGTGCCCGCGATGGTTTCCACGCGTATTCCTGTGACTTGTGGAGGGCTGTAGCGAGTTGCACCTTCTGGAACTGAGCCGTAGAGCTTGATGAGCATCGCGTAATCGATTTCCGATCCGAACGCTCCCTCTACGGCTTCCAAGTAGACCCGATGCCCATCCGTCGTTAGCTGGACCCTGGAGGCCAGCCTATCGGCAAGATCGCTAATGAACGTGAAGCCCGTATCCCCGTCGCGATCTCCGAGCAGCCACGAGACAATTAGCTTGCTGTCGCCATCGATCGCGGTCCACGTCCAGACGTCTCCATAACCAAACTTCCCTTGGAGTTTCTCGGGGACGTTCCGTTGTTTGGCGTAGCAGAAGCTCCAAACTTCGTCGCATTGAACCCGGCGGGAGCGCACGCCACGAACGGTGGCATCGTGAAACCGTTCGCACGCTTCGCCAAGGTCGGCCAGGAGCTTTAGGATCGTCGGCTTGGAGACTCCCGTTATCCTGCCCGTGGCCCGGATCGAGTTTCCCTCGACTAGCGCCGCAACAACAGCCGCCCGCCTCTTGATGTTCAGTCTATTCATAGAAGTAATATACATGCGCGTGCAAGCATTGTCAAGTTCAATTTCAGTCGTCAGAAAGTTCCCCTTGACAATGCCTGACGCAAATGACCTAGGATAGAAGAGCCGGGGCGTATCCTGTGGTGAGGTGGCGGCAGGATTCGAACCTGCAAGTGAGCCCGTGCAAGGGACTTGCCTTACCATTTGGCTACGCCACCCACAGTAAAAAAGTGAGGCCGAGAGCCGAAACTCCCGGCCCCACCCAGATCAATCTAGGCCCCTATGGGGGTTCCAGACTGATCACTAGCCGATCCTCGGTGGCCGTAATTCTGATTCGGTAGCCACCGGGAATCGAGAGGTAGAGGATCACTCTTACCTCCTTTCACGCTCCGGGGCCAGGGGAGCCACCCCCTTGGCCCTTTAGTCTTTCCGGAGCGCCGCCTGTCACCCCGTCCAGACAGAACGTGAATCTCGGTCATCCTAGCCTGCGTCCCTCCGCGCGAAGTACGCCCCTTTGTTAGAGCGCAGCTCGCCGCGTCTTGCCATTCTCCAAAGCTCATTCCTAACCCTCGTAATGAGCGGCGTGGTAGCCCCTGTCTGGCTCTTGAATCCGAGGGCCTCCATGCGTTCGACCACGGCCTTGGGCTTCAGTCCCCTGCCGTTGTTGTCTTCAAGCACTTTCCTGGCGGCGTCACGGAGACCAAGATCGCTGAAGCCGTCATCTCCATTCCCATTGGCGGCGACCTCTGGACTACCCATAACTACGGCGTTCAGATGATCGATCTTGTCCTCAGCGAGGAGTTGATCGATGGCGCTCATGCGCCTCTTGAGCCGTTCCCGCTCGCCCTCAAGCTCGCGTCGTGTTGATGTGGTGAACATAGCGTACTCCCATGCCTTAACTCGGGCGCGAGAAACGGTAGCACATGCTCTTTTCCGAGGTCAAGCGGAACGCAATAAAAATATTTGCGTTCCACATGCCTCGTCTAACCTATTGATTTTTAGCGGTTTCTAGACCAGCGAGACCGGGCCGCCTTCTTCGCGATTGCGCGTTTCTTGGCGGGGGTGAGCTTCGCGGCCCGCGCAACACCGCCCTTGCTGGCTCCGAGTTTGGAGAGGGCGACCGCTGCGGCATTCTTGGGGCGGGTAGTGGGCGAGTTGGACTTGGGCGCCTGCCCGGTGGCCTCACGGACAATACGCAGCGCGTTCTCGGCGAAATCGAGGCCGCTGTCTGGGCGCTTCGTTCCCATGCAGGAAGTATACATCCAGCCGGAACGTCGCGCCGTTTTTCAGCTTTCAAACTTGACCACTACCCGAAAGTGAGCTTCCTTGACATCCCGACAGCAGCACGTTTATAACCACCGCTTCCCAGAAGAGGCGAACAATGAACGAAACAGACCTGGCCTGGATCGGCCTCGCTCTCCTCCCCGGCGCCAATCCGCTGCAACGCGCACGGCTCGTGGAGGCGGCGGGCGATCCGCTGACCCTGTTCGAAAACACCGGAGAGCGGCTCGCGGGCACCCAGGGAATCTCCGCGGAGCTCATGGAGAGAATAGGCATTTTTGACTGGATGGCAAGGGCAAAACAAGAGCTAGACATTTCAATAAAGCATAACATTCATATACTTACTCCCGGTTCGCCCGCCTACCCCACCTCCCTGCTGACCACCCCCGATCCTCCCCCCGCGCTGTGGGTTCGCGGGGAACCCCGCGCCACCGACCAGCTCTCGATTGCGATCGTCGGGTCACGGGCGGCGACGCCGTACGGGCTGGAGGTGGCCTCCGCGCTCGCCGCCGGGCTGGCCGCCCAGGCGGTGGCGATCGTGTCGGGCCTGGCCGTCGGGATCGACACCGCGGCGCACCGGGCCGCGCTCGAGGCCGGCGGCCGGACGATTGCGTTTCTCGGCTGTGGCCTCGATGCCCCCTACCCCGCGTGCAATCGGCGGCTGATGGAAGAGATCGTCGGCCGGGGCGCCGTCTTCTCGGAGTATCCCGTAGGAACGCGGCCGGAACGCTGGCATTTCCCCCAGCGGAACCGGCTGATCGCCGGCTTCGCGCTCGGAACCGTCGTCGTCGAGGCGAGCGACCAGAGCGGCGCGTTCCACACGGCCAGTGCGGCCCTTGATCTGGGGCGCGAGGTCTGGGCGGTGCCGGGGCGCGTCACCTCCAGGACGAGCCTCGGGACGAACTCGTTGCTGCGCGACCACGCCGCAGGCCTGGCTCGCCATGCGAAGGATGTCCTCGACGATCTCCCGTGGCCCTGGCGCGGGCTGGTGGCGGGGAAGGCGGAACAGCAAGCCGCGCTCCCGGTCGCCGGCCTGCCCGCCGATGAGGCGGAGTTGCTCGGGCGGATCGGAGCCGACGAGCCGGTGCATATCGATCGTTTGGCGCGGGAGACACGCCTCCCGGTCGGGGCGCTGCTCGATGCGCTCGTGCGGCTGGAGGTGCGCCGGCTGATCCGCGCCTGTCCGGGGGGGCACTACCTGCGCAGCCAGCCCTCCGCGCCCGCCCCGGGCTCCGGGGCAACTGCATGACCTCATGTTGTTTACGCCGGTCGGCGTGAGCTCGACCGGAGGGGGGTTGTGGGCGAGTGCGAACGGCTCCCGCTCAAACCCCGCGCCGGGTCGAAGTTGCAGCACCCTGGGTCGAACACTATAGTAGCGGCCCTGTGAACGGCCGGCTCCCTCCCTGAGGGGGCGCCGCCCCCCCGAGGCAACCGTGGGCAAGTCGCTGGTCGTGGTCGAGTCACCCACCAAGGCCCGTACCATAAATAAGTACCTCGGCAAGGACTTCATCGTGAAGGCCTCGCTCGGGCATATCAAGGATCTGCCCAAGAGCAAGCTCGGGGTCGATGTCGGCAAGGATTTCGAGCCGACCATCACGGTCCTGCCCGGCAAGAAGAAGGTCCTCGATGAGCTGAAGAAGGCGGCGCAGGGGGTCGAGAAGATCTACCTCGCGACCGACCCGGACCGCGAGGGGGAGGCGATCAGCGCCCATCTCGCAGAGGAGCTCGGGGGGCGCGGCAAGAAGCTGTTCCGCGTCCTCCTCGAGGAAATCACCAAGCGCGGCGTGCTGCACGCTTTCGAGAACCCCGGCAAGGTCGATCAGGACAAGGTTGACGCGCAGATGGCCCGCCGGATCCTCGACCGGCTGATGGGGTACAAGATCAGCCCGCTGCTCTGGGACAAGGTGCGGCGCGGGCTCTCGGCCGGACGGGTGCAGTCGGTGGCGCTGCGGATGATCTGCGAGCGCGAGGCCGAGCGCACGGCGTTCGTCACCCACGAGTACTGGTCGATCGACGCGCTGCTCGACGCCGCCGTGCCGCCCCCGTTCGTGGCGCGGCTGCATCAGATCGACGGCAAGAAGGTGATCGTCCCCACCGAGGGGAAGGCCGCGACCGTCAGCACCCAGGACGAGGCGGGGCGGATCGTCGCCGAGGCGCAGAAGGCCGAGTTCCGCGTCGCGGAGGTGGAGGCGAAGGAGAAGAAGCGCCACCCGGTGCCGCCCTTCATCACCTCGAAGCTGCAGCAGGACGCCGCGCGCCGCCTCGGCTTCTCGGTGAAGAAGACGATGATGCTGGCACAGCGGCTCTACGAAGGAAAAGACCTCGGCGACGCCGGCACCGTCGGGCTCATCACCTACATGCGGACCGACTCGACCCGGATCGCGCCCGAGGCGATCGCGTCGGTCCGCGAGCACATCGCGGCGATCTACGGCAAGGAGTACCTCCCCGACGAGCCGCGCGTCTATCGCTCGCGCAAGGCGGCGCAGGAGGCGCACGAGGCGATCCGGCCGACCTCCCTCGATCTCCCGCCCGACCGCGTGAAGGCGTTCCTCGCCAAGGACGAGCTCCAGCTCTACACGCTGATCTGGAGCCGCTTCGTCGCCTCGCAGATGGCCTCCGCGATCTTCGACACGACGACGGCCGACATCTCCGCTGGGCGCTGCATCTTCCGCGCCTCGGGATCGGTGACGAAGTTCGCCGGCTTCCTCGCCGCCTACCAGGACCGCCCCGAGCCGGTCGAGACGGAGACTGCCGACGCGGAGCGCCCCGAGCCGGTCGAAGGGGAGGAACAGTCGGAGGCGGCCCCGGCCGAGGGGATGCTCCCGCCGCTCGCGCGCGGCCAGGTGCTGAAGCTGCAGAAGCTCGACCCGCAGCAGCACTTCACCCAGCCGCCGCCGCGCTACGGCGAGGCCTCGCTGGTGAAGGCGCTCGAGGAGAACGGCATCGGGCGCCCCTCGACCTACGCCAGCATCATCGCCACCCTGACGAACCGCGAGTACGTCGAGAAGGTCAAGGGACGCTTCGTCCCCTCCGAGCTGGGAAAGCTCGTGACGGAGCTACTGGTCAAGAGCTTCGGCGACCTGATCAACGTGGACTACACCGCGCGCATGGAAGAGGAGCTGGACGAGATCGAGGAGGGGAAGCTCCCCTGGGTCAAGGCGCTCGGCGAGTTCAACACCAAGTTCCAGGAAGATCTGAAGCGCGCCCAGGTGGAGATGCGCAACGTGAAGACCGAGGAGGTCGCAACCGACCAGACCTGCGCCAAGTGCGGCAAGCCGATGGTGATCAAGTGGGGGCGCTACGGGAAGTTCATGGCCTGCTCGGGGTACCCGGAGTGCAAGAACACCATCGACCTGGGGGACAACGGCGGGCCGGCGACGGCGGAGGCCGCGGCCGCGGCGCCGCCGGTCGATGAGAAATGCGAGAAATGCGGCAAGGACATGGTGATGCGCAAGGGACGCTTCGGCCAGTTCCTCGCCTGCTCCGGCTACCCCGACTGTCGCAACACCCGCAAGCTGCGCGTGGACGAGACGGGCGCCGTCACCGCCGTCAAGGACGAGATCCTCGACGAGAAATGTCCCCGCTGTGCGCAACCGCTGGCGCTGAAGCAGGGACGCTTTGGCGCCTACACCGCCTGCTCCGGTTATCCCACCTGCCGTTACATCAAGCTGAAGGACACCGGCGTAGCCTGCCCCAACGCCGACGGCGGCCAGATCGTCGAGCGGAAATCACGCCGCGGCAAGGTGTTCTACGGCTGCGACAAGTACCCCGACTGCGACTTCGTCCTCTGGTATCACCCGGTCGCCCGCCCCTGCCCGAACTGCGACGCGAAGGTGCTGGTCGAGAAGACCACCAAGCGCGACGGGCACGTGGTGTTCTGCGCGGACAAGGAGTGCGGGTGGGAGGAGGGGGCGGAGGGCGGCGGCGCGCCGCGAGCGGGCGGGGGCGGGACTCCGCCGGCCGGCGGCAAGGCGGCCGCGGGCGGCAAGTCAGCGGCGGCGGTCGTCAAGGCGGCGAGCCCGGCAGCGAAGCCCGCGGCCCGGAAGCCGGCCGCCGCGGCAACCGCGAAGGCCGCGGCGAAGGCGTCCGCGAAGGCCTCCGTGGGTCGGACGCGGAAGTAGGGCGGGCATCGGTTGGCGATGCGCCCTCCCTCGCCTTCTCGCGTGCCCACCCCGGCGGCCGCGATCCTGAGACGCGCCATCTGGGTTTCGCTGCTGCTCATTCTCCATCTCAACTCAGCCCCCGCTCTCCCGGGGGAGTCCACCCTCGACGCCGCCCGCACCGCGCTCGCCGCCGGGAAGACCGAAAAGGCGGCGCGCCTGGTCGAGAAGGCGCTGCCGACCGCCTCCGCGGATGACGTCCCCGCCCTTCGCTTCCTGCTGCTCAAGGCGTACGTCCTTGACCTGGGGCAGGAGAAGGGGGCGCTCTACAAGGAGATGGTCGGCGAGGCCAAGGACGGCCTCGAACGCTTCACCGCGAAGATCGACTCCCTCGAGGCAGAGCTGCGCGCGGAAGGGGCGCGCGCGCTCCCGCCGCTCCTCGACGCGCTCGCCCGCGGAGAGGACCTCGATCGGCTGCTCGTGCTCGGGCTGCTCGGCGACCTGGCCGCGGCGCAGCCGGAGCTCCCCTGGCGTCAGGACGCCGGGGAGGCGGTCGTGTCGCCGCTCTTCGCCGCCGCCTCCGCGGTGGGGCTGTCGATCGATCAGTGCGTGGCGATCGAGGCGTCCGAGGGGGATCGCAAGACGTACGTGATCGAGGACGCCGCGAAACGCGACCGCTACGTCCAGGCCGCCTACTCCATCGAACGGGGTCTGGAGTTCCTCCAGCGCGTGGACGTCGCGGAGTTCGCCGAGTCGGCCGCGGCGGCGCTCGAGTGTCGGGTGGCCGCGGGCGCCGTGCTGGCGGACCGGACCCGGCTCAACGCGGCCGGCGCGCTCCTGCCGCCGCCGCTGCGACGGCGCCTCGACCGTTCGCCGCGCGAGGATGTGAAGCGCGACGCGCTGGAACTGCTCGGTCGCTACGGGAGCTGTGACGATCTCGACGACGTCGAGTTCTACATCGGCGTCGGCCGGGGGGACGTCCAGAAGGAAGCCACGCAGGCGGCGCAGCGAATCGAGAAACGCGGCGGCTGTGCCGCGGCCAGGGCCACCCCCTGACCGCCGCCAACCGCAGGGCGGTGGCCCTCCGGTTGCAGGTCGATCGGTACCTCGAGCACCTGCGCTATCAGCGCAGCATCTCCCCCGCGACGATTCGCGCTTACCGGGCCGACCTGGCTGCTTTCGTCGAACACCTCGAGCAGGCGGGGAGGCAGCTCGAGGCCGGCGCGCTCGACGCGCTCGCGCTGCGGGCGTGGCTCGCGGGGCTGCACCAGCAGGGGCTCGAGCGCTCGTCCGTGGCGCGCAAGGTGTCATCGGTGCGGTCGCTCTTCCGCTACCTCGTGCGCGAGGGGGAGCTGGCGGAGAACCCCGCCGACAAGATCTCGACGCCGCAGGTGCGGCGGAAGCTGCCGCGGCACCTCAACGTGGCCGACGCGGCGCTCTTGGTCGAGGCGCCCGACGTCTCCACCCCGCTCGGCGCTCGCGATCGGGCGCTGCTCGAGCTGCTCTACGCGACGGGTCTGCGGGTGGCGGAGATCTGCGCTCTCGATCTCGACTCGATCGACCTGCCCGAGATGGTCCTGCGGGCGCTCGGCAAGGGGAGCAAGGAGCGGATGGTCCCGTTCGGCCGCAAGGCGGAGGCGGCCTTGCGCGGCTACCTGAGCGTCCGGGATCAGTTGCATGGACGGGAAGCGGACGCCGATGCGCTGTTCGTGAACTACCGCGGCACGCGACTTTCGACCCGCTCGGTGCGGCGGATGCTCGATCGCACCATCCGGCGCTGCGCGGTGCAGCACCGGATCTCGCCGCACGGCCTGCGCCACTCCTTCGCCACGCACCTCCTCGATGCGGGCGCCGACCTGCGCTCGATCCAGGAGCTGCTGGGTCACGCCTCGCTCTCCACGACCCAGCGCTACACCCACGTCACGACCGAGCGCCTGCGCGAGGTCTACAAGAAGGCGCATCCACGGGCCTAGTGACCCCCCGCCCAACCAGGCAGCTGGGAGGTCGGTGATAGGGGGTAGGGAGAAGCCGTTCCCGGCTCCCCCCTCCCTCCGAACCGTACAGGCGGTTCTCCCGCATACGGCTCTCCGGTCGGTGGTTCACCTGCGAGAGGATTGGCAGAGCGTT
>Ga0137321_1000158_pt1 | contig 22035 bp, 12 predicted proteins | sample EasRivERMZT399_2_FD_104758 | JGI IMG/M metagenome (GOLD analysis project Ga0137321, IMG submission 104758) | Soil microbial communities from meander-bound floodplain in the East River, Colorado, USA - East River MetaG ERMZT399_2 | ecosystem: Environmental > Terrestrial > Soil > Floodplain ... | reverse complement strand
CGAGCCTCCTCTGGGGAGAGTCTGACAAGGTAGTGTGGCGCCGGAATGCCGAGGTGTTGGTGCCGCCCCGCTCAGGAGGGCCAGCACCGTTTCTGAGCGAGGGCGAACCATCCACCGGGTCGAGAATCCGTATAATGCCTCCCGAGGGTTCGCTGGATGAACGAATCACATTCCCCCGAGGAGGAAAGGCTGCGAGCGGTCTTTCGCGCGCTCGCGGAGCAAGGCGTCGAGTACGCCGTGTTCGGCGCGGTGGCGCTCGGGCTGCACGGGCTGGCTCGTGCGACGGCTGATCTCGATCTGTTCATCAAGGCCGATCCGGACAACGTGGAACGTCTCAAACGCGCGCTGCGATCGGTCTTCCCGGATCCCAGCATCGACGAGATCTCCGCAGGCGATCTGTGTGGAGATTATCCGGCTGTCCGCTACCTGCCGCCCGACGGATTCGGCTTCGATCTCCTGACCCGGCTCGGAACGGCCTTTCGCTACGAGGACCTCGAAATCGAGGAGAGAAGCTACGACGGTGTCCCCGTGAGGGTGGTCACGCCCAAGACGCTCTGGCGAATGAAGAAGGACACCGTCCGGCCCTCCGATCGCTTCGATGCCCAGGTCCTGGCCGAGAGATTCGGCTTCCGGGAGGAATAGCATGCCGGTCACTCGCTATCGCTCGGTCGAGGAGATGTCGAGACCGTGGCGGGACTCCCACAGCCCGGAGAATCTCCGTCTCGTAGCCCGGATGCTCGGTTTCTACAGGAGTCTGGCGAGGGGCACTCCCCGCCAGGCGGGCGTTCAGCGTTTCGGGTCGCTGCAGGAAGCCAACGCCGGCCGAAGCGACCCCTACCGGCGGTGAGCGCAGCGGACCCCACCACCCGCGGCGAGATCACCCGGCTGCTGCTGAGCTGGAGCGGCGGCAATCGCGACGCCTTCGATCGCCTCTTTCCCCTCGTCTACGATGCCCTGCGCGATCTGGCGCGGCGGCAGCTGCGGCGGCGCTCCGCGGCGGCGACGCTGCACACGACCGACCTGGTGCACGAGGCGTATCTCAAGCTGGTCGATCCAGCGCGCGTGTCCGTGCAGGACCGGAACCACTTCTTCGCCCTCGCCGCGCGCGCCATGCGGCAGATCCTGGTCGATCACGCGCGGCGCCGCTCCACCGACAAGCGAGGCGGTGGCGTGGCGGCGGAAACCCTGCAGGACTGGGATGCGGCGGTGATGACCCATCCCGCCGACATCCTCGCGGTGGACCAGGCGCTGGGCCGTCTCGAGGTGCTCGACGATCGCCTGGGACGACTGGTCGAGATGCGTTTCTTCGGCGGCCTGTCGGTGGAGGAGGCGGCTGGCGCGCTCGGCGTCTCGGAGCGCACCGTCAAACGCGACTGGCAGAAGGCGCGTGCCTTCCTCTACCGCGAGCTTCTCGGAACGGCGCCCTCGTGACCTCGCCGCTGGATCCCGATCTCTGGCGCCGGGCGAGCGCGGTGCTCGACTCCGCCCTCGACCTGCCCGCCGCGGAGCGCGCCGGGCTTCTCGACGGCGCGTGCGGCGGGGATGCGGAGCTGCGGACGCTCGTGGACGAGCTGCTCGCGGCCGAGGCGAAATCCGAGGGATTCCTGGAACAGCCGGCCGCGGCAGGCGCGGAGAGCCTGCTGCGCGAGCTTGCCGACGAAGGACCGCCGGAGGGACTCAGCGCCGGGCCCTGGAAGCTGCTGCGGGAGATCGGCCGCGGCGGCATGGGCGTGGTGTACCTGGCCGAGCGCGCCGATGGGGAGTTCGAGCAGTCGGCCGCGCTGAAGCTCGTCAAGCGCGGCCTCGATTCGGAAGATCTGGTGGCGCGCTTCCGGCGCGAGCGGCAGATCCTCGCGCGGCTGCGGCACCCGCACATCGCCCTGCTGCTTGACGGCGGCCTGGCGTCCGATGGACGGCCCTGGTTCGCCATGGAGCATGTCGAGGGGGAGCCGATCACGCGCTGGTGCGCCGCGCACGGACTGACGGTCGAGGCACGCCTGAAGCTCTTTCTCACCGTCTGCGAAGCGGTGCAGCATGCGCACCGCAACCTCGTGGTGCACTGCGACCTCAAGCCCTCGAACATCCTGGTCACGCCGCAGGGGCAGGTGAAGCTGCTCGACTTCGGCATCGCGCGCCTGCTCTCCGACGCCGCCGGCACGGACGCGCCGCCCGCCACCACGCCTGAGGGCACCGCGTTGACGCCGGAGTATGCCGCCCCCGAGCAGATCCGCGGTGAGCCACCCACCACCGCGACCGACGTGTACGGGCTGGGCGTGGTGTTGCACGAGCTGCTGACGGCGCACCGTCCGAGCGAGGTCCGCGCCATCCTCCCCTCGCAGGCGCCTGAACTGGCGGAACCGGCTCGCCGCCGGCTGCGGGGCGACCTCGACGCAGTCGTTCTGAAGGCGCTGCGCCCGGAGCCCGAGCAGCGCTACCCGAGCGCCGAGGCGCTCGCCACGGACTTGCGGCGCCATCTGGACGCCCTGCCGATCGCCGCGCGCGCCAACACCCTCGGGTACCGGTCCGGCAAGTTCCTGCTGCGACACCGGCTGGCGGCGTCGGCGGCCGGCCTGCTGCTGCTGTCGCTGCTGGCCGGTCTCGGCGGCACGCTGTGGCAGGCGCGCGCCGCCCGGCGCGAGGCGGCAAGGACGGATCAAGTCCGCGCCTTCCTGGTCAGCCTGTTCGAGGTATCCGACCCGGCGCAGTCGCACGGCGAGACGATCACCGCCCGCGAGCTGCTGGACCGCGGCGCCCTGCGCGTCGAAGCGGAGTTGCAGGGGCAACCGGAGGCGCAGGCGACGCTGCTCGCGACGCTTGCCGACGTCAACCTGAAGCTCGGCCTGCCCGATCCCGCGCTCGCCCTGGCCGACAAGGCGATGGCGCTCGATCGGTCGCTCCACGGCGACGAGGACGTGGCGGTCGCCGACGATCAACATCGCCGCGGCCTGGCGCTGCTCGGCAAGGGGGACCACGAGCAGGCGCAGCAAGCGCTCGAGGAGGCGCTCACTCTGCACCGCCGCCTCCTTGGCCCTCGCGACGCTCGCGTCGCCGAGGATCTTGATGACCTCGCCTCCGTGCTGCGCGCCCGCGGTCAGCTCGACGATGCGATGGCGCGCGTGCGCGAGGCGCTCGACGTGCGCCGCGCCCTGGCCGCTCCCGGCCCTGAGCTCGCCACCTCCATGAACAACCTGGCGGTGATGCTGCGCGAGAAGGGACGCTTCGACGAGGCCGAGCCTCTCTACCGCGAGACCCTGGCCGTGCGGCGGCAGACGCTCGGCCCGGACCACCCGGACGTCGCAGTGACGCTGAACAACCTCGCGGCGCTGCTGCGCCAGAAGGGGCAACTCGAGGAGGCGGAGCGGGTGGCTCGCGAAGCGCTCACCCTCAACCGTAGGCTGTTTGGAGCCGACAACGTCAACAGCATCGGCAGCGCCAACAACCTGGCTGCCATCCTGCAGAGTCTCGGACGCTACTCCGAAGCCGAGGAGCTGCACCGCGGCGTGCTCGACTTCTGGCGGCGAACCCAGGGGCCCGAGCACCCCAACGCGCTGGTGACGCTCAACAACCTCGCTTCGGTGCTCAAGGATCTCGGCAGGGAGGATGAGGCGATGGCGCTGTTCCGCCAGCTCATCGCGACGTGGCCGCGCGTCCTCGGGCCGACGCATCCCTTCAACGCGGTCAGCCGCACGCATCTGGCCAGCATGCTGCGCGAACGGGGGGAGTACGCGGAGGCGGATCGTCTCTACCACGAGGCTCTCGACCTCTACGTCGCGCTGCAGGGGGATCAGCATCCCGACGCCGCCACCGTGCACCATCACCTTGGATTGCTGGCGCTGGCCGAAGGGAAGCTCGACCAGGCGGAGAATGAGCTGCGGGGGGCGCTCGCGGTGCGCGAGAAGGCGCTCGGGCCGGCGCATGGCCTGACCGCACAGAGCCGCCTCATGCACGGCAGCGTGCTGCGGGAGCAAGGGCGCGCGGCCGAGGGAGCCGAACTACAGAGGATGGCCCTCGAGGCGTGCCGCAAGGCGTGGCCGGCGCGGCACCCCGAGGTCGCCACCGCGGCGCTCGAGCTGGGCCGCACGCTCGCCGCGCTGGGAAACTCCGGCGAGGCCTGCCCGCTGCTGCGCGAGGCGCTGTCGATCCGGGAGGGGGTCTTCGGCGCCGACGGCCGGCGGACAGCCGAGGCGAGGCGTGGTGTCGAATCCTGTCCACCGGCCACGGGAACTGCCCCCAGCCCCTGATTCCCTTCCTGCCGCGAGCCCTGCCGCAGCCCACCCCCTCCGGTGATGTCCCCTCTCGCCTCTGGATTGCGTAGATGCAGGTTGGGGGGCGGCTTTTCGGGCCTCGACGCAGAGGAGGGGTGGAGCGATGAAACGCCAACTCGGCAGGGCTCTCGGCGTGGCACTCGTTCTGACGGCCGGGGGCATCGTCCCCTCCTGGACTGCTTCCCCCCCTCCCGAGATCAACTTCCAGGGCGTGCTGCGCGATGCCGGGGGGCAACCAATCACGGGCGTTCGCGACATGACGTTTCGGTTCTACCTCTCCCCGTCGGGCTCCGATGACGTCCTGTCGGACCGACACCAAGCCGGCGCATCGCTGGCCGTAACCGTGACCAACGGCCTCTTCAATGTGCTGCTGGGAGGAGGAGTGATCACCGACGGCTCGGGACCGGGGACCTACACCTCCCTGAGCGAGGTGTTCCGCGACTACCCACAGGTGTGGATGGAGATCCTGGTGGAGGCCGACCCGCCGATGCAGCCGCGCATCCGCATCGCCGCCTCCGCCTACGCCCACAACGCCGATCATCTCGACGGACTGGACGCCACCCAGATGCTGCGCAGCGACGCCTCCTCCGCCCTGACCGCGGGCACGCTCACCATCGACCCGGGCGCGACGCTCGACATCAACGGCACGCTGGCGCTGAACGGCACCCTCGAACTCAAGTCGAACGGTCCCGACGGCTTCCAGCAGATCGCCTTCTTCGAGGACGGCATCAGCGACGGCGAGCAGATCGTCTGGTCGGATGCCGGCGACGCTTTCGCGCTCTCCGACGACGCGACCATCGTGGGGGGGTTGACCGTGGGGTCGGGTGTGGTGCACGCATACGGTTGCTTCGCCGAAGGACCGGCCGGCTGCGCTCCGGGGAGCGCCCTGATCTCGGCCGCGGGAGATGTCATGGTCGGGCAGGACCTCGAGGTTGCCGGCGCCCTGACCCTTGCCGGCAGCATCTATATGGACAGAAACGGCCCCGAAGGAGATCAGACCCTCTACTTCTTCAACAATGGGTTCTCCAGCGCGGAACGGATCGCCTTCGACGACGGCCCCGATCGGTTCCTGGTCACCGCCGGCCTGGACATCCAGGGAGGAAGCTTCACTGCCGACGGAGGCATCTCAACAACTGGCGCCCTCTCCGGCGCCTCCCTTTCCGGCTCATCCCTCGCGGTGACGGGCGCCACGCGGCTGGGCACCTCGACGCAGGGCTCGACGCACACGTCCACCGTCGAGAACACCGGCAGCGTGCAGGCGCTGCGCCTGATCGGCCCCGGGGCGATCTACGGCTACCAGGCCCGCCTCAACTTCGGTGACGGCGACTTCGCCTATATCGACGAGCCAACCGACGACGAGCTGCGCATCGTCGGCAGCGGCGGCGTCGGGATCAACGGCGCCCCCACCCAGGGCGCCGGCTCGTTGCAGGTGTTCGGCAACACCGTGGTCAACGGCAACCTCTCGGCCACCGGCACGAAGCCGTTCGTGCAGAACCACCCGCAGGACAAGGATCTCTCGGTCGTCTACGTGGCGCTCGAGGGGGACGAGGCCGGGACCTACACGCGCGGCTCCGGCCGGCTGCACGGCGGCGAGGCCCGCGTGCAACTCGGGGAGACCTTCGCCTGGGTGACGAACCCCGACGTGGGGCTGACCGCCCAGCTCACGCCGCGCGGCGAGTGGGCCGATCTCTACGTGGCATCGCTCGGCACGACCGAGATGGTGGTGCGCGCCCGCGATGGAGCTTCCGAGGTGGCGTTCGACTATCTCGTCCAGGGGTTGCGCATCGGCTACGAGCGCTTCCCGATCGTGCAGGCGCGGGCGGTGGATGCCCGGATTCCCTCGGATCTCTACTACGAGGTGAATGACCCGGGTCGCCCGGCGACGGGCGGGCACACGGCGCTGGCGCGCTTCGCGGCGGGCGTGACCACCGGCTCCGGCCACGACCTCGATCCGGTCGGCGGCGCCGTCCGCGAGGACGGTGGGGCCGGGCAGTCGGCGGCCAACATCACCCTGCGCCGTGGCATCGGCGAGTTCGACGAGCACCCTTACGCACGCCACCTCACCGCTCAGGATGGGAAGGTGCTCGCCGCACCCTCGCCGGGTCAGCCTGGCGTGCAGGCCGCCGTGGAGCCGAGCCGCGCGGCCGCACTCGCGCGCTCCGCTCCGGAGCCGCCGGCCGGATCGCCCGCGCCTGCTGCCGTCCCTCTCCCGGCCCCCCGTCCGCTTCCCGTGGATGCGGACGGCAACGTCTACGCGCGCTCGTTCCGTCCGAGCGCGCGCGATCTCGCAAGCTACGTTCCGGTGTCAGGGCGGGTGGAACCCGGAGACGTGCTGTCGATCGACCCGGACCTGCCCGGCGTCATGAGCCTGGCAAGGGAGCCGGGTGATGCGCGCGTGTTCGGCATCGTCGCGGAGGCGCCGGGCGTGGTGCTCGGATCGCCCGGCCCGGAGGGAGCGACGACCCGCGACGCCGCGGTGGCGTTCTCCGGCGTGGCGCTCTGCAAGGTGGACGCCGATCTCGGCGCCATCCGGGCCGGAGATCTCCTGGTCGCCTCCTCCACCCCGGGGCATGCGATGCGCAGCGACAATCCCCGGCCGGGAACGATCCTCGGCAAGGCGCTCGAGTCGCTGGAGGCGGGGACCGGCCTGATCAGCGTGCTGGTCATCCTGCGATGAGCGCGGCACCGAGCTCCTGGCGCGGCCGGCCCATCCAGCGGGTCGCGCTGATCCTGGCCGCGGCGGCCGCGACGCCCGCGGCCGCGCAGTCGAGCCCCTCCTACAAGCTCGAGGAGCATGCCCTGAACTCCGGCGGCGCGCCGGCCCAGGGGCAGGTCGTCCTCTCGCCGGGGTACACCCTTACCCTGGCCTCCCTGGGCGACCCGCTCGCGAGTGTGTCGCTGACGAGCGCGGCGTACCGTGTGGACGGCGGGCTCGTTGCCGCGAACCCGCCCCCGCGGGAGGTGTTGAACATCCGGTGGAACGACAGCAGCAACCTCGCGTGGGACGGGGAGATGAGCGTCGGGGTGTACAACCTCTATCGCGGGCAGATGGGCACGCTACCCGGCGGGTATGGCTCCTGCCAGGCCGGCGGGCTGACTAGCGCCGTCGCGGTGGAGAGCTCGACCCCGTTGTCGCGCCAGGCCTGGTTCTACCTGGTCACCGCCGAGAACCGGCTGGGTGAAGAAGGGACGAAGGGGAGCGCATCGAACGGCTCTCCCCGGGCGAATCCCACTCCCTGCCCCTGAGCAGGCGGGAACGCGGGGGCCGGCCAGGCAGCTCGCTGATCGGTGGATTCGCTGGAATGACGGAGGAGAGAGTCGCCACTCCGCCCGGTCCATCGTCCCGCGCCGCGTCCACCGACTCGCGCCGCGTCCACCGACTCGCGCCACGTCCACCGACCTGCGTCCGCTCCGCCACCGGCTCCCCCATCGGCGTCACCCCGGCGAAGGCCGGGGTCCAGAACCGCGCTAGGTACGATCACCGCTCTGGATTCCGGCTTCCGCCGGAATGACGGAGGAGAAGGTCGCCACTCTGCCCGGTCCACCGCCTCGCGCCGGAATGACGGCGAGGTGGTGCCCACTCCGACCGCGAGCCCGTGCCGCCGGGTCGCGCCCGCGGATGTTCCAGCGGACCGTCCTGCCGTAGTAGGCGAGGTTGATCGCCGCGGCGTACGGCAGCGCGCGCCACCCGCGCGGGCGCAGCGCCATTCGCGCGAGCCGCCGCGCGATGCGCCACGGGCGGTAGAACTCGCGGGTGACCCAGTCGTGCCCCGCCTGCAGCTCCTCCGCCGACATCCGGCGCGGCTCGAAGACGACGTGATGGAAGTCGTAGTGCGACCAGTCGCGATCGGTGATCCTCGCCGCGCTGCTCTGATGAAACGGCGTGCCCGGGAGCGGCGTCAGGATCGACACCTGCACCATGTCGATCTCGAGCTCGTCGAGCAGCTTCAGCGCGCGCCCGAAGACCGCCGCATCGTCGCGCTCGAACCCGAAGACGACCCCCGCCTCGACCCCGATGCCGTGCGAGTGCAGCAAGGCGATCTTCTCGCGATACTCGCGCACCTTGTTGAACCCCTTGTCCACCGACCTCAGGTTCGCCTCCGAGAAGGTCTCGATCCCGACGAACAGCCCGATGCATCCCGCGTCAGCAGCCAGGCGCACCAGCGCCGGATCGTCGGTGATGTCGAGGGTCGCCTGGCTGATCCAGAGCTTCCGCAGCGGCGCGAGCGCGCGGAAGAGGTCGCGGGCGTAGTCGCGCTCGGCGATCAGGTCGTCATCGACGAAGACGAAGAAGCGATCCGGCAGGGCGGCGATCTCCGCGACCACCTGCTCCACCGGACGGCAGCGGAACCGCCCGCCGTGGAAAGCCGAGACCGAGCAGAAGGCGCAGCGATTCGGGCAGCCGCGCGTCGCCTGCACCGCCTGCACCGTGCCGTAGTGGCGGCCCTCGAGGAGATGCCGCGGCGGGCGCGCGAGATCGGCAAGGTCGCGCGGCGTTGCGCGGTAGATGCCGGCCAGCGCGCCGGCGCGCGCGTCCTCCACGATGCGCGCCCACGCTCCCTCGGCATCCCCGGAGCACACGGCATCGGCATTCGCCAGCGCTTCCTCGGGCATGAGAGTAGGGTGCATGCCGCCGAGCACCACGGGCACGCCGCGCGATCGAAAGTGGCGCGCCAGCTCGTACGCGCGCGGGGCCGCGGCGGTCATGCAGGTGATCCCGACCAGATCGAAGTCGCCGTCGAGCGGCACGTCCTGCACCTGCTCATCGACGATCGTGACCTCGACGCCGGCGGGTGTCTCCGCCGCGACCTGGAGCAGGCTGAGCAGCGAGAAGCGGAAGACGCGGCCGCCGAAGAGCGGCGCTCTGCCGATCTGGTGCCACTTTCCGCTCGCCGGGGCGATCAGCAGGACTCTCATGACTCCCTCCCCCTCGCGCGCCAGGTCGGTGCGCACTCCGACCTACTACAAGGCGCGTGCCAGGGCCGGGGAGGGGGTGGGAGTGGGCACCACGCCGCCGTCATTCCGGCGAAACATTGCTCTGTCAGATTCTCCGTAGGTGAACTCAGCGAACTCGGCCGCGCGATGGGCCCCCGGCGAAAGTTCCTCGATCCGCGCGCGTCACCCCGCCCACCGCCGTCCCCCCCATGCGTCACCCCGGCGAAGGCCGGGGTCCACCGATTACCCCGACGTCGACTTGGCGTCTGGCGCCGAGCTTTCCGGCCGAGGACCTCAGAGGCCGTCCATGCAGCCGGGGGCGCCGGTGGATTCCGGCTTGCGCCGGAATGACGGTGAAGGCGGCGATCGCCGTGCCCCTCGCATTCCTACCGCGGCCCCCTCCGTTGTCCGGTTCACCTCGGGAGAATCTGACAAGGTAGCGGTTCGCCGGGGTGACGGAGACGGGGGCAGAGGCTCTCAATCTGCATGTGTTGACATTCTGTGTACATGATGCTGTACATTTCATGTCCACGAGGTGCCCGATGGGAACCCTGCCCCGGCTACGCGACGACGAGCGCGAGTTCTTCGAACGGCTCGCCCAGGTCATCTTCGCGAACCCGTTCACCCTCCAGGCGAGCCAGCTCGACGCGCTGGTGGGGCGCGGCCGGAAGCCCGCTCCCGGGGATCACGCGCTCGCCGTGCTCGGGCCGGTGCTGGCGGCGCAGCTCCGTAAGCTCGAGTCGCGCGGGGTGAGCGGGCTCGGCGATGTGGCCCCGGAGGATCGCCGGCTGCTCGAGTACGGCTACCTCTTCCAGGCCTACGACCAGTTCGTCGCTCCCTTCGACGCGCTGATCCGGGCCCAGCTCGAGCGGGGAGAGCAGCCGGCGGAGGTGCCGTTCGCGGGGGAGCTGCTCGGGGTCCTGAGGGGACGCGGCTTCGCCGAGGCGGAGGTGCTGCGCCTCGTCGCGCTCTTCTACCAGATTCGCCGGGCCTACTACTTCATCGCGCAGTCGCTGGTCGGCGACAGCCCGTCGATGAGGAGGCTGCGCCACGCCCTGTGGGACGACGTCTTCACCTCCGACATGCTCGCCTACCGGGAGCACCTCTGGAATCGGATGGAGGACTTCTCCACCCTCCTGCTCGGCGAGACGGGGACCGGCAAGGGGTCGGCCGCGGCCGCCATCGGCCGCTCCGGGTTGATCCCGTTCGACGGCAAGACGCGCCGGTTCACCTCGAGCTTCACCAGCGCCTTCGTGGCGATCAACCTCTCGCAGTACCCGGAGACGCTCATCGAGTCGGAGCTGTTCGGGCATCGCAAGGGCGCGTTCACCGGCGCCGTCGACGACCACCAGGGGTTGTTCGAGCGCTGCAGCCGCCACGGCTCGCTCTTCCTCGACGAGATCGGCGATCTCACCGCGCCCGTGCAGCTCAAGCTGCTCAGCGTCATCCAGGACCGGATCTTCAGCCCGGTGGGGAGCCGCCGGCAGTTGCGCTTCGAGGGGCGCGTCATCGCCGCGACCAACCGCCCGGTGACGGAGCTGCGCCGCGAGGGGAGGTTCCGGGACGACTTCTTCTATCGCCTCTCGTCGGATGTGGTCGAGGTGCCGCCGCTGCGGCAGCGGCTGCGGGAGTATCCCGGGGAGCTGGACCAGCTCGTGCACCTGCTGCTGGGCCGCATGACCGGCCGGCCGAGCGAGGAGCTGACCGCGAAGGTCCTCGCGCAACTGCGCGCGAGCCTGCCGGCGGAGTATCCCTGGCCCGGGAACGTGCGCGAGCTGGAGCAGGCGCTGCGGCGCATCCTGCTGAAGGGGGCCTATAGCGGCGAGGCTCCGGGCCGCGTGGGGCACGAGGCGTGGCTCGCGGAGATCGGCGCCGGGACGCTGACCGCGGGGGAGGTGCTACAGCGCTACTGCCGGCTGCTCCACGAGCGTCACGGGACCTACGAGGAGGTGGCGCGCAGGACGGCGCTCGACCGCAGGACGGTGAAGAAATACATCGAGGGGAAGGCGGGGGGCGGCGAACGCGGCTGAGCATGCGCCGTGCACGTATTCGGACGCCGTGACCCGGTGCTCGACCAGGCATCCGGGCGGTCGGTGGATTCCGGCCGGACTGACGGTGGTAGGGGGTGCGCCGCGCTAACGCGACCCCCTCGCCGGAGTGACGGCGGTGAGGGGTGTGCCGCGCTAACGCGACCCCTTCGCCGGAATGACGGTGGTAGGGGGTGCGCCGCGCTAACGCGACCCCCTTGCCGGAGTGACGGCGGTGAGGGGTGCGCCGCGCTAACGCGACCCCCTCGCCGGAGTGACGGCGGTGAGGGGTGCGCCGCGCTAACGCGACCCCCTCGCCGCAATGACGGTGGTAGGGGGTGCGCCGCGCTAACGTGACCCCCTCGCCGGAGTGACGGCGGTGAGGGGTGCGCCACGCTAACGCGACCGCTGCACCGGACTGACGGTGGTCGGTGGGGCGGCACCGCTCGTTTCTACCGTCATTCCGGCGCAAGCCGGAATCCAGAGCGGCGATTGGATCGAGCGCTGTCCTGGACCCCGGCCTTCGCCGGGGTGACGGAGGTGGGATGGGTGATGGAGCCTGCTCCCTTCGCCGTCATTCCGGCGGAAGCCGGAATCCACCGGTGGCGTGGTGATGCGGTTCGAGCACGACGCTCGTCGCCGGTCGGCCACCGCGGTTTCTAGCCCCCGGCGATTGATCTCCCTCCCCGTTCGTGAAATCCTTGGACGTTTCCCGCTGCGGCACCCCCGTGGCGGGACCCCTGACGCAGGACGGAGACGCGCCGGCATGCCGCTCGAACGCGGGACCCGCATGGGTCCGTACGAGATCGAGATCTCCCTCGGCGTCGGCGGGATGGGCGAGGTGTACCGCGCCCGCGACACGCGCCTCGACCGCACCGTGGCGATCAAGGTGCTGCCGTCCCACCTCTCCGCCGACCCGGCCGCCCGCCAGCGGTTCGAGCGCGAGGCGCGCGCCGTCTCCGGGCTCAACCACCCGAACATCTGCACGCTCCATGACATCGGCCACCAGGACGGCGTGGATTACCTGGTCCTCGAGCACCTCGAGGGGGAGACGCTCGCCACGCGCCTGGCGCTCGGGCCGCTGCCGCTCGACGAGCTGCTGCGCATCGCCCTGCCGATCGCCGACGCCCTCGACAAGGCGCACCGCAAGCGGGTGGTGCACCGGGACCTGAAGCCGGGGAACATCATGCTCACCGCCTCGGGGGCGAAGCTGCTCGACTTCGGCCTGGCCAAGTCCGCCGCCTCGGGCCAGGAGCTGGCGGCGCTGAGCGTCGCCCCCACCGCGCTGAGCCCGCTGACCGCCCAGGGGATGATCGTCGGCACCTTCCAGTACATGGCCCCCGAGCAGATCGAGGGGAAGGAGGCGGACGCGCGCGCCGACATCTTCTCGTTCGGGGCGCTGCTGTTCGAGATGGCGACCGGCCGCCGCGCCTTCGAGGGGAAGACCCAGGCGAGCGTCATCGCCGGGATCCTCGAGCGCGACCCGCCGCCGGTCACCTCGATCGTGCCGGGGGCGACGAGCGCCCTCGACCGCCTGATCCGCGACTGCCTCGCGAAAGACCGCGACGAGCGCCGCCAGACGATGCACGACGTGGTCCTCGACCTGCGCTTCATCCAGGAGCTGGGCCCGACGCCGGCCGCGGTGGAGGCCGCCGCGGCCACACGCCCGCGCAGCGCGACGGCCGCCTGGGCGGTGGCGGCGATCGCGGTGCTCGCGGGTGCGGCAGGCATCGCGATTCCCCGCCTGAACCGCGCCGTGCCGGACGTGGTGCAGGCATCGCTGCTGGCGCCCGAGGGACAGCGGTTCGACTTCCTCTATGGCCTGCTCGAGATGTCCCCGGATGGCAAGCACGTTGCCTTCATCACCACGGAGGGAACCGGTTCCCGCGCTCTCTGGGTGCGCTCGCTCGCGGATCGGGAGGCGCGCATGCTCCCCGGCACCGAGGGGGCGCTCTTCCCGTTCTGGTCCCCCGACAGCCGCAGCCTCGCCTTCTTCGCGGGAGGAAAGCTGCGCAAGGTCGAGATACGCGGCGGCCCTGCGACCATCGTGTGCGCCAGCGGCGCCGAGCCGCGCGGAGGGGCCTGGTCTCCCGACGGGACGATCGTCTTCTCCCCCGACTGGAGCCAGCCGCTGATGAAGGTCCCGGCCTCCGGCGGCGAGCCACAGGAGGCGACCCGCCTCGATTCCGGCCGCCAGGAGTCGTCGCACCGCTGGCCCTGGTTCCTACCGGACGGACGGCACTACCTCCTCTACGTGGTCGCCTCGGCGGACCCGGGCCGGAGCCCGAACACCGGCATCTACGTCGGCAGCGTCGATTCCAACGAGGTCACCTTCCTCTTCGGAACCCAGTCGCGCGCTGCCTACGTGGACGGCAAGCTGTTCTACGTCGAGGAGGGGACGCTGCTGATGCGGCCGTTCGACCCCGGGCGGCTCCAGTTCACCGGTGAGCCGGTTCCCGTCGCGTTGAAGGTGACGCAGCAGGCGTCGTCGCTCTGGGGAGGGGCGCTCTTCTCCGTGTCGGCGGGGAATGCGCTGACGTATGTGAGCGGCTTCGCCGAAGGCACGGCAATCTCGCAGATGACCTGGCTCGACCGGACCGGAAAGCCGCTCGGCACGCTGGGGGAGCCGGGACCGTATAACGGTCCGCGCCTGTCGCACGACGGCAAGCGCCTCGCGGTCTCGGTCGGCGATCCGGGCGACATCTTCCTCTTCGACGTCGAGCGGCAGCTCTCCACGCGGTTCACCTTCGACCCGGGGACCGACGGTGCCCCGATCTGGTCCCCGGACGATCGCGACATCGCCTTCCAGTCCGCGCGAGAGATTCCCGGCGGGTTGAACTCGCGCGGCGACCTGTTCCATCGCGTCGCGTCCGGGATCGAAGCGGACGCGCTCCTCGTCGATGCGCAGGACTTCAGCACTCCGGACGATTGGTCTCCCGACGGAAAGACGATCCTCCTCGACATGCTGTCGGCAAAGGGCAGCTATGATCTGTGGCGCTATTCGCTCGCCGACAAGACCATGGTCCCGTTCCTCGCCGAACCGCACGCGGAGGCGGACGCGCGCTTCTCTCCCGACGGGAGGTGGGTCGCGTATTACTCCAGCGAATCCGGGCGGGCGGAGGTGTACGTCCGGCCGTTCCCGTCGGGCAGCGGCAAGTGGCAGGTGTCGCGAAATGGCGGTCAAACGCCGAGATGGCGAGCCGACGGCAAGGAGCTCTTCTTCGCACAGCCGGGCGGCACGCTGATGGCCGCGCCGGTCTCCACCTCCGGCAGCGGCTTCGAGGTGGGCACGCCGGCGACGCTGTTCCGGGCGGAGACGATCGAATCCAGCGGCGGACTGTACGACGCCGCCCCGGACGGCAGCCGCTTCCTCTGCCTGCTCCGCGCCCAGGGGTCGAAGAACCAGGCGGCCTCGATTAGCTTCGTCCAGAACTGGAAGCTGGCCCTGGATCGACCGCAGTCATGAGCGCCGTGTCGCGCTCGAGGAGTATCAAGATGCGCACGCGCCTTCCCCGCCGAGCTGGGCTTGCCGTACTCGCTCTTGGGTCGGTCGTGTTGCTCGCCTCGCCGCTGCCGGCCGGTGACGCTGCCGCCGCGGCTGCTTCCGCCGCCCCCATCGGCGAGCCGCGGCTCGGGCGGATCGACTTCCCGAACTCCGGCGCCGCCGCGGCGCAGGCTCCGTTCCTGCGCGGGGTGCTGCTCCTGCACTCATTCGAGTACGAGGACGCGTGCGAGGCGTTCCAGGAGGCGCGGAAGCTCGACCCCGCCTTTGCGCTGGCCGCGTGGGGAGAGGCGATGACGCACAACCACGCGATCTGGGGGCAGCAGGATCGCGAGGCCGCGCTCGCGGCGCTGGCGACCCTGGCGCCGACCGTGGCCGCGCGGCGCGCGAAGGCGCCGACCGAGCGGGAGCGCGGCTACCTCGACGCGATCGAGATCCTGTACGGCGAGGGGACGAAGCAGGAGCGCGACGTCGCCTACATGGAGGCGATGGGGCGGCTGCACGAGGAGAATCCCGGCGATCTCGAGGCGCAGGCATTCTACGCGCTCTCGATCCTCGGGTCGGTGCGCGAGCGTGACTTCGGCACCTACATGCGGGCGGCGGCGCAGGCGGAGGAGGTGTTCGCGAAGAACCCGGTCCATCCGGGGGCGGCGCATTACCTGATCCACTCGTACGACGATCCGATTCACGCCCCGCTCGGCCTGCGCGCCGCGCGGGTGTACGCGCAGATCGCGCCCGCCGCGACGCATGCGCAGCACATGATCTCCCACATCTACACCGCGCTCGGGGAGTGGGACGAGGTCGTGGCCGCGAACACCACCGCGGTTGCCGTCTCAGAGGAGCGCCTGCGGCGGAAGGGGAAGCCGCTGTCGGGGCGCAGCCACCACTCGCTGCTGTGGCTCGAGTACGGCTTGCTGCAGCAGGGGCGGTTCGCGGAGGCGCGCGAGAAGGTCGAGACGATGGCCGCCGATGCCACGGACGCCCCGGGCGCGGAGACGCTCTGGCACTACGCCCAGATGCGGGCGGCGTACATCGTGGCCGACCCGACGCGGGACGACACACCCCCCGCGCGGCCGCTCCCCAAGGTGACCATGGGGTCGATCGCCGCGGACGCGTTCGCGACCGGGTATCGCGCCGTGGTCGCGGGCGACCTGGCCGCGGCGCGCGCCGCCGCGGAGGGGCTGCGCGGCGCCCGCTCCACCGCCCAGGCGGCGCCGCACGACTGCGGCAAGAACGCCTACGACGGCGCGAACGACAAGGCCGACCTCGAAGTCGCCGCGATCATGCTGCAGCAGCTCGACGCGCTCGTGCTCGCGGCCGACGGGAAGCCCGACGAGGCCGTGGCGCTGCTCGAGCAGGCCGCCGCGGCGGAGGGTGCGCGCGCCATGGAGTTCGGCCCGCCGGCGATCGTCAAGCCGGGCGACGAGCTGCTGGGCGAGATGCTGCTGGCCCGCGGCCGGCCGCAGGAGGCGCAGGCGCGGTTCGCGCAGTCGCTCGCCCGGGCGCCGCGCCGCACGCTGTCCCTCGCGGGGCTCGCGCGCGCGGCGGAGCAGGCCGGAGACGCGGAGACGACCCGTGAGGCGCAGGCGGCGCTGCGGGAGATCTGGAAAGGGGACGACGCCGGGCTGAAGCGGCTCTCCGCGCTGGCCCCGGTCGCGGTCGGGGGGACGAAGTAGCGCGAGCCGGCGCGTAGCCAGGCGGGCGAGGGAGCGCAGAGGTCGTCCGGGCGACACGGGTAATCGGTGGATTCCGGCTTCCGCCGGAATGACGGAGGAGTCACCACCCTGCCCCACCGCCCACCGTCGCTCGCCCGACCTGCGGCGCCCTCAATATGCGTCACCCCGGCGACGGCCGGGGTCCACCGGTAGCGAGGCGATCCCGTGTGCCGCGATGCCTGTCGTCGGATCGGCGGAACTCCCAGCCCAACCACACTCCCGGGCGGTCGGTGGATTCCGGCTTGCGCCGGAATGACGGTGGAGTCACCACTCCGCCCCACCGCCCACCGTCGCTCGCCCGACCTTGCGCCGGAATGACGGTGGAGTCACCACCCCACCCCACCGCCCACCGTCGCTCGCCCGATCTGCGGCGCCCCCACATGCGTCACCCCGGCGAAGGCCGGGGTCCAGAGCGGCGCTGAATCCGATCTCCGCTCTGGATTCCGGCTTGCGCCGGAATGACGTGGTTGGGGGACAGGCCGCGCTGCCGGCATCGCTTCCGCCGGAGTGACGTGGTCGGGGGAGATGCCGCGCTGCCGCCATCGCTCCGTCATTCCGCTGAGTGTTATCATCCTCGCCCCGCGTCGCACTCGATGGAGGTCCCGATGAGAGCGCTTCCTGCGATGATCCCGTTCGTGATCGCCGCGGCCCTGCTGCCGGCGGACACCCGAGCCGAGAAGATGAACTATCCCAACACCACCAAGGGGAATGTCGTCGACGACCTGCACGGCACCAAGGTCGCAGACCCGTACCGCTGGCTGGAGGACGACGCGCGCACCTCGAAGGAGGTCGCCGCCTGGGTCGAGGCGGAGAACAAGGTCACCTTCGCCTACCTCGACAAGATCCCGGAACGCGGGAAGATCCGCACCCGCCTCACCGAGCTGTGGAACTACGAGCGCTTCTCCTCCCCCTCGAAGGTCGCCGGCAAGTACTACTTCTCCAAGAACGACGGCCTGCAGAACCAGGCGGTCCTCTACGAGGTGGACCGCCTCGACGCGACGCCGAAGATGATCCTCGACCCCAACGCCTGGTCGGCCGACGGCACCGTGGCGCTCGCGGGGCTGTCGTTCTCGGAGGACGGCCGCTACCTCGCCTACGCGCAGGCCGCTGCAGGCTCCGACTGGAGCGAGTGGCTGATCCGCGACCTCGGCACGGGCAAGGACCTGCCGGAGCGCATCAAGTGGACGAAGTTCTCCGGCGCGTCGTGGACGAAGGACGGCAAGGGGTTCTTCTACAGCCGCTTCGACGCCCCCGCCGAGGGGCAGCAGTTCCAGGCGCTGAACAAGAACCAGAAGGTGTACTACCACCGCGCCGGGAGCGCGCAGGCGGATGACGTCCTCGTGTATCAGCGCCCCGACCAGCCGGAGTACGGCTTCAACGCGGGGGTCACCGAGGACGGCCGCTATCTGATCCTCACCGTCTGGAAGGGGACCGACAACCGCTACCTGGTGTACTACAAGGACCTGACCGAGCCGTACGGCGTCCCCGTGGAGCTGATCGGCACCTGGGAGAACGAGTACTCGTTCCTCGGCAACGACGGCACGCTGTTCTACTTCCAGACGGATCTCGACGCGCCGCGCCGCCGCATCATCGGCATCGACATCCGCGAGCCCGCGAAGCGCCGCGAGATCGTGCCGCAGGCGGCCTGGACCCTCGAGAGCACCGGCATCGTCGGCAACACGTTCATCGCCTCCTACCTGAAGGACGCCGTCACCTACGTGCGCATCTTCCGCATGGACGGCACGCACCTGCGCGACGTCACGCTGCCTGGCATCGGCAGCGCCGACGGCTTCGGCGGACTGCGCGAGGACACCGAGACGTTCTACTCCTTCTCGTCGTACAACCTGCCGCCGGCGCTCTACCGCTACGACTTGCTCACCGGCCAGAGCGAGATCTGGAAGCAGGCGAAGGTCGCGTTCAACCCGGCCGACTACGAGGTCAAGCAGGTTTTCTTCGAGAGCAAGGACAAGACCCGCGTGCCGATGTTCATCGCCCACCGCAAGGGGATGAAGCTCGACGGCGCGCGCCCGACCCTGCTCTACGGCTACGGCGGGTTCAACATCTCGCTGACGCCGTCGTTCAGCGTGTCGCGCCTCGCGTGGATGGAGATGGGCGGCGTGATGGCGGTCGCGAACCTGCGCGGCGGCGGCGAGTACGGCGAGGAGTGGCATCAGGGAGGCGTGAAGGCGCACAAGCAGAACGTCTTCGACGACTTCATCGCGGCGGCGGAGTGGCTGATCGCGAACAAGTACACCAAGTCCGAGAAGCTGGCCATCCAGGGGGGGAGCAACGGCGGCCTGCTGGTCGGCGCCGTCATGGCGCAGCGGCCGGAGCTGTTCGGCGCCGCGCTCCCCGCGGTCGGCGTCATGGACATGCTCCGCTTCCACAAGTTCACGGCGGGGCGCTACTGGGTGGACGACTACGGCTCCGCGGACGACGCGGAGGAGTTCAGGGCGCTCTACGCCTACTCGCCTTACCACAACCTCCGCAAGGGGAAGAACTACCCCGCGACGCTGATCACGACCGCCGACACCGACGACCGCGTCGTCCCCGGCCACTCGTTCAAGTTCGCCGCCGCGCTGCAGGAAGCCGGCGCCGGGGGCGAGAAGCCGCTCCTCATCCGCATCGAGACCAAGGCCGGCCACGGCGGCGGCAAGCCGACCGCGAAGCAGATCGAGGAACTGAGCGACGAGTACGCGTTCCTGGTGAAGACGCTGGAGATGAAGCTGTAGGGGGGGGCGGATCCACTTCTGTTGCGGTGGGCGACCGGCGTGCCCCGGCCAATCCAATCGTCAGGCCGACCTGCACCGCCCGCCCCGGCGTCACGCCGGCGAAAGCCGGTCCAGGACAGCGCTAATGCGAGCGCTGCTCTGGATTCCGGCTTGCGCCGGAATGACGCTGGTTCGGCGGCCCCGGGCCCACTCGCGGCCCGGCACCACCATCGTCAGGCCGGCCTGCGCCGCCCGCCCCGGCGTCACCCCGGCGAAGGCCGGGGTCCAGGACAGTGCTAAATGCGAGCGCCGCCCTGGATTCCGGCTTGCGCCGGAGTGACGGCGAATGGGCGGCCCCCGCCAACCCCACCTACGTCACCCCGGCGGAAGCCGGGGTCCAGGACGGCGCTGGAAGCGATCGCCCCGCCTCTTCGAGCAGCCTCCCCCCGCCCAGTCTCCGCGGGCCGTGCACGGATCAGGTCAGCGTCGGATACAGGTCCGCCCACTCCGGGTTGTCCTTCTCGATCAAGGCCAGCTTCCACTCCCGCTTCCAGCTCTTGATCGCTTTCTCGCGGAGGATGGCGGACTCCATCGTCCCGTGGAGCTCGTACCAGACCAGAAGCGTGACGTCGTACCGCTTGGTGAAACCCGCGACCTGATGGTCCTTGTGCTGCCAGACGCGCTTCACCAGATCCGACGTCACCCCGACGTACAGCGTGCCGTTGCGACGGCTGGCGAGGAGATAGACGCACGGCTGCTTCATGCGGGGGGACGTTACCGGTACCGCGGCCCTGCGCTCAACCGGCGGCGCCCCGTCCTGCCGACCTCCGTCGCCCCCGCCGACACCACCTGCGTCACCCCGGCGGAAGCCGGGGTCCAGTGCGGCGCTGGATGCGATCGCCGCTCTGGATTCCGGCTTGCGCCGGAATGACGGCGAATGGGCGGCCCCCGCCGCCCCCACCTGCGTCACCCCGGCGGAAGCCGGGGTCCAGTACGGCGCTGAACGCGATGGCCGCTCTGGATTCCGGCTTGCGCCGGAATGACGGCGAATGGGCGGCCCCCGCCAACCCCACCTGCGTCACGCCGGCTTGCGCCGGAATGACGGCGAATGGGCGGCCCCCGCCAACCCCACCTGCGTCACGCCGGCTTGCGCCGGAATGACGGCGAGTGGGCGGCTCCCGCCAACCCCACCTGCGTCACGCCGGCATGCGCCGGAATGACGGCGAGTGGGCGGCTCCCGCCAACCCCACCTGGGTCACCCCGGCGGAAGCCGGGGTCCAGTGCGGCGATTGGCGCCACAGCACGCCGCCCCCGCGCTCCGCCGCCGCCCCCGGATGCACCGTCCTTCCCGGCCGTCTGGTAGACTCGCGCCGCGCACTTGGAGGACGGCCGCCGCAGTGATCCCCACTCACCCCTATCGCGACCAGGCCCACCCCCCGCGCCGCCGGCGCTCCGCCGCGCCCCCCGCCCTCGCAGGCCGCGCTGCCACCCTCGCGCTCCTCGCCCTCCTCCTCGCCCTCAGCTTCCCCCCACCCGCGAGCGCCGCCCGCTGGGTGGTGGAGACGAATGGCAAGCAGCTCGAGATCGACTCCCGCCGCATCGGGAAGGCCGACTACCTCGCCGCCGATAACCTGGCGACGGCGTTCGGCGGGACGCTCGCCGCGGACGCGGGGACCGGCGGCTTTGTGCTCACCATCTCCGGCCTGGCGCTGCGCATCTCGTCGCGCGAGGCGCTCGTCACCGTGGAGGGCCGGGTGGTGACGCTGCCGAACCCGAGCGAGGTGGATCGCAGGGGCCGCCTCTGGGTCACCTCCGAGTTCGTCGAGCGCGCCATCTCGCCGGTCTACCCGAGCAGCATCGAGCGCGCCGGCACGACCTTCAAGGTGCGCGGCGCGGCGCCGATCCAGGTGAGCGCGCGCTCGAGCCACGACGCCGCGGGGACCCGCGTCGTGCTCGAGTTCACGCGCGCGGTGCGCTACGAGTACAGCGACGCCGCCGGCGCGGCGCGCGTCCGGGTGCTCGACGGGCCGCTCGAGCCGCGCGCCTTCCCGCACGCCCCGACCGGCGAGGAGGTGGCGCGCGTCACGTTCGAACCGGGGACGGGCGGCATCGGCGGCACCTTCGTGCTCGATCCGCGCGCCGGCTTCGGCACAGTGCGGACCTCGCAGCTCGACGCCCCGTTCCGGATCGTCCTCGACGTCGCCAAGGTAGGAGGGACGAAGCTCGCGGCTGCCGCCCCGCCGCCCCCTGCGCCCACGCCGCACGACACCGGCGCGAAGGGGATCAAACGGATCGTCGTCGATCCCGGGCACGGCGGCAGCGAGGTCGGCGCGGCCGGGCCCACGGGCCTGTTCGAGAAGGACGTCGTTCTCGACATCGCGACGCGCGTGGCGCTGCTGCTGCGGCAGCGGCTGGGGGTCGAGGTGCTGCTGACGCGCGAGAGCGACACGCAGGTGCCGCTCGACGAACGCGCCGCGCTCGCGAACGAGCGACAGGGCGACCTGTTCGTGAGCATCCACGCGAACGCCTCGCGCGGGCCGCGCGCCGCGGGCGCCGAGACCTACTTCCTCGCGCCGAGCGCCTCCGACGAGCAGGCCGGCAGCCTCGCCGCGGCCGAGAACCTGGAGGCGACCGAGGGAGACGACGGCGCCGCCACCGACGCCGCCCCGGCCGACCTCAACATGCTGCTGTGGGATCTCGCCCAGGCGGAGCACACGCAGGAATCGTCGGTGCTGGCCGAGACGATCCAGCGCGAGCTGAACGAGCTGCTCGGCACGCGCGACCGCGGCGTGCGGCAGGCGCCGCTGCGGGTGCTGCGCGGCGTCACCATGCCGGCGGTGCTGGTGGAGGTCGCCTTCATCTCGAACCCGCAGGAGGAGG
>Ga0137321_1000156_pt1 | contig 22395 bp, 15 predicted proteins | sample EasRivERMZT399_2_FD_104758 | JGI IMG/M metagenome (GOLD analysis project Ga0137321, IMG submission 104758) | Soil microbial communities from meander-bound floodplain in the East River, Colorado, USA - East River MetaG ERMZT399_2 | ecosystem: Environmental > Terrestrial > Soil > Floodplain ... | reverse complement strand
GCCGAGGTGCCGCTGCACTTGAACGCGTGTGACGTCCTGCTCGTGACCTCGATCCACGAAGGCGGCCCGAACGTGGTCCGCGAGTCGCTCGCCTGCGACCTTCCGGTCGTCTCCGTGGCGGTCGGTGACGTCGCCGAGCGGATCGGAACGGTCCCGGGCTGCCACCTCGTCCCGAGCGAGGTCGAGGCGATCGCGGCCGCCATCGAGGAGGTCCTCGCGCTCCCCGGGCGGGTGCCCGGGCGCGCCACGGTCGAGCCGTTCTCGCTCCCGCGCGTGGCGCAGCAGTTGCTGGCGCTCTACGCGGAGGTCGCCTCCGCGCGGAGCGGGCGGCGCTGAGCGGTGTGCGGGATCTGCGGCATCGTGCGGTCCGCCGGCCTCCCGCGGGGAGCCCTGGAGCAGGTCCGCGGGATGACCGGCGCGCTGCGGCATCGCGGCCCCGATGACGAGGGGTTCTTTGCGGACCCGCGCGCCGTGCTGGGAGCGCGGCGCCTGAGCATCGTCGATCTCGCGGGGGGCCGGCAGCCGCTGGCCTCCGAGGACGGGTCGGTACAGACGGTCTGCAACGGCGAGATCTACAACTTCCAGCCGGAGCGAGCGCGCCTGGAGGCGGCCGGGCACCGCTTCCGCAGCGCCACCGACTCGGAGGTCGTGGTGCATGCGTACGAGGAGGAGGGGATCGCGGCGTTCCGGCGGCTCAACGGCATCTTCGCTTTGGCGGTGTGGGACGCGACCCGCCACCGCCTCGTCCTGGCGCGTGACCCGCTCGGGGTCAAGCCGCTGTATTACACCTGGGACGGCGCGACGCTGGCGTTCGCCTCCGAGATCAAGGCGTTGCTGACCCTCCCCGGCGCCCGCCGCATGGTCGATCCGGAGGCGCTCGATTCGTATCTCGCCTTCCGCTTCGTCCCGTCGCCGCGCACGCTCTTCCAGGGGGTGTTCAAGGTCGGACCGGGAGAGCTCCTCGAGCTCGACGCCGGCAAGGAGCCGCGGCTGAGCTGCTACGCGCCTCCGCCGCCGACCCCCGACCGGCGGCGGTCATCCGCCGAGTGGACCGAGGGGCTCTCGGTGGAGGTCCGGAACGCGGTTCGCCGCCAGATGATGGGGGACGTTCCGCTCGGCGTCCTGCTCAGCGGCGGCACCGACTCGGCCGCGATCCTGGCGTACGCAAGCGAGTCCGCGGGCGCCCCGCTGCACGCCTACACGGTCGGGTTCGACGGCGATCCCGACCTCGACGAGATCCCCGCGGCCGCGGCGACCGCCGCCGCGCTCGGAGCGGTGCACCGGCACCGACGCCTGTCATTCGCCGGTCATCGGCAACGCCTCCTCAGGGCGGTGCGAGCCCTGGACGAACCGATCGGCACGCCCACCATCGCTGCCTTCGATCTGCTCTGCTCGCTCGCGGGGGGGGAGCGGAAGGCGGTGCTGAGCGGCCAGGGGGCCGATGAGCCGTTCGGCGGCTATCGACGCCACGCGGCGGAGAAGCTCTCGGGGGGAAGGCTCGGCCGGCTCCTGGCGTTGCCGGCGGCGATCGCCTCCGGTCTGCGCCCCGGCTCCGACGTGCTCGAGCGCGCCGCGCGCGTCACGGCCGCGGGCGGAGCGAACGAGCGTTTCGCCGAAACCCTCGCGCTCTTCCCGCGAGCCGAGCGAGCGCGCCTGCAGCTGCGCGGCGAGGCGGACCCCTCCCCGCCCGCGGAGCTCGCCGCACTGGCGGCGCGTGCCGCTCACCTCGATCCCCTTGGGCGGTTCCTCTATCTCGACTCGCGCTTCGGCCTCGCCGACGACCTGCTGCTCTACGCCGACAAGATCGGTATGGCGTATTCCCTCGAGGTCCGGGTCCCGTTCCTCGACCTGGAGCTGCTGCGGTTCGTGGAGACGATCCCCGCGGCGCTGCGGGTCAGCGCACTCCGCCCGAAGCAGTTGCTCAAGCGGGCGACCGCCGGCGCGGTCCCGGCCGAGGTGCGCGCCCGGGCCAAGCGGAACTTCTCGCCGCCACATCAGGCCTGGCTAGCTCCCGCCTCGGACGGCCCCTGCGCCGACTGGCTCGTCGCTCGCGACGCGGCGGTCGGGGAATACCTGGACCGCGACGAGATCGCGCGACTGCTGCGGGAACAGCGGGAAGGGCGCCGCGACCGGAGGCGGCAGCTGTTCGCGCTGCTCGCCTTCGAGATCTGGCACCGCACCTTCATCGACGGGAGGCTCCCGGCACCGCGATGAGGATGACGTACGGCGCCCTCGCGATGGTCGCCTGTGTCACCGGCCTGCCTCCCGCTCACGCGGCGGAACCTCCGCTGATCCAGATCGACCGCGCGCGCTGGGAGGCGTCGGCGGCCGAGGTTGCTTCCCTCGAGGCGGGGTACCTTCTGCCACCGCGGCGGGGCGCCGGGGTCGCGGCCGGGCCGCTGTCGATATGTCCCGGAGCCTGGTACGAGATTCGGATCCCGCTGGCCGTCGACGCGACGGAACGCGGCGCGCGCGAAACGCTCGCGGTTGTCGCCTTCTCGTTCTCACGCGCCGGTCAGCCGCTCCTCCCCGCCGCGGGGGTGGAAGGTCTACGCTTCGGCGCCGGAGGCCGCTGGTACCGCTATCTCGACACCCGCGCTTGGCTCGCGAATCCGCGGGACTCGGCGTGGCCATGGAGAGTGAGGCTCGCGTTCCGCGCTCCCGACGACGCGGATGCCGCGCGGGTTCATCTTGTCTCCTGGGACAACACCGCTCCCTTGAGGGTGGGCCGGCCCAGCGCCGCGCCCGTGCATGGCGGTGGATGCGCCGCCGAGACCGGGCTCCACCCGCCGGCCGAGGCGGGCCCACCGCGCCCTCCCTGCAGCACCGCCGACGATCCCGCGAGCCCAGACGGGTGCAACTGGTCGCTCGGGTCGATCGAGACGATTCGGCTGTCGGACGCGGCGCGAGCGCTTCGCATTCCGGTCGCCCCTGCCACAACCTACGCCCTGAGCGTCGACGTCGGCGCGGCGAGCGCGGAGGGAGAACACCCCGCGCTGGTGCAGGTCCTGTATCGGGACGCCACGGGAGCGCCGATTCCCGGCCCCTATCCAGGCCTCGTCACCTCCGACACCGTCGGACCGTACGCCTACCTCGACCCGGACGCACGCCCCCTTGGCCGCGCCGAGGCGAGGCTCGAGACTCCGCCGCACGCCGCGGTCGCCGAACTGGGCTTCCGCTCCTGGCACGACACCTACGGTGTGGCGCTGGCGCCGCACGGGACCCTGCGCCGAATCCCTCCGGGCGCCTGCGGCGACGGGCGGCTCGATGCAAAGGAAGCGTGCGACGATGGAAACACGCGCGACGGCGATGGCTGTCGCGCCGATTGCGGCGGGCTCGAGGCCTGCGGGGACGGTCACCTCGATCCGGGGGAGGAATGCGAGCCGGAGACGGAAAGGGCGAGCTGTCCTGCCTGCCTGCGGATCGATCCTTGCGGGGCGGACGGGTTCGAGAGCCCGGCGCTCGCGTGGCGCCTCATCGATTCGTTCCTCCGGCCGGGTCGCCTGCGGGAGGGCGCGCGGTCGGCGGCCGGTCACGCCGGACCGTCGGCCGCACTCGCGGTCCTGGCCGCGGCATTGCGCGACGCCGAGTACGCTCCCGGCGCCGGCCTCAACCGACTCCGGCCGCGAGACGACTTCGACTTCCGCGAGCACCTCGCCCAAGGGCAGCTCCTGCTCCCGCCGTTCCCCCCGATCCCGCTGCCGGAGCGCCCCACCTGGGACGAGGATCCATTCGTCTCAGCGACCTGGACGCAGCGCTACCAGTCGCTGTTCTGGGTGGAGGCGCTTGCACCCCCCTTCCCGGCGCCGATTCCGGAGCGTGTCGCGTCTTATCTCGACTCATGGATCCGGGGGAACTCACTGCCGTGCGGCGCCGGCACCTCTGCGTGGGATGACCACGCGGCCGCCTGGCGCACCGAGGTGCTGCTCCGCCTGCTGCTTCGGGCTGCGGACCCCGCGGATGCGCGCGACGCGGAACGCTTCGGCTCGCGGCTTGCGAGCCTGCTGCAGCACGCGGTGGTCCTCGACGCCTGGCTCGAGAGCCCCGCCTTCCACGCGCACAACCACTCCCTGCTGCACGCCACCGCACTGTTTCAGGTTGCGCGCGCCCTGCCGGAGCTGTCGCGCTCACCAGAGTGGCTCGCGCGCTCGCTCGATCGGATCGCGCGGCTGACGGAGGAGCTGATCGGTCCCGATGGCTTCACGGCCGAGCAGTCCGCCGACTATCACCGTGTCGCGATGCGGCAACTCCGCCTCGCGCGCGTCCTGGTCGCTTCCGTGCCGCAGGGGAAGGAGCTCGCGGGCCGGATCGAAGCGCGGCTACACCTCGCGATCACCGCGGCTGAACGCCTGACCCTCCCCGATGGCTCGCTCGTCCGCCTGGGTGACACCGGGGACTTTCCCGGCGCGGCGGCGGATCTTCGTCACTGGCTACGGGAGTCGTTCCCGGACGAGGCCGCGGAGTGGCGGGCTGGTGAAGCACTCGATGAGACGGAGAATGACCCGACGTTCCAGGAGTTTCCCGCCTCCGGCCATGCGGTCTTTCGCACCCGAGGGGAGGGGCCGGGGGGCGGCCGGCATTTGCTGCTCGACTACTCGCCGCAGGTCCACTCCCACGGCCACCATGACGCCACGTCATTCACCTGGTTTGACGGCGGGCAGGCATGGGTGGTCGACTCGGGCGGTCCCTATCTCTACGGCCCATCCGAGCCGCGCGCCTACCTGCTCTCCTCGCGTGCGCACAACCTCTGCCAGGTGCGCGGCAGGGACCAGCTCGACGGAGATTCGACGCTCCGGTCGGCGCGCTTCGGTGCCCTCGGGGGTGAGGCCCTCGTCGAAACCTGGGCGGACGGCGCCGGGGTGCGGCATCTGCGGCGAGTTCACCTCGGGGACTCGGGAGTGCTCACGGTCACCGACTGGATCGATATCGCCGCGGAGGAGATCGAGGTCGAGTGCTTCTTGCACCTGGAACGCGGCACCGACGTGTCGCTCGACCGGAGCACGAACAGCGCGACCCTGCGCCGCGGAGGGGTCGCTCGCCATGTCGCGGTCGCGGGGCCTCGTGCCACCCTCGAGGTCGTCGCGGGGGAGACGCAACCCTGGCAGGGATGGATCGCGACCGGCGACGACGAGATCGTCCCGGCCACCGTCCTCGTCGTCCGGCTCCGCGGCGTCGCGCCCGTCGCGACGTTGATCCTCGGTCCCGATGCCGCCGAGGTGGAACGGCTGCGACTGGACGCGGCGACGGCGCCACCACGGGATCCCTCGGTGCAGGCGGGAAACTAGCACAGGTCTTGCCTCCCTCGATCGCGGTGGGCTAGAATGCCGCCGCTTTCCGCTCCACCATGCACCGCGCGCGCTCATGACCGCTGGCGGTCCCGCCCGGGCCGCGACGCCATCACCTGCACCCATCTCCCTCGAGCTAGAGGGGACCGCATGAGAAAACAGCCAGCCCGCGCCGTCCTCGAGACCGACGCCTGGGACATCCCGCCGCCGGTGGACCTGATGGGCATGCCGCTGCACCCCGTCACGATGGCGCAGGCCGTGGCGCTGGTCGGGCAGGCTGTGGCGACCCGCCGGCCGCTGCGTCACCTGGCGATGAACGCCGCCAAGCTGGTTGCCGTGCACCATGATGACGCCCTGCGACGCGCGGTCGTGTCGGCCGACCTGGTGACGGCCGACGGCCAGTCGATCGTCTGGGCGGCGCGCGTCCTGCGCCGCCCCGTCCCGGAGCGCGTCACCGGCATCGACCTGATGGACGCCAGCCTCGACCTCGCCGCGCGACGCGGGCACCGGGTGTTCATGCTGGGCGCGCGCCCAGAGGTCCTCCGCGACGCGGTCGTCGCCCTGCGGCACCGGTTTCCGGGCCTGCGCATTGTCGGGGCGATCGACGGCTACTACACGCCGGGCCAGGAGGCCGGTGTCGTCCGCCAGATCGCCGCGGCGCGGCCGGACATGCTGTTCGTCGCCCTGTCGAGCCCGAAGAAGGAACAGTTCCTGGCCGATCACGAGGAACAGCTCGGGATCCCGTTCTGCATGGGAGTGGGGGGCAGCCTCGACGTGATCGCGGGAAGGGTGCGACGGGCGCCCCGGCCATTGCAGCGCCTCGGGCTCGAGTGGTTCTTCCGGCTGATCCAGGAGCCACGCCGGCTCTGGCGCCGCTACCTGCGCACGAACACGAGGTTCGTCGGTCTCGTGGCGCGCGCCGCGTGGCGGGCGCGTCGCTCCGGCGCGGTCGAGGGGCTCTTCTCACCTCGTGGCTGAGGGCAGCCGCGCAATCCAGGCAGCGGCGTGCCTGCTCGCCTTCTTCCTCCCGCTCGGGGTCGCGCCGGCGGAGATCGCCCTGGCGCTCGGCCTCCTCCTGGTCGGCGCGCGCGCCCTGGCGAACCGCGACTTCGACCCCTCTCCCCTCGGACTGCCCCTCGCGGTGCTGGTCGGCGCGACGCTGGTGGCCGCGGCGCTGAGCGAGGAGCCGGGCCTCTCGTTGCGGGCCGCCGCGTCGCTCTGGACCGTGGCGGCGTTCTATCTCGGGCGGGCCGCCGCCCCCGACGCCAGGTCGGTCGCGCGAATCTGGCTCTGTCTCGCCGCGGGCGCGAGCCTCGCGGCGCTCGCGGCGGTGGTCCAGGCATGGCTCGGCGCGGTCCCGCTCCCGGCGAGCTGGTTGGCGCTGGGCCTTCCGGCCCCCACGCTGCGCGACGGTCGCGCCACCGGCTGGTTCGGCCACCCGCTGACCTTCGCCGGGCAGCAGGCGATGTTGATCCTCGGGCTGGCGGCGATCGCCGCGGCTCGCGGGCGGAGTCTTGGTTCGGCGTGGCGCTGGGCGCTCCCGCTGCCCCTGCTGGCGGCCGGCCTGATCGTCTCCGCGGCCCGGGGTGCCTTCGTCGTCACCGTTGCCGGGCTCGTGATCCTCGCCTGGTGGGGGAGAAGCGTGCGTCGCGGCCTCGCGCTGGCGGCGGGTGCGCTGCTCCTGGCGGGGGCGGGTCTCGCGCTGGGCACGCTGCTGGCACAGCGCTTTACCGCGGGAGAGACGGCGGAGGTCCCCGGTCGCGCCGCGATGTGGCAGGTCGCGATCGACCTCTGGCGCGAGCAGCCGCTGCTGGGGAGAGGACCCGGGGCGTTTCGCCGCCTCGCCCCGGAGTGGCTCGACATCAGCCGCTACCGCCCCGCCCACGCGCATTCGACCCCGCTGCAGTTGCTGGCGGAGACGGGTCTGCTCGGCCTCGCCGCATTCGTCACCCTGTGGGTCCGTTTTTTCGTCGCGCTGCGCCAGCGAACCGCACGCGTCCCGACGGGACCCGGGTCGTCCCCCTCGTTCACTGCCGCGAGTGGAATCGCCCTCGCCGCATTCCTGGCCATGGGGCTCCTCGAGCACAACTTTGGCGATGCGGAGGTCGTGATGCTCGCCTGCTTTCTCGCCGGGCTGCCGTTCGGCGCGCCGGAAGCGCCGCGGGGCGCGGCATGAGCGACCGCCCGCAGGGCGCCGGGATCGCGCTGCTGATCGCCGCCGGGGCGCTCGGCATTCCGGATCTGGGAGCGCGCGCCGGGCTGGCGGCCGGGGCGCTTGCGATCGGTCTGGCGTGGGCCGCCGCCACCGCGACCCGGTCCCCCGACTCCCCTGTCCGCCGCCTGCTGTTCCTTGCCGGGACGCTCTGCCTCGCCGTGCAGCCCTTCTCCGCCCCGCTGCGGGCGATCGAGCGGCTCCCCGTCCGCGCCCTCACCATGCTCGGCGTGGCATTGGCGCTCTGGGTCCACCTCAACGTACGTTCGGTCTCCGGCCGGATGCGGTGGTCGTTCTCCCCGGCGGATCTCGGCGTCTTGATCGCCTGCGGACTGGTGATGTTCACCTCGCTCGGGCTGCTCTGGGCGCGGTCGGAGACGCGCGAAGTGATCCCTGCGATCCTGGCGCAGGGGCTCGCCATCACCGCGGCCGTCGTCTACCTCTACGCCACCCGCTGGCGCCCCGACGGCCCGACCTTCCGCTCCTTCGGATGGCTGGCCGCGCTGGTGCTCGCCGGCGCGGCCGGCGCCTGCGGTCTCGCCACCGTGCGCCTGCGCGCCGACCGCCTGACGGCGCAGGCGCGCTGGGCCGTGGCGTCCCCTGACCCCGCGGAGGTCGAAGAACTGGCGGCCAGGGTCCAGCGCCTCTGGCCCCGGGAAGTCCCCGCGATCCTGGCGCAGGCGGGGCGAGCCGCCCTCGCGCAAGGCCGCATGCGCGAGGGGACGGCCTGGATCGAAACCGCCCTTGCCGAGCACGGGCCGAGGACGCTCGCGTGGGCCGGTGCGCTGGAGATTGCGGAGGCGACCGGCGAGGCGCGCGACGCCGAGGCCGCCCTTCTCTCCTGCCGGGAGGCGATCGCCGCGGGAACGCTGACGCCTGCGGTGGCCGCCCCCGTCTCCGCCTGGCTGGCGCGCGCGCTCGCGACGGACCGTCTCGACGCCGGGCGGCCGGCCGAGGCGTGGGCGTGGATCGAGGCGGCGGTGGACGGCCAGGACCGGCTCGACCTCACCCTGCTGCGCTCCGAGACGAAGCTCGCCCTGGGGGACGCGGCCGCAGCGGAGCAGATCGATCGAGATCTGCTGCGCCTGCAACCCGGCGCGGTCGAGCTGCTCCTGGCGCTGGCGCGCGCGCGTTGGGCGCAGGGGGATGCACCCGGCGCGCTTGCCTGGGTCGAGGACGCCGCCGCCGCGGGGGCGCCGGAGGCCCTGACGGCGCCGCTCCTCGCCGCGCTGCTCCGGGAGAGCGGCGCGCGGCCGGAGGCCGAGGAACGGCGCGCCGCGCTTGCCGCCGGCGTCGAGGTCGTGCCACGGTTCGGCTGGAAAGCGCGCCACCCGAACGGCAACTTCCTCTACACCTCGCGCGAGGAGCGCCGGCTGCCCCTGCTGCTGGCTCCCGGGGAGGCCTACCGCCTGGCGGTCGAGGCGCGTGGAGAGCCGGGCGGCGACGCCCCCCCCCGGCTCCGGGTCGAGGCGGGGGACGCCGCACCCCTCGAGTTCCCGCTGGCGGGCGCGGAGTGGACGCTCCTCGAGGTGCCGCTCCGGCCGCGTGGCAGCGCGCTCACGGTGCGCTTCACCTTCCCGAACGACTACAGCGTCGCCGGGGGGGCGGACCGTAACGTGGTGCTCGGGGCGGTCCGGATTCGGCTGGCAGGCGAATAGGCTGGACGCGAGCGAGTCTGGTATTCTGGCGCCCGATGAGCCCGACAGGATCGACCTCCCCCTCCCTGCTCCCATCCACCGCCTCCCATCTCTCCCAGGAAGGGCCAGCCTGGCTCCAGCGCTTCACCGCGGGGCGATCCGGCATCGAGAGGTCCTGCTTCCTGGTCGCCGTCGGCATGGCAGCGCTGGCGTTCAGCAATGCGGCGTGGCAGTCGCTCCACGCGCTCGGGTGGATCCTCCTCATCGCCGCGGCGGCGCGTGCCGGAGCCTGGCCGTCGCCGCCCCCGCGCCGCTGGGTCACGCCGTGGGCGGTGTTCGCGGTCGGCTCCCTGCTCGCGGCGGGGTTCGCGCCCGATCCCGGCCGCGCGCTCTACGACACCAAGAAACTGCTGAACCTGCTCGCCGTCTTCTTCTTCGCCATGGTCCTGCGCACGGCCGGCGACTACGCGCGAGCGCTCGGAGCGGCCTGCGCCCTGATGAGCCTGCAGGCGGTGGCCGGTCTGATCCAGTACGCACGCGTCGAGGACCACATCGCCTTTCGCTCCCAGGGCAGCCTCAGCCACCACATGACCTTCTCCGGGCTGCTGCTGATCTCCCTGGCGTTCTGCCTGCCGCTCCTCACCTTCTCGCTGCGCCGGATCGATCTCCTGACCTGGGCGTACTGCCTGCTGGCGCTCGCCGCACTGCTCGCGACCCTCACTCGCTCCGCCTGGATCGGACTGGCGGCGGCCGCCATCCTGACGCTGGCATTCAAGAATCCACGCGGGCTCTGGGCGCTGCCGGTGCTCCTCGCCCTCCTCTTCTTCGCGGTTCCGGAGTTCCGGGCCCGCACCGTCAGCATCCTCGACACCCGTGGCGACTACTCAAACGTTCAGCGCCTGAGCATGTACCCGACCGGCCTGCGGATGGTCGCCGCCCACCCGCTGCTCGGCGTGGGAGGCAGGCGGGCGGTGCGCGAGCTCTACCCGGCCTTCGAGGGGACCCCGCCGACGCCGCCTCCCGCGGTCCCCGGCGGGCCGCCGCAGGAGCCGTACGAGCCCCCCGACCACCTGCACAACAACCCACTGCAGATCGCCGCCGAGGCGGGAATCCCGGTGCTGCTCGCCTGGCTCGCGGGGCTCGGCGTCTTCGCGTGGGAGGCGCTGCGCGCGCTGCCGCGCCGCCGCGACGTGCATGACGCGGAGGAGCGCCTGCGGCGCAACATCCTGATCGGCGCGCTCGCCGCGGTCACCGCTTTCCTGACCATGGGGATGCTCGAGTACAACTTCGGCGACTCGGAGGTGACCGTCCTCCTGTTCCTGGCCCTCTCGGCCCCGCTGGCGCTCCGACGCCAGCCGGCCGGCGCCCGTCCCGCGTGAGCCGCGCGCGCGTGCTCCTCGTCTTCGGCACCCGCCCGGAGGCGATCAAGATGGCCCCGGTGGTGACGGCACTGCGCCGCTATCCGGAGCGCTTCGAGGCGCAGATCTGCCTCACCGGCCAGCACCGCGAGATGCTCGACCAGGTCATGGAAGCGTTCGCGCTCACCGCCGATGTCGACCTGGATCTGATGCGCGCCGATCAGTCGCCCGGGGGGGTCGCCGCGGCCGCGCTCGGCGCGCTGGCGCGCCCGCTCGCGGAGCTTGCCCCCGACGTCGTCCTGGTGCAGGGGGACACGATCACGACCTTCGCGGCGGCCTTTGCCGCCTATCTGCAGAAGATCCGCGTCGGTCACGTCGAGGCAGGGCTGCGCACCGACGATCGTTATCGTCCGTTCCCCGAGGAGATGACCCGGCGACTGACGACCGCCTGCGCCGACTACCACTTTGCGCCGACCGAACGGGCCCGCGCGAACCTCCTGCGCGAGGGGATCCCGGATGCCGCCGTGGTGGTCACCGGGAACACCGTCGTGGACGCGCTGCTCGCAACGGTGCGCGACGACTTCGAGTTCGAGCTCCCGGCGCTGCGCGCGCTCGACTTCGGTCGCCCGACCGTGCTGGTGACGATGCACCGCCGTGAGAGCCATGGGGCCCCGCTCGCGGAGGCGGCCGAGGCGGTCCGCGCGATCGCGGCCGCGCGCCCGCACGTCCAGGTGGTCTTCCCCGTGCACCGGAACCCGAACGTGCGCGGCCCGATCGAGCGGATCCTCGGGGGCCAGGATCGGATCCTCCTGATCGATCCGCTGGAGTACCGCCAGTTCGTGCACCTGATGGCGCGCTCCACCCTCGCGCTGACCGACTCCGGGGGGATCCAGGAGGAGGCGCCCTCGCTGCGGCTCCCGGTGCTGGTATTGCGGGAGGTCACCGAGCGCCCGGAGGCGGTGGAGGCGGGGACGTCGCGCCTCGTCGGCACCCGGCGCGAGCGGATCGTGACCGAGACCCTGCGACTGATCGACGATCCGGCGGAACGCGAGCGCATGACCTCCGTCAATCCGTACGGCGACGGCCACGCCGCCGAGCGGATCGTCGCGGCACTCGATCGGATGCTCCCCCGCTCCGGCCATCCTTGACCGCTTCGTCCCCCACGCCCGCCTCGGCGCTGGCGCGGGGCGTGCGCGCCCTCCGGAGTTCACCGACCGCACGCGACACGGTGATCAACGCCGCCGGTACCTTCCTCACGGCCGCCTTCTCCTTCGGCTGCCTCCTGCTGGCCGGCCGCGCCCTCGGTCCCAGCGGTTACGGGTTGTTCGCGCTGGCGCTCACCGTGCTGATGATGGCGGCCGAGCTCTCCGACCTCGGCGTCAACGCCGGGATCATCCGCCACGCCTCAGCCCACCTCGGGGCGGGGGACGCCGCGGCGGCGCGCGCCGTCCTGGTGGCGGCGCTGCGCGCCAAGCTGCTCACGGCATCGGTCGGGGCGCTGGCCGTCCTGGCGCTCGCGACGCCGCTGGCGGGGCTGCTGGGACGCCCCGCCGCGGCGGGTCTACTGCGCCTGGCGGCGTTCGGACTCGCCGGCACCGTCCTCCTCGGGGCGTTCTCTGCGGCCCTGCAGGCGCACCAGCTGTTCACTCGCAACGCGGCGCTGGCGGCGGCGAACTGGGCGCTGCGTCTCGCCGGGACCGGAGCGCTGGCCGCGACCGGGAAGGTCTCCCCCGCGGCGCTCCTGATCTGCTTCGCCGTGACCCCCTGGCTGATGTGCGGCATCGGCGCGCTGCTCGTCCCGCGCGGCTCGCTGGGCCTCACTCCGTGGGACGCGCGGCGAGGGCGCGAGGTGTTCGACTTCAGCCGCTGGATGGCGCTGTGGGGCCTCTTCACCCTGCTGCTGAACCGCCTCGACCTGCTCCTGGTCGGGAGGCTGACCGATGACCTGCAGGCCGGCTACTACGCGGCCGCGCAACGGGTCGCCATGCTGGTCACGCTGTCGGTCAACGCCTATCTGATGGCCCTGGTGCCACGCTTGTCCCGGCTCCGCAGCAGCGAGGAGATCGCGCGCATGACGGCCGGTGCTCGCCGGGTCGTCGCGTTCGGGTCCATCGCGATCGCGGCGCTCGCCGCCGCGGCCCCCTGGGTGATCCAGGCCTTTGGAGCGGCGTTTCGCCCGGCGGCGCCCGCTCTCGCGCTCCTCCTCGCGGCGACGATCCTGCAGGCGTGGACACTTCCCTGGAACGCCGCCCTCTACGCGCTCGACCGCCCCCAGGTGTTCGCCCTCGCCAGCGGTCTCGCGCTGCTCGCCGCCACCGCGGTGAACCTCGCTATGATCCCCCCGCTCGGCGCGCTGGGCGCCGGGGTGGGCTCCCTGGCCGCCGGGGCGGTGCAGCTGGCGATCGCGGTCCGCTTCGGTCGCCGGGCGCTCCGCCCCGCCCCCGCGTGAGCGCATGTGGTATATTCGGCCCCCGTTTCCCTCCCGGCGGCCTCGGAGCGGGGTCGCGCCGAGGCGGCGTCCACGCTCGTTATTCCCTGGTGCCTGACCTGGAAGGGCGCGCCCGGGGCGTCGCTTCCGGCCTCCGGATGGGACCGTGGACGAGATGCAGATGGCTCCCTCGCGCCTCACGGTGATCGTCATCTCCTGGAACACTCGCGATCTGCTGGCCCGCTGCCTCGCGGCCGTGTCGCGTGACGGCGCCCCGCTCGCCCCCGAGGTGATCGTCGTCGACAACGCCAGCGCGGACGGCAGCGCGGAGCTCGTCGCGAGCCGCTTCCCCTCGGCGCGGTTGATCCGGAATCCGGACAACCGCGGCTTCGGGCGCGCCTGCAACCAGGCGCTCGCCCTCGCACGCGGCGACGCGGTCCTCTTCCTGAACCCCGATGCCGAGCCGTGCGCGGAGGCGCTGACGCAGCTCGTCGAGTTCCTGGAGGCGCGCCGCGATGTGGGGGCGGTCGGACCGCTGCTGCTGACCGCAAGCGGGGAGCCCGGGCTCACGTACGGCTATTTCCCTTCGATCGCGACCGCGCTCCTGCCGCTGCTGCACCCCCTGGCCCGCCTCCTGCCGGGCGCGCCCGACCTGCACGCGCTCGGCGTGGTCCCCGCCAAGCTCCCGCTGGACGCACCGAGCCGCGACGTCGATTACCTGTGCGGGGCCGCGATCGTGGTGCGGCGCGACCTGCTCGTGCGGCTCGGCGGCTTCGATGAGCGGTTCTTCCTGTACTTCGAGGAGACCGATCTTTGCCGCCGCATCCACACCGCCGGCTTCCGGGTGGTGCTGCTCCCGGCCGCTCGCGCCCTGCATCGCGAGGGGGGAAGCCGCGAAAAACGCAGCGGGCCGGCCTTGCGCGACTACTACCGCAGCCTGAACCTCTACCTCCGCAAGCACCACGGCGGCCCGTACGTGGCGCTGGTGCGCGCCAGCCTGCTGCTCGCGCTCGGAGCGCGCTACCTCGCCGCCCGCGCCATGCTCGAGGCCGGCCGCGCCGACTACTATCGTGCCAGCGCCAGGGCGCTACGCGAAGGTGCCCATGCGTGAGGTCTCCGGTCAGGCGGTGATCTGCTTCTCGAACATCGAGTGGGGGATATGGAAGCAGCGCCACCATCACCTGATGGAGCGCTTCGCCCGGGCCAACTCCGTGCTGTTCGTCGAGACGGTCGGGATGCGCGCGCCGAACCTGATGTCGGTCGGCGACCTGCGCCGCATCGCGGGGCGCCTGCGCCGGGCGGCCGGACGGGCGCTCGGCCGGGGCGGCGGCGGATCCCGGCCGGCCTCGCTGCCGCGCGGGCTGCGCGTGCATTCGCCGCTGGTGGTCCCGTTCCATGACAGCGCCGCGTGGCGGCGGGTGAACTCCGGGCTGCTGCTGCGCGATCTGCGCCGCTGGCTCGCGGACGAGGGGCTGGAGAATCCGATCCTCTGGGTCTACTTGCCGCTGCACCTGATCCTCGACGTGGCCGAGCAGCTCCCGCACCGCCTGCTCGTCTACGACTGCGTGGACGCCATCACGGAGTTCCGCGACGCTCCGGCGTCGCTGGTGGACTCCGAGGCCCGCCTGCTGCGCCGCGCCGATCTGGTGCTGGCCAGCTCGCGCCCCCTCCTGGAGCGGTGCGCGGCGCTCCACCCCGCCGCGATCTACGTGCCGAATGCCGGTGAGGTCGAGCGCTTCGCCAGCGAGAGCACCCGGCGCCCCGAGCCGTCCGACCTGCAGGCCATCCCGCACCCGCGGGTGGGGTACGTGGGGGCGATCCGGGAGTGGTTCGACGCCGATCTGGTCCGGCAGGCCGCCGAGCGCTTTCCCCAGGCGAGCTTCGTGCTGGTGGGAGACGACACCCCGATGCTCGCACCGCTCCGCCGCCTCGCCAACGTGCACGCGCTCGGCCCACGCGCGTACGAGGATCTGCCGGCGTACCTGGGAGCCATGGACGTCTGCATCATCCCTTTCCGGCAGACGGCGCTGATCCGGCACACGCACCCGATCAAGGTCTACGAGTATCTGGCCGCGGGGCGCGCCGTCGTGTCAACGCCGATGGCGGAGATCCGCCATCTCACGGAAGTGGATCAGGCGGACGCCGGCGAGCCGTTCCTGGCGGCGCTGGGGGCGCGCCTGGCGGAGCCGCGCACTCCTGCCGCGGAGGCGAGACGCCGGGCGTCGATCCAGGGAGAAACCTGGGACGCCAGGTTTCGTGTCGTGGAGGCGGCCGTGGGAGATCGCCTCGCGCTGTCGCGCCCCCGCGCGGCGGAGGGCTGAGGCGATGACCACGCGCCCCGTCCCCCTGTCGGTCGTGGTGGTGTCGTTCAACTCCGCCGAGTATCTCCCGGCCTGCCTCGGCTCGCTGCAGCAGTCGCCACGGTGGGAGGAGACGCTCGAGCTGTTCGTGGTCGACAACGCCTCTACCGACGGGAGCGCCGACCTCGTGGCGCGCGACTTCCCCCGCGCGCACCTGGTGCGCAACACCGAGAATGTCGGGTATGCGCGGGCGGTCAATCAGGCCTGGCGCCAGGCCACGGGCGACGCGCTCCTGGTCCTGAACCCCGACATCGTGGTCCGCGGCGATGCGCTCGCCGTGCTGCGCGGCCACCTCGCCTCCCACCCCGACGTCGGGCTGGTGGCGCCGCGCCTCCTCAACCCGGACGGCACGCTGCAGTACTCCTGCCGGCGTCACTACACGCTGGCGACGTATCTGCTGCGCCGGACGCCGTTGAGCCGGCTCTTCCCGGATCACCCGATCGTCCGCCGGCACCTCATGGCGGACTGGGACCACGCCGAGCTGCGCGAGGTCGATTGGGCCCTGGGCGCGGCGCTGATGATGCCGCGCACGGCGCTCGGGGCCACGGTGATGGACGAGCGCTACTTCATCTACTTCGAGGACGTCGACCTCTGCGTGCGGCTGCGTCGCCAGGGGTGGCGCATCGTCTACCACCCCGCGGCGGTGATGGTCCATCATCATCGGCGCGCCTCGGCCGACGGCGGGTGGAATCGGCGCAAGTACGAGCACCTGAAGTCCTGGATCAAGTTCAACCTCAAGCATGCCGGCCGGCCGCTGACCCCGGTGTCCCGATGATCAAGGAACAGGCCCGCCTGATCGCCGTCGCGACCGCGCTGCTCGATCTCCTGGCGCTGATCCTGGCGTTCCAGGCGGCCTACCTCCTGCGCGACATGGCCCTGCCGGCGCTCTTCCCCGTGTGGTTCCCCAACCGCCTGTTCCCGTACCGCAGCTACCTGTGGATGTACGCCGTTGTGCTCCCCGGCTGGATAGGGCTGTTCACGGCGTTCCGGCTGTACGCCTCGAACCGCCTGCTGACCTTCCGGCGCCTGCTCCGCGACCTGCTGCGCGCGAACGCTGTCGGACTCGGGCTCGTGGTCGGAGTCGCCTACCTGGCGAAGTTCCAGGACCTCAGCCGCTCCTTCTTGATTCTGTTCGGCGCCACCAACCTGCTGCTCCTCGGCGGCGGCCGCCTCCTGCTGCGCGCCCTGCTGCGCCGGGCACGGCTGCGCGGGATCGCGCACCGTCAGGTGCTGGTGGTCGGGACGGGGCCGGAGGCCGTGGATCTCGCCCGCCTCGTGCAGCGTCAGGCCTCGTGGGGGCTGCAGTTCGTCGGTCTCATCGCCGAGCCGACGGCGGCGACCCCGGGGCCGGTCGAGGGGCTCCCGGTGCTGGGAACGGTCGGCGAGCTCGAGCGGATCTTCGCCGAGCGGGTGGTGGACGAGGTGTTGTTCGCGGTCCCCACCGGCCGGCTCGGGGAGTTCGAGGAGGCGTTCCTGCTGTGCGAGGATCTCGGCATCAACGCGCGCATCAGCGTCGGCGTCTTCCCCCACCTGATCGCGCGCGTGCAGCTCGAGCAGTTCCAGGGCAGGCCGCTCCTCACCTTCACCACCACCTCCACGAACGCGCTGGGGGTGGCGCTGAAGCGACTCTTCGACCTCGCCGTGGGACTGGCGCTGTTCGCGATCTGCCTGCCGCCCGGGCTGCTCGTCGCGGCGCTCATCCGGCTCGATTCCACGGGACCGGTGCTGTTCACGCAGATCCGCAGCGGCCTGCACGGGCGGCGCTTCCGGATGTACAAGTTCCGCTCGATGGTCGCCGACGCCGAGCGTCAGCAACAGGGGTTGCGAGGCCGGAACGAGATGGACGGGCCGGTCTTCAAGATCAAGGACGATCCGCGCATCACCCGGGTGGGGCGGATCCTGCGCAGGACCTCGCTCGACGAGCTGCCGCAGGTGCTGAACATCATCAAGGGGGACATGTCGCTGGTAGGGCCGCGGCCGCCGCTGCCATCCGAGGTCGAAGGGTACCAGCGCTGGCAGCGGCGCCGGCTGAGCATGAAGCCCGGCATCACCTGCCTGTGGCAGGTGAGTGGGCGGAACCGCATCGACTTCGAGGAGTGGATGCGCCTCGATCTGAAGTACATCGACAGCTGGTCGCTGTGGCTCGACCTGAAGATCCTGGTGCGCACCATCCCGGCCGTGCTGACCGGGCGCGGGGCGAGTTGAGCAGGGGGGGCGGAGGTGGGAGAGGTGGAGCGGGTGGCGCTCGTGCATGACTGGCTCACCGGCATGCGCGGCGGGGAGAAAGTGCTGGAGGTCCTGGCGGAGATCTTTCCGCAGGCGGATCTCTACACGCTGTTCCATTTCCCCGGCTCGGTCTCGCCGGCCCTCGAATCGCTGCCGATCCGGACGTCGTTCCTGCAGCGCGCGCCGTTCGTGCGACGAGCGTACCGTCATTACCTGCCGCTCTTTCCGCGCGCGATCGGCTCCTTCGACCTGCGCGACTACGACTGGGTCATCTCCTCGAGCCATTGCGTGGCGAAGGGAGTGCGGGCGCCGGCGGGGCGCCACCTCTGTTACTGCCACACGCCGATGCGCTACGTCTGGGACCGCTTCGACGACTACTTCGGCGCGGGGCGGGCCGGCGGGTGGCGCCGGGCCGCCGCGCGGCGGCTGGCGCCGCGCCTGCGCGCCTGGGACCGGCGCACCGCGGCGGGCGTCGACCGTTTCATCGCCAGCTCGGCGCATGTCGCCGGGCGGATCCGGGCCTGTTACGGCCGTTCCAGCGTGGTCCTCCGCCCTCCGGTCGACACGCGGCGGTTCCAGATCGGCGGACCCGCGAGAGGCGACAGCTTCCTGGTGGTCGCGGCGCTGGTCCCGTACAAGCGTGTCGACGTGGCGGTGCGCGCCTTCTCCGGCTCGGGGCGGCGCCTGCGGATCGCCGGCGACGGCCCCGAACGCCGGCGCCTCGAGCGGCTGGCGGGACCGGAGGTCGCCTTTCTCGGGCGTATCGATGATGCGACGCTGGCCGGCGAGTACCGGCGCTGCCGCGCGCTGGTCGTGCCCGGCGTCGAGGATGCCGGAATCACCCCGCTCGAGGCGATGGCCTGCGGTCGCCCCGTGATAGCGCTCGACCGCGGCGGCGTGCCCGAGGTGGTCGAGCCTGCCACCGGGGTGCTCTACTCCGGCGACGAGCCCGCGGCGCTGCGCGCCGCGCTCGACGCGTTCGAACGAGTCGAGGCGGCATTCGAGCCGGCGGCGCTGCGCCAGCACGCCGAGCGGTTCGATCGTGCCGTGTTCAAGGCGCGACTGGCGGCGCTGGTCAGCGAGGCGCGCCAGCCGGCGCGGGCGGTAGCCCGATGATCAGCCATTATCGCAGCCTGCAGTTCGGCGCGCAGCGCGCTGCCGATCTGGTGGTCGTCGCGCTTAGCTTCCTGCTCGCCTGGTACGTCCGCTTCCACACCCCGTTCGTGCCGCTGCGCTACGGCGATCCGGGGTTCAAGCCGTACCTGATTCTGCTGGGAGTCGTGCTGATCGTCTGGGCGCTGATCCTCCAGATTGGCCTCGCCGGCCGGATGCGGGGGTACCGCACCTTCGGGGAGGAAGTGGTCGCGTTGCTCCAGGCGCACGCGGTCGCGCTGCTCCTGGTCTTCACGCTCACCTTCTTCATCCGCGAGTACTCCTACTCCCGGGTCATGATGGTGCTGTTCTGGGTGATCTCGACGCTGCTCCTGATCCTGGAGCGGTTCTGGGTCCGCGCCCTGCTGCGCGGGTTCGCGCGCCGCGGCTATCGCTTGCGCCAGATCCTGCTGGTCGGAGCGGGAGCGCCGGCGCTGCAGGTGCTGCGCCGGTTCCAGCGGCATCCGGAGCTGGGCTTCCGCTTTGCGGGGGTCGCCACCCGCGAGCCCGGCGCCCTTGGGCAGCGCATGCGGCGGGTCCCGATCCTCGGCAACTACGCCGATACTGCCAGGCTGGTACAGGAGACCCAGGCCGATCTCGTCATCCTGGCGTTGCCGCACGAGGACCATGGGGCGTTCGGTCCCATCCTCGAGGCGCTCGACCAGGCGATGATCGACGTCTGGGTGGTCCCCGATTTCCTCAGCCAGGTGCGGCTGCGCGGCGGGATCACCGAGTTCGACGGACTGCCGCTCTTCTCGCTGCAGGCGAGCCCGATGGCGGGATGGAACCGCCTCGCCAAGCGCGGCATGGACCTGCTGCTCGCCGGGGCGGCCCTGCTCCTGCTGCTGCCGCTGCTGGCGCTCATCGTGGCGGCCATCCGCCTGACGTCGCGCGGACCGGTCCTCTACCGTCAGGAGCGCATGGGGCTCGACGGCCGCCGTTTCCAGATCCTGAAGTTCCGTTCGATGGTGCCGGAGTCGGAGCCCGACGGCGCCCGCTTCGCGGCGGATGCCGACCCGCGGGTCACCACCATCGGCCGCATCCTGCGCAAGGCCAGCCTCGACGAGCTGCCGCAGCTTCTGAACGTGCTGCGCGGAGAGATGAGCCTGGTGGGGCCGCGTCCGGAGCGGCCGGTGTTCATCCAGGATTTCCGGGGCCACTTCCCACGCTACATGCTCCGCCACCGGGTGAAGTCCGGGATGACTGGTCTGGCGCAGGTGTACGGCTGGCGCGGGAACACCTCGGTGAAGAAGCGTCTGGAGCATGACCTCTTCTACATCGAGCACTGGTCGCTGTGGCTCGACATGAAGATCCTCTGGATGACGATCCCGGCGGTGCTGCGCGGCAAGGGGGCGCTCTGACCGACGCGGCCGGGCGCGGCGGCGGCAAACGACCGCCGCTGGGGGCCAGCGTCGAGCCGCGCGGCGGCGTCCGCTTCTCGCTGTACTCGGGACACGCGACCGCCGTCGACCTCTGCCTGTTCGCGAGCGCGGATGCCGCCGAGGAATCGGCGCGCATCCCGATGGAGCGCGGGCCGGGCGGGGTGTGGCAGGCGTTCCTTGCCGAGGCGCGCCCCGGGCAGCTCTACGGCTATCGCGCGGACGGCCCGTTCGCCCCGGAGGAAGGGCAGCGCTTCAACCCCGCCAAGCTGCTGCTCGACCCGTACGCGCGCGCGCTGACCGGGAGCTTCACCTGGAACGACGCGCTGCTCGGGTACACGCGCGACCATCTGCGCACCGACCTGTCGCGCGACCACCGCGACTCCGCCGGGTTCATGCCGAAGTGCCGCGTCATCGACCCCACGTTCCCGTGGGACGACGACCAACCCCCGGCGGTCCCCTGGGATCGCACCGTGATCTACGAGGCTCATGTGCGCGGCCTGACGCGCACCCACCCGCGAGTCCCGGAGATGCTGCGCGGCCGCTACCTCGGGATCGCCTCCGAGCCGGTGGTCGAGCACCTGGTGAAGCTCGGGATTACCGCGATCGAGCTGCTCCCGGTTCACGCCTTCATGACCGACGGGATCCTCGTCGAGCGCGGTCTGACCAACTACTGGGGGTACCAGAGCCTCGGCTTCTTCGCGCCGGAGGCGCGCTACGCCTCCGGCTCGGAGGGGGAGCAGGTGACCGAGTTCCGGCAGATGGTACGGGCGCTGCACCGCGCTGGAATCGAGGTGATCCTCGACGTGGTCTACAACCACACGCCCGAGGAGAACCAGCTCGGGCCGACCGTGTCGTTCCGCGGGCTCGACGACCCGACCTACTACCGCCTGGTCCCCGAGCACCGCCGCTACTATCAGGACTTCACCGGCTGCGGCAACACGCTCGACGTGACGCAGCCGGCCGTCCTCGATCTGATTCTCGACTCGCTGCGCTACTGGGTGGAGGGGATGCACGTTGACGGGTTCCGCTTCGACCTCGCCCCCGTGCTCGGCCGCGGGGCTCCGCGCTTCGATCCCCACGCCGAGCTGTTCCGCCGGATCGCCGCGGACCCCGTGCTGGCGCGCGTCAAGCTGATCGCCGAGCCATGGGACGTCGGCGACGGCGGCTGGCAGCAGGGGAACTTCCCGGCGGGGTGGGCGGAGTGGAACGGGTGGTACCGCGACAGCGTGCGCAAGATGTGGCGCGGCGACCGGGGCAGTCTGGGGGACGCGGCGACCCGCCTGATCGGCAGCCCCGACCTCTTCTCCCCCCGCGAACGCGGCCCGCTGGCGAGTGTCAACTTCGTGACCTGTCACGACGGCTTCACGCTGCAGGATCTGGTGAGCTACGAACGCAAGCAGAACCTTGCCAACGGCGAGGAGAATCGCGACGGCACGAGCGACAACCACAGCAGCGGCTGGGGCGCGGAGGGGCCGACGGGCGACGCGGAGATCGTCGCGCTGCGGGATCGCCTGCGCCGGAACTTCTTCGCGACGCTGGCGTTCTCGCAGGGAGTCCCGATGTTCTCGCAGGGGGACGAGCTGGGGCACACGCAGAGCGGCAACAACAACGCCTACTGCCAGGACAACGCCACCTCGTGGGTGAACTGGGAGATCGCTCCCCGCGAGGCCGACCTCCTGGCGTTCGTGCGCCACGTGCTGGCGCTGCGGCGCCAGCATGCGGCGCTGCGGAGGCGGACGTACTTTCGCGCCTCGCGCCCGGAGGAGGGGGCGACCGATCTCCAGTGGCTGCGCGCCGACGGCCGGGAGATGGCGGCCGCCGACTGGAGCGACCCTCGCGCCCGGGTGCTCGCGATGATGTTCCGGGGCGAGCCCGAGGGTGCGAGCCCGACGGGAGGAGCGACGTTCCTGCTGTTGCTGAACCCCGATGTGGCCTCCCACTTCGTGCACCTGCCGCGCCTGCCGCGCGCCGGTTCCTGGGTCGAGATGGTGAACACGGCGCGCAGCGGCGAGCGCCTGGTGAGCAGTGATGGGTTGAACCTGGTGGCGCACTCCCTTATCCTCCTGCGCCACGGACCGGCTCGCTGAGCGCCCAGCGTGGTCGCGGTGGTTCCAACGCGCGCCCGCCCGCGACCGGCGGCGGCTCGGCGAACGGAGTCATGAGCCCACACGTGCCCTCCCCCACCGACCTGATCCCTGACGCGATTGCCGCACGGCGGTTGCGGGCTGGGCTCGAGATCAACCCTCACGGGATCCTTGGCGCGCATCCCGCGGCCGGGGGGGCGGTCGTGCGGGCGTTCCACCCCGACGCTTCCGGCTGCGACTCCCTGCTGCCGGGCGGGGCGGCGGTGGCGAT
>Ga0137321_1000153_pt1 | contig 22748 bp, 19 predicted proteins | sample EasRivERMZT399_2_FD_104758 | JGI IMG/M metagenome (GOLD analysis project Ga0137321, IMG submission 104758) | Soil microbial communities from meander-bound floodplain in the East River, Colorado, USA - East River MetaG ERMZT399_2 | ecosystem: Environmental > Terrestrial > Soil > Floodplain ... | reverse complement strand
CGGTGGTCCTGCAGATCCGACCGCAGCATTCTCCCGTACGCTGGCCCCGGGAGATGCGGTGGCCGCGCTGCTCCTCGACGGCGAGCTGACGGTCGCGGCGACGGGGACGGTCACCGAGGTCGATGGAGATCGCGTCTGGGCGTTTGGTCACCCGTTCCTGCGGACGGGGACGACGCGGCTCCCGATGGCCCGGGTCGATATCGTCACCACCGTGGCGTCGGCGATGAACTCGTACAAGGTCGGGAATGTGGGATCGGCAATCGGAACGTTCCATCAGGATCAGGCGGCCGGGATTGCCGGCCGGCTCGGCCCCGTTCCCAAGCTGCTCCCGCTCGAGGTGACGCTGCGCTCGGACGGTTCGCCCCCCCGAGTGCACCACTTCGGTGTCGTCGACCATCCGGCCTGGATGCCTTTTCTCGCTCAGCTCGCACTGCTCAACACGGCCCTCCCGGACCTCGCCTATGGAGACGAGGTCACCCTCTCGATGGACACCACGGTTCGTCTCGCCGGCCAGCAGGAGGCGCGGTTCCATGAGGCGTACGCGGGGGACGCGCAGACGGTCCCGCCGGCGGTCGCCGCCGCTGCGGAAACAGGCCTGCTGCTGGCGTCGTTGACGGGGAATCGCTTCGGGCCTCCCGCGATCGAGTCGGTCGGTGTGGAGCTGTCGATCTCGCCGCGCCGCGGACCCCTGGTCCTCGAGGCGGCGGAGCCGTCGCGGCGACGGGTCGTCGCGGGCGAGCAAATCGAGGTGCGGGCCTTGATCTCGCCCTATCGCGAGGCGCCGGCGCTCCATCGCCTCGTCCTGCAGTTGCCCGCGGACCTTCAGCCCGGCCCGTTGCAGGTGGTGGTGGGCGGCGCCGGCGCCATCGACCAGTCCGAGCGCCGCGCCGCGACCCAGCGACTCCGTCAGCTCGACTCGGTTGCGGCGATCGTCGGCTGGATCAACGATCTGCGCAGCTCCGATCGACTGTATGCGCGAGCCTACCGGCAGGGAGCGGGCGCGGTGGTCGACGGCCATCTCCTCCCGGCTCTGCCGGCGTCCGTGCTCGACGTCTTCTCCGGAGATCGCAGCGGCGGTGGGTTCGGCTACATCGATCAGGTGCCGGTCGCGGAATCGAGTCAAACGCTACCGGGCCCCGTCGTGGGCAGCCGCACGTTCACGCTCGACGTGCACCCTGCCGGCGATGCCCCGGCCCCAGAAGAGAACGACCGATGACCGGCGGCCGCCGCCCCGCGCTCGCGCTCCTCCTGCTGCTCCTCTCCGCCTCGGGAGCGAGTGGCAGCGCGCCGCGGGCCTGGGTCGATCGCACCGCCGAGGCGTTTCGCCAGGGGCGCCTCGAGGGGGTTGCGGTGGCCGGGGATGGAGGCATCGTGCTCGCCCCGCGCATCTTGGTGCGCGGAGAGGGGTTCGGCACCCGCGCCTGGGGCGTGGCGGTCGACTCCCGCGGACGTGTTGTCGTGGCGACCGGAGATCCCGGTACCGTGCTGCGCTATGACCCGGCAACTGATCATCTCGAGGAGATCTTCCGCGCCACGGAGCCGGAGGTGCAGGCGGTCGCGCTGTCCGGGGAGGTTGTCTATGCCGCCACCGGACCCGAGGGACGGATCTACCGCATCGCACCTGGCGCCGCCGCGGAGGCGATCTTCGATCCCCCCGACCCGTACATCTGGGCGCTGATCGTGGATGATAGCGGCCGGCTGTACGCGGGGACCGGCGACAAGGGAAGGGTGTACGTGATCGACCCGGGAGGCGAAGGGCGACTGTTCTACGACACCGCCGCCGCTCATGTGCGGGCGCTGGCGCTCACCTCCTCGCAGGACCTGCTGGCCGGGACCGCCGGCAAGGCGTACCTGTATCGCCTCACGCGCGAGGGCGGGGCCGAGGTCCTGTTCGCTCCCCTGGAGAGCGAGGTGACCTCCCTGATCGTGGCACCCAGCGGGGAGGTGTTCGCCGCGGTGGTGGGAGTACCGACGACCGGTCGCCCGCTGCCGGCGGAGCGCCGCGATTCCATCCCGGCGGCCGACATCGTGCACGTGACGGTGACGGCGGACCCAGACCCCGAGGAGTCAACCGCGGGCGAGGCAGACCGCACCGCTGCTCCCGCGCGGCGGGCGGCGAGCAGCCGGACGCTCGGTGAAGGGACGACGGTCTACCGGCTCTCCGCGGACGGAACGGCTCGCGTGTTCTACTCGTCCCCCTCTGCCGAGATCCTCGCGCTCGTGGCGCTCGCTTCCGACCGGCTCGTGGCGGGAACCGCGGAGGACGGGGCGCTGCTGCGGCTCGCTGCGGACACCCCCGAGACGCGCCTCGGCATGCTGCAGGCGACGCAGGTCACGGCGCTGGCGGCGACCCCCGCGGGCGCCCTCCTCGGGACGAGCGCGAACCCCGGTATGCTCTTCGAGGTCGCCGCGGCGGTGGGTGAGAATGGGGTCTTCCTCTCGGAGATCAAGGACGCCGGGCGGCTCGCGGAATGGGGGCGACTGGCGTGGGACGGAGTGGTGCCGCCGCGCGGTGAGATCCGGCTCTCCGCGCGGGTGGGAAATACCGCGGAGCCCGATGACACCTGGAGTGCCTGGTCCGAGCTGCCGGGCAGCGGGCGCGACGGACGGTTGCGCGTTCCGCCGGGTCGCTACCTGCAGTATCGCGCGGCACTGCGGTCAGGCGGGGATCGATCCGGACCGCTGCTCCGTGAGGTCCAGGTCTTCTCGCTCGAGCGCAACGAGGCGCCGCGGCTCGACCCGCCCGCGCTGCTCCCTCCGGGCGTCATCGTGGTCAGCCTCCCGAACGCGCAGCCCCCCGATCAGGAGGCGGTGGCTCGTGCCGAGGCCGAGGCTGCGGGGCGCGGAGGAACCGAGCCACGCGGGCAGACCCGCAAGACCTTCCGCGAGGGGATGCGGACACTCACCTGGAGGGGAGAGGATCCGAACGGAGATCCGCTCCGGTTCGACGTCGACTTTCAGCCGCTGGGGGTCGCTCTCTGGCGCCCGCTGGCGCACGATCTCGAGGACGAGTTCCTGGCGTTCGACACGCGGCAGCTCCCGGACGGCGCCTACCGCTTCCGCGTCCGCGCCCGTGACGACGCCGGCAATCCGGGCGACCGGGCGCTCTCCGGCGAGGCGCTCAGCCGGCCGCTTGACATCGACAACACCCCGCCGCAGGTCGAGGAGGCGAAACCGCTCCCCGAGCGAGCCCCGCGCCGCATCCGCGTCGTCGTCCGCGATGCAACCAGCCCGATCACGGAGCTGCGCTACTCCCTCGATGCGGGGCCGTGGACGCTGGTCCTCCCCGAGGACGGCCTCCCGGACAGCATCTCGGAGACGTTCGAGTTTGGACTGCCGCTGCTGGCGCCTGGTGACCATCTGGTCGTGATGCAGGTGCGCGACGCGCTCGGCAACATCGGCTCCGGAAAGGTCGCCTTCGCCCTCCCCTGAGTCGAGCGTGAGACCGGAGGCGTCCTTGCGCACCCCTCATGCCTTCCGGCGCTGGTCGCCCCGTTGCCGAAATGGGACAGCGGGTGCTCGCCAGAGGCCACTCGTGACCGCGCTCGGTGGTCGCTCGCGGAACGGCTGTTTCACGAGGTAAGATATTCATTTGTAATGGATTGTATGGTCGACGCCCCTTCGGCGCTGCGGGGGAGGACCCCCTGGCATGAGGTTTGTATTAGGGGCTGGCGTCGGAGCGGAGATTCGAAGTCGTGGAACCCCCCCCGCGCCGAGCTTGATAACGCTCGTCGTTAGCAAGTGTGACCTCCTCCTAGGGGCAGCCGGCATTTCCCCCCTGAGACGGCCGGCTGCCCCGCATCTTGTTGTCCCTCCCCTCCCAGGTGCCCTCTCGCCGCGAGTCCCGCCGATCCGACTCCTCTTGCGCGCACGGCCGAACCGGTGCTATACGCATTCGGCGCCGGGCGGCACCGCGGCGATCCCGCTCTGGTGCATGCGCCCGCCTGCGGACGACCATGGCTGAGAGCCAGACGAAGCACTTCACCCTCGAGGAGGCCAACCGCGCGCTGCCGCTGCTCGCGTCGCGCCTCGAGCGCCTGCGTCGAATGATGGCGGAGCTCGAGGCACACGCCCCGCCCACGCCGGCGGACCTGCGCAGCTTCGGCCTCGAGGGGGGACAGGTGGTCCCGCTCACTTACCTGCGCGGCGTCGAGGCGGTGGTGGAGGAGAGCGGTCGCCTTGCGGCGAGTGGGCTCGTGATTCGCGACCTGCGGAAGGGGTTGATCGACTTCCCCGCACTGCTCGACGGGAGAGAGATCTTCCTGTGCTGGCAGCGCGGCGAGGAGGCGATCGCGTTCTATCACGAGCAGGACGCCGGCTTCTCCGGTCGCCAGCCCCTACCCGCCGACCTGACCTGAGATGAATCACCCACGAGCGCAGCGCCCCGCGAGGGCCGCCGCCGTGTCGACCCGGGGGAGTCGCCTGGCGTCGGTGTTCCAGAACGAACGTCGCCTGCGCTCCGGGTGGCGACTCCTCGGTCTCGTGCTGCTCCTCGTCGCCGGCAGCCAGGCTGCCGCGCTGCTCCGTCCTGGAATCCTCAGGACGTACCCGGGCGGTCTGGCACCCCACGCGACGCTCGCCGCGCCGGGCGGCCTGGTGGGCTTCGCGCTCCTGCTGACCGCGCTCGGGCTTCCGGCTGTCCTCGCGGTCTTGCTCCTCGACCAGCGCCCGTTCGAGAGCGTCGGTTGGCACCGCTATCGCGGCGTGTCGCGTGATCTGCTGTTCGGCGCGGCCGTCGGTGCCGGCAGCGCGCTGCTGATCTACGTCCTGCCGCTGGCCTTCGAGAAGGTGGCGCTGGCGCGCACGGAGAGTCTCCCGGTAAGCGTCGGGGCGTCCCTGGTGGCGGGAGTCCTCCTGGCGGTGGCGCTTGCCGTGCGTGAAACCGTGCTGCGCGGCTGCCTGCTGGCCTCCCTCGTGGAGGGGATCGGCGCGGAGGCGGCGGTGGTGCTCAGCGCCCTGCTGGGTGGCAGCGCCCTGATCGCCTGGCACCTGATCTCCCTTGGACGCCTGCCCCCCTGGCCGGCAATCGTCTGCGTGCTCGTCGAGGGCTTCCTGCTCGGGCAGGCAATGCGGCGCACCCGGTCGGTCTGGCTGTCCTGGGCCTTGAGCCTCGGGTGGTACGGAACACTCGGTGTGGTGCTCGGGCTCCCGATCCTGGCGGTACGCATCGTGGCGGCGCCAGCCTCCACGCTGACGGGGGACGCGCTCCTCACCGGCGCTGAGCTCGGCCCCATGAGCGCGCATCCTGCCGTGGGTGGCCTGTTGCTTGCGCTGGTCGCGGTCGTGCTGTTCGGGCCGACGCCCGATCCGTGGACGGCGGAGCTCTGGGATCGTCACGTGCGGGGATCGCGCCCCCGGAGTAGGAGATGAGCGACGGCGGGCGCCTCGTCTTCTACGTCAATGGACACGGGTTTGGACACGCGACCCGCTGCGCCGCGGTGATCGAGGAGATCTGGCGGATCCGCCCGGAGCAGCAGGTGCTCGTACGCACCTCGGCCCCGGCGTTCCTGTTCCGTCCCCTGTCCTCCGGGCCGCTGCGGGTGCTTCATGGGGAGGTCGACCCGGGGACGATTCAGGCCGATCCGCTAACGCTCGACCGGCCCGCCTCGCTCGCCGCGAGGCAGGTGTTTCAGGAGCGGCTGCCGCTGCAAGTGACGGCGGAGGTCGACTCTCTCCGCGCGGAGTCGGTGGCGCTCGTCGTCGGTGACATCCCACCTCTGGCTTTCGAGGTTGCGGATGCCCTGCAGGTGCCGGGGATCGCCCTCGGGAACTTCTCCTGGGACTGGATCTACGAGGCGTATGTGGCCGAGCAGCCGGAGCACGAGCTCCTGGTCGAAGCGATGCGCCGCTCGTATCGGCGGGCCGCTCTCCTGCTGCGCCTGCCGTTGCATGCCGAGATGGACGTGTTCCCGCGGATCGAGGACATCCCCCTGGTCGTGCGCCACGCCGCTCGCGATCGCGGCGCCACGCGCGCCGCGCTTGGGTTGGCGCGCGAGACGCGAGCCGTCGTCCTCGTGTCATTCGGTGGATTCGCAGCGGTACGGTTCGGTGCGCGCACCGCTCCGGACCCCGGTCCGTTCCGTTTCATCACCTTCGGCGACGGGGTGCCCGGACTGCCGGCGGACACGGTGCGCCTTCCGGTCGACCATCCGTACCGCCACGAGGATCTTGTCGCCGCGGCCGATGCGGTCATCACCAAGCCGGGGTACGGGACCGTCGCCGAGTGCCTCGCGGCGCGCACTCCATTCCTCTACACCTCACGCGACGACTTTCGTGAGTACGACGTGCTCGTGCGGGAGATCGCGCGTCAGGCGCATGCCGGCTTCATCGGGCGTGAGGACCTGCTGCAGGTCCGCTGGCGCGCCGCGCTCGAGGTGCTCTTTTCCACCCCCCGTCCATGGGCCGACGTCCGCGTCGACGGAGCCGAGGTGGCCGCGCGCCGCCTGCTGACGCTCGCCGCGGAGCGCTGGAAGCCCGCCGGAAGCGTGTGCTAGCATGCGACCTTCCGGGGCGTGCTCCTTCCCGGGCGTGACGCACTACGAGCCCACCTGGCACCGTTCGTAGCCCGAGTGAGGTCCCACCCCGATGCCGAACAGTTGCTGCCTCAACCTCTTCGCCTATGGGACCCTCATGGATCGCGACGAACTGGCGTTCAGGCTGGTTCTGCCGCCGGCCGAGGTCGACCGCCGCCTGCGGACGAAGCTTGCGGAGGCGAGCGGCTTCCGCCGCGTGTTCAACAAGCAGGTCGCCGAGGAGGGAGGGGCGGTTCTCAATCTCGAGTTCGACAAGGCGGGGACCGTACTCGGAATCCTCTACATGGACATCACCCACCAGGAGCTGGGGATGCTCGATGCCTCCTTCCCCCACCACCTGCCGCGCAAGCCGCTGGAGGTGATGGTGGAGGGGGAGAAGGTCGCGGCGCAGGCCTACATGGCGAAGGCGGACCTCGGAGTGGAGGCGGCGGTCGCGTACGAACAGCGGCTCCTCGCGCTGGTTCAGCGCCTCGGTGAGCCGATCCACGCGAACTTCATCCAGCACACTTTTCGTGCCGATGGTACCCCTTCCTACCGTCCCGCCGATCCGCCGGCCCCGGCCGCTCCGGCCCCGGCGCCCCCTGTGAGCGTACCCCCAGGCGCCTGAGCCGGCCGCGACCAGACCGGAACCCTGCTTTGCGCTTGCGTCCGCCACGACGTATATTGACCCGGTCATGCGTTCATCCCCGCTCCCGGTGTCCCCTCGTCTGCGCTCCGCCGCTGCGGCCGCGCTGGCCCTGATGCTGGCAGCCGGCCCCGCCGCCGGTCGTGACATCTTCGTGGACCAGAGCTTCGGGGGAGTAGGCGACGGCTCTCCGACCAACCCATTCCAGCAGATCCAGGACGGCATCGACATCGCCTTCCCGGGGGACTGGGTGCTCGTCGCCCGTGGGACCTACGCCGAGAACCTCTACCTGAACGTCGTCGAGGTGAACGTGTACGCGCCGGACGGGCCCGCCGAGACGATCATCGACGGCGGCGACGCCGGGCCGGTGGTCACGATCGATGAAGCGGGGGAGTCCGCGGTCATCGGATTCACGCTGACCGGGGGGCAGTCGGCGTTCGGCGGCGGCGTGCAGCTCCTCGGCGGCTTGCCGATCGTCACGCGCTGCATCATCACCGGCAACCATGCGGTGGCGGCAGGCGGCTCCGGCGGGTTCGGCGGTGGGATCTACGTGCTGCAGGCGCAGCCGATGATCACCCACAACCTGGTGGAAGGGAACGTGGCCGATACCGCCGGCGGCGGCATGGAGATCGCGTACTCCACTTACGCGAGTATCGCCTACAACACCGTGGTCGGGAACAGCGCGCTCAGCAGTCAGAATGGCTTCGGCCCGGGGATCGATCTTGTCGCCAGTGCCTCGCAGATCATCAGCAACAACATCATCACCTCGAATACGACCCCGCGAAATGGCGCCGGCGGGCTCGACGTGTATCAAAGCTCGACGACGATCGGGACCAACGTCCTGTTCAGCAATACTCCCCTGAACTTCGCCTCGACCGAAGGGGCGCTGCCCCCGGGGAACCTCATCGCGGACCCCCGGTACGTGAACCCGGCCGGGGGGAACTATCGCCTGCGGGTCGACTCTCCGGCGCTCGACAGCGCCGTCGCCGGGCTCACCCCCGCCGTCGTGGATCTGGATGGCAACCCGCGACCGGTCGACGGGGACCTCAACGCGGTCGCGGTCTCGGACCGCGGGGCCTACGAGCAGGTGGGCACCCTCGCCAGCCTGACGATCTCCGCCGCGAGCGTCATCTCCTGGGGTGCGGCGCCCACTGCGACCAGCTACCACGTCTATCGCGGCACGCTCAGCGGCATCCGCGCCGGGGACTTCGGCGCCTGTCAGGACGCTCGCGATCCCAATCTGGCCGACACCACCTTCAACGAGCCTGACCTGCCCCCGTCCGGAAGCGGATTCACGTTCCTCGCCACGTTCAGCGTCAACGGGGCCGAGGCCTCCCTCGGCAAGACGACCGCTGGCGTCGCGCGTTCCCCCGGGATCTTCTGCCCGTAGCCACGCCGCGGCGCTGAGACCGCCTTGCCGCGCCCGCTCGAACGGCGCGCGCTACTGCTCGAGCACGTACTCGCTGCGACGGAAGGTCTCCATCGCCAGACCGAGAAACACGGTCGCGATCAGCAGCAGGACCATGATCGCCATCGGGCGCGAGGTGGTCGACCCGAAGAGCGTCTGAACCCCTCGCTGCACGGTGGAATGCGGGAAGATCGACAGGAGGTAGTGGAGAATGGTCAGCTTGCCGAAGTATCCCGGCACGTAGGTGATGGCCCACTCCCAGACCACGGCGAAGAACAGGCCGACCATCACCGGCCGCTTCAGCCAGGTCCCGAGAAAGACGAAGACGGCGCCGTAGGCCATGACACCCAGCGCCATCACCCCGAGGTCCCACAGCAGGTAGCGCAGATGCCCCGCGTAGCCGTGGGCACCGTCGGAGAGCTCGAAAACCCCGAACGACAGGAGGATCGATGGCGCCAGGATGGCGGCCGCCGCCATCAGATAGGTGAGGTACTTGGCGAGCAGCAGGTGCGGCTTCGGCACGGGGCGCAGGAGCAGGTAGGTGATCGTCTTCTCCTCGACCTCGGAGTGGATGAGCGCGGTCGCGTAGAAGAGCGCGATGACCACCAATAGGACGTGCAGGTAGTAGGTCACCATGAAGAAGGAGAAGACGTCGAAGCCGGTAGCGTTGATGTGCAGCGTCGGCACCTTCCGCACCACTGCGAACAGCACGGCAAGCGCGGGTGGCAGCGCTGCGAGCAGGGCAAACACCAGCGTCGTGCGGGTGGCGAGGACCTGCCGAATCGTCAGGCGGATCACGGCGAGCATCCGGGCCGACGGGGGACCAAGCGCCAGTTGTGCCATCACCGCTCCTCGCTCCCGTCGGCGGCGCGCCCCCGGGGGGCGCCGCGCCGCGCGGGGGTCAGCGTACCAGGTAGTCGAACACGGCCTGCAGGTTGTCGTCCTGGGAGAAAATCCGGTCCACCCGGATCCCATGCGTCTCGGCGATCTCCGGGAGACGGCTGTAGAAGCGATCCGGTCGCGCCGTAGCCACTTCCACGCCCCCCTCCTCCGCCGAGAACCGGACGCTGAGGACGTCCTCGTGGTCCATCAGGCGCGCCGCGAGCAGGCGGGGCTGGTCGCAGCCGATCAGGATCCGATGTGGGTGCTCGTCGATGAGCGCGCGAATCTCGTGCACGTCCCCCTCGGCGACGATGCGCCCCTGGTTCACCATGAGGATCCGCGGCGTCATCGCCTCGACCTCGTGCAGGACGTGGCTGCTGACGACCACGGTGCGGCCGGCCGCGCCCCACTCGCGGATGAGCTGCACCGTGTGACGGCGCCCCATGGGGTCCATGCCATTGAGGGGCTCGTCGAGGAAGATCACCTCGGGGTCGTGAGCGATCGCCTGCGCGACCTTGATCCTCTGGCGCATCCCCTTGCTGTAGGAGGCGATCTTCCGGTCGGCGGCTTCCTGCATCGCGACGACCTCGAGCGCCCGGGTCGCGAGCTCACGGCAGTCCGCGCGCGTGAATCCGTGCAGTCCCAGCAACCCTTCCAGGAACCGCCGCCCGGTGAGCTGATCGTAGAACGCGTCCTGCTCCGGGCAGAAGCCGACTCGGGCCATCAGGGGCGGGTTGTCCCAGATCGGTTCGCCGAGCACCCGCACCTGGCCGGTACTGGGGCGGATCTGCCCGGTCACCAGCTTGAGCAGCGTCGACTTGCCGGCCCCATTGGGCCCCAGCAGCCCGGTCACCCCTGACGGCAGTGCGACGCTGACGTCATTGATCCCCACGACCTGCCCGTACCAGCGCGAAGCCTCGATGACCTCGATGACTGGTGTCACACCACCACCTCGACGGGGCGCACCCGTTTCCACAGCACGCGCACGCAGATGGCGAGCATCAGGAGCAGCGCCGCCAGGCTGACCAGCGGGGAGACGTCGTACGTCGGCTCGCGGCCGAACAGCAGGCACAGCCCCTGCTGCAGGTTCGCCAGCGGCGACAGCACGGAGGGAAGGGAGCCGCCGAAGAGGATCCCGAGCATGCCGTGCAAGGCGGAGGCGAAGACGTAGAACATCACCAGCGCAACCCCGGCAGTGCGGCTGCTCTTCGTCAGCGACGAGACCGTCAGCGAGAGGATCGTCAAGGTGATGGTGATCAGCCCCCCGCCCGCGATGATCGAGAACGGCAGCAGCGGATGGGCGCGCACGTAGGTGGTCCCGCGATCGAGGCCGGCCCGCAGCAGGAACAGCGCCAGCGGCGGCGCGATGGTCACGAAGCCCAGAGTCGCGGCCACCGCACTCGCCTTGCCGAGCAGGTAGTCCCAGGGGCGCAGCGGCTTGGAGAGGTAGATCTGCAGCGCGTTCGTCCGCCGGTCATTGGCGATGAGGCCGGCCCCGGCGAAGACCGAGGTCAGGAGGTACAGGAAGAACATCCCGACGAAGAACTGGAAGAACCGATCTTCGGTCGCGTCGAACAGGCCGCTGGACCCCAGGTTCGGCTGGGTCTGGGCGAGGTTCACGATCAGGTAGATCATCACGCCGCACACGAGCGCCGGCACCCAGCAGATCACCAGCCAGAAGATGAACGCTCGCCGGCGCAGCAACGGCCCGATCCCCGCGGCGGCGATCGGCAGGAACCGGCGCGATCGCGGGGTCGGAGTCCCGTGCCAGTGCCGGTAGGAGAGATCGAAGATCGGCATCTAGTGGCTCTCCACGGCGCGGGCGAAGATCTCCTCCAGGGAATCCCGCGTCGGCTCGAGGCCCCGCACCTGGACCCCGGCGGCGACGGCGGCGCGGAAGATCGCCGCCGTCCCGAGCCCGTCGCCCAGCGTCACCTGCAGGAGATCCTCGCCGGCGACCGTCATGGATCCTCCGTCTGCGCCGAGCGCCCGGCCGAACGCGTCGCGGTCACCGCGGATCCTCACCGAGAAATGGTTGCCGCGGCGCAGCGCCAGATCCTCGAGGCTCCCCTGGCCGACGACCTTCCCCTGATGCAGCATCAGGACCCAGGAACAGGCGTATTCGACGTCCGGGAGCAGGTGGGACGAGAGCAGGACATGCATGCCCTTCTTGCGCGACAGGTCGCGAATGAGATCGAGGACCTCGCGACGGCCATGCGGGTCCATCCCATTCGTCGGCTCGTCCAGGAGGAGCAGCTTGGGATCGTGGACCAGCGCCTGGGCGATCTTGATCCGCTGCTTCATGCCGGTCGAGTACTCCTCGATCGAGCGGTAACGCGCCTCTCCGAGCCCGACGAAGTGCAGCATCTCGTGGGCGCGCTGAAGGGCGTCGCGCGCGTTCATCCCGCAGAGCTCACCGCAGTACGCGACGTAGGAGACCGCGCTCATGGACGGAATGTGGCAATCCACCTCGGGGACGAAACCGATCATCTGACGGATCGCCAGCGGGTCATCCTGGACCCGGCGGCCGAGCACGCGGGCCTCGCCGGCGTCCGGCGTAAGGAATCCCAGGAGGATGCGCAGCAACGTCGACTTTCCCGCGCCGTTCGGACCGAGCAAGCCGACGGCACCGGCGGGGAGGGTGAACGACACGTCCTCGAGCACCGTGCGCTTGCCGTAGCGGGCGCGGAGACCCGAGACGGCCACGATCGGCTCTGGCCTCAAGCGAAGTGCCCTTCCAGATGGCGCGAGTTGGGGGTCGAGCGCGAGAGCGAACCGTCGCGGTGCGGTTCGCCCGTCCCGGCCGTGAATACGTGGCGCATCTTAGGGGAGTTCCGTCGGCGAGCACAACCGTGCGGGAGGGCGGCGGGTCAGATCCGTGCGACCGGAGTAGTCTCGACCCCGACGGCGACGCGATGCCGCTCGATCCAGCCGACGAGTTCGCTTTGCCGGTAGCGGAGCGGGGAGGTGCGGCCGCTCCCGAGGCGGTAGGCGGGGATCTCGCCGAGCCGGGTCAGCTCCCACAGCTTGGTACGGCCGATACGGAGCAGACGGGCCGCCTCGCGGCTGGTGAGGAACTCCGGGTCCTTGTCGGGCATGCCGTCACACCCCGCGAGGCGACAGGACGGCCGGGCCGGGTGAGGATGCCCGGCCCGGCCGTCCCGCCAGGACACCCCCCAGGGCGGGGATGGGGGAATCCGAGTCCTCCGTGGGGGAGGAACCTGAAGCTCGACTGCAAGGGGAGTGCCACCTCGAACAACAGCGCAGGCGGCAGATGGCAGCGGGATCCGGAGCGCTTACGGCTGGCGTCCCGGAGGCCGGGGTCTCAGGTTGCGGCGTCTGAGACGGTGCGTCTCAGGTGCGGTCGCGTGGCGCGCCCAGCTCCGGCGTCGGCCGATCCCCGCCGTCGGAGCCACCCACCCTGCCCGGCAGCACGAAGCGGAAGGCGAACGGGGAGTGGGCTCCGCCCGGCCGGATGACGTCTCCGTGCCGCAGCACGCGTCGTCCCCCCCGACGGTCGCCGCCGACCCGCGCTTCCCCCACGTGCGTGCCGCAGGAACTGGCCCGGTCCTCGAGGAAGAAGCTGTTCGTCTCTGGGTCGAAACCGATCAAGAAATGCTGGCGGCTGATCCGGTGCGGAGACGTGGTCTCCGCAAGATACACGTCGTTCGGCCCCGTCCCGCCGCGCCGCCGCTCCCGAAACCAGCGCAGGCGCTGCCGACCCGGGCTGCGCAGATCCCGACCGACGCGAAACGGCAGCCGCGTCAGCGGGCGGCGCTCCGCCGCCAGCCCCGCGCTGGCGGCGTCCGTGAGGGGAATGAGGGCTGGCGGCTCCGCGTCGGGTTGGACCGTCACCTCCTCCTCCATGCTACCGGGCTATTGGCGCGGCGGCGTCGCCGCCGTGGACGCTCGTCGGTTTCCTGTGCGGAAGGCACGCCGGCGACCGCCGGCGCTTACACCCCTCACGTGCCGCCAAACCCGATCGTGACTCGATCCGCCTCGACGATCACCGGAACGGCACGCGCCCCAGAGGACCAGCGCAGCATCTCCGCGAGGCGAGCCGCATCCCCCTTGACATTGAAATACGAGACGTCGTACCCGCGCTCCCCGTAATCCTTACGGGCCGCCGTCGTGTACGGTCAGGTGTCTTTACCGAAGATCTGTACCCGTGGTGTCGGCATGGCGTCTCCTTAAGCGGCGCGATTCTAGTCAGAGTCTGTCCGGAGCGTCAACCCCGCGGCGCGCGCAGTGCCCTCCAGGCGATCTCCGGCCGGTTGGTGATCACGGCCGCGGCGCCGTCCCTCGAGACGGCACGGATTCCGCGCGGCGAATCGACGTTGTACGGGATGAGCGCGAGGCCGCGTGCCGCCGCCCCCGCGAACAGCGTCGCGGTGACGAGGTCGCGCCGAACCACGAGCGCCCCCGCGCCGAGGCGGCAGGCGATGTCCACGGAGCGCGTCGCCGGGCGATCCCAGACCACCAGTGCGAGCGCCTGCTCCGGAGCCAGCACGCGCAGCCGTTTGAGGACGAGGAGCGAGGCGGAGGAGAAGAACGTCGGGCCGGATCGCGTCATGGCGACCGCCAGCGTCCGACGCTCGAGCCGGTCGTCCTCCCAGGCTTCCTCCTTGACCTCGATGTCCACGAGGGCGCCGGCCGGCAGCGAAGCGAGCGCCGACTCGAGCGTCGGGATCCCCGTGGTCTCCGTCGCCACGCCGCGCACCACGATGGTGGCGAGGTCGGACGCTCGCAGCTCGGCAATTCGCTCTGTCCTTCCCGCGGTGCGCCGCAGGTCGGCATCGTGGTGCACGACCGCCTCGCCGTCGGCGCTCAGACGCACGTCCAGCTCGACGCCGTCCGCGCCGAGCTCGAAGGCGAGGCGGAAGGCCGCCAGGGTGTTCTCGGGAGCGCTGCGACAGGCTCCGCGGTGGGCCAGGATGATCGTGCCGCCTGGCGCACGCGGTGGAGCCACCCGAGCGCGGAAGCACGACCCCGGATCGCCACCCCGCGGGCCGGCGGCTGCGCCTCCAGGTGCCCGCATCATCCGACCTAGAGGTTCAGGTATTTCGGGCCGCCCTCCGCGGGCGCGCGCCACTCGATGTTCTGGATGGGACCCCCCGCCACGCTGCCGCAGGGGTCGGCGATGACGCAGGTCTTGCAGTGGACGCAGTTCTGAAAGGCGACCTCGATCCGGCGTTCCCTTCCTTCCCCCTGGAGGTCGTAGACGCGCGCCGGGCAGAAGTGCTCGCACGGTGCGACTCCGTGGAACGGCAGGCAGCGGTCGCTGCAGACCGCTGGATCGACGACGCGGATGTGCGCGGGAGCGTCGTCACGGTGCGCCGTGCCGGAACGGTGGACGTCCTCCAGCTTGTCGAGGAACAGCTTCCCGTCGGGTTTCGGAGGCGCGGGGCGGGGGCGGAACTCCGAGCGGGGGCGGAACGCCATCCAGTCGGGGCGCGCCGGGATCCGCGTGCGACTACCGCCTCCTAGCAGCAGCCTTCCCCCCCAGCGCATCAGGCCCCGGTAGAGGCCGTGGTGGAACGAGGCGCGGAAGTTGCGCGACGCCCACAGGTCGCGTCCCACCTCGCTCCGCTCCAGCGCGGGACGGTACGCAGCGAGCCCGGCCTCGAGGTCACCGCCGGCCGTCAGGGTTGCGTAGGTGCACTCGGCCGCGAGCATCCCGGAGCGGATCGCGTAGTGGATTCCCTTCAGGGTCGGGACGTTCACCAAGCCCGCAGAGTCGCCGGCGAGCAGCGCCCCCGGCGCGTGCAGCCGCGGGATCGCCCAGTAGCCGCCCTCCGGGATCGTCTTCGCCCCGTAGTGGACCACCTCGCCGCCGGCAAGCAGGGCGTGGATGAAGGGGTGCGCCTTGAACCGCTGCAGCTCCTCCTGGACGTCGATCGTCGGATCGCCCCAGTCGAGCCCGACGACGAAGCCGATGGCGTAGTGCTGGTCGTCCATCTCGTAGAGAAACCCGCCGCCGAACGCGTGCGCTGGCAGCGGGTGGCCAAGCGTGTGGTAGGCGATCCCGCGCCCGGTGGTGCGCGGGACGCGAACCACCTCCTTGGTGCCGAGCGAGTACTGCTGCGGATTGCAGTCGCTGCGGAGGTCGAACCTGTCGATCACGTCCTCCGCCAAGGTACCGCGCGGTCCCTCGCAGAACACGGTGACGCGCGCGCTCAGATCGTACCCGGCCTCGAAGTTCCCCTTGCGGACACCGGACCGCCCCAGTCCCTTGTCGCCGGTGCGTACCCCGGCGACTCGCCCGTCCTCGTAGAGGACCTTCACACCGGTCGTCCCGGGAAACAGGGTGACGCCCGCCTGCTCCGTTTGCTCCGCCAGCCAGCGCGTCAGGCGTTGCAGGGAGACCATCGCGAAGCCCCGGTTGTGCATGCTGGGAGGCAGCGCGAACCCCGGCAGTCGCCAGGCGCGCTGCGGGGTCAGGAAGAACATGGCGTCGTCGCCGACCGCGCGGCCGAGCGGGCAGCCCCGCTCGCGGTAGTCCGGCAGCAGTTCGGCGAGCGAAACGGGGTTGAACACGGCGCCCGACAGGCCGTGATGGCCGAACTCCTCCGCCTTCTCGATCACCGCGATCTCGAGGCTCCCGGCCTCGGCCTTCCCCGCGCCCTGCCGGGTCAACTGCGCCAACCGGAGGGCACCCGCCAGACCCGCGGGTCCGCCGCCGACGAACAGCACATCGAGAGGAAAGCGCTCGCGTTCGGTCGGCGCCGGACCATCCTGCGCGAGGACCACCTGGGGTTGCTCGCTCATCTCTCGCGTGGCTCCGCGCCGGAGTGGAACTGCATGGCGGCGAAGGCGGGATGGTAGCATGGCGAACCGCCGGGAGAAAGCCGGCCTCCTCGTCCCACGCGGAGCGAGCCCTCTTCCATGCTGCCTCCCGACGACCCTCTGGCCTACCTGGTCGCCCCGCTCGCCTCGGCGTCGTTGCTGTTCGGCGCGGCGCACCTGGTGGGAGAGCGGATCGCGCTGCGCCTCGGGCTCGAGTTGCAGGGGTTCGGCGAGCGCCTGGCGGTCTGCGGCACCCTCGGCCTCGGGACACTTGGCCTCGGCGGCGCCGTGCTCGGGGCGTTCGGATGGCTGCGCCCGTTCGCGATTCTCGGGCTCCTGGTGGTTCCCGTCGCCGTGGGTCTGGCGCGCCGGCCGCGCCACGCTCACCCTGAAAAACCCGAGGCGGCGCCGCCGGAAGGACGCCTGCTCCCTACCATCGCGCTTGCCGCGGTCGCGGTGCTGGCGGTGGCCAACGGCGTGCGGGCGCTCTACCCCCCCACCGGGTTCGACGCGCTGAACTACCACCTTCCCGCCGTCGGCCGCTACCTCGATGCCGGCCGGCTCGGGTTCCCCGTCGACCTGCGGTTTGCCGCTGGGCCCGCGCTCGTGCCCGTGCTGTTCGCGCTGGCGGCGGCCAATGGCGGTGAGCTGTCGTGTCAGCTCGTCTCGTTCGGCACCGGGCTTCTCCTGGCGGCGGCGTGCGCGGCGCTCGCAGCGCGCTGCTGGGGGAGAACGGCGGGGGCGCTGGCGGGGTTGCTCGTCTACGCCGTCCCGATGGTCGGCTGGCTCTCCAGCGAGGCATACGTCGACCTGGGATTCGCCCTGTTCACGACCGTGGCCCTCCTCGGGACGACCGTCTGGGTGCGCGGAGGAGGGCAGGGGTGGGTCGTGGTCGCGGGGGCTGCCGCGGGGTTCGGTCTCGGAGTGCGTTATCTCGCCGTGGTGCCGCTGCTGCTCCTCTGCGTCGATCTGGCGAGCGCTCCCGTGGCGATCCGAGGGGTGCGGCGGAGGCTCGCTGGGGTATCGCTCTTCCTGCTCACGGCGATCGCCGTCGCGTTTCCCTGGTACCTGCGCAATCAACGCGAGACCGGGAACCCCTTCTACCCGCTGTGGAACCAGGCGTTCGCCGGACGTTACTGGTCTCCGGAGGACGAGGCCGACCATGACCGGTACCTGCGCGAGGTCGGCCCCGGTCGGGGAGTGGCGGATCTGGCGTTGGCGCCGTGGCGCCTGGCGTTCACCCCTGCCACCTTCAGCGCGTCCACCGCGACGAGCAGCGGGTTCGCGTTCGTCCTGCTGCTGCCTCTCCTCGCCTGGGTCCGGCCGCCGGGGCCAGGAGCGGTGTTGCTGGGGGTACACGCGACATCCTTGTTCGCGGCCTGGTTCTACACCTCGCAGCAGACCCGCTTCGCGCTCCCGGCACTTGCGGTCGCCGCCAGCCTCCTCGGTGGCGTGCTCTCGACCCTGGTGCAGGACGCCTCGCTCCGCTTCAGGCGGGCGCGCCTCGTCGCCGCGGGAATCGCACTCGCCGTCGCCGTGGCGGGCGGCACACGCTGGCCGGCCGCACCCCCTCCGCTGGGTGCGGCGGCGCGCGCTGCGTACCTCCGCGAGCGGATGGTTGGCTACGACGTCATCGAGGAGGTGAACCGCCTGCTTCCCGAGGGTGCCGTACTGTACGCATTCGGTGAGGAGGGGCGCCGTCACTACTACCGGGCACGCACGCTGGGAGACTGGTTTGGCCCGGCCGCCTACCGCCGCTTCACCCCCCACCGCGACGACTGGGCGGTCTGGTCCGGATGGCGGCGGCTGGGAGTGACGCATGTGCTGCTCCGCGATGATTTCCCCGGGCGTGCCGCGCGCGCCTTCCGCGAGCGTCCGTTCTGGTGGGAGCGACTGGTCCCGCTGGGCGCCTGGGGAGGGGTGCACCTGTACCAGCTCGTCGACCCGGACCCGGCGGATGCCGCGGCGCCCCTGGCGATCGGGTGACCGCGTTCCTTGACCGGTCCGCGACCCGGTCCTACAATCACCCCAGGTCGGACGCGGCGGCGGACTCTCCCTCGCGTTCCCCCGCCTGCCGCCTGCGGCGCGCCGGTGCTGATATCGATCTCGCCTCGAGATTCGCATGCGTCGCCCGAGACCCCGCGGCGGCAGACATCCGTCCCGGCCCGGAGCCCTCGCGCCCCGACCGCGGATGCCGGAGTGAACGCAGATGCCGGACGCACCTACCCCCAAGCAGACCCCGCGGTCACGCGACGAGGTTGCCGCGGAGATCCGCCGCTTTCGCTACCGCACCTGGGGGGCGCAGCCGACGCCCGATGGCCGCTGGGAGTGCTTCTTCGACACCCTTGCGACCCGCGGCGGGAGCCGGTTGCGCACCTACGGCGCCACCGAGGTCGAGGCGATGGAGAGGATGGCGGACGTCCTCTTGAAAGAGGGGATCGACCGCGCCTAGAGGATAAGCGAGCCGAGCGGGCGGCGGGACTTGCAGCCGCGGGAGCTCCCGATCCTTCACGGTGCACCTGGCTCGGTGCACGAAGGGCCGACCTCGGCTCATGGCCGAGGCCGGCCCGGTGTTCGGTCGGCGGCTGCTCGCGTCGCGTTGGTTCAGTAGGTCGTGTACTCGAAGTACTGGCCCCAACCGGTCTTGAACGTCACGGCGTTTGGACCGTTGAGCGCCCATGCCGTATCGTGCGTGAGCACCGGCGTGCAGGGCACGGGGATCAAGATCAACTGATTCTGGATTCCCTCGAGCACGGCATCGAGGAAGACGGCGAGCTTCTCGCCACATCCGGGAATGAAGTCGGCACCGTTCGCGTTGGCGCTGCCGATGATCTCATCGATGTGGGTCTGGTCCGCATTGTCCGTGCAGAACGAATACCCCGCGATGAAATGGTGCATCCCCTGCTGGATGTCACAAACGCTGTACGTCCCTCCGGAGGGAGACGGGTCGCCCACCTGGAAGTTGTTGGCAATGTAGTTCACGTACGACCACGGAGGGGTGAGGCTGACGGACATGTTGGCCTCGTATGAGACGCCGAACTCAAACGGATTGTCGGGATCGGCGCACCATCCGTCGTAGGTGCCATCCAGGGCCCCGGCCCCCGTGACGGTGATCGGCCACCGTCCGCCCGAGGGCCCGTTGTCGACAGTGATCTGGACCGGGTTCGTCACGTTATCGATGGTGAGGATGAGGTCCGCGAGGCCCGACGCCACCGCGCCCGAGTTGCCGGCGACTCCCGCATGGGCGGCGATGTAGAGCTTCGTGCCGATGCCCGCCCCGAGGCTGCTCAAGGGAATGACATACGAGTCACTGGTCGTGCAGCTCAGCCCTGCGTGGTTGAACGGGAATTGACCAGGAGCGGCCTTCGTGGGGCGGGCCTTCGAGGCATAGACGTGTGTCTCTTCGAGACAGCTTCCCGGCCCGGTGACGTTGTACGTCACGAGGAGACTTGTCGCGTTGTTGTCGACGGTGACCGTGCCGACGGGAGTGAACTGGCCGGCGACGAGCGGGACGGTGACGCTCGCGGCACCTGCCACTGACGAGCCGAGGCAGGCCAGGGCGAGCGCGAGCGCTGCGGCAGGATACAACGACCGCTTCCCCATGCTTATCTCCTCCTTGGGATACGAAATCCTCAGCGTTCACCGAGAGGGATGGCTGAAGAACTGAGTTGATATCGGGAGAAGATATACCCGGGGCGGGGTCCTGCAAGCGTAACAATCGCAACCGGACGCCGATCACGAGGCTCTGTCCTGGTCCGGCGGCCGTTTCTGCCTCACGTCCCAGACCCAATTGCAGCCGCCTCAATAGGCAAGGATTTCCGCGAGCCACCTCATCCACTTCACCGGCCGCGGGTCTGGGTCCCGCTTGAGGCGCAGCCGCCCCCTCGCCGGTCCGGAGACCCCGGACGCGGTTCAGTGAGCTTGGCCGACGGGCGGGGAGCCCGCCGCTCGCAGGCGCGCGGAGATCGTCTCGGCACCGACCTGGCGGCCAACGGAGTTCCAGTGCGTGTCGAACGGGTGGTAGAGGAGCTCGCCGTGGGAAGCCCGGTCCCGGAATACGGGTAGAAGGTCGATCGACTCGATCGCGAGCTCCGCCACCATCGCCGCGACGGCGTCGTGGGAAGCGGTTCCGGTACCCTCCCGCTCGCGTACGAGCGACAGGAACGCGGCGCTGCTCCCCGGCCCGGCCAGGGAACCATAGACCTGGAACTTGGTCGGCAGGAGGACAACGACCGGGATGATCCCGGTTCCCACGCTCAGGGAGCGGAACTCAGCGAGCGCCGCGCGCAGGCGGGGCAAGGCGTCGGGTTCGCGCCGGAGATCGCCCAGCGTCCGCTCCGGGATGTAGTCGAACCTCATGATGACCGAGCGGTCGCCGAGCGGGATCACGCCGACGCGCGGGTGGGTTCTCCAGCCGTCGCCCCGGTCCTCCGCGACTATCCGGTGCCACGCGCTGGCGCCGATGTCGCGCAGCAACCGTCCGGTGTCACGCAACGCGATTCCGTAGCGCGTGAGGACGTTCCGCTCGAGGACGCTGAAGTCGTAGTAGCTTCCACCCTCGGACCAGCGTGCGTACTGACGGATGTCCTCGAGGTCGTTCCCCTCGAAGAAGCAGAACAGGGCCCAGCGCGGTCGCAGCTCCGGTCCGAATCGTCGCAGCAGGGTGACGTATTGCGGCGGCCCGTACCATCCTCGCCCGAGGTTGAAGGTCGCAAGCCCCGAGACGGTGAGGAGGCGCTCACTCAGCGTGTCGGAATCGGTCTCGCCCGTCCCCACGAAGGAGTCCCCCACGACGAGCACGTCGTACGGGGGACCGGAGCTGTTGCTCCGAAAGCCGTGCTCGTTGAATGAGGCGTCGCCGCGGATCCAGGGGGCCTCGACCCCAAGCTCGGCGGAGTACAGATCTCCCCGCGACCGCGAAAGAAACCGGTAGCTCGTTCGCCTCGGCGCCACCACGAGATCGGGATCGGGGACGTAGCGGCTGCGCAGCGCCAGGTAGCGGATGCTCTCGAGGCCGCAGGGGGCGATCGCGCCCGGGACGATCTCGAACAGGCCGAAGAGCAGCAGCGTGACCGCGAAGGTGGAGTAGACGGCGAACGCCGCCGCACCCAGGAATCTCTTCGTACGGCTCGTTGGCACGGGATGGCTCGCGCGCGAAGCGAGGGACATCGTCCGCGGAGAAGAGGCGGAGAACGGCGTTCCAAGCCGCGTTCCGCGCTATCATGAGCCCGATAACGGTCGATCTGTCAACCTGGCCCCCGGTCGGCGTGGTCGATCAGGCGGGGCTAATCCACCTCTACGGGAAGCGCCCGACCCTCTCCGAGATCGCCCGCCAGCTCCGCCGCGCCTGAGGGCGGCAGCACCTTGACGTGCTCCACCCCTTTGGGCTTACACTGCTCGACAAAACCAGACTGGCGCGGCGGAGGTGGGTCCATGGGCGCGAACATTACAATTCAGGAAATGGTTGTCTTTACGGTGTTCCTCCTTGCGGCGGGCATCCTCGTGCTCCACAGGAGAAGGAGGTTTACGCCGGTGCTGGGTGGACTGTGGCTGGCCGGCCTGCTGGTCGCGATAGGGGTGCTGTCGGCTTACAGGACGAGTCCTCGCGCAGAGGTCCAGCCGAACATCGAGAACTGGCCGGCAGCCAGCCGCCTCGCCCGAGACGGCACGTCTCCGACTCTGGTCATGTTCGCCCACCCGTACTGTGACTGCACGCAGGCCAGCCTGGCCGTGCTGCGGGACTTGATGCCCCGCCTGGAGGGCAAGGTCCACAGCTACATTCTCTTCGCGCAGTCCGAGGGGGAGCCGGTAGGGTCACGCTCGGAGAATCGGATCCTGGCGGAGTCGATTCCCGGGGCAACGATCGAGGATGACGAGGCTGCCCGGGAGGCCGACCGGTTCGGTGCGACGACCTCCGGACAAGTCATGCTCTTTGACACCGGAGGCCGGCTCCTGTTCACCGGGGGGATTGCGCCCTTGCCTCATTACACGGGTGAGACCCCGATGCTTCGCTCTCTGATCGCCGCGATCGACTCGACATCCGGGGGTGGGCCGATGGGGGCGCGAGTCCAGATGCCCAACGCCGTATTCGGATGCGCCCTGCATGGCAACGGGAACGCGGTCCGGCCCAATCCCCAGGCCAACACCCGGACGGGCTCCTAGCGTTTCCCGATGCCGTCCGCGAGCCCGCGGGCGGCCGTGATCTTCTGCGTGCCCGTTTCGATCCTCTCCGCGACGTTCCGGACCTGCGGCTGATCTGCGGGCGAAGCTCGACAGGCTGGAGGCGGACGGGCTCTTCGCGGTTGCCCCCCCGCGAGAGGTCACGGACAAGCCGCGCTCGTTCGTTCCGCGCCGCTCGTGGCGAAGCCGCGGGTACCCGTACCGCAGACGTTCCTGGCGCGCACGAGGTAGTAGAAGCCGCTTCTCGACGATGGAGCCGTCCCATCGGCAATTGACGACCCCGAGAGACCGGAGCCTACGCACGTCTCGGCGATGCCGCTCCCCACGGGGAACT
>Ga0137321_1000152_pt1 | contig 23508 bp, 12 predicted proteins | sample EasRivERMZT399_2_FD_104758 | JGI IMG/M metagenome (GOLD analysis project Ga0137321, IMG submission 104758) | Soil microbial communities from meander-bound floodplain in the East River, Colorado, USA - East River MetaG ERMZT399_2 | ecosystem: Environmental > Terrestrial > Soil > Floodplain ... | reverse complement strand
GGGTAGTTCGTCAGGTTGATGCTGGAAAGGTGGTTCCCCGTGATCACGTTGTTCTCGATGATCGGGGTCTGGACGCCGTTGTTGTTGTTGTAGATGAAGATGCCGCCTCCGGCCATGGCGCCGGTGGCTTGCCCACGCGCCGCCGCCGAGCGCGGCCGGCCGATGCCACCCGTGATCGTGAAGCCGGAGAGTCGCGTCACCAGCGTGCTCGTGGGGGAGGTGTTCGAGAACCGGACCGCCGTGTAGTTCTGGCCGGTGGCGTTGATCGTGGTGACGGCGGCGCCGTCACGCGAGGTCACGTCGACGCCGTTCTTCATGAAGATCCACTGCATGTACGTCCCGGGGAGAACCAGGACCGAGTCGCCGACGGCCGCGGCGTCGATGGCAGCCTGGATCGTCTGGTAGGGGCAGGCCAGCGTGCCGGTCTTCGGGGTGCAGGGGTTTGGGTCGTCGTCGACGTGCTGGATCACACCGAACGCCGGGGCCGCAGCGGCGAGGAGTCCTACCAGCAACGCGGCCGTGACGCGCGGACGAGTGACGGTGTAGACACGACGACCCGTGGCTCGTGGCGATTCCATACCGTCCCCCTTCACCGGACACGCGGTGGCTGTCCCGCGGCCGCCACCCCCCAGTCAGGTCGGCCACACCTCGTACCCTGCCTCAGCGGAATGGGAACTGCAAGCTGCGTTTCGGCCCGTGTAGAGGGTTAATAATACTCGATCTATTCGATCTGTCCACCTTGCTCGGGACCTTGCGGCCGGCGCGGCGGTCACCGGCCCGACGTGCCGACGTGTTGCTGCCCAAGGAGAAAGCCTCGAGTATCCCGCCACCGCGCCGGTTTCGGATGGCTGCGAACAGGGCTCGGGCGTTTACTTCAAGAGCAGTTGGGCGCTACCTCCAGCATCTGTCGAGAGGAGAATGAGATGCAAAGGAACTACGCACGAATGCTACTACAGCAAACAAGAACCGTGCTGCTCCCTTCGTCCCTGGGTCAGGCAGGCGCTCTGGCATCGACGATTCTGGTGGCGGTCGTGTCAAACCCGGCTCATCCACGAGTGATAGGGCGGCACCCGTGATGACCTCTGAAGAAGAGAAAGCACGGCGCGAGACGAATACCGCCCCGAGAGGTGACCGGTCATCGCAGCCCTTCCGCGACGCTTCTCGTCCGCGCCTCGACCTGGCGGATGCGCGCCTCGACGAGGTCGATGACGTCGTCCGGCGTCGAGGTGCCGGCTGTCAGCCCCACGACCTTCGCGGCATCGAACCATTCGGGGCGGACGTCTGCGTCGGTCTGCACATGATGCACGCGGGCGCAGTAGCGCGCACAGGTCTTTACCAGCTCGCGCGTGTTGTTGCTCGACCGGCCGCCGACCACGATTACGACGTCGGCCTGGCGCGCCATCTCGACCGCCGCGGACTGCCGTTCCTTGGTGGGCTTGCAGACCGTGTCGAGGAATCGCACCTCCGATCGCGGGAATCGCCGTCGGATCAGGTCGACCAGGTGCCGCACTTTCTCCACCGCCTGCGTCGTCTGGGCCGCCACGCCGAGGCGTGGATGCTCCTCGAGCGCCAGGACGTCATCGTCTTCGAGGACGACGTCGAAGCGATCGAGATCGCCGGTGAGGCCGCGCACCTCCACGTGGTCGCGTTGCCCGACGATTACGACGTGGTAGCCCTCGCGCGCGAGGCTTGCGACGGCGTGGTGCGCGACGTGTACGAGCGGGCACGTGGCTTCGACCACCGTCAGCCCCAGGAAGCGGGTCCGCGCGAGCGTCCGCTCGGACGTGCCGTGGGCCGTCACCATCAGGGTCGGCGTCTTGACGTGTGCGACGTCCTGCGCGACCGCGATTCCCTTCGCCTCGAGGGCGCTCAGGACGGTGGGGTTGTGGACGAGATCACCGAGGATCGTGAGGCGGCCGGCGTCAGCGTGCTCGAGCGCGAGCGCGATGGCATCGCGAACGCCGAAACACATGCCCAGGTGGACCGCCCGTAGGATACGCATACTTTACGATACAAAGTATACTGTGGCGCAAATTCTGTCAAGCGTGCCGGTCCGGCGACGTTTGGTTTCGCCTCTCCTCCCCGACCCATCGGTCGACCACTCACGCTCTCTCGGGCGGGCCGAGCTATTTCTAAGATATTGAAGAACAACGCGTTCTTGCGTCGGCTCGCGCGCCGACCGAGGCGAGATCCGTTATCCGGAGCCTGGGAGGTATAAGGTTGCTGCAGGCGCTCCCGACGGAGCCTGCGGTGAAGCTCGCAGCGGCACCTCCAGCCAGAGGTCAGCGATGGCCAGATGAGCAAGCTCCACAGGGTCTTCGTCAGCTATCACCACGAGCTTGACGAGACGTACAAGCAGCGGTTCGTGCTCCGCTTCGGTGACCCCCACGGCACGATCATTCCGGCGGGTGTCGACATGGGCGACATCGATCCGAAGCTACCTGCCGAGACGATCCGCACGAAGATCCGCGACGAGTATCTGCGCGGCGCGTCGGTCACCGTCGTGCTGGTAGGAGCATTGACGTGGCAGCGCAAACACGTCGACTGGGAGGTCTCGTCTACTCTTCACGAGTCGAAGCTCCACTCGCGAGGAGGGCTCCTCGGAATCCTGCTACCCACGTTCCACACCCCCCACCTCGGCGACCCACACGGCAAGGGCAATCCGCACACGCTGCCGCCGCGACTTCACGACAATGTCGAGGCGGGCTATGCGAAGCTGTACCACTGGAGCGAAGACTGCAGCGACGTCAGGGCGTGGATTCACGCGGCGTTCTTGCGAAGGAGCCGAGTCCAGCCCGACAACCGCCGAGACCTTTTCGGCAGGAACCATGCCGGCAGCGCGTGGTCGTAGGCCGCGGCTTCGCTATTCCGAGACCTTGGCGAGACCGCTCAGCACGAGCGTAACGATCTCGTTGGCGTTCACCGTGCGCGCGAGATGCGCATTCTCCGCCTTCGTGAGTCCATTTGGGGACCTCCCCCCTCGCAGCGCACGGACAACCTCCTCCACGTCTGGAAAGGCGAGTTCTCCGGTTGTTTCCGCACCAAGCCCCGGGGTCACGGGAGCGTTCGGAAGATCGCCTTCCGGGAATGCCGCACTCGCGTACCAACTCGCCGCGCCACCGAAGCCCCCAACGAGATAGATCGGCTTGCCCGCCTTGACTGCGGCGGCGATCTCCTCGGCGATCCCAGGTCGCCATCCCGTGTAATCGGACGTTCGTCCGCCGACCGCCACGAGCGCGGCCACGTCGCGGGCGATCTCCCAGCGCATGGCCCGTAGGCTCATCGCCTGGACCAGTGCTTTCGCCGCCGCCGAGTCGTCTCCCTCGCGGTCGAAGTCGATGAACCTGACATCGACGAAATCGACGGCGTCCGTGTAGTCCGCTCGCTCCTCCGCGGAGAGCGGCTCGAGAAGGTAGGAGATGATCCCTGGTAATGCAGTGCTCATCGAACTCGCGTGCGCACGCTGAACCTCTACGAGGAGCCTCGTGAAGCCAGCCTCGCGCAGATCGCCGCCGTAAGCAATGCGGGCTTCCATCGCGAACAGGTCCCGTGCCAACTCGGCGACAAGCTCCCGCTGGGGGAGTGGTGAGAGGTGCCGCGTCGCCGGGTCGTCGGCTTCGGAGGTCGACAACGCGACCGTCTGGCCTCTCAGCGGCGCCAGGTATTGCGCGGTCAGTTGGCTCAGGACTTCCCCCGGGCTTTCCAGGTTCTCGGCCTCTCGATGTGAGTCAACCCGCCGCACGAACAACGCCAGAGTCAATCAGAGAGTAGCAGATCTCGGAGCGAGTGTGAGGTCACCGGGCGAGACAGCGGTGCATCACCTCAGCGGCGATCGTCCCGGGTGGCGAGGTGCTCGTCCGACCTGTCCCCCTCCGGGCGGTCGCTCGCCGCGGACTGGCACCGTCCCCCGCCGGGGGCTAGATTAGCCCGCCGAGGCCGTGTGCCGCGGCAGGGCGCTCCCGGTCCGGCGAGAGGGGATTGGCCGATTTCCACACCGCGGGAGTACTCCAAGAGGGCGAGGCAGGCGGCGCGCGCCGGGGATCACGACCAAGCGGGGGACTTCTTTCGCCTGGCAGGCGACTGGAAGCGCGCCAACGAGATGTACCTGAAGGGCGAACACTACGGCCTCGCTGCCCGCCTCGCCGAGGAGATGGGCGACCTCCCGAATGCCTCCCTCTACTACCTGAAGGCCGGCGACCTGACAGCCGCCGGCGAGGTCGAGCTGAAGCAGGAGAACCGCGAGAAGGCGGCCTGGATGTTCAACCGGGCCGGCCAGTACCAGCGGGCGGCGGAGCTCCTCGAGGGTCTCGACCAGCCCGGCGCGGCGGCCGACAGCTACCGCAAGTGCGGCCTCAAGGACAGGGCGGCGATCCTGTACGCCAAGGCGGGGCAGCAGGAGCCCGCGGCCGCGCTCTTCGAGGAGCTGATCGCGGAGCTGAGCCGCCAGGAGCGCGGCGAATTCCGCTCCGAGGCGGAGCGGGCGCTGCTTCTGAAGTACCATCGTTACTGTGGCGACCTGCAGCTGAAGCTCGGCCGACCGGGGCAGGCTGCCCCGCACCTGGAGTCGGCTCTGATGTACGAGCAGGCAGCCGAGGCGTGGCGGCGCGCCGGGTGCGCCGAGAAGGCGGCCGACATCTTCCTGAAGCTGCAGCGCCCCGAGGACGCCTTCCGCGTCCTGCAGGAGTCGGGGCGCAGTCTCTCGACTCTGGAGCCGGCGGTGCAGGCGGAGCTGCTGGCGAGGCAGGGGAAGCACCGCGAGGCCGCGGAGGTCCTCGAACGGGCGGGCAGCCTGTTCCAGGCGGCCGAGGCGTGGCAGCAGGCCGGCGAGCTGGTGAGGGCGGCCGCGCTGCTCGAGAGGGACGGGGAGGTCGACCGGGCCGCCGATCTGTACGTGCGCGCCGGGAGGCTCGATGACGCCGCACGACTGTTCGAGGCGGCGCGCGATTACCAGAACGCCGCCGACCTGTATCGCAAGGCTGGGAAGGTGGAGGAGGCGGCACGCGTCTACCTGAAGGCCGGCGACCCGGTCGCCGCGGCCAGGCTGCACTACAACCTGAAGAACTTCGACGCCTGCATCCAGGCGCTGCAGAAGGTCGGGCCGAGGGACAGGGACTTCCGCAAGGCGTCATTCCTCCTCGGCCGCAGCTTCGCGGACAAGGGGCTTCACACGCTGGCGGCCGCCAAGTACCAGGCCGCCATCGACGGCGAGGACGTCAACCAGGACACGGTCGTGATCTACTACTCGCTGGCGCTCGCGCATGAGGCGAACTTCCGGCCGCGCGAGGCGCTGGGCGTCTACCAGGCGATCCTGGCGTTCGACTACGCCTACCGGGATGCGCTGGATCGGATGCACGCCCTCGAGGAGCTGCCGGGGGTGAGGGGGGGCGCCCGTGGCGAGGAGGGGGGCGCGGCTCCGGACGGCGGCGGCGCCGAGCCCTGCCGCTACCGGCTCGAGGAGTCGCTCGGCAGCGGGACGCTCGGAGAGGTGTTTCGCGGCGTGGACACGGCACTCGGGCGAAAGGTCGCCATCCGCCGGCTCACCGAGGGTCCTACCGAGGTCGGCAAGGCCGACCGCCTCCGGAAGGAGGCGGCGATCGCCTGCCAGCTCAGCCACCCGAACGTCGTCTCGATCCACGACACGGGAGTGGACGAGCACGGCCGCTTCATCGTCTCCGCGCTGGCCGAGGGGAGCACCCTGCACGCCCTGCTGGAGCAGAAGACGCGCTTCGAGCTGAATCGGGTCGTGGGCATCGGCCGCCAGATCCTCTCGGCGCTCGAGCACGCCCACAGCCGCGGCGTCCTGCACCGGAACCTGCGGCCGGAGAACATCTTCGTCACGGAGGACGACCGCGTCAGCGTCTCCGACTTCGGCCTGGGGGTCCGCCTCACCGACCTGCCGACCCACGAGCTTTCGACCGGCCGGATCATCAAGTACACGCCGCCCGAGGTCCTGCGAAAGGACCGGGTCGACGCGCGCTCCGACCTGTACGCGTTCGGCGTGATCCTCTTCGAGATGGCGGTCGGGCGCCCGCCCTTCGAGGGGAGCGACATCGGCCACCAGCACGCCCATGCCCCCGTGCCGCTGCCCGGGCCGGGCGAGCGGCCGCTGCCGGACTTCCTGAAGTCGGTCATCCTGAGGCTGCTGGAGAAGGACAAGGACCAGCGCTACCCGGATGCGTCGGCTGTCCTGCAGGACCTCGAGCTGAAGGAGATCGTGCCCGGCATGACGATCGCGGGGCGCTACGAGGTGCTGGCGGAGGTTGGCCGCGGTGGCATGGGCGCCATCTTCCGCGCCCGCGACATCGAGCTGGACGAGACCGTCGCGCTCAAGTTCCTCACCGGCGAGATCGACGCCGAGCTCGCCGCCCGTTTCGTGCAGGAGATCAAGAGCGCCCGCAAGGTGAACCATCCCAACGTCGTACGCGTCTTCACCCTGGAGCGGTGGGAGGACCGCCGCTTCATCGTGATGGAGTACATCGACGGGATCTCCCTGCCGCGCTGGATGGCGCGCCGCCCTGCGCCGGCGCTGGTCGACCGCCGCAAGCTCGCCGTGGAGCTCGCCTCGGCTCTCGAGGCGGCGCACCGCGTCGGCGTCGTGCATCGCGACATCAAGCCGGAGAACATCCTGGTCACCGCGGCCGGCGAGCCGAAGATCCTCGACTTCGGCATCGCGCGGCCGGAGAGTCGCGGCCACACCGTGACCGGGACCGGCGCCGTCGTCGGCTCCCCCATGTACATGTCGCCGGAGCAGATCCAGGCCCAGGGAGTCGATCGCCGCACCGATATCTACTCCCTCGGCGCCGTGCTGTACTTCCTGTTCACCGGGATCGAGCCCTTCGCCGGCCGGGACCTCCGGGAGATCCTCACGAAGCACCTCTCCGCACGTCCCCCGACGCCGCGGTCACTCGACGCGAGCCTGCCACGCGCCCTGTCGGACGCAATCATGAAGGCGCTCGCCGCCGACCGCGACCAGCGCTTCCAGACGGCCGCCGAGCTCGCGGCGCACCTGTCGATGGCGGTCGAGTCGGCGGCATAGGCGAGCACGACAACATGGTCAAGTCCGTGTGGCGCCTCGTCTCGAACGACGAGATGAAGCTCGAGGTCCACGACCTGGCGATCGGCGAGAGCAATGCAGAGGTGTTCGAGGTGCGGTACCGCCGCCACAAGGAGGACTGATCGGTGGTCCAGTACACCCCGTAACCCACCAAGAAACCAGAGAACAAACATCCTCTTGACGCGTATAGGCCTGACATGGCCATCGCACCGTCCGTCGAACCGACCCTTGGAGAGCCGCTCCGGCTGTGGCCCGGCGTAGTCGCCGCGTCGCTGCTGGGGCTGGTCAGGTTTGGCATGCCCATCGTCCTTCCCGAAACCATGCTGCTTGCGGCGGTGGGGGGAATCGTGATCGCGGTGGTTCTCCTCGCCTGGTGGGTGTTCTTCAGCCGGGCTCCCTGGTCCGAGCGCTTGGGCGCCGCCGCCGTGATGGTCGTCGGGCTGTTCGCGACCTCGCGGATCCTCCACGAGTCGATCGGGGGCGGGATGAGCGGGTTGATGCTGGGCGTCTACGTCCTCCCGGGCCTGAGCCTTGTCCTCGTGGCATGCGTGGTGGCCAGCCGTCGCCTCGCTACGGGACCGCGACGCGCAGCGCTGGCAGCAGCGATCCTGCTCGCGAGCGGCGCATGGACCCTCATTCGGACCGAAGGCATCACCGTCGGCGGCGCTTCACAGCTCAGGTGGCGGTGGTCGAAGACTCCCGAGGAACGGCTGCTGGCCCAGGCCGGCGTCGAGCCGGCGGCACCCCCGTCAGCCGCCCCCGCGGCAGCGGAGACGGGAGCCGACTGGCCCGGCTTTCGCGGACCCGATCGTGACAGCATCATTCGCGGCCTGCGGATCGAGACCGACTGGTCTGCGTCCCCGCCGGTCGAGCTGTGGCGCCGGCCGATCGGACCGGGCTGGTCGTCGTTCGCGGTCCACGCCGACTTCCTCTACACCCAGGAGCAGCTCGGTGACGACGAAGTCGTCGCCTGCTACAACGTGACCACCGGCGAGCCGGTGTGGACGCACCGCGACGCGGCCCGGTTCTGGGAGCCGGGTGCCGGCGCCGGTCCGCGCGCGACGCCGACGCTCAGCGAGGGTCGCGTTTACACCTTCGGTGCGACCGGAATCCTCAACGCGCTCGACGCCGATGACGGCGCTGTCGTGTGGTCGCGCGACGTGGTGTCCGACACCGGCGCGAAGATTCCCGACTGGGGCTTCTCGAGCTCGCCGCTGGTGGTCGGAGACGTCGTCATCGTCGCCGCCGCGAGCCAGCTCGCCGCCTACGACCTGGCCGGCGGCAAGCCGCGCTGGAAAGGCCCGGTCCGCGGCGGCAGCTTCAGCTCTCCACATCTACTGACGATCGACGGAGTCGCGCAGGTTCTGCTGCTGGGCCGAGACGGCACCACGAGCGTCGTGCCGGCCGATGGCACGCGGCTCTGGGAGCACGCGTGGCCGGGCCTCCCCATCGTGCAGCCGGCCCTGATCGCGGGAGGCGATCTCCTGATCAGCACCGCCGGCGCCATGCACGGCCTCGGACTGCGTCGCATCGCGGTCGCGCACGGATCCGGCGGATGGACCAGCGAAGAGCGCTGGACCTCGACCGGGCTGAAGCCGTACTTCAACGATTTCGTCGTTCACAAAGGCCATGCCTTCGGCTTCGACGGCTTCATCCTGGCGTGCATCGACGTTGCGGACGGGGAGCGCAAGTGGAAGGGCGGACGCTACGGCAACGGCCAGCTCGTCCTGTTGGCCGACCAGGACCTGCTGCTGGTGCTGTCGGAGGAAGGGGAGCTGGCGCTGGTCGCAGCAACCCCCGATCGGTTCACGGAGCTGGCGCGGATCCCGGCGATCCAGGGCAAGACCTGGAACCACCCGGCGCTCGCCGGCGACATCCTGCTGGTTCGCAACGCCCAGGAGATGGCCGCGTTTCGACTGCCCCTCGCGCGCCGCTGACTCCCTACTCGGCTCGCAAGGCCACCAGCGGATCGATCCGAGCGGCGCGGCGCGCCGGGATCCAGCATGCGACGAGGGCGATGAGGCAGATCAGGGCCGAGATGCCTCCGAAGGTCAGCGGGTCGGACGGGTGCACGTCGAACAGGAAGGTCCGCAGCAGGCGCGTCAGGCCGAGCGCCGCGGCGGCGCCCAGCCCGACGCCGACGGCCGCGAGCCGCAGCCCTTCCATGACGACCATCCGCTGCACGGTGCCCGGGCTCGCACCGAGCGCCATGCGGATACCCACCTCCCCCGTGCGCTGCCCGACCGTGTAGGCCATCACGGCGTAGAGCCCGATGCTGGCGAGGACGACCGCGAGTCCGGCGAAGATCCCGAGCAGCACCATGACGAGGCGGCGATTCGCGTTCGTCTGGCCGATGAGCGCGACCATCGTCTGCGGGTTCAGCAGCGGCAACCCCGGATCGACCTCCTTCAGCGCGCCGCGCACCGCGCCGGTCAGCTCGGCCGGGTCGCCGTCGGTGCGGAGCACCAGGCTGGAGAAGTTCTCGGGGCGTTGCAGGACGGGGAGGAAGTACTCCGCCACCGGGGGCGAGGTCAGGTCGTTCGAGTGATTGTCGGCCACGACGCCGACGACCTCCGACTGGATCTGGCCCATGCCCGTCACCAGTCGCCGGCCGATCGGGTCCTCCGTGCCGAAGAGCTGCCGCGCCATCGTCTCGTTGACGACCACGACGTGCGGCGTGTCGGGGCGATCCCGCTCGTTCAAATCGCGCCCCGCCCTCAGCGGGATCCCGAGCGTCGCGAACATCCCGGGGCTCACGAGGTGACGAAGCGCGAGAGGGCGCTCGCTCAAGGGCGGCAGATCCCGGCCGACGACGGCGACGGGCGCCTGCGGCGAGGCGCCGCTGAGCGGCAGGGCGTCGTTCAGCGCCACCGACCTGACCCCCGGCAGCGCCGCCATGCGCTCCAGGGTGCGGCGGTAGAAGCTCGCCAGCTCCGGCTCGGTCTCGTAGCTCGCCGGCGGCACGTTGAGGAAGCCGACGAAGAGCCCCTCGGGCTGGAAGCCGGGTGCGACGCGCTGGAGGCGCGCGAAGCTCGTCAGCAGGAGGCTCGCGGAGACGAGGAGCACGAGGGAGAGCGCGATCTCGACGACGAGCAGCCCGCGTCGGAAGCGGCTCTCCGCGACGGCGCCCGTCGATCCGCGGGCGGAGGAGTTCAGCGCCTCGCTCACGTTCGACCTCGCGGCCTGCAGCGCGGGCACGACGCCCATCGCCAGGCCGGTGACCAGCGCAAGGCCGACGGTGAAGGCGAGCACGACCGGGTCGATCCCGATCTCGAGGGAGCGCGGGATGACGTTGCGTCCGAGCTGGAGAAACGCCGTGAGCCCCCACCGCGCCAGGAGCAGGCCGAGCGCCGCCCCGCCCACGGCCACCAGGAGGCTCTCGATCAGGAACGGGCGGATGACGCGGCCGCGGCTCGCGCCGAGCGCGAAGCGCACAGCGGTCTCCTTGCGGCGGCCGGCGAAGCGCGCGAGCAGCAGGTTGGCGACGTTGGCGCAGGCGATGAGGAGCACGCAGCCGACGGCGCCGAAGAGGACCGCGAACGTCGGGCGCTGGTTGCCGACGAGATCCTCGAGCAGGGGGTTCACGACCGCCCGCGACGGCGCGTCCACGTTGGCCGGCTGCGCCGCCTGGTAGCTGTTCGCGAGGAGCGTCACGTTCTCCCGCGCCTGCTGCAGCGTCACGCCGGGCTTGAGCCGGGCGATGACCTGGAAGGTGAAGGCGCCGTTTTCGACCTGCGCCGGCACCAGGAAGGGCACCTCCTTGGGGCGCGGCGTCCACAGGTCGGTCTGGTTGAACGGGAAGCGCGACAGCGCCGGCGACAGGATGCCGACGATCGTGTGCGGCCTGCCGTCGAGCGTCAGCGTCTGGCCGAGCGCGGTCTCCGCGCCGTCGTACCGCGCCTGCCAGAAGCTGTGGCTGATCAGGACGACGTCGGGGCCGCCGGTCCGATCCTCCTCGGCGGTGAAGCCTCGCCCGCGGAACGGCTGCACGCCGAGCACGGACAGGAAGTTGGCGGAAGCCATCACCCCCTGCACCTGCTCCGGGTCGCCGCGTCCGGTCAGCGTGAAGGCGTTGAAGGCCGCGACCGCGACGTCGCTGAACACCTGCTGCCCGTCGCGCACGACGACGTATCGAGGCCAGGAGAAGGGGGCGTTGTCGAGCTGGCGCTCCGGCGCCGACGACGTCAGCTGCACCAGCCGCGCCGGCTCCGGGTACGGCAGCGGCCGCAGGAACAGCGTGTTGACGATGCTGAACAGGGCGCTGTTCGCGCCGATGCCGAGCGCGAGGGCCACGACCGCGAGCAGGGAGAACCCGGGGGACTTGCGAAGCTGGCGCCAGGCGTAGCGGAGGTCGTCGATCATGGCAGGCACGGGCTCCCGCGGCGCGTCGGCCGCATCCTCATGGCCGGGAGGGTCACGCGGCGCATCATAGCGGATCCGGTGGCTCTCCCAAGGCGCCGAGGGGGACCTTCCGGAGGATTCCCTGCTTCTTCCGACTCAGCCCCCGCACGTCCAGGCGAAGTTGTCGCCGACGGAGATCGTGATCCGCGACGCGGGCCCGCCGCAGGTGAGGTTCTCGAACACCTCGCAGATCCCGGTTTCCGCCGGTGCGACGCCGGGGATCTTCCCCCCGAGGCCGACCTCCGAGCACCACGAGTACGGGCCCACACAGTCGTCGCCGTACCAGTTCTCGTGCCCGCTCGTGGATGGACCCTGCCAGGGGACATCGAAGTAATTCGGCGGGAACTCCCGGTGCCACTTGCTCCACGCCCCGGAGACGGCGACCCCGGCCGTCGCGGCCAGGCCGAGGTACTGCTCCCGGTAGAAGTCCGCCCGCTCCGAGCACCACATGAAGTTCGGGAGGCCGTCCTCGTGGACCCAGAACCTGATGTGGTCCGTCGGGATCGTCGTGAGCCTGCTGAAGAACGTCTCGATCGCGGTCGTCCCGATGCCGTCCCCCGCGAGGTCGGCGAAGTCGAACTCCACAAAGCGGCACCCGTCGTGCCCGAAGCAGGCCGGGTCGGCGCAGTCCGCGTGGAGGTCTCCGTCGTTGTCGATCCCATCGTCGCAGTCCACCTCGACGGCGCAGACTCCCGCGCGCTCGACGCCAGCAGAACCGGACCCGTAGCTCCCGGCGTGGGGCGCGATCGGGCGCACGACGTAATAGAGCACCGTTCGCGACGCGGGAAGATCCGGATCGTCCAGGCAGGTCGCATCGACGCGGGTCCGCTCGCACCCTCCCGGGAACGCCGGGGAGCCCGAGCGCGCCACCTCGTACTCCCAGGCGGGGTACTGCCCGGGCCAGCAGAGCTGGTTGGGATTCGAGGCGCTGGGGAAACCGACCGCCCCCTGCAGCTCGTCCACCAGACCGTCCCCCGGGTCGCCGGAGCACTGGTTGTCGCGAGCGTCGTTGCGCTCGCCGGCGCCCGGGAAGGTGTGGAAGTAGGCGTCGTCGCAATCCCCGCCGCAGGCGCTCCAGCCGTCCCCATCGAGGTCGGCCTCGGCGGCCGGCAGCAGACCATTGCAGTCGTCGTCGAGGCCGTTGCAGATCTCGCTTCCCGCGGCACCCGGCACGCACGAATCGACGCCGCCGGAGCAGACTCCCGCCGCCGCGCAGGCGCCGACGCCGCACGCCGTCGGGTGGCCGTTAAAGATGCCGTCGCAGTCGTTGTCGACCGCGTCGCAGGGCTCCGCGTTGCCGGGGAAGCGCAGCGGATCCGAGTCGTCGCAGTCGAGGCAGGCGAACGCCCCGTCGGCGTCGAGGTCGGACTCCCCCGGCGGGACCAGTCCGTCGCAATCCTCGTCCCTCCCATCGCAGGTCTCGGCCGCGCCGGGATGCCTCGTCGCGTCGGCGTCGTCGCAATCCCCCGCGCAGAGGGAATAGCCATCCTCGTCCAGATCGTCGGCATGGCCGACGGCGTAGCGGCCGCCGGTGTTGTAGACGTGATCGCCCTGGCCGCCCCACACGAGCATGTGGCTTCCCGTCCAGACGGCGGCGTGGCCGCGCCTCCACGGCGGCTCGCCGACGGGCGACAACGGCAGCCACGAGTCGGTCGCGGGATCGTAGCGCCCACCGCCCGACAGCACGTACCCGCCCCAGATGATCATCCGGGAGCCGGTCCAGACGGCCGTGTGCTCGCGGCGCGCCGCGGGAGCGCTTGTCGTGGAGAGCGGCGTCCAGCTGTTCGTGGCCGGATCGTACGCTCCGCCCGTGTTGAGGAGCGCGTACGGGTAGGGCACCCCCAGTCCCCCCCAGACGAGCGCGCGGCTCCCCGTCCAGACGAGGGAGTGGTAGCGCCGGCCGGCCGGCGCCCCCACGAGCGTGGTCGGCGTCCAGGTATCGCTTGCGGGGTCGTAGAGCCCGCCGGTTTCCGTGCCGCGAGTGCCGTCGTCCCCGCCCCACACGAGCATCCGGCTTCCCGTCGACACGGCCGCGAAGTCCTTGCGCCCAAGCGGCGCGTCGAGGAGCGAGGTCGGCTGCCAGGAGTCGGTCTCGGGGTCGTACCTGCCGCCGGTGCGGGTCCAATCGTCGGCCAACGCGACGCCTCCCCAGACGACCATCCGCCCACCGGCCCAGACGGCCTGGTGGTACCTCCGAGCGGTGGGCGCACCCACCGGGGAGAGCGGCACCCAGGTGTCCGAGATCGGCTCGTACCGCCCGCCGCCGCCGTCCCAGACGATCATCTGCCTCCCCGTCCAGACCGCGGTGTGGCGGCCCGTGGGGCTCGGAGCGCCGACGAGCGAGGTGGGAGTCCAGGTGTCGAGCAGCGGGTCGTAGCGGCCGCCGGTGTCCGTTGCGGGGCACGAGCCTCCCCAGACGATCCTCAGGTCCCCGGTCCAGACGGCCGGAACCGAGCGCGTGAAGGGGGGGCCGTCGATCGAGGTCGGCGTCCAGGAGTCCGTGGCCGGATCGTAGCGGCCGCCGGTGTTGGTCCGGTAGCTCGGGGCGCCGAGGTATCCCCCCCAGACGATCATCCCGCTCCCGGTCCAGACGGCGGCATGAGACTCTCGCGCCAGGGGCGCCCCGACTGTCGAGGTAGCGACCCAGGTATCTGTCGTGGGGTTGTAGCGCCCCCCGGTGTCAGTCGTGGTGCCGTAGATGGGGTCCCCGCCCCAGACGATCATCTCGCTCCCGGTCCAGATGGCGGAATGAGAGGTTCGAGCGGAGGGGCTGGCGACAAGTGAGGTCGGTGCCCAGGTGTTCGTCGCGGGATCGTAGCGGCCGCCGGCGTCGCTCACGAAGCCAGACTCGTCGTACCCGCCCCAGATGATCATCCTGCTGCCTGTCCACACCGCGGTGTGCGCCAAGCGAGCGGTGGGCGTGCCGACCGTAGACGTCGCGACCCAGGAGTCGCTGGCCGGATCGTAGCTGCCGCCGGTGAGCTCGGAGTCGAAGCGGTAGCCACCCCAGACGATCATCCGGGACCCCGTCCAGACGGCGGTGTGCGCCGTGCGCGCCGACGGCGCGCCGGCCGTCGTGGTCGTGAGCCACGAATCGCTGCTTGGATTGTACCGTCCTCCCGTATTGGTCCAGTCCGACTCGGCGTCCGCGTGGCCACCCCAGACGATCATCTCCGTCCCCGTCCAGACGGCGGAGTGATGAAAGCGGCCGGAAGGAGACCCTACGACCGAGGTGGGGGACCAGGTATCGGTCAGCGGATCGTAGCGCGCCCCCGAGTCGGTCGCTCCGAATGTCTCCGAGCCGCCCCAGACGATCACCAGGCTCCCGGTCCAGACCGAGGTGTGACCGTTTCGCGGAGTCGGGACGATCGCCTCGTCGAAGCCCGCATTGTCCCAGGTGTCGTCGGGGACGCAGATCGAGGTGGCCGCCGCGTCCTCCGTTGCCGCCGGCCGTGCCGCGGCGGCGCCAAGGCGGCGCGCTCCCGGCTCGGGAGGCAGCCCCGCCGACGAGGAGGCCGGCTCCACCACCGACTCGTCCAGGGAAGGACGCACCTCCGTCCACCACGCGTCCCAGGAGGTCTTCGGCACCGCGTAGTCCGCGATCCGGAGCGTGTCCGCGGACTCCGCGAGCAGGACGCGGACGACGAACGCCTCGCGCTCCTCGCGCAGTTCACCGATTGCGGAGACCTCGGCGGGCGCGAGCGCCCTCTCCCGCCGGAACTCCGACTCGGTTCGCAGGAGCGCGCGCTCCTCTCGATCGCCGGGCGTCGCCGCGACGGAACGCGCTTCCGCCCCGGACGGCATCCGCCGCATTTCGGTCTCGCGCCTGCGCGGGTGGCCGGCGGCGGGGTCGAGCTCGCGGGTCGCAAGCAGCCGGCGCAGGTCCTCCGCCTCGCTCCTGGCCGCCGCGTGGATCCCCCGGTCGTAGGCGAAGAGATTCCGCGCCAGCCGGTCGACCAGGGCCGGCCGCGCCAGGCACTCCTCGACCAGGAACGGATCGTCGCCGAGCGCCCCGTAGATCTGGTTCAGCCGGTCCGGGAAGCGCGTGTCCCGCGCGATGCGCAACGCCTCGGCGTGCAGCATCGCCGCCGTCACCGGTGTCCCCCAGAACCGCTCGAGCGCGGCCGACTGCGCGAGGTAGGTCCGCACCTTGCGCTCCAGGACCTCCCGCGGCACCGCCTGCTCGAAGCTCCGTGACGAGCCGATCTGGTGGGAGTAGTAGACCCGCTCGATCGCCTCCGGGGCCGCCACCCGGGCCTCGATCCCGAGGGTGCGATCCGTGCCGGCAGCGGCGGCAGCGAACGTGAACGTGGGAGCGCAGACGGTGAGGACGGCGGCGAGCGAGAAGGCGGAGCGGCGCGCGAGCAAGGCGGCCTCCTGGGGGGGGGGGCTCCACAACCTCCCCGAACCTCTGGCTGTGGTTATATGCCATCTCATCATACGCCGGAGGGTGGGGGCCGGCAAGGCGAGATTCCATCGGTCCGCCGTGGTTCCATCCTGGGGAGGGACGCGCATGAGTCGAGGAGCCCGAGCCGGCGCGCCGGCGACGATCGCCCTGCTGCTCATGGCCGCGGCGCCTGCCCCGCCGGCCGCCGGGACCGGGCAGCCGCTGCCGGATCCTGCTCGCGCGTGGATGCAGTGGCGCGGGCCGCTCGCGAACGGCGTCGCGCCGCACGCCGATCCGCCGATTGCGTGGAGCGAGACGAAGAACATCCGCTGGAAGACCGCGCTCCCCGGCAAGGGGCATGCGTCCCCCATCGTCGTCGGCGATCGGGTGATCGTCATGGCAGCGGCGCCGGTGGGCGAGGCTGGGCCGCCGGTCCAGGATGCCGCGCCCGGCGTGCACGACAGCGTGCCGGTCACGCACCGCTTCGAGTACGCCGTCCTCGCGCTGAGCCGCAAGGACGGACGCATCCTGTGGCGGACGGTGGTGCGCACGGAGTGGCCGCACGAGGGGGGGCACGTCACCGGCAGCCAGGTGTCGGGCTCGCCGACCACGGACGGCCGGCTCATCTACGCCTTCTTCGGCTCGCGCGGGCTCTACTGCCTCGACCTCGACGGCGCGGTCAAGTGGCGGAAGGACCTCGGCAGGATGCAGACGCTGCACGCGCACGGCGAGGGCAGCTCGCCGGTCCTGCACGGCGGCACGCTCGTCGTCAACTGGGACCACGAGGGGAGCTCATTCCTCTACGCCTTCGACAAGCAGACGGGGGAGGAGCGCTGGAAGGTGCCCCGCGACGAGAAGACCTCGTGGTCCACCCCCCTCGTCGTCGAGCACGAGGGGAGGACGCAGGTCATCGTCAGCGCCAGCAAGCGCGTGCGCGGCTACGACCTCGCCACGGGCGCGGTCCTGTGGGAGTGCGCGGGGCTCACCGACAACGTCGTCTCCTCGCCGGTCCAGCGCGACGGGATCGTGATCGCCGGCAATAGCTACTACAGCCAGGCGATGCTGGCGATCCGCCTGGCCGGCGCGAAGGGGGACATCACGAACTCGCCGAACGTCGTCTGGAAGCTCGACCGGCTGACGCCCTATGTCTCCTCGCCGCTCCTCTACGGCGACACGCTCTACCACCTGCGCCACAATCAGAACGTCCTGGTCCGGCTCGATCCGCTGACCGGTGCGTTCCGCGGCGACCCGCTCCGCCTCGAGGGGATCCGGGACGACATCTTCTCGTCGCCGGTCGGTGCGGCTGGGCGCCTCTACATCACCGGCCGCGACGGCGTGACCGTCGTCCTGCGGCACGACCGCGACAACGCCACGCTCGCGGTCAATCAGCTGGACGGCTCGTTCAGCGCGTCGGCGGCCCTGGCGGACGGGGAGCTGTATCTGCGGGGTGAGCGGTTCCTGTACTGTATCGCCCAGGGGGCGTGAGTCCTCGCCGCTGTGCTGGTCCAGCCACTTTCCCAGGCTCGCATCCCCGATCCAATCCCAGTGGTCTCACCGCGGCGGCAGACGCATCCGGCAGAAGTAACTACTGCTTCTTGTCCTTGACGGGTGTGGCAGCGGCAGACCTCGCAGCCTCTTCGGCGGCGGCCTTGTCGGCGTCGGCCTGAGCCGCGGCAGCGGCCGCTATTGCCACCCGCTTGTCCTCGGCGACGGTCTTCAGCAGGGCGAGCCCCTTCTCGATGTCGTTGCCGAGCATCTTGTCCATGTCCATGAAGATGCCGAAGGCTTTGCCGATGAAATTGTGGTTCCCAGCCATCGACCAGGTCACGAACGAGCCGGTCGGCGTACCCGCGAGGGTGAGCGCAAACGTCGCCGTGGACGCCATCGGCTTCACAAACTCGAGCTTGATGCCCACCTTCTGGCCAGGGACGCTCTCTTCGATCGTCATCTTCCCCTTGCCGACTTCCTTGCCGGTCCACGCATATGACTGACCGACGCCCGCCGCGGGGCCTTCGAAGGTCTTCTGCATGTTGGGATCGAGCTTCTCCCACGGCGTCCCGAAAAGGACCAAGACACCTGCAAACTGATGGAGGTCGTTGAGCACACCGAACACGAGATCAGGTGGAGCAGCGACCTCGAGCTTGCGCTCGACGCGATAGGAGGCCGGCCGGGTGGCCACCACCACTACAAAAAGGACCAAGACACCCGCAACACCGATGAGAATCTTCCAGAGCATTGAAGCCCTCCTGAAGGCGCAACCATCACATCGCACGGCCGGCGGCCAAGCGCTGGTTGGCGGCGGATGTGCGCTACCGGTTCTCTATACGACTGTAGTCGAGGACGCCGCGGTCGGGGTAGTCAAGCAATTCGACCTGGTCGAAGATCAGGTCGCTGTGCGCCCAGAAGCCCGGGTCGCTGCGACGAATGCCGAAGCGACCCATCAGATCCGCAAAACCGGCTTCGTCGGCCAGGCGGGTCACCTCATCGACGAAGCGCGACAGATCCGACTGCTGCACCTTGAAAAACGCGTTGGGATACGCTCCGAGGAAACCGGGTACGACCGTCAGCGTGTCTTCCTCCGGTACTCGGCGTTTCTGTTCACCAAACATGCTGGCGACGTTGGTATGTCCGTCATTGTGGACCAGCGTGAATGTCTGCGGACCTTGCGCGGTTACGATCGTGAGCATCGACAGTTCGGGCAGCCACGACACGGCGATGCCATGCGCGTCGGCAAGTCGCGACAACTCGGTCCGCACGTCCGCTGGGACGGCGTCGTGGTCGAGGCTGTACTGCTGCGACAGCGCTGGGCCGATCCGGGTCTTCAGGTATTCGTAAAGCTCGTGCTTTGGATCGCCACCCGTGTATTCGATGCCGGTCTCCTGATTGAACAGGTGCTGAGACTCCGTCACGAATTCCGCGATCGTCTTTTCAGCGCCGCGGTACCAGTTGTCGAGCGCAACGGTGCGCGCGTCGGGCGGCAAGAAGTACAGGAAGTTGAACTCAGCGCCGATGCGCAGAAAGTCCATGTACAGGCGCGAGAAGAGCTGCAGGCCGACGTTGCCGTAAACGTCGTACCCGGCGACCAGCAGGTAGTGAATCCGTTCGAGCAGCGGATAGTCGATCACCCAGGCGGTCTTGGGCTCGCCGCCGACCAGCCCTTTCACCACGGTTGCGCTGTCGAAATGGCGGAAGATAGTCAGCGCGGCACTCTGGTTGACGCCGCCGCCGTCCCAGATCATGCCGAGCGTCAGCTTGCGGCCGTTCGGATACGCGGCCGCTTCATGCTCGGCTTTTGCCGCCATGTACTTCTTTTCGATCGTCGCGTAGTGGTTCCAATGCAACAGCCGCAGATTGCTGCTGCCTTCGGAGGAGGGTAGCTCGAGATTCGTCAGCTGCGTGGCGAGGAACTCTCCATCGTTCGTGGCGGTCTCGACGTCGGGATCGATGAACCAGACCCAGAAGTGGTCGTCGATGACATTGAGCGCGATCTGGCCGCGACACACCGGTCCCTTGATGAAGCCCATGAGCGTGTAGTGCGCTTCGTCGAGCATGAACTGATAACGGGTCTTCACCGGCACCGCGCGATAGGTCACGAACGGGTTTGCGGAGTCGACGGTCTGGTAGTCCGGCAGTGCTTCGACCTGATAGGCAGGTTCGAGAAACAGAGCCTTCCAGCGTTGCATCCGCTTCGCGTTGAGCGCGTACGCCATGGTCGTTTTCGAGACCAGCGTGTCGGTATTGCGCTGCAGGCGATAGTACGGCCGCGCCACGCCGGGATCGTCGTACGGGCGTCGTGTGGAGATGAGGTTGATGGGTTGTCCCGGCGGTGTGGTCGATCGAACCAGCCGGAGATGTTCGTCGGTTCCAACCTCATCGAAGTAGATGGTCGCGAGGAACAGGTGCTCGAACATGTAGCGGCTCATGAGCTGCTCCTTCAGCGAATCCCCGTTGAAGAAGGCCTCCCATGCGGCGATCTCCCGCGCGTACGCCTCCGCCATCGTCGGAGGCCCCTGCGTCTTCGCGCCGGCCGACAGCCACGTCGTGACGGTCTGCAACTGGGCCGAGGTCAGCGCCGGCATCCCGAACGGCATGCCCCATTGCGGATGGTCTCGTTCGTACTTCGGCATCTTGGTCAGCGTGCTGCACGTCTGAGCGCGCGAGATGGAGAAGTCAAACATCTTTTTCGGCAGGATGCCGGCGGGCAGGGGATTGCGCGACTTCAGCGCCAACATCCTGTAAAGCACGCTGGCACCAAGCTCGTTAGCCTGGGTCTGGTCACGCTCGTTGAGCACCGGGTGGAAGCCCTTGTCGCGCCACTCCCGGGTCGTCTGCGCGTCGATTCCAAGACGCGTCAGCGGCGCTTCCAACAGCCGCCCACCGTTGTAGACCAGGGCTGGGCTGGCACCGCGGTCGAGACCCGCAAAACTCTCCATCTTCAGTTGGCAGGGGGCGTCGTAGCAGGAATGACACATCAGACATCGACGATTGAGGAGCGGCGCTACGTCCTGTTCGAAGGTGACCACGGTGCTCGAGGCGGCAGCACGATCGCGCGGCGCCTCGGGTCCATAGAGAGCGTCCATCTTCCGGACTGCGAGTGGGGCGCATCCGCCAGCGAAAACGACCAGCAGTAGCACGACAAAACGATTGGCCATCGGGGTCCCCGAACGGGCGCTCGACGTCGCGACCGGCGTCCGCGACTGCTGTACTGGTCCAGCGACCTTCGCTATCGTCTATTGGCGCTACGTTTCAGATTGTCGGATTCGTGCTTGGATTTCTTCGTCCCCGGACCGTCGCCACCTGGTTTGTGAGAGCCGATTGAAGGGGCATCGTTGCTGCCGGGCTCGCCGCTGCGAAAATTCTGGCCCTTACTGCCCTCATTTCCGCCCGCGTCCTTGCCTAACTTGTCGGCCGGACCGCGCTGCTTCTTGCCGGAAACGGTCTTCTGGTGGTCGTTGTCAGTCCTTTGGTCTCGATCCGCGCGGTCTGTAGGTTTCATGGGGAGTCTCCTCGACTGAACCTCCATTATCTGCCTTCGTTCGATTTCTGACTAGGTGTGCTCGTCGTTCACGGCGCGCAGCCTCCTGACCCGGGCACGGCGGGCAGCGCGGCGCTCTCCGAGCCGTAGCTGCTGGCGAGGCCGTCATCGTACTCGACCAGGTAGAAGAAGACCTCGCCCGATCCGGGGTTCGCGAGGTCCGCCCTCCCCGCGGTGTCCGTGTCGAGCGACGCCGCCTCGATGCAGACGACCGGGCCCAGGTTGCTGAATGAGCCGGCGTGGACGATGCCGGCCACGCGCCCCCGGATCACGTTGTAGAAGAGGGCGTCCGGCACCGCACCCCAGGACACGACCGTCCCGGCGGGCGAGTCGGCGACCGCGATCGCGATCGGATCGACCACTCCTTCCCGGTTGAGCGGCACGAGCACGTAGCGGGTCGCTGTCGTCGCATTCCCGGAAGCGTCGGTGGCGGCGTAGGTCACCGCGTAGAGGCGGCCGTCGCCGCCCGTGCGGCGCTCGGCGCGCAGCTCGAAGGCGAGGTCGGCCTCGCCGACGTCCGCCCCCTGGATGTCGTTCGCGGTGCTCCCATCCCCGTTCCCGTCGTCCGGCTCGTTGCTCGCAATGGACACGAGCGCGACGGCCGGCGTGCTGCACAGGTCCGCGGCGGCAAGCGACGCCGCGATGTCGATCAGGCGATGGTTCGGAGGCCAGAGCTGCTCGGGCGAGAGCCCCACCTGCAGCTCGGGCGCCACCGTGTCCTGCACGGTCACGCGCAGCGTGTCGCTCTCAGTCTGTCCCGCGGCATTGATCACGCGCAGGGTGATCAGATGCGCGCCGAGCGGGAGCACGACCGGGACGATCTCACCGGCAGCGAGCCTCGCCTCGCCCGGCAGCCCGAAGTCCTCGAACCACTCGAACGCGATGATGCCGTCGTTCGTGCCGGGAGTGGAGCTCGGGTCCGAGGAGCCCGAGCCGTCCAGGACCACCATTGCGCCGGCAGGGGAGGTGCACTCGACCAGCGCCTCGGCCTCCGCCACCGCGATGGGGGCCCGGCAGCCGGCGGCGTTGATCCTGAGATACAACTCCCCCGCCTTGGTGAAACTCACGCAGTCGCGCGCGGTGGTCCCCGGCGCCGTCACGCACACGCTGGCCGGACCGTCGGGAACGCCCGCAAGGTCGATCGCGCCGGGGAGATCGCCGCCGGTGAAGGGGGTCACGCTCACCATCTCCTCGCCGCTGGTGGCCAGGACGTTCGCACCGTACTCCGCGTCGACCGGGGACGACGTCGAGCCGGCCGAGCAGAGGTTCATCTCCGCACACGTGGTGCCGCCGAAATCGAAGACGCAAGCGGTCTCGCTCGCCCCGGGGGCATCGAAGCGCGCCTGCACCCAGGCGAGCGAGCTGGCGTTTCCTGCCCCGGGCTTGCGCAGCCCGATCGTGTTCGTCGCGCCCGGGTTCCAGGCGGATGCGAGCAGCACCGCGTCATCCACGGTAAAGACCTGCACCCCCGGCCCGCAGGTGCAGTGAAGCGCCGGGTCGAGGGGCGGCGAGCCGAGCACGATCCCGTTCAGCGACAGCTCGAGCGCCTCGGCGTCCAGGCATGATGACGCCAGGATGTCGAAGCGGATCGACGTGGGGGTGCCGCCCGACAAGGCGAAGAGACGGATCTCCCCCGTGAGCAGCGGATCGATCGTCTCGATATGGACCTCCAGGCACTCGCCACCACCGCCGGCCTCGAGGCAGGCGAGTGCTTCCTCCTGGAGCGGGTTCGCTACCGAAGGACAGAGGTCACAGGCGTCGCCCGGGCCGTCGCCATCGGTGTCGGACTGGGCGGGGTTGGCCGCGAGGGGGCAGTTGTCGGTCTCCGCGCATGAGCCGTCGGCATCGGCGTCGTTCGCGGCATCGAGCGGGCAGGGATCGCAGGAGTCACCCTGCGCGTCGTGGTCGAAGTCCACCTGATCGGTGTTGGGCGTTACCGGACAGTTGTCGCAGGCATCTCCCACCCCGTCGCCGTCGCCATCGAGCTGATCCGGATTCGCGACCCGGCGGCAGTTGTCGTCGCCGCGCGGCACGCCGTCGTCGTCGAAGTCAGGGTTCTCCGAGAAGCAGACCCCCGTGGGACTGGCGATCCACGGGTGGGTGATCGTCGTCAGGAGGCTTCCGGTCGCGAGATCGTGGACCGCGATACCGGAGCCGACCGCCACGTACAGGCGCTGGTGCAGCGGATCGATCGCCATCTGATCGATGCCGAAGAAGGCTGGAGTGTACGTCGTGGGCACGTCGAATCGTGGGGGGCCGAACTGTCCGCTGGTCGGGTCGTAGGCGAACGCCTTGACCGCGCTCGGTGTATCCGTGCTCCGGCCGACGACGACATCGCCCGCGTCGTTGAGGGCACCGCAGATTGCGAACCCATCGAGCCCTTGTGAGTCGAGCGGCCTCATCCCCCGGATCGAGAACGACTGCAGCATGTTGGTTCCGCCGACGGCGATGCCGGTCGTGCCCCCGGGAGCGCAGTAGACGTTCGTCGCGTGCACCAATGGGAGGGACTCCCCTGTGTCCGCAAGGAAACCGGTGGCGTCCAGGCGCAGCCGCCGCACGCTGTCAAAGAGGTAGGAGGTCACGAGGACCGAGCCGTCCTCGCAGACGTCGACCGAGGTCGAGTCCAATCCG
>Ga0137321_1000149_pt1 | contig 23817 bp, 27 predicted proteins | sample EasRivERMZT399_2_FD_104758 | JGI IMG/M metagenome (GOLD analysis project Ga0137321, IMG submission 104758) | Soil microbial communities from meander-bound floodplain in the East River, Colorado, USA - East River MetaG ERMZT399_2 | ecosystem: Environmental > Terrestrial > Soil > Floodplain ... | reverse complement strand
TCTGAATATTTTGTATCCGGTTACTGCTACGTTGTCAGTGGAAGCAGTCCATGAGAGATTGATCTGACTTGATGAGGTGGCAGTAGCAGAGAGGCCTTCGGGCATGGAAGGTGGGGTGGTGTCAGAAGATGAACTATCTAAAAAAACAACGTCAACCCAATAATTTGTATTACGACTTGTTTGATTTGGAAATCCTCCACCAGAGGCATACTTGTAAACTCCATTACCCCCGGATGCATCACTTGATAATCCAGTTAGATAACCGACAGTTATAGAAGAATCAAAGTAGTTATATTCATAGGCATAATTACCCACAGGAGCATAGTATGAAACTACATAAGTTGTATGAGCTGTTATGCTCACAGGACTTGAAAAATTAACTATCTGCCATCCAGAAGCAGTTTCATTTACAAAATTTGCTGTAGCAAGAAGAGTTCCTGTTGATGTCCAGAGATTTGCTGTATGTGCTCCTGTATTGGTTGCTGATTTATAAAAACGTACGCCGACAACAGAACCATTTACGCTTGATTGAAATTTTAAACCTAATTCTACTGCTAAACTATCATCCGTTGCGGTATTTCCAGGAATAGTGCTATCGCTCCAGAGGGAAGCTTCTCCTGCGGCACGCGCAATTGATATTGGCTTGTGTATGGTGCTTTGAGATGAACTCAGAAACTGGCTAATATTATGTAGTATATTTTGGAAAGAACTGAGCAAGCTGGCAGACTGAGCGGAATTTATATCTTGAGAGTTTATTTTCTCAAAATTATTGAGTAAATTTTGAAGGCTCGTGAGTATTCCTACAGCCTGACTCACATTAGTTATATTGGGACTCGTCTGGGCTGTAGTAAAACTAGAAAACCCAAATAAGAATATTACCAAAAGTACAGAAACTTTAAATATATGGTGCTTCATAAAATTTTTGAAGCAATACAAACAGTATTGCGTGAGGATAAATAATATTTTTAAAATTGCTTAATTGTACGCTATTATGCAAAAAAAAAGAAAAGGCTAGGGCTGTGGGACTCGAACGCGAATCAGTTTGAGAAGCGAAAAAATGTGATAATTTCACAGTTTCTTGCGACGAAATGGAGCAAATTGCTCCATTGAGGAGTAAAAACGAAGAAATTAACCATTTTTTCGCTTCCCCTTGGGCGGGGCAATTTAGCTTATCTTCTGCGTATTCGGAGTTCATCGATGCTATTGCATCGCTTCACTCCTCAATCCTTGAGGATAAACTACATTGCTACCGCTCAATTGATTCTGTTCAAGTCCCACAGCCCCATATACCTTTCCTCTTTAAGCAATGCTCTTTTCTTATTAAATCCCCGATTATACCCTCCTATACTTCCATTACTTTTAATAACTCTGTGGCATGGAATTTTGGGATCGTGGTTTTTATTAAGGGCATTACCTACTGCGCGGTAGGCTTTGGGCGCGCCGATTCGTTGAGCAACTTCTTTATAGGTCAAAACAGATCCCCTGGGAATATTTTTTACTACATCGTATACTTTATCAGTAAAATTTTTATCCATAAGCACGACACTATTCACCCGGTTAAATAATCCCACTAATAACGGGATTAGCCCTTCGGGCTATTTAACCGGGTAAACCCTTTCTTGAAATGATAAATCCATTTGATTTTTTGAGTAATTCCTTGGCATTTTTATAGGTAGTTCTTCTGACCGCTTCCTCGAAAGGGAGCCACGCGAATCCTTTATGTTCTTTTGAGATAATGACTTGCTCTGTGTTTGTTTCAGCTAACATAAAAATAACTAATTTAAAAACCCACGGAGCTCGTTTTTTAGCTTCGCCTTTCAACCCATAACTTTTGCGAAAAAAATATTTTGAATTTTGTTTAAACCCTGGAATAATGGCAAGATCTTTAATTCCTGTTTCTTCTTCAACTTCCCGCCTTATTGTTTCTTCAACGCTCTCTTTTCCTTCAATATGACCCTTGGCAAATTCCCAGTGCCCTGACGGGTAATGCAACAAAAGATAATAAGGCACTCCCTCAATCATGCGAAATATAATAGCCCCTGCAGAATTTTCTCGTGGCATAATTAAAAATATTCTAATAATGTATCAACGGGTAATGTGTTTATAATGTCTGATTTTTCTGCCCATCCTCTGTCGCTCGCCTTACCGCCCAAGCTTTGCTTGGGCTAGCTCTTCGGTTCCGGCTCACTCCTTAGAAACCCACGGTTTCTAACGCTCGCCTGTGGGCTCGCTGTTTTCCTTCACGGGAAGATACCCAATCTTCCCGACCCCATCTGTAAGAGGATAGGCAGAACCTACTCAAAGAATTTTAATAGCTCTTCTACCGATCTCGTATTAATTATATCATGCGGTTCCGCCCAGCCGCGGCGGGCTTGAGCTACGCCATATTCCATTAAATCCATTTGTTCTTTTTGGTGTGAGTCGGTATTGATAATCATTTTCACTCCCTCTTGCTTAGCACGACGGATGTATAAATCGCGCAGATCCAATCGTTCAGAGGCATTAATTTCCAAAATGGTGCCTGTTTCTTTTGCGGCTTTGAGCATTTGATCAAAATCGTGCTGGTATTCTTCCCGCCTGCCGACGATGCGACCGGTGGGGTGAGAGATAATATCAACATGGGGATTGCGCATGGCCGTAATAATGCGATCGGTCATTTCTTTTTTATCCATTTTGTTTAACGAATGGATTCCGACAATGACATAATCGAGTTGGGCAAGCACCTCATCTTTTACATCAATAGAGCCGTCACGCCGAATATTAGCCTCGCAGCCATGTAATATTCTAAAATTTTTACCTGCCTGCGCCCCGCCTGCGCGGGCAGGAGGCAGGTCTTTAAATTTTTCGTTTAATTTTTTAATAAAAGCATTTTCTTCTAACAATTCTTTTTCGTTAAGCCCTCTTTCTATTTTTAAGTCATTGGTATGGTCTGAAATACCAATATATTCGTAGCCTCGCGCCATTGCTGTTTTGGCAAGAACCTCAATAGAATCTTTTCCACCCTTTGAATCCTCCCAATTTGAATGGACATGCAAATCGCCCTTAATATCTTTGAGCTCCAATAGTTGGGGCAACTTTCCTTGCAAACTCACTTCAATTTCGCCATTGTTTTCACGCAATTCCGGTGCAGGCCAGGCCATACCGAGTTTCTCATACACTTCCTCTTCCGTGGTGCTGGCAATTATTTTTTTGCCTTCAAAGAGACCGTATTCTGACAATTTGAAGCCCTTATCAATGGCAATTTTACGCGTTTGAATATTATGATCTTTGTTGCCGGTAAAATATTGCAAGGCCGCCCCATATGATTGTTTGGGAACAACTCTCAAATCCATATCAAAACCATTAGCCATACGAACCGAAGCCTTAGTTCCTCCCTTGCCCCAGACTTTCTCAACCCCCGGCAAATTGACGAAAAATTCCATCGTCTTTTTGGGATTTTTAGAAACAACCAAAAAGTCCACATCCCCAATGGTCTCTTTCATACGACGCAACGATCCCGCCAAACTTACTCTTTCAACCTCGGGCAAATCCTCGAGAGTTCGTAAAATATTTTTTGCAATGGGCAAAATTTCCGCCACATGAAACCGCCCCTTGTCTCGCTTCAAAAACTCCAAACCCTGCTGAATATTCTTCTCTGTCTTTTCTCCAAAGCCAAAGAGAGGAGCTATCTCGTGCGCTTTAACCGCTTTTTCCAAGGATTTCAAATCACTGATTCCTAATTTCTGGTACAGAATTTTTATCTTCTTTGGCCCGAGTCCTTCCACGCGGATCAGATCATCCATTTTCAAAGGCATTTTACTTTTGAATTTTTCGTAGTCTTTAATTTTGCCGGTTTTAAGATACTCTTCAATATGGTCAGCGAGACTCTTGCCGATGCCAGGAATTTCTAACAAAGCCTTTTTGCCGCCGGTACGATATACAGCACTTACATCTTCTTTTAACGATTGCAGGGAAAGAGCTGCGCGCTCAAATGCGTAGGGCTTAAAGGCAACTCCTTCCATTTGCAAAAAGCGCGCCATATCATTAAAAATTCTGGCGATTTCTTGGTTAACCATAGTTAAAAGGTAGCGTCTACGTTCTCTTGGGGTAACTCATGAATATTGCGAGGAACGCGCGGGAGCATGTCTTTGCGGACCGCAAGAATGAAAATAACCGACAAAAAGGTAAGAGATCCCGTAACGATAAAAATAAATTGAAAGCCCCAGTATCCTGCAATAATTCCTCCCAAGGCTCCTGCGATTCCCGCTCCCAAGCCCAAGAGAGTACTATCTAAACTGCTTTCATAGGCTTCTTTACCCTTATCGGCATGACGGATAAATATGGCATATGAGGAAGGAATAACCATTGACATGCCTATAGCGTGGAAAACCTGCAAGGCATAAATATGCCACGGCAAAAAGGCAAACAAAAAGCCAAAGGGCACTACGCCGGTGATAATGACTCCTATAACATAAAACCAAAAGTCATCAATTTCTCCATGATTTTTATCAAGATAATTACCAATCGGTATCTGCAATAAGGCTTTGGCGAGCCAGTACGCAAGGGTTGAGAATCCGGCGACCTTAGCTCCCTGTACTATATCTCCGCCAGCTACTTTTTCGAGCAAAAAAATAGCGAAAACAGGACCCAAGAATCCCCACGCTGAATTAATCATTAAGTCCCAATAGATATAGGCGCGCATTACTTTGTTTACTCCTTTGAACATAATGGTAAATTTCCAATATACAATTTACAAAGCTTTAGGATTTTAATATTGTTTGTGTATTGTGTATTGTTTATTGTATATTCCGTCATTATAGCAAAAAAGAGGCGCACACGCCTCTTTTTTGCAAGTATTTTTAACTAATTTCGTATTTTATGCCTTTTATCTTATACACTTTATTGAGGGGAGGGGTAATGGGAACTTCATCGCCCACTTTATGGCCGAGCAATGCTTTACCCATAGGAGATTCATTACTGATAAGCCCTGCGTCGGGATTTGCTTCTAATGTTCCTACAATGGTAAATTCTGCTTTTTCTTTGCCAGCTTCCACCTTCACCTTCGCTCCAATATCCACCAACTCCTGCTTGCCCTTTGGGGGATTTTTAATAATCTCGTAGTTTTCTAAAATGTTTTTGAGTTCATCAATACGCTTTCTCAAGTAATCCATATCTTCTTGGTAACTGACAAATTCAGGATTTAAATCTTCAGACTCTAAAATCTTGGGGGCTTCGTCACCCACTACTTTAGCATGTTCAAAAGCAACGAGGTGCTCATACTCTTTTTTAAGCTCCAAAAGCTTCTCTTTAGTGAGATAAAATGTTTTAAGCATGAATTGTTCTTTCCTTAGGTTAGAGCCTTCTTTAAAAAATGTCAATTTAAAATCCTACATTTTCTTTCCTAAAGTTTTTATTAAAAATCCGCCCCGTTCGCGGGGCGGACCTTTAATGAGGGGAATTATAATTCTCAATGCTCTCGGCTCGTATTATAACCTTACTTCGGACAATTGAATTAAGGCGCGCGCATGAACCTCCTTCATTAAAAACTATTCTGTCCTTGAGGATACACCTCTCATCCCCCTCGCCTCAAATTTTAGACCTTACCCAATATATGTCAAGGATTTTTCACCACAAGATACCAACCTTTAATCCACAACTTATCCACAAATGCAAACTTCTACTTAAAGACCCGAGAAACGCGGGTAAAGCCCGAGCAGGCAACAATTTCAATGCCCTGCTTTTCGAGTTCATCCATGAGCAAGTTCATCCCCAGAGAGTCAGTGGACATGTGACCTGCAATAATTACGTTAATGTGAGCGGCTTCTGCTTCTTTTTTGTGCTCTGCAGAAATATGCATACCTATAATGGTACCAATACCCGCTTGAGCCATTTTTTCATAGAGTTTTGCAGATCCCTCGGTTCCACCGGTAAGTTCAGTTAAAGCAATGTTGCCGCATCGCGCCTCCAAAGATCCCACAAATACCTGAGGGCCCGCTCCAATTTTCATAGCTTCCTTATATTCAGGAACTTCTTTTAAAGCTGAAACAATATCGCCCACTTTTTCGAACGATCTGGTCGTGATAAAATCCTTCAAAAACTTAGCTGCCATATTATCAGAAGAAGTATGAGCACCCATTACATTAACATGCAAGAGATTGGCAGTATCAACGGTCCGTTGATGATTGACCGCGTTCACCCCCCGAGCAATTTCAGAAATTCGTTCGCGCGTGAAAGCTTCGGCAATGTTAATGGGCACTCCGTAATAATTATACACATCAGCCTGCAATTCCATCACATCGTGGAGCTGGGCTAACCCTTTGCCGATAGGATGGTGAGCAATCACTAAATCAATATTGCCCAGTTGCTTGGCAAGTAAAATTTCCTCAGGGCCAATATCAATACCAACGAGAACTCGCTTTATATCTTGATCTTGGGCAACATTATACACCCCTGAGTCCATGTAAGGATTCTCAAGGGTTTCTTTGTCGAATTCTTCTTGTTCTTTAAGTGAGAGTTTTTGAAATTTCTGACGCTTGTGATCGAGGAGTTTTTGTACCCCTGCAACGCCCCGAAAATCAGCCTCTATTCCCTTTTGAGTGAAGAGAGTATGTATATCTTTTATTTTCATAAATTATAATACTAACTTACAAATAGAGCGGGCGGAGCCCGCGAGGATTTCTATCTCTTTGGTGGTTTTTTACTTCTGCGCCAGCGTTTGTAGAGTCTGGCGTTTTGTTTCGTAGTAGGTCTTTTCATGAGAAGTTATTTTTTAGAGGTTTTTTCTTTTTTAGCTTTAACTGGCGCTTTTGCTTTTTTCTCTTCTGCTTTAAGAGTTGTTTTCTTTTCTTCTTTTTTTGGTTCTCCTTGTGCTTTAGTTTGAATAACTGGCTGAGAAGACAATTTTTTATACAACTCTGTTATCATTTCTTCCTGTTTTTTCTGATCAAAAAACTGAACTCGAATGCGAGCCTTTTCTAAGCGAATAAACTTTCTGATAGACTTTGGCAAATTGCTTGTCATAGTAGTCATGGTTATTGTCGAGAGAAATATAAAAAGCACGTTGAATGCTTTTTGTATGAATCTAACTGTAATACAAAATTAGATTTTAATCAAGTCCCGCACGATCTGCCGATCATCCCAGGGAATTTTTTTGCCGTTTTCTAGGCACATTAAAGGCTCTGACCCTTTGCCCGTAATAATGACCGTATCATCGGATTTTGCCAATTCCAATGCCTTTTTGATGGCCTCCTTCCTGTCTAGCACAATATGATGCTCATGGTTTTCAATGCCATTTGCAACCTGTTCCATGATTTCAAGAGGGTCTTCGTCGTAGGGATCTTCATTAGTGATAATAATTTCTTTGCAGTATTGTTCAGCGATTTTACCCAAAAACGGCCGCTTCCATTTATCTCGCCCGCCGCCACAAGAACCCAAAACGCAAATTAATTTCGAATTTTGAGAAAGCGCCTTATAAACGCTTTCCAACTGAACGGGGGTATGCGCGTAATCAACTACCACTAAAGGATCTTGTGATACCACTTCCATTCTCCCGGGCACCGTCGTAACTTGTTCTAGGGCTTTTTTACACACCTCTAAAGAAACTCCATAGTGCATCGCCACAGCAATAGCCGCCAAGGCGTTATACGTATTAAAATTTCCTAAAAGATTTAAGTGAAACGGTGTGTGTTTTGCATTAACATCGCCCCCCTCTAATCCAAAGGTAATTCTTTTTTGAGCCTGGATATCTAAAAAATATATGGTGTTTTCATCATCAACATTAATAACATGAACGTTTTTAGTAACTTTGAATAATTTTAATTTTTCGGCACGGTACTGCTCAAAACTTCCGTGCGATTCGATATGCTCAGGGCTTAAATTACCAAAGACCGCTGTGTCAAAATTAATAAATTCGTGGCGGTGCTGCTTAATTCCTTCAGAAGTAACTTCTAATACCACGTATTTGCATCCTGCTGCCACGGCCTGACGCAAAAACTTCTGAATGATAAATCGGCCGGGCATGGTCATTTTCAATTCATTTTTCCATTCTTTCTGACCAATTTTAAAACGCACCGAAGAAAGAGATGCAACAACGTGGCCATTCTCTTCTAATATGCGGGTTATAAAATCAACGGTGGTTGACTTGCCGCTCGTGCCGGTTACACCAATCACTATTAATTTCCTTGAGGGAAACCCACAAGCTAATGCACTCAAAAACGCCCACAGCCAATAGTAAAAATCAAGCAAAAAAGAGGGGGTAAGTTTTTTGATTCTTTCTTTAAAACTCATGCTTGTAATCTATCACAGATTTTGCTCAAAAAAAAGCCGACCTTGTGGTCAGCATGAGGCTATCTATGCCAGCTGTTCAGTAAAAAAGGGGAGATGTTTTTGATTGCGGTCGTAGCCATAATAAGAAACATAATAGTTAGACTGATGTATGCCATTGGTTGTATATTTATACCGATACTCTTCGAAAATATTAGGCTGCCATCTCTTTAGGAGGGGATGTATTGGATTCAGGTAATCTGCTTCAAAAGCAGCTAGAATCGCCTCATCGAGGCGAATAAGACACATGCATTTTTGCCGCTCAGCTTCTTTGACTGAAAGAATATTCATCAAGCTTTTCCAGTCTCGCATACATGCTACACACAAAAACCGGATTTCGTGCGAAGTAGGGTATTTTTCCACAAACTTACTCACAACGCAATAGCAATCAACGCCAATGAAAATCAGCTCTTTACATTCATGGCAACTTTGAAGCTTCCTGGCCGTGTGAACTTTTTCCCTATAGAATCCTAAATGGAACCCATCAAAACTCCAGATCTGACGCATAGCATTTCTCCCGTGTTGTAAAAGGGCGACCTACTCTATCTTATACTAAATTTAAGAGCCTTTTCCAAGTCCCTGCAAAGCCATCTTCACCCGGTCTTCCACACTTGTTCCTTTCGGAGTTTTAGCAAGGGCATCCCGCGCTTGCTGTTTGGTAAAACCCAGCTGGACTAGGGCATCTTCCGCGGGATCTTGAGCTGATTTTTTCTGGCCCGACAAGAGCTTTATTTTCCCCGTTAATTCTAAAATAATGGTACTGGCTTTTTTGGCCCCGATACCGGGAATCCCCGCGAACACCTTTTCATCTTGGGCTAAAATACGATCTTTTATTTTTTCCAAAGAACCGAGCGCGGCAATGTCTAAGGCTGACTTGGGACCAACGCCGCGAATATCCATGAGTGTTTCAAAAAATTCGAGTTCGTCATACGTAAAAAAGCCGTACAAATCTAAGGCCTCCTCTTTGACATTTTGGTAGCAGAATAGTTTTACATTCTGCCCATTGTCTGCTATTTTTAAGAGACTCTGAGCCGATAAAAAAACTTTGTAGCCAACGCCACCCGTTTCAAGAATAACAAACTTGTCTTTCTTTAATAAGATTTTTCCCTCTAAATAGCTTATCATATATATAAATGGCAGAGCCATTTCTATAAGGTAATTGTATATGAAATTCGAACTTGTTTCCAATTATAAGCCTATGGGCGACCAGCCCGCGGCTATCAAACAACTGACAAAGAATTTACAATCAGGTGTTCATGACCAGGTGCTTTTGGGTGTGACAGGAAGCGGAAAAACGTTTACTATGGCCAACGTCATTGAAAAATCCCAAAAAGCTACCTTAGTTATTTCCCCTAACAAAACGCTCGCGGCCCAACTGTATCAAGAATTCAAAGAATTTTTTCCTAAAAACGGTGTGCACTATTTTGTTTCGTACTACGATTACTACCAACCCGAGGCCTATATCCCCCAAACAAACACATATATAGAAAAAGATTCGCGCATTAATGAAGAAATTGACCGACTTCGCCACGCCGCCATCCAAGATGTGATCACGCGCAGAGATACCATTGTGGTGGCATCGGTTTCATGTATCTACAACATCGGCTCACCAGAAAACTACCAGGAGGTGGCCATGGAGATAAAAGAGGGGCAAAAGATTAAGCGCAAAGACTTTATCCATCACCTTATCGCTTTGCAATATAAACGCAATGACATTGATTTTGCCCGCGGCACATTTCGCGTCCGTGGCGACTCAATTGAAATATATTTAGTAACAGGAGAAAAAATCCTCCGTATCGAATTTTCTGGCGACGCTATTAAAAATATTTCTTTCCTTTCGAGTGATCTTACAAGAAGCAACAAACTAGAAGCTCAAAGCTATACGTTGTTTCCCGCCACCTTCTGGGTTGCTCCTGAAAAAAAGCTGCCCATTGCTATGGAAAATATCCGCCTGGAATTAGATGAGCGCCTCAAAGAATTACAGAAACAAAATAAACTCGTAGAATACCAGCGACTCGAGCAAAAAACAAATTATGACCTCGAAATGATCCAGGAAACCGGTTTTTGCCACGGCATTGAAAATTACTCCAGACAGCTTGAATTCCGAAAACCCGGCTCGGCACCCTTTACCATGATTGATTACTTCAAACACTTTAATCCTGAAGGGTTTTTGATGATTATTGACGAATCCCATATTACCACTTCCCAAGTAAGAGCCATGTCCGTACAGGACCGGATCCGCAAAGAAACGTTGATTGATTATGGTTTTCGCCTGCCTTCGGCCGTTGATAACCGACCACTAACATTTAAAGAGTTTGTAGCTCGCCAACCAGAAACTATGTATGTTTCAGCAACACCGGCTGTCTATGAAAAAGAAAAGGCGGGCAAGCATATTATAGAACAGGTGATCCGGCCGACGGGATTACTTGAGCCCTCTATAGAAATTAAAGAAACCGAAAATCAAATACAGCATTTGATAGGAGAAATTAAAAAAGAGGTTGAAAAGAAGCAGCGGGTACTGGTGGTAACCCTGACTAAGCGCCTAGCGGAAGAAATTTCAGAGTACTTGATTGAACGGGGCATTAAAACGCAGTATTTGCATTCGGAAGTCAAAACCATGGAACGGCCTGAAATTTTAAAAAAATTACGCCAAGGAGAATATGATGTACTGGTGGGTATTAATTTGTTGAGAGAAGGGTTGGACTTACCCGAAGTTGCTCTGATTGCTATTTTAGACGCAGATAAAGAAGGCTTTTTAAGAAACCAAACAACTTTGATTCAAACAATGGGCCGCGCTGCAAGGCATCCCAACGGCCGCATTATTTTGTATGCCGATAAAACAACGGGATCCATGCGCTCTGCCATTGATGAAATCAACCGCCGCCGCAAAATCCAAGCAGCCTATAACAAAAAACATGGCATTACTCCGCAAGCAATTATCAAAAACATCCGCGACTGGGGTTTTTCAAAGAAAGAAGACGTCGAAGAGGAATTCGAGGCTGTTCACGACCGCAAATTATTAGAAAAAGAAATGAAACAAGCTGCCAAAAATCTGGATTTTGAGCGCGCAGCCCAACTACGAGATTTGATCGCGAAATTAAACAAAAAACGAGCATAAGCCCGTTTTTTGTTACCTTATTCTTACATTATTTCTTACTAAACTTTTTTATCAACTTTTTTTTGAACTTTTCCCATTTCTTTTCTGTCAGACGAGGTATCATGAATGCGCCATACCACGGAGCAATATATGCTGAAATAGCTTCTCTCATTTTGTAACCATCTACGTTAAACATGAGAGATATCTCATTGACAACCCCCCGAGGATCTTCTTGCAAGTATTTATACAGGCGACTGTTGTTAGTAAATGCTCCTGTCCCACCCCATAACTCAATTTGTAAATCATTTACCAAACGATCAACAGTTTCTTGTATCTCCCCCTCATCAACCTCTGCCATTGGCAATTCTGGCCTACGGCCTGGGTCTTCCATCAAATAATCCCAAACTCTTTTGGCAGCTTTTTTAAATCCTTTTCGCTCTTGTGGCGATAAATTTTCTGAGAGCCGCCCTGTCTTTAGCGGCTCCTTTTCCTCCCGATCATCAACAACTTCTGGTGTTGACGTCTTCTCGGGCGCTTGTTTAGAGTAGTTCACCCAAAAATTATCTTCAGAATTTAATTTTTTCTTTACTTTCGAAAGTCTTTCATTTTTTATTTGAGCTTTTTTAAATTCAGCAACCACTTCAGATCGTGAAGGCTGTTTTTTTGCAAATGCATTTTCGTAGGCTACTAAATTTTCTTTAGAAAACCTTCCTAATGGCTTCCCATCTTCATCTCGGATTTCCATCACCCCTACCTTATCAAACCCAGTCCCTATTTTAATCCGCATAAATTCACCATTATCTAACCGGTACACTATTTTATCTCCGTCACTGGGTAATTGTTCCTTCGCCGGCTTTTCCCATTTGCAATATTTTAATTTTGTAATGTCGTAGTCTATAGGAGCTTCCGCTGTTCCATCTTCCCTATACCAAATAAGCTTAGCATTCCATGTGCCCTCTGACGGATTCTCGAGCTTTACATTCAAGTATTGTTTCTTGCCATCTTTAAAGCGATACATTCGTTCACTTTTTTCAAATCTCTCAACAAAGTTATGTAGTTCTTCGGGATGCGCCTTATCCTGCTCTAAGTCATGCAGGAAAGCCAATAATTCTTTTGGCTGTGGTATTTCTAAATTTTCTACCCTTTTCTCAGGCCTTAACTCTTCTGGCGCCGCTGGTTTTTTAGGCTCTGGCGACTTTCCTTGCTCCGCTATTCCTTGGGCAATTTGCTCTACTGCTTCAGATGGTTCATACGCCTTTTCCAAGTTTCGCCGCTCTACCTCTAAATCACCTGTCACTTCTGGCGGCGGCGTTTCCTGTCCTGGCACCGGCTTTTCTTCAGGCTCTCCTACTGGCGCGGGTTTTCCTTCTGGTTTCTTGGGCTCTGGTGGTTTTGGTTCTTCTTTTTCTTTTGCTTTCGCCTCCTTTGCTCTTTCTTGTATATCACTCGGCACAACACCTTCTTTTAACTGTTCTAACTCTTTCGGGGAAACAGCGTATTGTATCGACCCCAAAATCCCCTCCCATTTCTTTAATCGTCCTTCATGCTCCTTCTTCAAATCTTCTATCGCTTTTTCTTCTGCTTCTTCTTGCTCTCTTTCAGTTAACTTCAACGTTCTTTTGCCTGGTCCCTTTTTACCCTTTTTCTTCTCTTCCTTCTTTTGGTCTATATAATGTTCTGTTTTTTCTTTTAATTTCTCCTGAAACTCTACATCTTGAACTTCTTCTTCGCTTGCAAGCCACTTGAGCATCTGCTCATTATTCTGTATCTTTTCTTGTATTTCTTTTTTTGTATCTTCAATCTTATCACCCAAGAGCAACTCACTCGAGGGATGGGCTTCGGAAATTCCCGCCCCAATTTGAGCTGATATCCACCCAAGACTTTCAGCTGCCGGCCCCTCTTTTCTCTGTGGTGCAGGTTTTGCCTCTGGTGCTGGCGGAGGTGTGTGCGGCTCTGGTGTTGGATTTCCTTGAGGCTCTGCTACTGGCTCAGGTTTTTGCCCTTCTGCCCGCTTTTGCGATTCTTCTGCCAAATTTTTATCATGTTCAGCTCTCTTCTCCTTATTCAAAAGTACTTCCTGTGCTTCATATAATTCTTTTATTTTTTCATCTTTCTCTTTCTGATCTATGGCGCTTGCCATAACTTCATCATATTTCTTCTGATATGTATCGCGTATTAAGCCTTTTTTGGCGTTTTGAGGAACATCTAAAACCTCGTAGTGATTTTTAAATCCATCTTGTTTTTGCCCTTGTGGCTCGGCTGGATTTTCAGGCACAGGAGGAGTAGTCGTTGATTGTTCTTTTATTTTGGCCTTAGTAAGTTCTGTAGCAGCTTTTAGCCTTTCTTCTTCTTTTCTATCTCGCTCATCGGGGCTAAGGACATTTTCTTTTGGATCAGCCATAAAAATAAAAGTTAATTGATTAATTGTAGTATGCGTAGATAATAATAGCAAGAATGTTGACAAAAAGAAGTTATAAAGCTATAAACTAGTATCCTGATTAGCACGTTGAAAATCGCCCCTCAGGAGGAAGGCATGGCCAAGAGGCTTGTAAGCAAAACAAAGCCAAAGCCACAAAAACCGAAAAGGAGAAAAGACATGGATCTGCAGCATCATCAGACTCAGTGGGAACGTCTTGAAAAGGCAAAAGAAGAAGCTCGGTCCTTACTCGAGAAAGTTGAGAAGCTTAAGAAAGAAATCATTGAATTAGAGCAGAGAAAAACAACTGTTCAAGGTCAGATTGACGAGCTTACAACCCAAAAGGAGCGTCTTGAGAAAGCCATTGAAGAACGCGAGCAGAAAAGCTTCGCTCATAATGAAAGAATGATGAAGGGGTTTGATGAGCTGATAGGCTTTTTAGAAAAAGGCCTTAACAATTGAAGAAGAGGCATGGCTTGGTGCAAATCAAGCCTTTTTTATTGCAAAATTATATAAAAGGTTGCAAAAATAAAGAATATTTGGTATAAAAGAGACCATTATGGCAATTACACAATCAGCCAAAAAAGCAATCCGACAGAATAAGAGGCGCAGAGAACACAATCTCTTCTACCTTATAAAGATGAAAAAACTGGTCAAAGAAGCCCGGAGTCTTGCTGCTGCAAAAAAAATGGATGAAGCCAAAAAGATTTTACCGCAAGTGTATCAAATTTTAGACAAAGCAGCCAAAGCAGGAGTAATTAAAAAGAATACCGCCTCAAGAAAGAAATCGCGACTAACAAAGCTCATTAATCCTAAATAAGCATCTAAAAACCGCCCTGAGCGAAGTCGAAGGGCGGTTTTTAAATACGCGAAACGAACAAATTAAGAGCGGTGTCTGGTTCCACGAGCCCCCGTTTTATATCTGCATCAATCTGAAAAAGAGCTCCATACATTGCTTTGAGTTCAGAAAGAGAAAAATGACGACTGGCAAAATAGTTTTTCTTGACAACGAACGGATGGAGGCCACTTTTTTTAACAATTGAATCATACATAAGCCCCTGTTCAGCTAATTCTTTCACCACTAATAAGTTCTTAAACCCCCACCCTACCATGGAAAGCAAATACAACGGATCATCGCCATTTACAACATGTTTTTGCAAAAGTTCTAAAGCACCTCGCTTATCTTTGATCGCCAATGCATCAATTGTTTTAAAAATGTCTGTCTCAAGCGTTGGTCGCACAAGTAATTCAACATCTTCTTTTTTGATCGTGCCCCCTTGCTTGAAATGAACTAATTTTTTAATTTCGTGCGAAGCGCGCCACAGGTCATTGCCAACATAGTTTACCAAAAGTTGCAAAGCATCCCCATTGCATTTTGCTTTGTTATTTTCAAATTCTTTTGTAAAAAATTGTCTCAGGGAAGCGGAACTCAAGAGATCAAAACATTGTGATTTGCATTCCTTGATCAGCGTTTTAAATAACTTCAACCGCTGGTCAACTTCTTGATTTTCATACACGACAATAACCTCTGAGAGGGCTTGTAAATTTTTTACTGATTCTAAAAAACGCTCTTGAAACTCTTTATTGGCGAAGATGTTTTTTACAATGACCAACTTCTTTTCAGTGAACATGGAAGAAGTGGTAAAAATAGTATAGAAATCGGCAAAATCAGCTTTAGACACATCCAAAGATATCAAATTGAGCCCGCTGTTACGCGTTTTGTAGTGAGCAATAATGTCATCTAATTTTTGCTTTGACCGATACGAATCGGCCCCGTAAAGAAAAATAATCATAACTTTTGGCACGTGGGGCAGAAGAAGGCGCTGCGGCCGCCAAATTTGAGGCGCTGAATAGGTGTTTTGCACCGATAGCACGGTTGTTTTTCGCGTTTGTACGCCCGCCGCTCGTCATCAAAATGTCCCTTTTCGCCTTCGATATTGCGATAATCAGCAAAGCTTTCCCCACCGAGCTCAACACCTTTTATAAGAACTTTTTTAATCGCTTCATACAACAGCTTTAATTCTTTATCGCTGAGCTTTGAAACATCTTTTACCGGATGAATCTTTGCCCACCACAAGGCTTCGCTGGCATAAATATTACCCACCCCAGCGATGATCAAGGGATCCATAATCACTATCTTAATCTTTCCTCGTTTATTTTTAAACCGTTCTTTGAATTTTTGGAAGGTAAAGCTTTTTTCCAAAGGTTCAGGTCCCAGTTTTTTAAACTCTTCTTCTAATTCTTTCGTCTTCCATAATTCCGCTTTGGCAAACTTGCGATAATCAGAAAGAGCAATCATTGTGCCGTCGTCGAGCTTCAAGAGCAAGTGAATAAACAAATTAATTTTTTCTTCGAGGGGTCCCGGGACCTTCGCGGCCCATTTTTCTTTTTGTAAAATCCATCTTCCCACCATCAGGTGCCCCGCCATTTTTTGGTGAATTAATAAAGAATACCCATCCGATAAATCAAGTACCACATTTTTGGCTCGCCGCCACACCCGTAGAATTTTTTTACCCTTTAATTCTTTTGTAAATACGTCGAAGTTTTGCGGTTTTTTGACTAATTTTTTCCAATCAGACCACACATCAACAAAGGTCCTTTTAAGGACCTTTGATCGTAATCCATTGACGGTTGTTTCTACTTCAGGTAACTCAGGCATATTATGAGGGACTTTCTGTCGCAGCTTTTTTGCGCTTTTGAGTCCGCTTAATAAGACTCTCTTTTAATGCTGCAATTTCTTCGTCTTTTAATCTCACTTGCTCTTTCAGCGCCTCTTCTTCTTGTGTAGCACGATCAAATTCCGCGGTCCGATTTTTTACTTTTTCTTCGAGTATTTCTATGATTTCTTCAAGAGCTTTGGTCCGCAGACGCACATTGGCATCAAGGCTTTCTATTTTAGATTTATTATGCTCAAAGGTATCGGCAATTTTATTAAACGCTCTGGCCAATTGGCCAAATTCATCTTTATCGTCGACATAGAGGCGCCGCTGAGCGTTTCCTCTGCTCAGATGATCGGCTTCCTGCAAGATTTTTTTAACTGGCAAGGCAAAGCGCTGGCCGATCGCAAAACCAAACAAAAACAAAAAGCCTGTCAGGGGGATGAGCACGATATAAAAATTAGGGTCAATGAGTTCGTAAAATACGGATATAAAAACAACGATAATAAAAAGCCCGGTAATAATGATGGGATAGGCTATTCTATGAGAAATGCTTTGCATATCTGCATTATACTAAATTTTAAAATACAAGAGTAGAGAGTCTATCAACAAGGGTGTTGAAATCTAATTCAACAAAGAGACGGGAGACTTTTTGCTGATCAAATGCGCCAAATTTACACGAATCGAGAACAAACTCAAGGGGAACATCTTTTTTTGTTTCAACCAGTTGACGCGACAAAAACGCTTTTTCTTTATTATTTTTCAGCGCTTCTCGAATCTTTGGCTTTGCTACCAAAGTATCGGTTGCCAGCTCCTCGTAGATATTTTGTATACTGGTGTATTTTTGAATCAACTCAGCAGCCGTTTTTTCTCCAATGCCCGGCACTCCAGGAATATTATCAGACGAATCGCCCCGCAAAGCTTTAAAGTCGTTCATTTGATCAGGCCGCACTCCGAAACGCTCTATTACCTTTGCTTTGTCGTACAAAATAGACTCCTTGATGCTTTTTCCGGGAGTATATACTTGTATTCTCTCATCAACGAGCTGAAGGTTATCTAGGTCCCCACTGACAATATATACTTTGGCATCTTTGACTTGCTTGGCAATAGTTGCAATTAAGTCATCTGCTTCAAATCCCTCTTTTTTAAAAACAGGAATTGAAAGGACGCCCAGCACTTGCTCTAACAGAGAAAATTGCGGAATAAGTTGGTCAGGCGGAGCCACGCGCTTTGCCTTGTATTCTTGAAATTGCTCATGACGGAACGTCGGCTTTGGCGTATCAAAACAAGCAACAATATGCGTGGCTTTTAAATCTTTAATGGCTTTAAATAATGTGAGTAAAAATCCGTAGACGGCGCCCGTGGGTTGCCCTTTTTTATTAGTCAAAGGTGGCAGTGCATGAAATGCGCGATACAAAAGGGAACTGGAATCAATAATAATTAAGTGTTTATTCTCCATTTTTAAATATATCACTAAAACCAATCTATTGCTCTATCGTTAATGTCCGAACATGCTCTGCCGTTAATGTCCGAACATGCTCTGCGCCGTGGTCAAATGCAATTAAAATTATCTTTTGAGGCAGGATTTTCTGGATGCGCTCTGGCCATTCAATAACCACAATGTTTTCAGGATTGGAAACTATTTCCTTAAAACCTAATTGCAGAATTTCTTCTGGATGTTCTAGGCGATAGCAATCAAAATGATAAAACCACCCGTCCACAAAATCCGACGGCCGTCGGATTTTGTGGACGACCCCCTGGGGGATTTGGAATTTTTTCATAATAACGAATGTAGGACTGTTTACCACTTCCAAAATTCCAAGCCCCTGCGCAAACCCTTGGGTAAATGTTGTTTTTCCTGCCCCTAAATCTCCCTGTAATGCTAAAACGACGGCGTTTTTATTGCCCCTTTTCTGCAAAATTTGTGCAGCAAACTGTGTGGCAAACTCTTTTGTTTCCTTCTCTGACTTTGTTACGATTTTTTTAATTGACATTTTAGTCGCAATAGATTAGTTTTAAACCAATGACAGAAGAACTCAAAAATTTAATAAGCACTGCAAAAAATATTTGCATTATTCCCTCACAAGAGCCAGAAAGCCTGACTGCTGCATTGGCTCTTTTTTATACTTTAAAAGAATTGAATAAAAATGCAAACCTCATTGTTGATACATTCCCCGAAAAGCTCATGTTCCTTGTCCCTTCTTTGGATTTTATCTCTTCTCCCAAGAACTTTATCATTGATATACCCCGTTCAGCCGCCGATGTCTCTCAAATTTATTACGAAAAAACGCCTGAAAGCCTCAAAATCCATCTTGCGACCAATGGCGGCACCATAAAAAAAGACCATATTTTATTTTACACCGAAGAACCAAAACCCGATACAATTATTACCCTGGGAATCAAAGATTTTAAACACCATTTAGAAAAAAATCTTGATTCACATGGATTCTTGCTTGACTCACCTATCGTCAACATAGATAACCATGCCGAGAATCTTAAATTTGGGAAAATAAATATTGTTCAAGAACGCTCTCTTTCTGAAATCACTCTGGAGACAATCACGTCATTGAACACAACCCTAAGCAAGCAGAGTATCAATTGCATTCTGGCAGGACTTGTTCTCTATTACCACAATTTTAAAAGCCCTACCACCAACTCAAAAATATTTGAATTAGCAGCTCAATTAACAAACCAAGGCGCTGATTGGCAAAACATCCAACAAAATCTGCAAAAAACAACTCCAGAGGAACTCCACTTTATGCAGCAGATTATTGCCATGCTTTCTCCTTTGCAAACGGTATCGGTGGCAACCCTTGATTCTGATGATTTTGAAAAATTTGGCGAACAAGAAGCCCATAATGCCGTTGAAAAAATAAAAATGCTCGGCTGGAACAATGATGTCTTAGTGCTGTGGCGGAGCCATGCCTCAGACCCCATGATTAAGGGCTTTATGGTTTCAAACCGATTACCCACGCTCAAAAATATTTTACATAATTACCAAGGCTCCCTTCACGCCACATGGGCGTTCTTGGCAATTGCAGACACCAATATACAACAGGTAAAAGAAAAAATCTTAACACTGCTCTCGTAATGACCCAAGTAATTCAAAAAGTACTCGGAAAAGTACAGGTAAGCCCTGCAATTATAGCTGATATTGCAAAAGGAAGGGCTCTCCCTGAATTAGGTAAAAAATTAGGATCGTATGCGAGCGAAGATACAACCGAATTTTTAGGAGCTATTTTATATGGGGCAATTTTCCTTGAATCCTCCGATATTCACTTAGAGCCCCAAGAAGATAAGGTGCGGCTGCGGCTCAGAATCGACGGCATTTTACAGGATGTGACCTTTTTTAGCGAAGAATTGTATCAGACGTTGCTTTCTCGTATTAAATTACTCTCGGGTATTAAGTTAAATATTACCGATAAACCCCAGGATGGCAGATTTACCGTTGAACTTGAAAAAATTGATATTGAAATACGTACCTCGAGTCTGCCATCAGAACAGGGCGAATCACTCGTCTTGCGTATTTTAAACCCCCAAAAATTAATGGCTCTTGATGCCTTGGGCCTCCGCAATGACTTGCACCTTCTTTTATCAAAAGAACTCCAAAAACCTAACGGTATGATAGCGGTGGCCGGCCCCACGGGGTCGGGAAAAACCACGACGTTGTATGCCTTTTTGCTCGAGTTACAGAATCCGGGCATTAAAATTATTACCATTGAAGACCCCATTGAATACCACCTCACGGGCATTTCTCAAACCCAAATTGCTCCCGAAAAGGGCTACAGCTTTGCGGAAGGACTTGCTTCCATCGTCCGCCAAGATCCCGATGTTATCTTAGTCGGAGAAATCCGAGATTCACAAACGGCAAAAATAGCTTTGCAGGCAGCCCTCACCGGTCATTTGGTTCTTACTACTATTCACACTAACGATGCTGCCGGAACCATTCCCCGCTTGGTTGATTTGGGAGCTACTACTTCTTCAATTGCCCCCGCCTTGACCATGGTCGTGGGCGAACGACTCGTGCGTAAAGTATGTAAAAAATGTGCTGTTGTGAGCAAACCCACTGAGGCAGAATTAACTGAAATAAAAAAGAATCTCAAGGGTTTGCCAAAAGAAACGGGAATTCCCAAGAATTTAGATTCAATAAAGATTGCCAAAGCCAGTGGAGGAGGTTGTAAAACGTGTAACAATACCGGCTACCAAGGAAGGAAAGGACTCTTTGAAGTTCTCACCGTGAACGCAGCTCTCGAAAAATTTATTTTAACCAACCCACCGGTTTCTGAAATAAAAAAATTAGCCGTAAAAAACGGCATGATAAGTATGTATCAGTCAGGATTGATTGAAGTTGTTTTAGGAGAAACAACCCTTGAAGAAGTCCGCCGTGTCATCGAGAGCGATGAGCAATAAAAAAACAGCTCTGGAGTTGGAGGCAAATGTATCTGGGATACAAGGCAAAGCTTATCTGAGGAATAATCGAGCCGGAGCAAGATTATCCGAAGCTGAGACAAGCTCTAAGGCCTCCAACTCCAGAGCTGTTTTGGTAAAACAAGCTCATATTGTTCGATAAATCAAATTATAGCACCCTATGGTTTATGTGTCAAGACCATAAGGATGCCCCACTCATGACTCAAGAGATCAATAATACTCCACAAAAGACTCTGCCCGATGATGAAATACTCGATTCCGCTCTCCGTCCAACCACCTGGGATGATTATATTGGCCAACAGAAGACCAAAGAAAACCTCAAAGTGATCATCCAGGCAGCAAAACTTAGGGGGCAATCTCCTGACCACCTGCTATTTTACGGCAACTCAGGCCTTGGTAAAACAACCTTGGCTAATTTAATTGCGCATGAAATGCAAAAACGCATCCGCATTGTCGCCGGACCCGCTATTGAGCGCTCAGGGGACTTGGCCGCCATTCTGACCAACCTCACCGAAGGCGACGTTTTATTTATTGATGAAATACATAGGCTCAACAAGACCGTGGAAGAATACCTCTACCCTGCCATGGAAGAATACAAACTTAATTTGATTTTAGGCAAAGGCCCGATGGCCCGCACCATGGAACTAAAGCTTCCCCGTTTTACGATTGTCGGTGCAACCACGCGCCCTGGCCTCCTGTCTTCGCCCCTTCGCAACCGTTTTGGCGGCACCTTCCAGCTTAATTTTTACTCTCAAGAAGATATTAAAAAAATTGTCGCGCGGTCAGCACGTATTCTAAAAGTATCCATTGAACCGGCGGCTCTTTCAACCATTGCTGAGCGCTCGCGCTTTACCCCTCGGGTAGCCAACCGCCTTCTCAAACGAATCCGAGATTTTGCCCAAGTGCAGAACTCGAGCCTTATTACCAAAGAAATTGCAGAAACCGCCCTCCAATCCTTGGAAGTTGATGCCTTGGGGTTAGAACCAGGCGACAAAAAAATTCTATTAGCGTTGATTGAAAAGTTTAATGGAGGGCCTGTTGGCATTCAGTCTTTGGCAGCCGCAGCCATGGAAGAAGAGGATACTATCTTAGACATTTATGAACCCTATTTAATGCAACTAGGGCTTTTAGAGCGTACCCCGAAAGGACGTATTGCCTCCAAACTCGCCTATGAACACCTCGGCCTTGCCCATTTGCGTCGCCACCTTATCTAGTTCGCGCACCTTAACAAAAGGAGTCTGCCATGTGGTGCCTCCAATATAAGCTGAAAGTGAGTGACTTTGTAATTTTCAAGGAAATTATCTTGAATTTTAAAAAACACTGCGTGCATCAAAAAGAATATGCCTTTGAAAGAGCTATAAATTTACTCTACGACCACAGAGATCGTATATGTGGTGAAATAACGGAGCCGCACTTAGTGTGGTTGAGTAACGAATTGTGGCTCGGCAAAGGATTATTTGGCCCAAGACTATCAACACATATTCCTCTTTGGAAGCAAGCGTTGTAAAATCGCCACATGTGGCGATTTTTTTTAAAAAGAGTTGCCAAAAGTAAAATAACTTGATACAGAGGAGACATGTCAGGTCATAGTCACTTCAAAACAATTCAAGCCACCAAAAATGCCAATGATGCCAAGAAGGGCAAGATTTTTTCTAAATTTGGCCGGCTTATCACTATCGCTGCCAAAGAAGGAGGGGGCGATATGGGATCGAATATAAAGCTTAAAGCGGTTGTTGAACAAGCGCGGGGTTTTAATATGCCCAAAGAAAACATTGAGCGGGCAATCAAAAAAGGAACAGGCGAATTAGCGGGAGAAATATTGGAAGAATTTTCCATTGAGGGATTTGGCCCGGGAGGCATTGCCTTGATTATTGAAGGAATTACCGACAACAAAAATAGAAGTTTGGGTGAAATTAAGATTATTTTAAATCAAAAAGGAGGAAAAATGGCTGGTGAGGGAGCGGTACGATGGATGTTTGAGAGAAAAGGGTCTTTGACAATAACTTCTGGCCAAAAATCAAAAGAGGAATTAGAAATGATTGCCATTGAAGCAGGAGCCGATGATATTCGGCAAGAGGGAGGTACAATAGCTGTATACACAAAGCCAGAAGACCTTGAAACAGTTAAAAAGGCTTTAGAAGAACGCGGCCTTGCAATTGAAAATGTTTCACTCGGCTGGATGCCTAAAGAAGAGGTAATTGTTGGCGAAAAAGAAAAAACTAACGCCAAAGAACTCTTTGAAGCGCTTGATGAAAACGACGCCGTTCAAGACATTTATTCAAACTTAAAATCATGATCATTCTTGGTTTTGATCCGGGGGTCGCCATTACTGGCTTTGCTATTATCAAAAAACCTCAGGGTGATGAGAAGCCTAAAGTCCTCGACTTTGGGTGTATTACCACTGAATCTTCCCTTCCTGCGGGCAAACGCCTTGAGATTATTCACAAAGAAGTAAAAAAGTTAATAACCACTCACCAACCAAATCTTATTTCGGTCGAAAATTTGTATTTTTTCAAAAATTTAAAAACCGTCATGCCGGTGAGCCAGGCCAAAGGGGTTATTCTCTTGGCGGCAGCCCAACATAACGTGCGCACCGAAGAATTTACCCCCCTGCAGGTAAAAATGACTGTCGCGGGTTACGGCCGTGCCGAAAAAAAACAGGTTCAAAAAATGGTCCACGAGTTGCTTGATATGGGGAATCTTAAAGCAAAACAAAAGCATCGCAAAAAGGATGACGCGTCCGACGCCTTAGGCATTGCTCTCTGTGGACTCCTTAAAGAAACGATGTTAGGGGTGTGGAATCCGAACAGAATCAATTGAGCACGTGAATTTTGAGGAAGATTCCAGGCTTGAGGAGCGAAGCGATGCTTTACGCATCGCTGAGTTCTGAAAACGCAGAATCTTTCCAAAATTCACGT
>Ga0137321_1000146_pt1 | contig 24031 bp, 21 predicted proteins | sample EasRivERMZT399_2_FD_104758 | JGI IMG/M metagenome (GOLD analysis project Ga0137321, IMG submission 104758) | Soil microbial communities from meander-bound floodplain in the East River, Colorado, USA - East River MetaG ERMZT399_2 | ecosystem: Environmental > Terrestrial > Soil > Floodplain ... | reverse complement strand
CGGCAAGGGGGTGTGCAGCTACCTGGCCGCGACGGCCATGGGGCGCGTCGGCCAGGAGGTCGTGGCGACGCTCCGGGCCGACGTGCACGCGGCGGTCCTCGCCTGGCCGCTCGGAAGTCACAGCGCGGCCCGCGGAGGCGATCTGCTGGCGCGGGTCCTGGCCGACGTCGACCGCCTCGACACCGTCGTCTCCGAAAAGCTGGCCGCGCTCGTGCGTGAGGGACTCGTCGCCCTGGCGCTGGCGGCCTACCTGCTCCGCCTCGACCCGCTGCTTGCCGCCGGCTCGTTCCTGGCGGCGCCGTTCGTGGCCGCCGCGCTGACGGCGTTCGGCCGGCGCGCGCGCACGGCCGGGCGCCGCGCCCAGGCGGAGCTCGGCACGCTCGCGTCGGTGTTCCAGGAGGGGGTCGCCGGCCTGCGCGTGGTGAAGGCGTTCCAGATGGAAGGCAGCGAGCGCTCCCGCTTCGCGGGAGCCGTGGACCGGCTGCGGAATGCGAACCTCGGGGCGCTGCGGGTCGCCGCGGCCTCGCCGCCGTTGATGGAGCTGCTGGGCGGGGCCGCCGCCGCGGGGGTATTCCTCGTCGGCAGCAGCCGGATCGGAGAGGGGCGGATGACGGTCGGCGGCTTCACCTCCTTTCTGACCACGCTGCTGCTGCTCTACACCCCCGTGAAGAAGGTCAGCAACGCGAACCACTTCCTGCAGGGGTCGTTGGCGGCAGCCGAGCGGATCTTCGAGGTCCTGGACGCGCCTCGCGAAGGTGCTGGCGGCCCGTACGGGGAGAGGCTCGGCGCTCCGCGCGTGGCGATCCGCCTCGAAGGGGTCTGGTTCCGCTACGCCGACGACTGGGCGCTGCGAGGGGTCGATCTGGAGCTCCCGGCGGGAAAGGTGACCGCCTTGATCGGGCCCAGCGGTGGCGGGAAGTCCACCGTCGCCACCCTGCTGCTGCGCTTTGCCGAGCCGACGCGAGGGCGGATCACGTGGGACGGCCGCGACCTCCGCGAGTTCAATCTGGCGACGTTACGGAGCCGGGTGGCACTGGTGCCGCAGGAGATCGTCCTGTTCCACGAGACGGTCGCGAGCAACATCGCCGCCGGCCGGACCGATGCCGCCCGGGCGGCCGTGGTCGCCGCCGCCACCGCGGCGCGCGCGGCCGGGTTCGTCGAGGCGCTCCCAGGCGGGTACGACACCGTCCTGGGGGAGCGCGGGGAGACGATCTCCCAGGGACAGCGCCAGCGGCTTGCGATCGCCCGCGCGCTGCTCCGTGGCGCGCCGCTGCTGATCCTCGACGAGGCGACCTCCGCCCTCGACCGGGGCACGGAGCGCGAGGTGCAGGAGGCGATCGACGGGCGGCCGGAGGGGACGACGGTGCTGCTGATCGCCCACCGCCTCAGCGCCGTCGAGCATGCCGATCAGGTCGTGGTGCTCGACGGAGGGAGGGTGATCGAGGCTGGACCGCGGCGGGAGCTGGCAGGGCGGCCGGGGGTTTACAACCGGATGCGGCGGAGCTTCATGCAGACGGGAGACGGAGCGTGAAGCTCGGTGGACCGCTGGCGCAGTGGGCCATCCCCCACCTGGCAGCGCTGCTGATCCGCGGGGTCCACGCCACCCTCCGGGTTCGCCACGTCGGCCGGGAGCCTCTCGATCGACTGCAGGCGGCGGGCGAGAGCTATATCCATGCCTTCTGGCACGGCAGGCTGCTCCTGATGCCGTTCTCCTACCGGGGGCGACGGATCACGATCCTGATCAGCCAGCATCGCGACGGGGAGTACATCGCCCGCACCATGGAGCACCTGGGGTTCCACACCACGCGGGGATCGACGACGCGCGGAGGCGCCGCCGCGCTGCGTCAGTGCGTTCGCCTCGTGAAACAGGGGTTCGACCTCGGGATCACCCCCGATGGGCCGCGGGGCCCTCGCCATGAGGTCCAGGCCGGGGTCATCGAGGCGGCGCGCCTGAGCGGGGTCGCCATCGTCCCGGTCGCGGTTGGAGCGCACCCGGGGCGGATCCTGGACACCTGGGACGGTTTCCTGGTCCCCTGGCCGTTTGGCCGAGCGGTGTTTCGTTACGGCGAGCCGGTTCGCGTGCCGGCGGACGCCTCCCCCGAGGCGCGACAGGACCTGACCGAGCGCCTCCAGGGGGTGCTGCGGCACCTCACCCAGCAGGCGGATGACGAGGCACGGCAGTGGCGTTGAGCGCCCCCCCCTGGTCCTGCGTCCCCCCCGGTTCGCTTGCTTTCGCCCGGATCCCACGGTAAATTACCGGTCCGACAGAACTTCAGGGCGTGACTCGAGCCGGCTTCCGGAACAGCTCCAGGGGGAGCGGAGGCTGGCTTTGCCGTCCACGGGCGAGGAGAGCGATGCGTTTCTTGAAGGCCGCATGGGACGGGTGGATGGCGTTCGCCCATCGCATCGGCACGTTCAACACCAAGCTCCTCCTCTTCTTCTTCTACTACCTCAGCCTCGGGCCGATCTCGTATCTGGCGAGGGTCTTCCAGCCCGACCCGCTGGGCAAGCGAATCGCCGCGGGCTCCCTCTACGTGGCGGGCGCCCCGCGTGCCGAGAGCCTGGAGCGGGCGCGCCGGCAGTTCTGAGCCCCGCGGCGCGTCCTCGGACCAGGGAGACACGGTGAACATCCTAGGGATCTCGGCCTTCTACCACGACTCCGCCGCCTGCCTGCTGCGCGACGGCGAGGTGATCGCGGCGGCATCGGAGGAGCGCTTCTCGCGCCGCAAGCACGACGCGCGCTTTCCCACCCACGCGGTGCGGTTCGTCCTCGAACAGGGTGGAATCACGGTCAAGGACCTCGACTACATCGGGTTCTACGACAAGCCGCTGCTCAAGTTCGAGCGGATCCTCACCACCTATCTCGGCACCTTCCCGCGGTCCCTGCCGTCGTTCCTGAAGGCGATGCCCGTCTGGCTGCGCGAGAAGCTGTGGGTGCCGCAGCAGATCCAGAAGGAACTCGGGTACGACGTGCCAATCCTGTTCGCGGAGCACCATCAGTCGCATGCCGCGAGCTCCTTCCTGGTCTCTCCCTATCGCGAGGCGGCGATCCTGACCGTGGACGGAGTGGGAGAGTGGGCGACCTCCACCCTGGGGGTGGGACGCGACCGGCACATCGAGATCCTGCAGGAGATCCGTTTCCCGCACTCCCTCGGGCTGCTGTACTCCGCCTTCACCTACTTCCTCGGGTTCAAGGTGAACAGCGCCGAGTACAAGGTCATGGGGCTGGCGCCGTACGGTGAGCCGAAGTACGTCCAGGCGATCCTCGATCACCTCATCGAGGTGCGTGACGACGGGTCGTTCAAGATCAACATGGACTACTTCTCGTACGACTACGGCCTGACCATGACGGACGGGGCCTTCAGCAAGCTGTTCGGCATGCGGGTCCGCGAGGGGGAGTCGCGGCTCGAGCAGATCCACAAGGACATCGCCGCGAGCATCCAGAAGGTACTCGAAATTGTCGTCCTCAACATGGCGAACTACCTGCATCGCACCACCGGGCTCAACAAGCTGTGCATGGCGGGAGGAGTGGCGCTGAACTGCGTCGCCAACGGCCGCATCCAGCGCGAGACGGCATTCAAGGAGATCTTCATCCAGCCGGCGGCGGGGGACGCGGGCGGGGCGGTCGGGGTGGCGTCGTACCTCTACCACTCGGTCCTCGGACACGAGCGGCGCTGGACCTGGCCGCATGCGTATTTCGGGCCGGAGTACTCGACCGCCGAGGTGCGCGCCTTCCTGGATCAGCAGGGGGTGAAGTACCGCGAGCTCGAGCGCGCGGACCTGCTGGCCGAAACCGCCCGCCTGATCGCCGGGCAGAACGTCGTGGGGTGGTTCCAGGGGCGCATGGAGTTCGGGCCGCGGGCGCTCGGCTCGCGCTCGATCCTCGCCGACGCCCGCAACCCGAAGAACAAGGACACGGTGAACCTGAAGATCAAGTTCCGCGAGTCGTTTCGTCCCTTTGCCCCTTCGGTTCTCGCGGAGCGCGCCGCGGAGTACTTCGAGCTCGATTGCGACTCCCCGTACATGCTGCTCGTGGCGCAGGTGCGGCCGGAGAAGCGCGTGATCCCGTCGGTCACCCACGTCGACGGGTCGGCGCGGATCCAGACGGTCCGGCGCGAGGAGAACGCGCTCTACTACGACCTGATCGCCGAGTTCGATCGCCAGTGCGGCGTGCCGGTGATCATCAACACGTCCTTCAACGTGCGCGGCGAGCCGATCGTCTGCACGCCGGCGGACGCTTACCGCTGCTTCATGCGGACTCACATGGATCAGCTGGTGATCGATCGTTTCGTGCTCGACAAGAAGGACATGAAACCGCTCGAGCGCGACAGCGACTGGCAGAGCGAGTTCGAACTGGACTAGCCCGGGGGCGCCCGGGTGCGAGGTGATGACCGTGGCCTGGCTCCGTTCCTTCCGCAGCCGCTTTTCCCTCCTGGGCGAGATGTTCTCTTTCCTCTGGGCGCGCAAGCTCTGGTGGATGGCCCCCTTGGTGCTCCTGCTGCTCCTCCTCAGCCTGCTGGTGGTGTTCACCGAGGGGTCCGCGCTCGCACCGTTCATCTACACCCTGTTCTAGTGGGTGCCCGGGCCATCCAGCCACGCCCGGATGAGGGGGGCTAGCGATGTGCGGGATCGTCGCCATCCTGAGCCGCCGCGGCGCGCGCCTCGACCCCGAGGCGCTCGAGCGCGCGACCGATCTGGCGGCGCACCGCGGCCCGGACGGGCGCGGAACCGCCTGGCTCGGGCGGGACGGGCGCCCGCTCGCGGCCTACGAGCCGAACGGCGCGGCCCTGGGGCTGGGTCACCGTCGGCTCGCCATCCTGGATCTGAGCGCGCTCGGCAGCCAGCCGATGCGGCGCGGACCGCTCACCCTCACCTACAACGGAGAGATCTACAACTACGTCGAGCTCCGCCGCGAACTCGGCGATCTCGGTCACGCGTTCTCGACCGAGACCGACACGGAGGTCGTCCTGGCCGCGTACGCGCAGTGGGGCACGGGCTGCTTCGCGCGGCTGCGCTGGATGTGGGGCCTGGTGCTCGTCGATGCCGAGAGGCAGCTACTCGTGCTGTCGCGCGACCGGCTCGGGATCAAGCCGCTCTACGTCGCGTTGACGCGTGACTACCTGGTCGCGGTGTCGGAGCCGAAACAGCTCTCGGCCGTCCCCGGATTCCGCCTCGAGCCCGAGGCCCAGGCCGTCCGCACGTACCTCGCGACCGGTTTCGAGGCGTTCGACCAGAGCTTCTTCAGCGATGTCGTGCCGCTACCTCCTGGCACGTGGCAGTCAGTCGATCTCCGCACCGCCGAGCGTGGCTCTCCCGAGCCGTTCTGGTTTCCCGAGCAGATCGTGGCAAGCACCTCGGAAGTCACGTCCGCCACCGAGATGTTCGCCGAGTGCTTCGCTGATGCGGTTCGCGCACATATGAGGAGCGACGTGCCGGTCGGCTGCGCCCTGAGCGGTGGCCTCGACAGCAGCGCGGTCGCTGCCGCCGCGGCCAAGCTGCTCCCGGGAAAGCACCTCGAGACCTTCAGCGTGGTGTTCCCCGGTCACCCGAGCGACGAGCGGTCCTTCATCGACCTGGTCGCCCGGCACACGCACGCAAACGTCCATCTGATCACCCCGACCGCCGAGCAGTTTCTCGACGATTTCGATCGCTTCGTGTGGACCCATGACGAGCCGGTCGGCTCGATGTCGCAGTACGCGGCGTATGCGCTCGCGCGCCTGACGCGCGCCGCCGGTGTGCCCGTGACCCTCAACGGACAGGGTGGCGACGAGGTCTTCTCGGCGTACTGGCAGTGCCTGCTCTCGAATCTCGCCAACGGTCTCCGCGGGGGTCACCCCTTGGGACCCCTGCGCTTCCTGCTGGGCGCGTTGCTGCCGTCGGGGAACGCCGCACTGTTCGGCGAACTCCCCGGAATGTTCCGGCGGCTCCGCGACCGCCGCGCCGGCGGCACGGCGCTCGAGCTTCGCCCCGGCCCGGCGGCAGCCGCGGGGCCGCTCGGCGCCGTGCTGCGCATGACCGAGTCGGAGCGGCGGGTTTTCGACGTTCGTCAGCTGATCCTGCCGCGGCTGTTGAAGTGGGACGATCGGAACTTCATGGCGTTCTCGGTTGAAGGGCGTTACCCGTTCCTCGATCATCCGCTCATCGAGGCCTGCCTGGGCTTCACGGCGAGCAGCCTGTATCACAAGGGGTGGGTCAAGGAGCCGCTGCGCCGGGCGCTCGCCGCCGACCTGCCGCTGGCGGTGGTCCGACGCAAGACCAAGGTCGGCTTCGAGACGCCGCAGCCTGACTGGCTGCGGGGACCGCTGCGGCCCGCGATCGAGGCGTGGCTCGCCGCGGACGCGCCGGTGTGGCAGTTCGTCGAGCCGGGCGCGGCAAGGCGGCTCGCCGAGCGCGTCTTCCGGGCGGAGGCGCCGCGGCGGGAGGATCACGAGGCACTGTTCCGCCTGTGGTGCCTCGAGCGCTGGCTGCGGGTCTTTTCCCTGTCACCGCGCAATGCGGCGGCAGCGTAGCCGCGTCACCCGGGAGGCGCTGACCCAGCCGTGCCAGGAGATTCGAGTGCAGGCGTCCGCCGTTGGCGGAGATGGGCTCAGAACCTCGGGGTTGCGACGGGGGCCTCGCTTGTCGTCTGCGTGATTCTGGAGGTCGGGATCCGCTGGACCGGCGCCGCGTATGATCCCCAGTACGACGCGCGCGGCAGCGGCATCATCCGGCACAGCGACGATCCCGAGATTCGCGCCGAGCTGCCGGCTGACTTCGAGGGGCTGATGCTCGGGCATCAGGTGCGCACGAACTCCTTCGGTCTGCGCGGACCGGCGACGACGCTCGCGAAGCCCGCCGGGGTGTTCCGGATAGCGGTGCTGGGCGACTCATGGGCGTTTGGCTGGGGGGTCGGGGATGGGGAGCCGTTTCCCGAGGCGTTGGAAGCCCTACTGGATCGCCCGCACGGCGGCGGCCGTGTGGAGGTGCTCAACTTCTCGGTGTGGGCGTACAACACGCTGCAGGAACTTGCAGTGCTGCGTGCCAAGGCGCTGGCCTTCCAGCCCGACCTCGTCCTCGTGGCGTACAACGTGAACGACGTGGAGGATCTCGACGGCGAGGCGTCGTCACCGACGGCCGACGCGCGGTTGCGCGACGTCGAGTCGGCGCTCAACGAGCACTGCCACCTCTTCCGGTTCGTCGACGACCGACTGCGACGCTTGGCCCTGCGGATGGGTGTGGAGCGGAAAGGAAAGGTCGACTCCTACGAGAGGCTGTACGCGGAGACGTCCCCCGCGTGGCGGCGCGTGCGCGACGGCTTCCGTGATATTCGCGACACCGCGGCCGCGGCCGGCGCGCGCACCTATCTGGTGCTCTGTCCGTGGATCAACGTGCTGGACGACCGCAATCCGTACCAGGGAATCCACCGGCAGGTCGTGGATGAAGCGGAGCGACTCGGCATTCCCGCGCTGGACCTGTTCGAGGCGTTTCGCGGGCGGGATGCCGCGTCGCTGCGCATCAGCCCACTCGACGGCCATCCGACTGCCGAAGGGCACCGGATCGCGGCGGCGGCGATCGCCGCCGACCTGCAGCGCCGGAATCTGGTTCCCGGTTCCTGATCCCGGTGCGTTGACGGCGTTTTCCCCCTCCGCTACGCTCTCGCGGTCATGCCCCTTCCTGCAGGTCATCCTCGACTCCTGATGCTGACGGGCGAGGCGTCCGGCGACCGCTACGGCGCGTTGCTCGCCACCGCGCTGCGGCGTCTCGAGCCGGGAATCCGGATCGCCGGCATCGGAGGAGGGCAGATGGCGGCCGCCGGGGTCGAGATCCTCTTCGACGCGGAGCGGATCGCGGTCACGGGTGTCTTCGAGGTGGCGGCGGCGTTCGGCTCCATCCTGTCCGCCTGGCGTGCGGCCCGGGCGCATCTGCTTCGCGAGCGCCCCGATCTGGTCGTCCTGATCGACTACCCCGACTTCAACCTGCGCTTCGCCCGCGTGGCCCGCCGCGCCGGCGTTCCCGTGGTCTACTTCGTCGGGCCGCAGGTGTGGGCGTGGCGCCAGTACCGGGTGCGGCAGATCGCCCGGGACGTCGACCGGATGCTCGTGATCCTGCCGTTCGAGGAGGCGTTCTACCGCAGCCACGGGGTCGCCGCGACGTTCGTAGGGCATCCGCTGGTCGATCTGGTGCGGCGCCCGGCCCCCCGGGCCGAGGCGGCGCGGGCCGTCGGGCTCGATCCAGGCCGGCCGGTGCTCGGGTTGCTCCCCGGGAGTCGGCGCAACGAGGTGCGCACCATGTTGCCGCGTTTTCTCGGCGCGGCGGCGATCGTCGCCGCGCGGATTCCCGGCGCGCAGTTCGTGGTGCCCAAGGCCGCAGGGGTCGCGGAGTCCGAGTTCTCCGCGCCGCTGGCCGCCGCGGCGGTCCCCGTCCGGGGTGTCGCGGGTGAGTTCGATCGGGTGGTCGCTGCGTGCGATGTGGCGCTGGTCGCCTCCGGAACCGCCACGCTCGAGACGGCGCTCCTCGGGGTGCCCCCAGTGATCGCCTATCGGGTACACCACGGCACGTATGCGCTCGCCCGCGCTCTCTCCAGCCTCGAACTCGTGGGGTTGCCCAACCTGATCCTCGGGCGCCGCGCCTTTGCCGAGTGCATCCAGCGCGACTGCGCGCCGGGACCGCTGGCCGCGGCCGCGCTACCGCTCTTCGGGGACACGCCGGAGCGGCACGCCGCGGAGCGGGCGCTGGCCGAGATACCTGCACGGCTCGGCGGCGGTGGCGGGATCGAGCGGGCTGCCTCCGAGGTCGTGTCGGTGCTCCGGGATCGGCTGCGGGCCGCCGCCGGAAGCGACGCTGTCTTGACAGCGCCGAAGCAGGCCCGCTAGAGTACTTCTCGCGTGAACCTCACAACCGTCGTGAATCGCCCCGCATGATCCGCAGCATGACCGGCTTCGGTCGTGGCGAGCGCCGCACGGACGCTACCCTCGTCGTGGTGGACGCCCGCTCGGTCAACCATCGCTTCCTCGACCTCAAGCTGAAGGTACCCGGCGAGGCGGCGGCGCTCGAAGCCGATCTGCGCTCCGTGGTCGCGCGTCGCGTCGGCAGGGGACGGCTCGATCTGACCATCTCGCTGCAGCGCGAGAGCAGCCAGACCAGGGTGCAGATCGACCTGCCGCTGCTGCAGCGCTACGTCGACGCGGCGGGTCGCATCCGGCGCGAGACGGGCGTGGAGGGGGAGGTGGCACTCCGCGACCTGCTCCAGGTCCCCGGCGCCATTCGCGTCGAGGGGGCACGAGCGGAGCTGGGCCGCGCCGAGGCCGCGGCCGTGATGGGTGCCGCGCACGACGCACTGGATCGGCTGTGCCGGGCGCGCGAGCGCGAGGGGGAGGCGCTGCGGCGCGATCTGGTGCGGCGCGTGAAGGCGATCCAGCGGCGGGCGGCCGCGATTGGCAAGCGGGCGGGTGGCGCCACCGCGAGGGCGGCGAGCCGCCTGCGCGAGCGAGTCCTGCGGTTGGCCGAGGGGGTGGACGTCGATCCGTCCCGGCTCGCGCAGGAGGTCGCGTTCCTGGCGGATCGATCCGATGTCTCCGAGGAGCGGGTACGGCTGGAGGCGCACCTGGAGGCGACGCTGCGCCTGCTCGCGGCCGACGGCGGCCCGGTTGGCAAGGAGCTGGACTTCCTGACGCAGGAGATCCAGCGTGAGACGAACACCATCCAGTCGAAGGCGGCCGATCTCCTGATCAACCGCGCCGCGCTCGCGATCAAGTCCGAGGTGGAGAAGATCCGCGAGCAGGTGCAGAACATCGAATGAGCTCCGCGAGCGTGCGTGGCCGGGGCGCGGGGTTGGTATTTGTCGTCTCGGCTCCCTCGGGAGGCGGGAAGACGACGCTCGTGCGCAAACTCCTGACGAACGTCGGGGGGCTGCGCTTCTCGGTTTCATGCACCACCCGGCGGCGGCGCGATGGCGAGGAGGATGGCGTTGACTACCACTTTCTCGACGAGGAGCAGTTTGCCCGGCACGTGGCGAACGGCGACTTTCTCGAGTGCGCGGAGGTCCACGGCCGCCGCTATGGCACGTTGCGCTCCGAGGTCGACCGTATCCTGGCCGATGGCGCCGATGCCGTGCTCGATGTCGATGTCCAGGGAGCGGAATCGGTGCGGCGTGCCATCCCGGACGCGGTGCTCACGTTCCTGCTGCCGCCTGGATTCGGGGAGCTGCAGCGCCGGCTGGAGTCCCGCGGGACGGCGCCGCTGGAACAGGAACGACGTCTGCAGGCGGCACGCAGGGAGTTCAACCGCGCGCCGCAGTTCGATTATCTGGTCATGAACGAGCGTCTGGATGAGGCGCTGATCTTGCTCGAGGCGATCGTGCTTGCGGAACGCTCGCGCGCCGCGCGTCGTCAGGACGCCTGGCGCGCGGTGGCGACGACGTTCCCCCTCGGGTAGCGACCGCCGGGCCTGGAGGAGCCATTCGATGATCCATCTGCCACAGAACATGAGCAGCAAGTACCGCTTCATCACCCTTGCCGCGCAGCGTTGCAATCAGTTGATGCGCGGCGCCCGTCCGCGGGTCGCGACACGGTCGAAGAAGGCGACGACGATCGCCCAGGAGGAGGTCCTGGCCGGGCTGATCGGGGAGGGGCGCGCCGACGTCGCGGAGCTCGCGATCGACGAGTTCACGGAGGTGTTGCTCCCTGAGCCGTTGCCCGCGGTGGAGAGTTGAGCCCGCGGTGCGCGTGGTCCTGGGCGTCACGGGCTGCATCGGAGCCTACAAGGCGATCGAGGTCCTGCGCGGGCTGACGCGAGGGGGAGCGGCAGTCTCGGTCGTGATGACGACCGCGGCCACCCGCTTCGTGACTCCCCTCACGTTCCAGACGCTGTCGGGGGAGCGCGTCAGCGTCGGGGCGCTGCAGGACCCGGGCGAGACCGGCGTCGAGCACATCGACCTGGCAAGGGCAGCGGATCTGCTCGTGGTGGCGCCTGCCACCGCCAATGCCGTGGGGAAGTTCGCGCAGGGGATCGCCGACGACTTCCTCTCCACGCTCTACACCGCCGTGACCGCGCCGGTGCTCGTCGCGCCGGCCATGAATGTGAGGATGTACCTGTCGGAGGCGGTGCAGGCGAATCTCGAGCTGCTCCGTGGCCGCGGAGTTCATTTCGTGGGGCCCGGGGAAGGGTGGCTCGCGTGCGGTGAGGAGGGGTGGGGCAGAATGGCGGAGCCGGAGGAGGTGGTCACCGCGGCTCTCGCGCTCCTCCGCGACCGCAATCGCTGGCGCGGACAGCGGGTGCTGGTGACCGCCGGCCCGACCCGCGAGCCGATCGACGCGGCCCGCTTCCTCTCGAACCGCTCTTCGGGGAAGATGGGTTTCGCGCTCGCCGCCTCCGCGGCACGCCGCGGCGCCGAGGTCACTCTGGTCGCGGGACCGACGCCGCTGCCGACCCCATCCGGCGTGCGCCGGGTGGATGTCGTCACCGCCCTCGACATGGCGCGCGAGGTTGACGCTCGCTTCGAGGCGGCCGACGTGTTGCTGATGGCGGCGGCGGTGGCGGACTTCCGAGTTGCGGAGCCGGTCGCCGGCAAGGTGAAGAAGGCGACTGTGCCGCAGTCGCTGCTGCTCGCGCCGAACCCCGACATCCTGGCCGCGGCGGGCGCGCGCAAGGGAGACCGGATCGTGGTCGGCTTCGCCGCGGAGACGGACGACCTGCTGGCGGAGGCGAGGCGCAAGCTGGTCGCGAAGGGTGCGGACCTGATCGTCGCGAACGACATCGGCCGCCCGGATATCGGGTTCGAGAGCGCCGACAACGAAGCCACGCTGGTCGAGTCCGGTGGCCGCGCGACGCCGCTGCCGCGAATGAGCAAGACGCGGCTCGCGGACGAGATCCTCGACTGGGTGGAGCAGCATCGCGCTTCCCGGAAGACGCCGGCGTGAGCGATTCGCGCGCGGCGGTGGCCCGCGACCTGGCGGCGCATCTGCGGTTCCTGCAGGAGATGGGGATCGAGACGATCCCCGGGGGGGCGCCGGCCCCGCCGGGCGCCGGTGCGGCGGCGACGCCCACGGCCACCTCGCAAGCGGGTCGCAGCGCCGCTCCGTCGCCGGCCGGGCCCGACGCGGCCCAGGGCTCTCTCGACGAGACATCCCTCCCGCCGTTCCGGGCGGAGACGCTCGACGCCATCCGCGCCGACCTCGGGGACTGCCAGCGCTGTGCGCTTCATGCGACGCGGACCAAGCTGGTCTTTGGGGTGGGGAGCCCGACCGCGCGCCTGATGTTCATCGGGGAGGCGCCCGGTGCCGATGAAGACCGCCGGGGGGAGCCGTTCGTCGGCCGCGCGGGGCAACTCCTCGACCGCATGGTGGAGGCGATGGGGCTGGCGCGGGCGGATGTCTACATCGCGAACGTCCTGAAGAGCCGCCCGCCGGGGAACCGGACGCCGGAGCCCGGGGAGATCGCCGCCTGTAGTCCCTTCCTCTTCCGGCAGATCGCCGCCCTCGCCCCCGAGGTGATCGTCGCGCTCGGGGCCCCGGCGGCGCAGACGCTGCTGGCGACCGCAGCGCCGATCGGCAAGCTGCGCGGCCGCTTCTGGCGTTATCGCGGCGTGGATCTGATGCCGACGTACCATCCCGCCTTCCTGCTGCGCAACCCGGCGAAGAAACGGGAGGTCTGGGAAGACCTGCAGCAGGTGATGACGCGACTCGGACTGACCAGTCCCCGGTGACGGCGCTGCTGCCGCGGGTGGCGCGCGTCGCGCTGCCGGTGCCCATCGAAACCGCGTTCGACTACGCCATCCCCGCGGACCTCGCGCCGGATCTTGTCCCGGGCTGCCGGGTTCGCGTGCGCTTCGGCGCGCGCCGCCTCGTGGGCGTCGTGATCGAGGTCGATCCCGTCGAATCGGCGAAACCACCGGCGCGCCTCCGGCCGCTCGAGGCGCGCCTCGATGCCGCCCCGGTGGTTCCCGCCGACATCCTGAGCCTGGCGAAGTTCGCCGCGGATCACTATCTCGCCGGCATCGGGGAGATCCTCGCGGGGGCCGGGCCTCCGGCTGGACGCCTCCGCCCGGCACCCGTACCCGCGGCGGTGGGCCGCCGGTCCGGCGCAGGCCTCCGGCTCTCGACCGCGCAACAGGCCGCGGTCGCTGCGATCGGCGCTCAGTTGCAAGCCGGGACGTATCGCCCCTTCCTGCTGCATGGGGTCACGGGGAGCGGGAAGACCGAGGTCTACCTGCGTGCCGCGGAGGAGACGCTCGCACGCGGCCGCGGGGTCCTGTACCTCGTCCCCGAGATAGGTCTGACCGCCTTGCTCGCGGGGCGGGCGCAGACGCGTCTGGGCGAGACCGTCGCCGTGCTGCACTCCGGCCTGTCGCGCGGGGTCCGGCGCCGCAACTGGGAACGCCTGGCCGGCGGCGAGGCGCAGGTGGCGCTGGGCGCCCGCTCGGCCGTCTTCGCGCCGGTGCGCGATCTCGGCCTCGTCATCGTGGACGAGGAGCACGACGGGTCGTACAAGCAGGAGGAGCGGCCCCGCTACCACGCGCGGGATCTGGCGCTCGTCCGGGCGCAGCGCGCCGGCGCCGTGATCGTGCTGGGGTCGGCGACGCCGGCGATCGAGTCGTACGAGCGGGCGCGGGAGGGGCGATACGAGCTCCTGGAACTACCGGTGCGGGTGGGGGAGCGCACGCTCGCCACGGCCGAGATCGTCGACATGCGCGCCGAGTTCGACCGCGACGAAGGGGCGTCGCCGCTGTCGGCACGCCTGCGGGAGCGACTCGGCGAAACGCTCGCTCGCCGGGAGCAGGCGATTCTCCTCCTCAATCGCCGCGGCTACAGCGCCTTTCTTCTCTGCCGCACGTGCGGGGAGATCCCCGGCTGTCCGCGCTGCTCGGTCGCGCTCTCCATGCACCGCGCCGCCGCGAAGCTGCGCTGCCACACCTGCGGCTACTGGCGCGGGATCCCGACGGCCTGCCCCCGCTGCGGCGGGGACCGGCTCGACGCCGGGGGGGAGGGGACGGAGAAGCTCGAGGCCGCGGTGGCCTCGCTGTACCCCGGCGTCCGCGTCGGCCGGCTCGATCGCGACACCACGCGCCGTGCCGGCGCCGCAACGGCGGTGCTCGAGGCCTTCGAGCGCGGCGACGTGGACGTGCTGGTGGGGACGCAGATGGTCGCGAAGGGGCACGATTTTCCGCGCGTGACCCTGGTCGGCGTGCTGCAGGCGGAGGCGGCGCTGGCCCTGCCCGACTTCCGGGCGAGCGAGCGGACCTTCGCGCTGCTCACCCAGGTGGCCGGTCGCGCGGGCCGCGGAGGCGCCGAGAGTGCCGCCGTGATCCAGACGTTCGCGCCGGATCACTATGCCATCCGGCACGCGGCCGCGCAGGACTACGCCGCGTTCTTCGCCGAGGAGATCCGCTACCGGCGGCTGCTGCAGTATCCCCCCTTCACGTACCTCGCGGCCCTGGTCGTGGCACGGCCGTCCGAAGCCGCTGCCCAGCGTCACGCGGAGGCGCTCGCCGTCGAGATCACGAAGGCCGGCGGCGGCTTCCTGCGCGTCCTCGGCCCGGCGCCGGCGCCGCTCGCCCGCCGGCGCGGCGAGCATCGTGTCCAGATCCTGGTCAAGGCGCGGGCTCGCGGGCGGCTGCGCGACGCCATTCACGGCGCGCTGATCGCCCTCGATGCCCGGGGGTTGCCCCGGCGCCACGTCGCGGTGGACGTGGACCCCGCCTCGCTGCGCTGAGCGTATGACCCCGGAGATCGCGCGGCCTCTCCGGGTGGCTTTCTTTCCAGGATCACTGGATACTTGCGCTCTCGCTCCGATCCTGGCGCTGGACTCCGTGCGAGCCGCGGATAGCAGGTGCCTGACCCCGGGGTAGCCACCGTTCCACATGGAGGAGGTTGGCCGCCGTGCTCGTCTCCGCGCTGAAGGGAATCGCGACCTACATTCCGGGGCTCTACCGGGCTACTCGTGGCTCGACCGGGGGAAGCGCCTCCGCCCGCTACTGCTATGCCGTCTGGATGCGACACCTCTGTTTGGCACAACAATCGTCGCCGTCTGTCCGCTTTCAGGTGGTCGCCGAGCTGGGACCGGGAGATTCGCTCGGACTAGGGCTTGCGGCGCTCCTCACGGGCGCGCGGACCTACTACGCGTTCGATATCGTCCCGTACACCCGCAACGACAGGAATCTAGCCGTACTGCGGGAGCTCGTGGAGATCTTTCGATCACGGACGCCCATCCCTGACGCGACGGAGTTCCCCGAGGTTCGGCCTCAGCTTCAGGACTGGTCGTTTCCGAGAGGGGTCCTCACCGACGCGTTTCTCGGCGAATCCCTCGACCCCGCACGCGTGGCCGCCATCGAACGAGCTCTTCTCGGTGTCGAGGAGAATCGCGGCGGCCCCATCGAGATCCGCTACCAGGCGCCGTGGAACGCGGCGGAATCGATCCACGAGAACAGCGTGGACTTGATCTTCTCCCAGGCAGTTCTGGAGCACATCGACGACCTGGAGGGGACCTACCGCGCCATGCACCGGTGGCTGAAACCGGAGGGTCTGCTTTCCCACCAGATCGATCTGCGCGCCCACTACCTCGACCGGCGCTGGAACGCCCACTGGAGCTATTCCGACTTCACCTGGAAGGTGATTCGAGGACGCCGGCCGTACCTGCTCAATCGCCAGCCGCTGTCCGCGCATCTCTCGTTGCTCGACCGGACGGGTTTTGAGGTGATTCGAATCCTGAAACACCAGCGGGCGAGTGCCGTGCGTCGCGAGCAGTTGGCGACGCGGTTCCGGCACCTGTCCGAGGAGGACATGACCACGAGTGGTGTCTACATCCAGGCGCGCAAGCGCTGACTCAGCGACGGGTCCGCTCCAGGAACTCCCGGCTCATATGGCGCGGCGTCCTCGAACGCCGATATTGAGAGGATAGCTGTCGGGCACTCCCGCCGGCAGCGGCTCGTCGCACAGCTTCGTGATCTCAGTGTAGCGATGCGCTTGGTACCACTTCACCACTTCTTCGTAGGTGTGACGAAACGCGAACGGCGGGGTCAGGCGATCGCGGGCGGCGTGAAGAGCTTCGTTCCAACCATAACGAGCGGCGTACTCCTGGCCGATGTTCCGCCGCCCATACAGATTCTGGTACAACACCTAGAATGGCAGCGCCGGGAGGAGAGTAATCGTCTGGAGAGAACTCGGCATCCTCGACACCGCCGGTCGGATGGCCGTCTCGATCATCATCAATGCGCGCCGCAGCACGGTGGCCTTCTCCTGTGCGTGAGAGTACACCCAGATGTAGAGCATGCCGCCTCGGGCCTTGGGCAGCTGCGTCAGGCGAGCGAAGGCGGTGGGCGTTGAATAGGTGTGATGGAGGACGCCGTGGCTGTAGACCATGTCGAACGAGTCAGCCCTGAACGGAGGGGCAAACACCGATGCCTGGACGATGTGGAGACGGCGATTCTGTCCGAAGTACCGCTGCGCCTGGTCGACGGCGTAACCAAGATCCATCCCCACCACCTCCGAAAAACTTCGCAGGATCCGGAGTTCGCCCAACGGAGGTTGCCGGTCCGGGAGGGCAAAGCCGTTGAGATTCTCGGCGAGCCAGGCGGGATCAGATTGCGCGTGAACCTCTGCTACCGACGTTCGGTAGGTGAGCATCCTCGGAACGCCGTTCCAGATGGGGTAGTACACCGCGCACGCGCTGCAGGTCATCGCGCCGAACACTACGTCGTCTGCATCCGCAGCCGCTTCTGCTCCGGCTGCCGAGGACGCCCTCAGATTCAACTCACCCTGGCAAATCGGACAAATGAGCCATTGCAAGAGTCTTGGCCGCATGTGGTTACCTTGCGCCTTGGTCGGATCCGAACCGTTCCAGGGCGGTTGAATGCTGCGAACGATGGTGGACCGTCCTCGAAAGTGCCCGCTGGTAAATGTCTATGGTACGCTGAGCCAGCCTGTTTTCGTCGAGCTCGAGCACAGTCTCGCGACCGTTGGTCCGCGCCCGTCGTTGCAGCAGCGTCGCCAGAGCCTCGGCCATTCGCTTCGGGTCGGCGTTGGCGCAGACGACGCACCCGTCCACGCCCTTCAAGCGCTGCGGCACGTCACCGACGGCGGTCGACACAATCGGCAGATTGCAGGCCAGCGATTCCTTGATGACGTTCGGCGACCCTTCGTACGTCGACGTGAACAGAAGCGCGTCGCATGCATTCATGTAAACCGGCACGACGTCGTGTGGCACATCCCACGCGACGACGAGGTCAGCCGCGAGATCTGGCGGCAGACGAGAGACGATGTCACGAGCGAGGCCGTGCCGCTTCCGAGCCTCATCGGGGTCCCCGACGAACAGCACCAGCCGTTTCGAGGGTGGTAATCCGAGCTGCTGACGAGCCTCGGGCTGAGCGATCAAAGGGAGCCGCGAGAAATCAAGACCTGACGGGACCACGTGAAAGGCGCGGCGCTTCGGCAGGAACTGCTCCATGTGCGCTGACACGAGCACCAGTTCGTCGGCGCGCCGGGCGACGAGCGACCCCACCACCTGCAGCGCTCGTCCCCGCGTCGTGTATTGTCCGTCTGAACCGATAATCCCTTCGCCTTCTCCTCCTCGAAACGTCACCACCAGCGGCAACCGAGTCGGCAGCGCGGTCACGGCACTCTGCCCCCACTGCGCATGCACCAGATCGTAGCTGCCCCGGCGGAGCTTCTGATGCACTTTCGCCCACGCCCGAAGGTAATTCAGGGGCTTCTGCGCTCCTCGGAACGAGAAGACGTCGATTTCCACCCCGGCCTTCCTCAGGAATGCGACTTGGCGGACGATGAACGGCGCCAGGAATGGTCGATCTGCGGTCGGCCACTCACACGTGATCATCAATACGCGCATGAAACACTCCGTTAGCGGTCACAGAACGGATTACAGAGCGAACTCCCGCATCCACATTTCGAGCGAGTGGATCCGGAACAGACCCAGGAACGATTCGGTGTTGGCAGCTCCGCGGTCGGAGGAGAATAGGAACTCCAACGTGCGTTGCCAGGTAGGATACGTCCGCTAAGGAGCATCCGATCAACCTACACCTGGTTTTCGGCTGATTGTAGTACCGGGAGGCGATGGATTCAAGCCCGCGGACCGGGTTGCGCGCCCGCGCGATGCGTGGACGGGTTCACTTCATTAGGAAGGTGCCCCCGAACCCCTGCCGGTGCGCAGCCAGACCTCCAGACAGAGCAGCACCCAGATCGGCAGTGCGAGCCGCTCCTCTCCATTCAGGTGGCGTTGCAGCAGCCGGCGAGTCGCCTGCGGCTCCAGCCACTGAGCTGACAGGGCGGCCGGATCCAGAAGGTGTTCCTCCACGAAGGAACGCAGGCTGCCGCGAATCCAGCTCCCCACCGGAGGCATGAACCCGTGCTTGGGGCGATGCACGATCCCCGCCGGCAGCGTCCGCTCCGCCACCGCCTTGAGCAGCACCTTGCTTCGCCCCTTCCGGTACTTCCATTCAGGGAGGAACCCCGATACCAGCTCGACGAGGCGGTAATCCAGGAACGGCACTCTGGCTTCCAGTGACGCGAGCATGGACATCTTGTCGACCTTCATCAGCAGGTCGTCGGGCAGCCACTCGAGCGTGTCCGCGCGCAGCACCGCGTTGAGGCCGTTCTCCCTCGCCGGGAAGTGTCCTCCCATACGCTGCTCGAGGTGCAGAGCGGGCACCTGCCTGGCTACGTCTGCGCGCAGCAATTCGCGGCGCAGGTGTTCCGGAAGCACGGAGCGCATGAACACGAAGCGGGCGGCCTGGTCCATGCCCATGGCGTCCAGCGCCTTCCGCATGCGCAGCCCCGCGAACGGTCCGGCAATCGCCCCCACCGCACGCCGGAGTTCGACCGGCATCCAGGCGAGCCGGTTCATGATCCACTCGACCTTGTAGTGGTCGTATCCCGCGAACAGCTCATCGGCCCCCTCGCCGGTGAGCGCCACGGTGACGTGGTCCCGCGCGAACGCGGACAGGAGGTAGGTCGGAACCGCGGCCACGTCCGCCAGCGGTTCGTCCAGCTGAGCTGTGGTGGTTGCCAGCAGCGTCCGCATGTCCACAGCAGTCACGATCCGGGTCTCGTGGTCGGTGCCGAACCGGGCGGCCACCTCCGCCGCGTACGGAAGCTCCGAATGCCACCCTTCGGTCTCGAAGCCGATCGAGAAGGTCCGCACCGGGCGGTTCATCGCCTTCGCCATCGCCGCCACCACCAGGGCCGAGTCCAAGCCACCCGACAGGAACGCGCCGAGGGGAACCTCGCTCATGAGGCGGATACGCACCGCATCGTCGAACAGCGCCACGAATTCCTCCGCGGCTTGCTCGAACGAGGCGGGGGTCGGTCGCGCGGCGAGCGTCCAGTACGGGCTCACCGTCATGCCATTGTCGCGCGCCACCAGCACATGTCCGGCGGGCAGCTTCTGGACTCCGCGGTAGATCGTCCGCGGACCGGGGATGTACTGGAGAGCGAGATAGCTGTCGAGCGCGACGGGATCGATGGCGGTGTCAACCCCGGGGCAGCGCAGCAACGCCTTGATCTCCGACGCAAAGGCGAGGCCGCCGCGCTCGAGCTGCGCGTAGTACAGCGGCTTGATCCCGAGCCGGTCTCGGACCAGCACCAGTGTTCGACGCGGCCGGTCCCACAACGCGATCGCGAACATCCCGTTCATCTTGGCTGGAAAGGCGGGGCCGTCCTCCTCGTAGAGATGGACGATGCTCTCACTGTCGCTGTGGGTCCGGTAGACGTGACCCTTCTTCTCCAGCGTGGCCCGGATCGATTCGTGGTTGTAGATCTCTCCGTTGAAAACCGTCCAGATGCTCCGATCCTCGTTGGGGAGGGGCTGATGGCCCCCGGAGAGATCGATGATGGAGAGGCGGCGATGACCGAGATAGGCGGGAGGGTCCAGGTGGAACCCCTCGTCATCCGGCCCGCGGTGGCGCATGGAATCCGCCATGCGCTTGACCGTGGCGCCAGCCTGATCTGGGTCGAGGTCTCCGAGGATGCCGCAGATCCCGCACATGGGGCCTCACGATAGCAGAAGAGGTGAGCGCTCTGTGGAGCCCAGGCGCGAGGCCAGCCGGCGTTGGCGAGTTGCCGCGCGGCTTGCAGCACGTACCGGCGGGGACGCGCGCCCGTGTCCGGGGGCGCGCCATGGACCCCAGGGCGGACGCGGACGCTGCGCAGACAAAAACCATTTCCCGTTTCATGGCTGACGCGGCTTCAGCGAGATTCGGTGAGGGGCCTCACTTGCGTGTCGTGAAACCATCGGGCGATGGCGCGGCGGGAAGATGCCACTGCACTGCGTCGTGGTTCGGATTGCTGCCGGCGCCGAAGAAGCTCTACCCGCCTCGATGGAACTGGTGAGCTGCCTCGCCTGCTTGCAGTGGGGAGGGCGCTGGCCGGCCCCTTGGTCCTGGACACGAGAATGCTGGTAGTATACAAATTCAGACAAGAGCGCCGCTCTCTTTCAATGGAGGACGGACATCACCAGCCCAAGACCGCGGCCCGATGCGGACATGAACCACGCGAAGCCGACAGACCCGTGCTTATCCCCCTCAAAAACCTATGCGGAGATGGAGAAACAACCGGTCGAATACCGACCCATGTGCGCGACTGCACGATCGGACACGAAGAGAGATTATGAGCGTCAAGTCAATAGCGTCGACCTACTGCCCGCCTTTCTTGCGCCCGGCATTTGACCGCGTCGCGAACTCGCCGATCGGCTACCGGCTGGCAAGCGGGGTGTTCTGGTCGATAGCGGGAGCGGTCATCTCGCGTGGCCTGACGCTTGCCGCATTGGTACTGGTCGCCCGAATGCTGGGCAAGACCGGCTATGGCGAGTTGGGGATAATCCAGTCCACCGTTGGCATGTTCGGCGTGTTCGCTGGCTTCGGGCTGGGGCTGACGGCGACCAAACATGTTGCCGAGTTTCGCCAGAACGACCCTGAGCGCGCCGGGCGGCTCATCGCGATCTCAGGCCTGACTGCCACGGTTACGGGTGGCGTCATGGCCGCAGGCCTGCTGATCTTCGCCCCCTGGCTTGCCGAGCATACGATCAACGCTCCACACCTGGTTGGAGTGCTGCGCATAAGCGCTCTGATGCTGTTCACGAGTGCCCTCAACGACGCCCAGACAGGTGCTCTATCGGGATTCGAGGCCTTTCGGACCATCGCCTATGTCAACCTTGCAGTAGGTCTAGTCTCGTTCCCAGCCCTTGTTGTCGGAGTCTACTTCGGAGGTCTCACCGGCGCCGTCTGGGCCATGGCGCTCAATTTGTGCGTCAGCTGGCTTCTGAACTCCTTGGCGCTTCGCAAGGAAGCGCATCGTCATGACGTTCCTTTCACATTCAGGAACTGCACCCGCGAGATGCCTGTCCTCTGGAGATTCAGCCTTCCGGCCGTCCTCAGCGGCGCGCTGGTCGGCCCCGTCGGTTGGGCGTGCGGCGCGCTGCTCGTCAACCAGCCAGGTGGCTATGGTGAGATGGGAGTATTCAGCGCCGCGAATCAGCTGCAGCTGGCGATTCTCTTCATTCCAGGAGCCATCGCCCAGATCGTGCTGCCCCTGCTCTCAAACCTGCACGCGAGCGATGAACGCCATAGGTACATGAAAGTCGTGTGGTACAACGTCTTGATCAGCGGAGGTGTGACAATCGGCATCGTACTGCCGGTTTCGCTGCTCTCCGGGTTGATCATGCGCACCTATGGCAAGGGCTTTGCTGACGGTGGAACAGTCCTGGTATTGTCTGCAGCGACGGCTGTTCCGATCACGCTCACGGCGGTGATTGGAAGAGTGATTGCGAGCAAGAACAGGATGTGGGCCGGTTTGGTCCTCAACGCGATGTGGGCAGCGTGTCTGCTGGTTTCGGCGTGGTTGCTTATAGGTCATGGCGCGCGTGGTCTGGCGACCGCGTATCTCCTCTCCTACGTTTTTCACTTCATCAATACCGCCATCTACACAAGACTGTTTGTTTTCGGGGGTCGTGTTCAAACGCTCTGATGAGAGGACTCCCCAGAGACTCTGGACCGACTTGGGGCACCTTACGATGAGCATGTCGTACAACAGAATCTGCATCGTGGCCCATGGATACATGATGCGCGACGGTTCGAAGCGCCGGTCGCTCGGCGGGATCCAGACTTATGTGGAGGCACTGATTCGGCTGCTTCAGCCGCTGAGTAGAGAGCTTGTCATAGTCCAACCGGGTGACGTCGCTTTTGAGATGGACGATCCGCTCGGCGCCCGGGTGATTGGAGTACCGGGGTACGGGCGACCGATCGGGCGCTACTACGAGAAGGAGCTTGCCGGGAAATGTGATGCGACGATCTGTACGCACCTGCCCTGGGCCCAATGGTGTTCGGGCCCGCGATTGATCAGCATCCAGCATGGAATCAGCTGGGATGGGTTTGACTCACGCACGCGAGGTTTCGTGCGCTCGCTGAGAAAAGTCAAATATGAACACTTTGACATGTGGAGGAACCGCTGGATGCTGCGAAAAATACTGACCAAGCTGGACCGCATCATCTGCGTCGATCTGAACTTCCCGAATTGGGTTCGCGCCACATATCCAGCGCACAACTGGGAGGCGAAGCTCCGATACGTTCCAAATTTCGGTGATCCGATTGGAGCAGCCGACCTGGAGGCGAAGCTCTCGAAGAAGGAAGATCAGATCACCGTTCTCATTGCGCGTCGATTCGAGCTCATTCGTGGCTTGCCGCTGATGGCGCAGATTGTCAATGAGATATACGACGATTGGCCGAACGCGCGGTTTGTCTTCGCGGGCTGGGGCGCTCAGAAGGAACGAATGCAGGAGATCCTGAGAGGCAAGGGACGCTGTGAGATTGTACGCCTCTCTCCGGAAGACGTCGCGAAGGCCAATGTCGCAGCCGACATCGTGGCGATTCCCACAATGTGGTCGGAGGGAACATCGTTCTCGTGTATCGAAGGCATGTGCGCAGGGGCGGCAGTTCTTGCTACCTCCATCGGCGGCTTGGGAAACATCATCCTCCCGGGGTACAACGGGCTTCTGGTCTCACCAGTCTATGAGGAGATTAGGGACAGCTTGCAGACGCTGCTTGGTGACGCAGCCCTGCGAAGGGCACTCGCCAGGAATGGTTATGAGACGGCACAGACTACATTCTCCAGGGCGGTGTGGGGCACGCGCATCCTGAAGGTCCTGTCAGAGTAATTGGAGGGCGGGGCATTCAGGAGCCGCGTCGCCCCGAACGCTCGCCGTGAGCCGGCTGGGCTCGCTTGAACCGATAGTATGCGTTGTAGCAGCACCCGCGGGGCCGGAGAAGGCGGAGAGCCGCGATGAACAGGTTCAGGAGCGGCGATCTCCAGTTTGTCCAGGGGATGAGGGGCGCCGGATCGTAGAGCATCCGTTCCTGCGTGAGTTTTTGACATGCCGCGAGCCGCCGCATCTCGCTCGGCGTGAACTCAATCACGTGCGTTGCGTGACGGATCTCCAGCGGGCGCCCGAACAGCAGCCGCAGCACGTTGCGCGGGTGAAGGCGGTTCGGCGTGCTGACGACCACCGCGCCGCCGTCGCGGGCGGCGCGGCCCGCTTCACGGAGGAGCGCTCCGGGGTCCTCGACATGCTCCACGATATTGTTGAGGACGACGACGTCGAACGCGCCGTCGCGGAAGGGCAATGCGCCGCCGTCAGCGACGACCCACGGGGACCGAGGCCTCTCCTTGGCCGCGATCGAGATGGCGTTCGGATCGCTGTCGAGGCCGATCACCTGATGCCGGACGGACATCTCGCGCGCAAGCTGCCCGCGTCCGCACCCCACGTCGAGGAGACGCACGGGGTCGGGGCCGAGGATCGTGAGGGTCTGTCGCAGGCGCAGAGCGTGGTAGGGGTTCCGCAGGTCGATCCCATACTCGTCGTCGTCCGAGCTCGCACCCGGGACGGCCGTCATGATCGACTACTGCGCCTGGCGAGCCATTGCGACAGCTGGTGCAGATGCCGGGGACGCACGCGATGCAAGCGTCGGAGGAGGCCACCCGGCTGTCCCATGACCTCCCCTACGCTGATGTCGAGGAAGAGGTCCTCGAGCCGGTCCCACTCCGGGAAGCTCCGG
>Ga0137321_1000145_pt1 | contig 24080 bp, 18 predicted proteins | sample EasRivERMZT399_2_FD_104758 | JGI IMG/M metagenome (GOLD analysis project Ga0137321, IMG submission 104758) | Soil microbial communities from meander-bound floodplain in the East River, Colorado, USA - East River MetaG ERMZT399_2 | ecosystem: Environmental > Terrestrial > Soil > Floodplain ... | reverse complement strand
CGAGATCCTGCGCGGGCTCGATCGCTTCTCGGCGGACCTCGAGAGCGACGCGAGCGTCGGGGCCGCGATCGGCGTCACGTCCGTGCTGCGCACCTTGCGCTACCTGGAGGGGAAGGGCGACCACCTGCCGGAGGACCCGGCGGCGCTCGACCGCCTGGCGGGGGACCTGGAGCAGCTCCTCCCGGACGAGTCCGCGCTCAAGGCGTTCGTGGACCTCGAGACGCTGTCGCACACGCGCATCTCGGTCCTCAGCCGCGACGGGAGCTGGGAGGGGTTCCACGCGCTCGAGACGCGGATCCGGGCCGGCTGGGCGCGGGCGGTGGCGGCAGAGCCCGCGCTCTCCCCGCTGACGCTGCGCATCGCCGGGCAGGGGCCGCTGCAGGCGAAGATCGCCCACCATCTCGTGCCGACGCTCGTCGAGAGCCTGCTGCTGACGGTCGGCGTGATCTTCGTGACCTTCCTGATCGTATTCCGCAACGGCATGGCGCGGCTGATGGCGATCATCCCGTCGCTCTTCGCGATCCTGGTGATGTTCGGGGTGATGCGCGTCACCGGGATCACGCTGAATGTCGCGACGATCCTGATCGCGTCGACCGTGCTCGGAGCGTCCGAGAACGACCAGATCCACTTCTTCTACCATTACCTCGAGCGCCGCCGGACCGGCACCACCGAGCAGGGGCTGCGGCACACACTGCTGATCTCCGGGCGCGCCATCGGCTTCGCAACCATGATCAACGCCGGCGGCTTCCTGGCGCTGGCGCTCTCCGACCTGCCGCCGATGCGGCAGTTCGGGATCCTGTCGGCGCTTGCCTTCGTGGTGTCGATGGTCGCCGACTTCACCGCGCTTCCCGCGTCGATGTGGCTGCTCCTCAAGGACAAGCCGGACGCGCTGAAGCAGACCGCCGGCGCGTGAGCGCGGCGCGGGCGATTTCCCTCCTCCCCTCCGAGACCTGGCGGCGGAACCAGATCGCCGTCTGCGTCGCGGCGGGGCTGCTCTTCTTCGGCTTCACGCTGGCGATGCCGTTCCTGCCGTTCTTCATCGCCTCGCTGGGCGTCGAAGGGTCGGCGGTCGAGGTCTGGTCCGGCATCACGCTGTTCACGGCCCCCTTCCTGGCGGCGCTGATGGGACCGGTGTGGGGCCGGATGACCGACCGCTACGGCATGAAGATCATGGTGCAGCGGATCGTCATCGCGATGACCCTGCACTGGGTCCTCATGTACTTCGTCTCGTCGATCGCGCACCTGCTGGTGCTGCGCGTGATGCTCGGGGTGTTCAGCGGCTTCGGGACGATCTCGGTGGCGCTGGTCACCCACGGAGTGCCGAAGGACAAGGTCGGCGGGGTCGTCGGCACGTTGCAGTCGGTCCAGATCCTGAGCGCGGCCGTCGGGCCGGCGCTCGGCGGCTTCCTGTTCGATCGCTTCGGGCTGCGGCCGGTCTTCCTGATCACGGCGGCGATCTGCGGCGTGGGGTTCGTGCTGGTGACGGCCGCCTACCGCGAGATCGGGCCGGGGGAGCGCGGCACCCGGGTGGCGGACGAGCGGCCGCTGCCGTTCCTGCGCATCGTGGCGATCCCCGGCATCCTGCCGCTGGTCGCGCTCCTCTTCTTCGTGAACCTGGTCGACCGCTCGTTCGGCCTGATCGTGCCGCTGTTCCTGGAGGACCTCGTGGGACCCGGGCCGAGCCTCGGGTCGGTGAGCGGCCTGATCGTGTCGGGCGGAGCGTTTGCGAGCGCGGTGTCGGCGATCTGGCTGGGGCGCAATGCCGGCAAGGGGCGGCCGCTGCGCTGGATGCGGTTCAGCCTGGCGGCCGGGTCGGTCTTTCTGCTGGGCCTGGCGTTCGTGCGCGGCACCTGGGACCTGACCGCGCTGCGGTTGGCATTCGGCCTGGCCTCCGGCGGGCTCCTGACGCTCGGGTATGCCGTCGCGTCGCAGACCGTCGGGGATCGCAGCCGCGCCACGACCTTCGGCTTCCTGTCGGGCGGCGCGATGCTGGGCGGGGCGGTGGGCCCCCTCGCGGCGGGGGTGCTCGCCTCGGTCATCGGCTTCCGGGGCTTCCTCGGGATGGGCGCGGGGGTGTTCCTGCTGCTGGCGTTCCTCTCGAGCCAGCCGGTGCGACGGGAGCGGGAACGCGCCCGGGCCGGCGAGATCGAGCGCCCCTACATGCCCCTGCCGCGCTAGTCCCGACCGGTCTGCTCCTCTCCTTCCGGCTACCCCTCGAGCAGCAGGTCGCGCTCCCGGAGCGTGCCCAGGAACTTCAGGGTATCGGCGCGGGCCGTGGCCGCGTCCACCGCGAACTCGGTCTCGATGGCGCTGGCGATCTCTCCCGCCGAGCGGCCGCCGTCTATGAGCGACCAGATGCGCGCCCCCACGGCGTTCAGCACCTGGATCTCGCCGACCAGCGGCAGTACCACGACCTCCTGCCCCTCGACGTTGCGCGACACCGCCTCCGGGCGGCGGCGGGGAACCGTCTTCTCATCTATTGGCTGCATGGAACTCCTCGATCGCCCGCCAGAAGCCGGGCTGCTTGCGAAGGTGTAGGTCGTACGTGGGGAACGACAGTAGCCGGGACTGCAGCTGCTCCGCAAGCCCCGGGACGCGGCCCACCTGATCGACGACGAACGTCAGGTTCGCGAGCAGCTCCGCGAGGACGACGGCGGCGACCGTCGGGGTGACGAAGGTCCGCGCATCCTGGCGCAGCCGGTAGGCGGAATGGAGCGGGTAGCGGCCGACGACCGCGTCGCCCTGCGTGTAGGTGCCTCGGAAGGGAGCGCCGACGACCTCCAGGCGCCCCATCGTGTCGGGAAGGACCAGCGTCAGGTCATCGCTCACGACGCGCCCCTCGTCGTTCATCGCGGCGAGCGTTGACTTCCCTGCGCCGGAGGCGCCGAAGAACAGAAAGGCGCGCCCGTCGTCGAGGACGATCGAGGCCGAGTGCAGGAGGAAGCCGCCGCGATCGAGCGCCAGCCACGCGACACAGGCGCGCAGGTAGTTCTCGAGCGCGCGCTCGCGCGGGTCAAAACTGCCGGCGCAGAGGGCCAAGACCCCCTCGCCGCCCGGCAGCGCAAACCAGCCGGCAAAGCCGTGCGCCACCATTCGCAGCCCGCCCGCCTCCGGGACCGTGGAGAGGCGGTACGAGCGATCCTCGCCTCGCGGCTGGAGGAACTGCTCCCGCGCCGCATCGAGGATCTGGACCCGCATCGCGGCGGGCGTGTCGCTGGTCGCGTCGACGGTGAACGGGTGGTAGCGCGAGCGCAGCCGCGCCGCCAGGTCGGGCGGAAGGTCCTTGAACTCGATGGTCAGCCCGGAGAGATCCAGCCGCACCGTCTCGCGCCAGGCGAACGGCGAAAGCCGCGCCAGCTCGGCGCGGGTGGGCGGGGCGGCGTAATCGGGTTGAGTCGAGGTCATGAGGTCCGGTCGCCGGGACTCAGGCGCCCGGTGCGGTCAGCCTAGGGCTGGGCGGGACGGGAGTCAATTGGAAATCCGGGGACACAATACCTATTCCGCCTGCCGTGCGGAGTCTCTATCGGTGTTGGGTCCCCGTTCTGCCGATAGGGGTTGACGGATTGAGTCGGGTCGGGCTGATAATAACCTCGGCGGTCGCACCACCTCCAGACTGTGGTCCGCTCCCACGTCGGATCGGAAGTCGCCATGGCCAGTTCCAGGCAGTCGACCAATCGCCCGCGCCCGGAAGGGACAAAGCCGGTCGCGGCGCTCAAGGCCCAGCTCCGGCAAGAAATCGCCGCCCGGGAGCGGGCCGAGCTCGCGCGGATCGAGGTGGAGAAGGGCCACCGGGAGGCGCTCGGGCGGTTCGAGAGCGCATTCGGCAACGCTCCGATCGGCATGGCGCTCGTGGACATGAACGGCCGGTGGCTGCAGGTGAATGTGGCGCTGTGCCGGATTGTCGGCTATCCCGAGGAGGCGCTGAAGGCGAGGACTCTCGACGCGATCACGCACCCTGACGATATCGGCCTGGGTGCGGATGAGCTGCAGCAGCTCCTCATGGGCCGGATTCCCAGCTACCAGGTCGAGAAGCGGTACCGCCACGCATGGGGGCATTACGTCTGGGTGCTGCTCACCGTCTCCGTCGTCCGCGATGGGGAGGGCCGCGCGATCCACCTCATCAAGCAGGTCCAAGACATCTCCGAGCGAAAGGAACTGGCACGACACCTCGAGTATCTCGTCGATCACGATTTCCTGACTGGCCTGTACAACCGGCGGTACTTCGAACGGGAACTGGCGACGGAGGTCGAACGGGCCAAGCGATACGGGACGCCGGCAGCCTTGCTCGTCATCGATCTCGATCATTTCAAGGACATCAACGACAGTCTGGGTCACAGGGCGGGCGATGGCCTCCTGAAGAACGTCGCGGGGGTGCTCAAACAACGCGCCCGCCAGGTGGATATCCTGGCGCGGCTGGGGGGTGACGAGTTTGCGTTGCTCCTGCCGCAGACTGCCGCCGATGACGCGGAGATCGTGGCGGATGGGATCGTCAAGAGCCTGAGCCAGCGGATGGCGGTGGGGGCGGACGAGTCGATCGTCATCACCGCGAGTGTCGGTGTCGGCATCTCGGATGGCCTGACGGACACCGAGTTGCTCGCATATGCGGATCTCGCTATGTACGAAGCCAAGGAGGCGGGCCGGAATCGCTTCGCGGTCTACCGGCCGATCAAGGGGGCTCGGCAACGGGTGTCGGCCCGGCTGGCCGAGGCTGAGCGGATTCGACGCACGCTCGAGGAGGATCGCCTCCTTCTCCACTGTCAGCCGGTCCTCGACCTGCGGGCGAACACGATCCACAACTACGAGCTCCTCGTGCGACTCCCTGGCGAGTCGGGCGACGCTCCGCTCCTGCCCAGCGCCTTTCTGTACGTGGCCGAGCGTTTCGGCCTGATCCAGGCCGTGGACGCCTGGGTCGCGCGCGAGGCAATTCGGCTGATCGCGGAACACGCACGGGCAGGACGGCGGCTCGTCCTGAGCGTCAATCTGTCGGGTGCCTCGATCTGTGATCCCAGGCTGGCGTCGCTCATCGAGCGGGCGTTGGAGGAGGCGGCGGTCGATCCCGCTTGTCTCATCTTCGAGCTCACCGAGACCGCGGCGATCGCCAATATCGAGCAGGCCAAGGCCTTCGCCACCCGACTGCACAGCTGTGGTTGCCAGCTGGCGCTGGATGACTTCGGCGCGGGGTTCGGCTCCTTCTACTACCTCAAGAGCTTCCCGGTCGACTACATCAAGATCGACGGCGGGTTCATTCGGGGGATCGCCTCGGACCGCATGGATCAGCTCGTCGTTCGGGCCATCGTCACGATCGCGCGGGGACTAGGCAAGAAGACCGTGGCGGAGTTCGTGACGGACCAGGAATCGGCGAGCCTCCTCCGGAATCTCGGCCTCGACTATGCGCAGGGGTATTTCATCGGAGAGCCGCAACCGATCACGACGATTCTGGGTGCCGGGGCGCATCTGGCCGGGGGCTCCGCGCCTTGGGGTTGACGCAGCGAGAGAGATCGGCCTGCAGCTCTCCGGGGTGCGGCGTGAGCCACCGTTGGCGATTCTCCTGCCTTGGCCCGGCGGCGGCCGCCGGTCTGGGTGGGAACGATCATCGAAACGTGCGGGATAACGATCACGGCGAGCTCGGGGAAACCCATCCAGCGACTCTTCCTGGCGGCCAGAACGGTCGATCTCGATGGGGGATCGCGTGATCGCGGACGTGGGACGCTCCGATTCGTGGCGTTCTCGTGAGAGATTGACGTCCTCGAGGGACCGGCGAGGTCGCGACGAACACACCTCGGAATGCGCAGCGTCCCATACGCCCTCGACTTCGACTTGAAGCTGTTGCGCATCCGCAGATACCGCACCAACGCCTCGACGTCCACCTGCTCGAGCTGCTGCCGCGGCCGCCGATGCTTCAGCCAGCGCCCAGAACAAAGGACCGGACTCCATCCCTGCCGACCGTCCGCGCCCGGCGTACTCCTGATAACCGTCCAGATGGCGATCCCACCCACGCATCGCCGGACCCCCCTTTGATGAAGAGGTGCTACCGCCCATGCAGCGCTCCACGCCTTCACAAAAACCACCAAGACAACTCCCAATACGCGGCGACAATTACACTTGACGTTCAACGACGATGCGTGATACAAAGATCACTCCTGCCCAGGAAAGCGAGCTGCCTCCCGGCCCGCGGGAAAAGCCCTTCAGTTACCCACGGTGCTTGTCCCAGCCGGGAATCCGTGCGCCCAGAACCCTGACCGACAGCCCCCATGAGGCCGTTCCCCGCTCAGCCGAGCCCTGCTCCGTCGGATTCTCCGCTCGGGGCAGCCGCTCCTCACGCGAGGTCCCGGAGGACCCCTGGCCATGAAACCCGAGAGCCGGCGGCGAGTTCTTCTCCTGATCGTCTTCACGGCCATATTCAACCCGAAGTGCTCGCCCTGCGGCTGCAACGGCGGTGGGTTCATTGACGATGGTCAGTGCATGGGTGGAGCGATCCAGGCGACCGGGGAGATCGGGAGCGCCTCGAACGACCCCATCCCGGGATACCCGGGCAAGAAGGTGAAGTACTACGTGACCGCGGGTCCAAACTTCAACGCGCAGTCGGCCAGCTTCCTCCTCCAGGTCTGCAGCGAGGAGTTCACCGAGATCAAGGTCGTCGTCTGCGCCATGCTCGACCTCAATGTGGACGAGGCCGACTGGGTGGATAGCGAGACGTACGAGATCCGCGATTCGGGATTCGGCGAGTGGGAGTGCGAAAATGAACCCGCCACGCACTCGCCACCCAACTACCACTTCGGGTGCAAGCAGATCACGATTCCCGCCGCGACCGAGGACTCCGACGGCTGCAAGCACCGGGGCACGACGTACGCCTTTCAGGGGGAGGCGTTCTTCGACCGCAATGTCACGACGGACAACCTTGGCGCCATCTACTTCGACATGTTGAAGGACCAGCCCATCGATACGGTCTTCAACGATTGCAGCCTCGTCGTCGGCACGAACAAGTTCCTCTATCCCTCGTCGCCGACCTCGGTCGTCGACTGGGTCAACGTGTGGGCAGGGCACTTCGAGTACGCCCCGCTCGAGCTACCGGTGCTCGCGGAGCCCGGCGTGCACGCCGGCACCAAGGACGGGGGCCAGCCCCGGATGCATCCTCGCGACGGCGGGGAGGGCGGCACCGGCGACACGGCATTCACGGCGCCGGCTCGCGCGCGCTGGCCGGAAGGCAACTGGGTGACGATGGGGTACCCGGCCCCCTACCCGGCTCGATTCGTCGCGACGCTCAAGGGCGCCCCGGCGGGCGCGCGGCTGTCGGTGGTGCACGACGGGGCGCCGGGTGGTGTGTACATCGTGCCCGCGGACCCCGCGCACCCGCCATGCGGCGGGCTCGATACGGCGATCGACGACTCCTTCGTCGTGGCGGGCACCATGGGCGCTCGCGCCGAGGCGTTCCTCTCGCTCGCAAGGGGCTGCGACTTCACGAAGGTCCCCGAAGGCGCCGTGGCGAGTCTCGAGGGCGTGGTGCGAGCGGCCGCGGGAGCGCCCTACTACGCTCTGGGCGAGCGAATGTACGAGGTCGACATCCAGTTCGTCCGCGACACCGTGGAACCAGACCTGACGGAGCTGGAGGTGCTCCCGGATGGAAACGACGTCCGGGTGAAGGTCGAGGCGACCGACGCGGATACGTTGCCGATCTCCGCGACGTTCGTCTATCAGATCGACGGCGGAGCCCAGGTCGTCGAGCCGCTGAGCTTCGCGGCATCACCCGTTCAGACGCCGCACTTTCCCACTTCGACGGCCTTCGACGAGACGGTCTACCTGGGGTCCTACGCGCCCGGAGCGCAGCTTCTCTACTTCGTCGCGGTTCGAGACGAGGTCGGCAACCTCGCGTTGTCCCCGACCGGCAGCGCGACTTTGCCTCTGTCGCCGCCGATCCCGTGCGGCAACGGGGTCCTCCAGCCCGGGGAGGATTGCGATCCCCCCGCAAGCCAGGGCGGTACGGCGAACTGCACGGACGCCTGCACGCTCGATCCGCCGGAGCCGGGCCTGACGGCGAAAGCGTGCCTCTACCAGCAGTGCGACACCATTTCCTCCGACCTGGCCGGCACGCTGGAGGCGGTCCTGAACGACTCCATCTCTCCGTCCGCGATCACGGTGACCGGCTTCGAGTTCGCCCCGTCGACGCCGGTGCTCGAGTTCGCCGTCCCGCTCAGGGTCGGCAGCGTCGAGAACGGCACCGCCACGGTCAGCGGGTCCGCGATTCAGTTCCGGTACCCGCCGGCGCTCCCGCCGATCGGACCGGTGCCGGTGGTCGGAGGCCAGTTCGTGCTAAGCGACGTGCCGGTGGCGGTGAGCGGACTCCTGTCCTATGCCACGAGCGGTGCAGGATGCACCGCGCTGGAGGGAACGGACACGCCCTGCGATGGAGCCTTCACCTGGAACGAGACCGGGTCGATCGGCTCGGTTGCGGGGATGCTTTCCCCGCAGGGTGGGGGATGGATGGTGACCCTAACCTTGGCCATCGACGATGGCGTGCTCGTGCCCGACCGCGCCACGTTCAGCCTGTCCGGCACCATTCAGGATGCGATCATCGATCAACCCTCGAGTCCGGGAGAGGCGGACTCATTGACGGTCGATCGGTCGGCACTGGATCTTGTGCTGACATGGCAGCCAGGCTGCGCTGGGGCGGCGGGGGACTATGCCGTCTACGAGGGGGCGATCGGCAGCTGGTACAGCCACACCTTGCTCGACTGCTCGGACGCCGCGGGAGATCTCAGCGAGGTCGTCACGCCGTCCGACGGCAATCGCTACTATCTCGTGGTCCCGCTGCGGGGTGGCCTCGAGGGATCGTTCGGAAGGGCGTCGTCGGGGCAGGAACGTCCCCGCGGCACGCAGCATTGCGTCCCGACCCAGGTTCTCGGTGCATGTCCCTGAGCGAGGCGAGGCCCCGGCGGCATCCGCCGGGGATCGCGAACGAGCGCTGGAGCGGATAGGGGATTCAACGTGGGAATCCGCGTCCGCTAAGGAAGTAATCTGTCAACTATGACGGGCGCGGCGATCGGGCGGGGTCGTCCACCTCGTGGTAACCTTTCTCGGTGAGCGACGTCACCTGCCGACAATCTCATTCAAACTCGCGACCATTTCAGGCCTCGAGCGCGCCGGATCGTGGCATCGGGCAGCCACACTGGGAACAATCACACGAAAGGGCCGGCGAGCGATCGTGAATGGCGCGGTGGGCGCAAACGCGCGACTGGATGTCATCGTACCGGTTGGTCCCGCGCCGGGTGGCCGCTCGATCGCGCGGGCTGCGATCGTTATTCGGCGGTTCCTCGTGATCGTCTCCACAGATGGAACGCAAAACACACAAGCTGGCGCAGGAGACTTCGACCGGCCTGTCCACTTGCATGGACGGGGAGCCGACGTGCCGGACAAGCCACTCCATGGACGCTGGAATGCCTACCCGGCCGGGACGACCTCTACAGGGGCAGGACTCCACCAACTGGAACAACGGACCTTTCACGGCGCACCTGGACCACTTCACCCGGCTGCGCCCGTCTCCGTACGTGCAACTGCCGACGCTTTCCTACGGGCAGGGCACGGCGGGAACCCGGGGCGCTCCGTTCGACGCATTCCCCAACGGTCCTTCGCCCGCAGCGTTCACTCCCGTCACGAGGTAGAACCACCCCGTCCCCGCAGCCGGTGTCTCCGTGTCCGTCGCCGAGCTGCTCGTCAGGCCGTGCTGCAGGCACGAGCCGTACGCGCCGGTTCCGAGAGATGTCAGCTCACCGCGATACACGTTGAAGGTGACCACGCCGGATATCGTCGCGGACTCCCAGGACAGCGTCGTGGTGTTCACGAACAGGAGCGGCGCCGAGGAGCCGGGGGGGGCGACTTCGAGCGGCGGCGCAACAGGGCGGTAGAGACCGCCCGTCGTCGTGTATGTCCCGGAGGTCCTTGCAAGGCCGCCCCAAAGGATCATGCCGCTCCCGGTCCACACGGCGGATGGCTTGCTCCGCGCGCTCGGCGCCGATTGGAGCGTCGTCGCCACCCACGCGTCTGACGCGAGATCGTAGCGACCGCCGGTGTTCATGCTGTTCGGGCAGCTCGTACTTCCCGTGCAGCCGCCCCAGACGATCAGCTCGGAGCCGGTCCACGCAGAGCCGTGCCAGATGCGCGGGCCGGGCGCCCCGCTCGAGGCGATCGGCGCCCAGGTGTTCGCCACTGGGTCGTAGAGCGCGCCGTCGTTCATGTAGTTCGGGTTGTCCAGGTTCCCGCTCATCCCGCCCCACACGAGGAGCTTCGACCCGGTCCAGTGCGCGCTCTGAAAGTGCCGGGCCGGCGGCGCTCCCGTCGTCGTGATCGGAAGCCACGTGTTCGTCACGGAGTTGTAGCGGCCGCCGGTGTTCAGGTCGGCGAAGTTCCCGACACCGCCCCAGACGACCAGGTGCTGCCCGGTCCAGACGCCTTCGGCATAGGCGGCCGCCGGCGGAGCACCCGTCGTGTTCGTGGCTTGCCAGGAATCGGTCACCGGGTCGTAGCGGCCGCCGGTGTTTGTTTCGAAGACGGTCGCGGGGTTGCCACCCCAGACGATCATCTTGCTTCCGGTCCAGACCGCGACGTGGTCGGTGCGTGGGAGCGGAGCGCCCGCGCCTCTCGTCGCCAGCCATGTGTCCGTGGTCGGATTGTATCGACCGCCCGTGTTCAGGACCTCCGTTCCGATCTGGCCGCCCCAGACGATCATCTCGCTTCCGGTCCACACCGCGGTGGCGGCTCGCTCGGCCAGCTGCGGCGCATTCGTGACGCTCGTCGGACTCCACGAGCCCGTGGCGGGGTCGTACCGGTCTCCCGTTCCGGCGGTCAGCAACGAGCCGAAGCGGTCGTCTCCCCCCCAGACGATCATCTCGCTCCCGGTCCAGACCACGGTGTTGTCAGCGCGGGCCTCTCCCGGGTCGCTCGAGTTCGTTGGAACCCAGCTGTCGCTGGCCGGATTGTAGCGGCCACCGCTCGCCGATCCGACGGTCGTCCCGAAGCCCGCCGTGCCGCCCCAGACGATCATCTCGCTGCCGGACCAGATCGCCCGGTGTGACGAACGGGCCAAGGGCGCGTTCGCCGTGGTCGTCGGAACCCAGGCGTCGGACGCGGGGCTGTAGCGGCCGCCGGTGTTCCGATGCACGTAGTCGGCACCGCGGCCGCCCCAGACGATCATCTCACCGCCCGTCCACACGGCGGTGTGCGCCGCGCGGGCGTCGGGCCCGCCGGCGGCGTTCATTGTCGACCACAGGTCGGCAGTGGGATCGTAGACCGCGCCGGAATCGGTAGTCGCGTTGCTGCCGCCGCAGACGAGACCGTTGCAGCCGCCCCAGATGATCATCTCTCCGTTCGCGGCCACAGCGCTGTGCAGCGCTCGCGCCGAAGGTGCTCCGGTCGTCGTCACGCTCCCCCAGGTGTTGGTCGCGGGGTTGTAGCGGCCGCCCGTGTTCGTGACGACGCTGCCGGGGTCACCGCCCCAGACGACCATTTCGCTGCCGGTCCAGACGGCGGTGTGACCCAGGCGAGCCGACGGCTCGCCGGCCGTGGACACCGCGGACCACGTGTCGCTGGCAGGGACGTAACGGCCGCCATCGGCCAGCTCGACCTCGCACTGGTTATTCCCCAACGAGCCGGTGACACAGCCACCCCAGACGATCATCGCCGTGCCGGTCCAGACCGCCGTGTGGCTGCGACGGCCCACGGGCACGGTTCCGCCATTGCCGGTCGGGGTCCACGTGTCGCTCGTCGGGTTATAGCGCCCGCCAGTGCTCGTCTCACAGAAGCCATGGGCTTGGCCGCATCCGCCCCAAACGATCATCTCGCTACCGGTCCAGACTGCGGTGTGCAGGCTGCGCGGGGATGGAGCACCGGCAGCCGCAATCGTCGTCCAAGAGTCAGTGGCAGGGTCGTAGCGTGACCCCGAGTCGAACTTCCCCGCGTTCTGCCCGCCCCAGACGATCATCTCGGACCCGGTCCAGATCGCGGTGTTGAGGACGGCCCCCTCGGGGACCGCCGCGGTCGGGGTCCAGGAGTACGGACCGGCGGTGGCGGCCTCCGTGGCGAGGGCTCGCGGCAGACGGTACGCGAACTGCACCGGCGCCGGATCCGGCGGGGAATCGAACGCCGCCTCGCGCAGCCATTCGTCCAGAGTCCGCTTCGGCCACGCGACGACACCCGTCCGCACGCCCTCGGCGCTGCGCTCCAGCACGGCGGAAACGAAGAACGAGTCGGCCGACTCCTGCAGCTCGCCGATCCGTCCCGTCGTCTCGGGGTCATCGAGCCCGTCCAACGGGAGGCGCCGCTCGAAGTAGCTCCCGGACATTTCCGGCATCTGCTCGACGGACGTCACGGATGCGAGCTCGCGCCGGAGGGACTCCTTCCTCTCCCCGTGGATCCTCTCGTCGTCCGCGAAGTAATGCCGCGCCACCCGCTCGACGAGCGCGGGCCGGGCGATACACTCGGCCGCCCTGGCGGGATCGTTCCCGACCGCGGCGAGCAGCTCGCGGAACCGGGCGGGATCGCGGCTCTCGCGCGCCATCCGATCGAGCTCCCGCTGCAGCTGGGCCGGAGTGACCGGTCGCTTCCAGTACGCATCCAGCGCCTGCGAGAGCCGGAACGTGCGCTCCACGCGGGCCCGGACCTCCACCTCCGGAAGAGCTTCGTCGAGCGTGGGCTTCGGTGCGGGGTTGTCGGCGGGCCACACGCGATGGCGCCAGTAGACCTCTTCGATCGCCCGGCGGCAGTCCTCCTGCCGGTCGAGCTGCGGCCGAGCGCCGTACGCCGACGGTGCCGGCACGGACAGGGCGAGGATGACGACAACTCCACACAGTCCGTTTCTGCCTACGGTCTTCATGATGGTCCCCTTGCTTGGACGCAAGACACGTAAGGACAACAGGCGGCGGGGATCCTGAGCCCACGCGGTTGGGTAGGCCAGGTCGGTCTCCCCTTCTGCCCCAGGGGTCCTTAGGCTCCGGTCCGAGTTCTGTTGTCTCGGTCCATCTCCGCTTACTACGACCCCATTCGCCAGTCTCGCGGGCACATCGCGACTTCGCCGCACGGCGGCTGAGACGCGATGCCTTCGCTGTGCGAGAGCGCCTCGGCGACCCGCGAGACCTTCCACGTTTCGCTACCGTGATTTCCACACGTGCCGTCGACCCTACGCCGGTGGGTCCCCCCCGCTCTCCCGTTGTCCCCGCGGGGGGAGTACCAGGCTTCCTCGTCCTATCAGCGAGTCGCCACCCACGACCTCCGTCTCTGCCAGCAATACCCGACGGGCTGAAATCTCGACGCTGCATCCGTTCGCTTCATGCTACGGCCCGTGTGTTCGCCTTGCCCTCCCGGCTGGCTACGACAAGGCAGGTGTCACGTGTGCACCTCCTCGCCTTCCGAGGACTTCGTCACCCCCGCTTCTCGCGCCGCGCGTCGCCGCGTGGCGCTGGGGGTCAGGCTAGGTGGCCGAACGGGAAACCTGCCACCATCGGGACTTTCACCCGATCAGTCACGGCAGCTAGTGGGGCTGCACGATAGGAGCCACAAGCTGCCTTCCGGCCGGTTATGCCTCCGATAAGGTTGGATCCGTCAACCGCGATGGGCAGGGCGGCCGGACGGGAGTAGTGGACGCGCCCGATCGCGTCCCGGGCGGTGACCCGCTCCCCGAAAGTCAGCGTTCGCATTGCGGCAGGCGCAAGACCAATGGAGGCGACGAGCGTGCAGGCAACGATCAGGGGCGCTGCGAGACGGAACGACGGCGCGGGATGCATCAGGAATCCTCCAGGCCGGAGAAACAACGTCAATGCTGTGCTTTCCTCTGGAGCGGCGGGTGATCAATGATCCGGCGACCAGTCGCCATTGTCAATGACTTTCTACATCGGACGCTGGGGGCGGGGGCAGCTGGTTGGGAGAGAGTCCAGCACCGGCGGCCGGCGTGGAACCGTCGGTTGCCAGTCTCAGGGGCGTGAACCTGCGTTCGCGAAACAACATCTGCCAAGAACAGGTGAGAGATCTCACCGTCTCTAGGGGTACGTACTCAATCTCCTCATCGGCGAGCGCTATCGGCGTCGCTGCTGACCCATCTGCCGATGTGCGTCGAGCGTCACGATTGCTCCCCTAGTAGCACGCAAATACGTACAACTCCGGGGGATAGGCAGTTCAAGCTGGGCCCAGGCGATTATGGGGCCGATAAGCCTCGATCTGTCAACTTGGCCCCAGGTGTCCGGACCGGCGAGGGGCGGCCTTGACGGGCGTCATCGCCCGGGAATTAGCATAGAATGGGCCGACAGGCGTCGCATCGAGGCGCACGATGTCCACCAAGAAACCCCTCGACCCTCTCGAGATCGTCTCCAGCACGGCCGATGCCGCCTTCGCCACCGACGAGGAGGGGCGCATCGTCATCTGGAGCCAGGCGGCCGAACGCCTGCTGGGGTACGACCCCGCCCGGGTGCTGGGAAAGCCGTGCCATGAGATCCTCTGCGGAAGGGACATCTTCGGGAATCGCTTCTGCGACGAACGCTGCATCCTCTCCAGGATGGTCGAGCGCCGCGAGGCGGTGAGCCACTTCGAGCTGGACATCAGCAAGGCCTCGGGCGAGACGATCCGCGCGGCCTTCTCGGTGCTGGTGATTCCCGGGCCCCGCCGCTCACAATACAGCCTCATCCATATCCTCCGGGAGTCGAGCCGCGGGCCCGAGGCCGACGAGCTCATCCGGCGCATCCTGACGGCGACCCCGGCGCCGGGCTTGCCGGCGATCGTGGACGTGCCCGCCGTTCCGCAGGCCTCGGTCCGGACGCCACTGACGCCGAGGGAGATCGAGGTGCTGGGGTTGATGGCCGACGGCATCAGCACCACGAGGATCGCCGACTCCCTGTTCATCAGCACGATCACCGTCCGCAACCACATCCAGAACATCCTTCGCAAGCTTGAGGTTCACAGCAAGCTGGAGGCGGTGGCCCTGGCCTTCCGGAACCGCCTCCTGTAGCGTTCCCCGCCCTCACGCTTGGCGCCGGCGCTGATTCGCCTGCATCATGAGAATGATGGATCCGCGTGATGGTGCATCCGGGGCAATGCCGGTAGGGTTTCCAGGAACGGCGCCGTCGCGCCGAAGATAAGGAGCCCACCATGGTCGGTTACGTGCTGAACAGGCCGGGGAAGGCGGCCCTGCTCAAGGGCACCATGCTCCTCCTGATCCTGATCGGAGCGGGAGCACAGAGCGCGCTGGCCGTCCCTTCGTTCGCGCGCAAGTACCAGACGAGCTGCGCCACCTGTCATTACGCCTATCCCAAGCTGAACTACTTCGGCAAGGCCTTCCGGAACAACGGTTACCGCTATCCCGACTACACCGATCAGGATGTGACCAAGGAAACACCCGTCAGCCTGGGCGCCGAAGGGTACAAGAAGATGTGGCCCAAGGCGCTGTGGCCGGCGGACATCGCGGGCTCGGTTCCCGTGGGAATAAGGGCGATCCTGCGGGCGAACGCGTTCGAGAACGACGCCGAGAACTTGTCCTTCGAGTTCCCCCACGAGGTCGAGGTGCTCGCGGCCGGGACGATCGGCGAGACGTTCTCCTTCTTCGGCGAGATCGAGATCGAGAACGAGGCCAACGAGAACGAGCTCGGAATGGGTTTCGCCCTCCAGTACGATCCCAAGCCCTTTCTGCACGTGCGGCTTGGCAGCCTGTCCATACACCCCATCTCCGACGACCTGCGGCTCACGGCGGCGCACTACAGCGCCTACGACACTCGGAACACTCCTGGTTCACGCACTCTGACCGCTCCCAACCCCAACCCCCTGGGTCCTCCGACGCTGTCCATCAGCGCCTCCACGGAGGAGGACCGCTGGCGCTTCCGGGAGGGCCAGCCGGGGATCGAGATCTGGGGCGCTCACAACGGCCCGGGCGGCAGCGGCGGCCTCACGTGGGCTGCGGGTGTCGTCAACGGGCAGGGTCTGAACGACGCCAACGACGAGAAGGACGTGTACGGCCGCGTGGCCTACAAGTTCGGTGGCTACGGCGAACTCGGCGGAGGCGAGACGTCGGACACGTCAGAGCACGTTCACCTTCATACGAGGGACGACTCCTTCAAGATCGGGGCCTTCCTCTACAAGGGATCCTCGACCAACAGATACGAGGGAAGTACGCTCGCCGTGGGGGACCCGACCATCACCACCGGCCTGGAAGAGGTCTCCGTGGAGACGATGATCGACAACGATTTCGACCTGATTGGCGCCGAGTTCGACTGGTGGTTCCACGACCTGAACCTCTTCGGGCTGTATCTCCGCCAGAGCGATGACGATCCCAGAGGCACCGGAGAGGGAATCGACACCGATGCGTGGTTCGCGGAGGCGAATTACGTCTTCTACCCCTGGCTGATCGGCGTCCTCCGATACGGCGAGACGACCCTCGATTTCGAGCTCGCGACGAGCACGGATCCCGAGACCCAGGAATTCCTCGTCCCAGCCGTCGTGTTCATGGCACGCGCGAACGTCAAGTTCACGGCCGAGGCCCAGGTGAGACTGGATGACGCCGGCAAGGGGAACGATCGCTATCTCGTGGGGATCGACTTCGGCTTCTAGCACTGAATCCAGCGAAGGGCCGCCCGCGCTCCGCGCGGGCGGCCCGATGGACGAATCGGAGGAAGCGATGAGGCTCAGGACGACCGGGTGGATCGGGATGGCGTTGCTCGTCGGTTTCACGTCGGCGGAGGCCGGCGAGCTCAAGGGCACCGTGAAGGCCGTCGGTGCGCGCCACAATGCGGACGCCGTGGTCTACGTCGATGCCATCGCCGGCAAGACCTTCCCAGCCCCGGCGGCGCACGCGGTGGTGGACCAGAAGAACATGCTCTTCACGCCGCGCGTGCTGCCCGTCCTCATGGGCACCACGGTGGACTTCGTCAACAGCGACGCCGTGCTGCACAACGTGTTCAGTCCGGAGAAGTGCGCGGAGAAGTTCAATCTGGGGAGCTGGCCGACCGGGCAGTCGCGAAGCTACACCTTCAAGCAAGCCTGCGCCGCCACCCTGCTGTGCAACGTGCACCCGGAGATGGAGGGGTACGTTGTCGTCGTGCCGACCCCATACTTCGCGGTGACGGACAGGACGGGGGCATACGTCATCAAGGAGATCCCGGACGGTGCCTACACGGTCAAGGTGTGGCATCCGAAGCTCAAGGAGGCGAGCCGCCCGGTCGCCGTCTCGGGATCCACGTCGGCGGACTTCGAGCTGAAGAAGTAGAAGAAGGCGGCGACGATGGATCGGTGCCGCGTCAACCCGCGCTGGCTCGAAACCAACTTCCCGTGCTACACCGCCTGCCCCGTGGGCACGGAGGCCGGGCGGTACGTAGCGCTGATTGCCGAGGGGCGTTACCGGGAGGCTTACGCCGTGGCCCGGCGGACTAACCCCCTCGCCTCGGTCTGCGGGCGCATCTGCGCGGCGCCCTGCGAGGCCGCCTGCCGGCGGGGGGCCCTCGATCAACCGATCGCCATCCGCGCGCTCAAGCGGTTCGCCACCGAGCGCTTCGGCGTCGAGAGCATGATCGACCTGGACATGCTCCGGGAGATCTACGGGAAGCGGGGGATCCTCCACCCCGACGATCCGATCGCGATCATCGGCGCCGGACCGGCGGGGCTGTCTGCGGCGCACGACCTGGCGCTGCGGGGCTATCCCGTCACGATCTTCGAGACCCAGCCGGTCGCCGGCGGAATGCTCCGGCTGGGCATTCCCGAGTACCGGCTTCCGCGCGAGCTGGTGAAGCTGGAGATCAACGCCATCCTGAGTCTGGGCGTGGAGCTCAAGGTGGGCCGCTGCCTGGGACGGGACTTCACGCTGTCGGATCTGCGCGCTCAGGGCTTCCGCGCGGTGTTCATCGCCATCGGCGCCCACAAGGGTCGCGACCTGGAGATTCCCGGCGTCGAGCTGGACGGCGTGCTCAAAGGCGTGGACTTCCTCCTGAACATGAACATGGGGTACCGCCTGGAGCTGGGCGGAAAGGTGATCGTGATCGGAGGCGGCAGCGTGGCGCTGGACGTAGCGCGCACCGCGCTACGCACCGCGATCCCCGAACAGATGGTGAATTCGGAGATCAACATCGTCACCGCGCTCGACGTGGCCCGATCCGCGATACGGTTCGGCATCAAGGAAGTCCAAGTCGTGAGCCTCGAGTCGATGGAGGAAATGCCCGCCGCGCCCGAGGAGATCGAGCAGGCGCGCGACGAGGGGATCACCTTCCATCCGCGGCGCGGTCCCAAGAGGATCCTGGGAGAGCACGGGAAGGTCACCGGGCTGGAGACCATTGAGTGCTCCTCCGTGTTCGACGAGCAACACCGGTTCCGCCCGACGTTCGTGCCCGCCACCGAGCTGGCGATGGCGGCCGATACCGTGATCCTGGCGGTCGGCCAAGCCAGCGATCTGTCGTTTCTCCGCCCGGAGGACGGTGTGGAGGCCACGCCACGTGGCACCATCAAGGTGGATTCCGAGACGCTGGCCACCACGGCTCCCGGCGTCTACGCGGGTGGGGACGTGGCCTTCGGCCCGCGGATCGCCATCACCGCCATCGCCGACGGCCGCCGGGCCGCCGCCTCGATCCACGCCTACCTGCGGGGACAGCCCGTGCCGGCCGAGCCGATGGAGGTGTATCTCGAGCCGCTGGGGCGCTTCACCCGGGAGATGGACTTCGAGGGCGTCACCCGCCAGAGTCCGCCGGTCCTGCCGATCGCTCGCAGGATCGGCATCGCCGAGATAGAGGGGTGCTTCCCCGAGGAGGCGGCGCGGCTCGAAGGGTCGCGATGCCTTCGGTGCTGGGTGAACACGGTCTTCCACGAGGATCCCGAGCTGGGCACCGAGTGCATCCTGTGCGGCGGGTGCGTCGATGTGTGCCCCGAGGACTGTATCGAGTTCATCCCTGTGTCGGAGATCGAGGCCGATGCCTCGCTGCGCACCGCCGCCGAGGCCGAGTTCGGCGATGCGGCAGGGGCACTCTTCGAGGGCGAAAGTGCGCAGGGGTTGGCGCTGGTGAAGGACGAAACGGTGTGCATTCGCTGCGGACTGTGTGCGGAGCGCTGCCCGGCGGGCACCATCACCATGGAGCAGTTCATCCTGCTGGAGCCGGATCATGCCCGAACCTGAGACGAAGCCGGATGCCCGGCTCACGAGGCGCCGGTTCTGCCAGACCGCGGGCGTCACGGCGTGCGCCCTGGCCGCCGGCGGCGCGGGCATGCTGTCGGTCGAGTTCCTCCACCCGCGCGTGCTCTTCGAGCCTCCCACGCGGGTCTCGCTGGGCCCGCCCGACGGTGTGGGCGTGGGGACCGTCATCGCAAGCGAGTCTCACCGCCTTTTCGTGATCCGGCTGAAGGACGGCTTCCGCGCGATGTCCTCGGTCTGCACCCATCTGGGCTGCATCACTCGCTACCAGCCCGACGACGGCGCCATCGCCTGCCCCTGCCACGGCAGCCGCTTCAGCCTGGACGGAGAGGTGCTCGTCGGGCCGGCGCCGCGGCCCCTGCACTGGCTCGAGATGGCGGTGTCGGACAAGGGACTGATCACCGTGGATACGGCGGTGGAGGTCTCCCAGGGGATGGTCTACAAGCTCTGAGGGCTCGCCATGGACCTGATGAGAATGGTGACGGTGAACCGCGTGTGGCGATCGATCGTCCGCCACGGCGTGATCGCCACCAACAGGAACCGGGCGATGCTGGTGATGGAGAACGTCTTCCTTCACTTGCACTCCGTGAAGGTGCGCCGGCGCAACCTGGAGCTGTCCAGCACCTACTACCTCGGCGGGATCTCGCTGATCCTCTTCCTGCTGCTGACTCTCACGGGCCTGTACTTGATGCTGTACTACCACCCGTCCGTGCCCCAGGCATACGACGACATGAAGGAGCTGCAGTTCGCCGTCAGCAACGGTGTCTTTCTCAGGAACATGCATCGGTGGGCGGCGCACGCGATGGTCTTCGTCGTCTTTCTGCACATGCTCCGCGTCTTCTACCACAGGGCTTACCGGCCTCCTCGAGAGTTCAACTGGGTTGTGGGGGTGATCCTCCTGCTCCTGACGCTGCTGCTGAGCTACACGGGCTACCTCCTGCCCTGGGACCAGCTCGCCTTCTGGGGAGTGTCGGTGGGGACCAATATGGTCCAGGCGATGCCGGGCGTGGGCCCCAGGCTGAGGTTCCTTCTGCTCGGCGGCAACATCGTGGGCGACAACGCCCTCATCCGTTTCTACGTGCTCCACTGCGTGCTGCTGCCGCTGGGCCTCACGGCCGGCGTCGCGGTTCACCTCTGGCGCGTCCGAAAGGACGGCGGCGTCGCCGGCTCGGTGCATCGTCAGGCCTTCCAGGCCGCGCGTCGTGCGGCCGACCCCCGGCGAGGTCGCAACGGGCGGCGCGCCAGCGAGGATCGGGGGGAGGGCGCACCTTGAAGCCCTGCATCCTGGTCGAGGACAGCGACGCAAAGGCGGTCCCGAAGCGCATCGCCCTGATCCGGCGTGAAGCTCCGGCCAGGCTTCTCGATCACGGCGACGAGTTCGTGCCGTCGGCTCCACACCTTCTGATGCAGGAGATCATCGTATTGCAGGCCTGCATCGTGCTGCTGGCCATCGTCTCGTTGCTGTTCGACGCGCCGTTGGAGGGCATCGCCGATCCGTACCACACGCCCAACCCTGCCAAGGCGCCCTGGTATTTCCTGGGCCTGCAGGAGCTGCTGCACTACTTCCCGCCCGTCGTGGCAGGCGTCCTGCTACCGTTCCTGGCCGTGGTGGGCGTCGCAGTGGTGCCGTATTTCCGGATGAACGTCGAGGTCTCCGGCTTCTATGAAGCTCCATGGAAGCGCCCCCTGGCGCTGCTGACCATTCTGACGGCCGGGATCAGCGCGTTGCTCGTCGTCTACCACGTCTGGCCGGTTCTGATCCCCACGGTCGTGGTGTACGTGCTGGTCGTCTTGCCCGCCCTCGCGTTCTGCCCGGCGGGACTCTCCCGGAGGCTCTCGGCGATCCCCATGTCGGACTGGATCATGAGCTGGTTCGTTGCGGTGGTCACGATCCTCACCACCATCGGGGTCTTCTTCCGCGGTCCCGGCTGGTCCTGGATCTGGCCCTGGAAAGACGGGATCTACTGATGATCGACGATCCCCGGGCGACCGGCCGTCTCTGGCTTGCATTCGCGATCTCGAGCGTGATCACGGTGGTGGTGCTGGCCATCTCACCGGTCAAGGACTACTTCCGGGAGTACCGCTCGTACCAGAGCGCGTACAGGAAGCTGCTCATCGACACGGCCGGCTCCGCGAAGGAACTGAGCGCGGCCCAGTCGCAGGAGGTGGCGATCCGCCAGCACTGGCTCGAGGATCTGGGAGATCAGGTCGATCGCTGCACCTCCTGTCATCTGGGCATGGACAATCCCAGGATGGCGCACGCGCAGCAGCCGTTTCGCGCGCACCCGGTCACGCCACATACCCCCGGCGACTTCCAGAGGTTCGGCTGCACCGTCTGTCATCGCGGCCAGGGCCGGGCCACGAGCCTCGACGCGGCGCACGGTGACGTGTCGGACTGGGACCGGCCCCTTCTCCCGGTGAGGTACACCGAGGCTTCCTGCGGGCGCTGTCATCCCGGCGAGTCGGTCCCCGAGGCCTCGCTGCTGTCGGCGGGCCGGTCTCTGGTGGCGAGGGCGGGCTGCGGCGGGTGCCACAGGATCCCGGGTTCGGAGGTGTGGACCGGCGAGGCCCCTGATCTCGACGGGCTGAGCCAGAAGTCCAGCTCCGAATGGCTCAAGGCGTGGCTCAAGAACCCTCGCGACCTGCGGCCTGCGACGTGGATGCCCGCGTTTCACCTCGGCGGCGAGGAGCTCGACGACCTGACAGCGTTCCTTTGGTCGTTGCCGGCGGCGCCCGGTACGACCCTGGAGCCCGAAGCGGGTGCGACTCCGGGCGACAGCGAGCGGGGCAGGACGCTGTTCGGGCAGTCCCGGTGCGTGTCCTGCCACACGATCGAGGGGCGGGGCAACGGCAGCGCCCCGGAGCTTTCGGGAATCGGCTCGAAGGTGAACCGCCGGTGGCTCATGGCGTTTCTGAGGAACCCGAGGGCCTTCCAGCCGCGAACGCGGATGTCCCGCTACGATTTCACCGAGCAGGATCTTCTGGATCTGAGCCAGTACCTGATGGACGAGCTTGTAGATCCTGCCGCGCCTTCGGGCGGCGCCGCGCTACGACCTGCCGAGAAATCGGTCAAGGCCGGGGAACGAGTGTATAAGAAGTACGGCTGCGGCGGCTGCCACCGGATCGCGGGGAGGAACGACTCGGCCCCCATCGGACCCGACTTGGCCGGCATCGGGGACAAGGCCGTGGGGTTGCTGGACTTCGGCGCCCGCGGCGACCTGCCGCGCAATGTGCCCGCCTGGCTCGCTGCCAAGGTCGCCGACCCGAGATCGTTCCGCGAGAACCTCAAGATGCCGGACTTCGACTTCACGCCCGAGCAGGTCCAGCAGCTGGTCACGGCTCTGCTGTCGCTGTCCGCGGAGCCCGTCCCGCCGACGTTTCAGATGCGGCCGCGCGAGGCTCACTACGAGCCTCCGGGACGGTTCGGCCGCCTGGCGCGGGAGTATGCCTGCCTGTCCTGCCACCAGATCCAGGGTGACGGCGGCGACATATCCAGGGCGCCTCTGACCTTCGAGGGCAGCAGGGTCAAGAGGGACTGGCTCGTCGAGTACCTGCTTCGCCCGAGCACCATCCGGCCAGTCGTCACCGACCGGATGATCCCTCTGCTCATGTCCGAGGAGACGGCTCGGTTCATGGCGGACTTTATCGAGAATGTCTACGTGGACAACGAGGTTCCCGGAGAGATCTTCCCTGGCGGGCTGCCTGCGGATGGGGTACAGCGAGGCCGACAGCTCTTCTTCGAGCGTTACGGCTGCCAGGCGTGTCACACGCTCGAGGGGCGCGGCGGCTATTTCGGTCCGTTGCTGGATGGAGCCGGCGAGCGGCTGGAGTCCGGCTGGGTCGCCTGGTGGCTGCGGGGGCCCCGTCGCTGGCGGTCGGATGTGCGGTGCCCCGACTATGGACTGGATGAAGCTGATGCCCGCGACCTCGCCGCCTTCGTCGTCTCGATTGAGCCACCCCGCACGCCCATAGCGGTCCACGCGGGAAGCGGATCATGAGGGCCAGGATGATCGGGCTGACGCTCGCGCTGGCCGTCCTGGGAGGGGCCCTTGTGGCCCGCAGCGGCGAGACGGCGACCCCGCCGGAGCCGCCCGGCTGGTCGATGCCGGTGCCCGAACTGGGATACAACGCCCGGGAAGGCAGGGCGCTGTTTCGCCACTACTGCCTGACCTGCCACGGGGAGGAAGGGCACGGCGACGGCCTCAACGCCTACAACCTCGACCCGAAGCCGAGGGACCTGGCCGATCCGGCTTTCCTGACCCCACGCACCGACGAGGACCTCACGGCGATCATCCGATCAGGCGGAGGCGTCGCGGGGCTCTCCACCGGGATGCCGCCGTGGGGGCGCACGCTGAGCGAGCGCGGGATCCTGAACCTGGTAGTGTACCTGCGCACCCTGCCCCAGCCCACCCAGGAGCCGAATCCGTCGAGTGAGTGATCCGCGACGGCTGTAGTGGTCCACCGACCCCGTATTCCCCTGTAGTGGTCCACCGACTTCTTGTGCTTCCCGGCCCTGATCCAATCCCCGTTGCCTCAATGGGTTACGATCTCCGCGAGCAACTCTATCGATCATACTCGCTGAGGCCGTCATGCACCACAAGATCCCCCTGCCCCGCAGCTGGAACCGCCGGGTGAAGTCCGCCGTCCTCCAGATCCTGGCGCTCAGCCACTACAGCGTCACCATCCTCCTAGCCCGGGCCGCCAACGATCGCAATCGACGGACCCGGTCGCAGGGCGAGATCGACCGCCTGCAGCAGGCGCTTGCCCTTCTCCAGGAGGAGCTCCGCATCAAGGACGCCAGGATGGCGCGGCTCCACCCGCGCCGGCGACCTTTCTACACGCCGTTCGAGCGCCTGGCGATCCTCGAGATGCGGGCTGCTCGCGGTTGGTCGGCACAACAGACGGCGGATCGCTTCTTCCTGACGCTCACCACCGTAGGAGCCTG
>Ga0137321_1000138_pt1 | contig 25314 bp, 18 predicted proteins | sample EasRivERMZT399_2_FD_104758 | JGI IMG/M metagenome (GOLD analysis project Ga0137321, IMG submission 104758) | Soil microbial communities from meander-bound floodplain in the East River, Colorado, USA - East River MetaG ERMZT399_2 | ecosystem: Environmental > Terrestrial > Soil > Floodplain ... | reverse complement strand
TGCCTTGGCATCGCCTTCGTTCTTGGGTCGGACTGCATTTATGCGGCCCATCAAATCTTCTTTGAATTTGTCCGCGCTGAAGCGTTTTCCTTCGTCTTGCTGCTTTGATCCGGCCCGTTCCATCTCCTCGGTGCTTTTTTCCTTGGAGCTTTGGTCGGCCTGATCGCCCTCGGGCAGAGCCGAGGCGTTCTCCGCCTCTTTTCGCTTCCGACTGGCGAGGGGGTGCTTTCCCTGTCTCTTCGACTCCGTACGTACCTGGCTCTTGACGCTCTGGAAAAGCGGGTCTTGGCCGGGAGTGGCGGGTGCACGGGCAAGTGGTTTCCCCACTGCGGCTTCCTTCGCGGGGGCTTGGTCAACCACGGGAGGGACTTCATCCTCCTTCTTGGCTTGGGCAGCAGTCGGCTTATTCGGCTTCCCGAACTTTGGCAGAGCGTCGCGAAAGCGCGCGGCATAAGGTGACTGGAGCGCTACGACCGGCTTGCCGTCCTGCCGCTGCGCGCGACCGCGCGTAAGCGGGCTGCGCACAACCTGTGCCGCGGGTGCCGGCTGGGGCCCTGCGGCGCGATTGACCGTCTTATGCAGTGGATCTGCCAAGCATCACCTTTCCGTCATGCCCGCCGGCAACTCGTGGAAGGCGACTCAACTGCGTGGCGCCAGCGCCGCACCTGGTTGCGGATCCCCCAGTCGGGCCACGGGACTGACGCTGTCAGAACGCGGGAGGACGAGTTCCCGCAAATCTCCCGCGGTGATGCCTTGGCCGTATTCGCCCAGGTCTTTGCGGATCTCGAACAGCGCCTTGCCGAATTGGGATGCGGCGTCGGGATGCCGCGATCCTTTCTCGCGCGCGATTGTCCGCAAGGCGACATGCGATTTGATTACGGCGGCGCCGCCGTAGAGCGCGAGAAGCCGGTCGAGCGCCTGCAGCTTCTCGCGCGCACTGGTCGGGTCCTCCCAGCAGTCGACGAAGAACTGGTAGGTCGCCGCTTTCTGCTCGCGGTGCTGGACCGCCGTGCTCCTTCGGCCCGCCTCGCGAATGCCGGCGGTGATGATCATCGACGCGAGCAGCACGACGACCGAGGCGATCGCCGTCACGCGGGCCACCTGGGTGTCGAGGCCGGCGAACAGCGAGACGATGAATTCGAGAGCGAAGTACGCGCCCGCCACCAGCGCCGCCATCAATGCGAGGCCCAGGAGCAGGCCGAAGGTCTTGCCGAAGATGTTCATCGCAGGTTTCCTCCATTAAAGATGTATCTCATTAGGGGTAGCCGTCGGAGATGCTCTCGACCGCGCCGGAATCTGGAGTTGTCAGTCCGGATAGCCGTCCGAGATGCTCGGTACCTTGCCAGAACCGGCCGCAGGGATGCTTTTGAAAGAGTCGTCATCGTTTACGAGCTGAGTCCCGCTCTTGCTGGGTTTCTTGAGCTGGTAGCTCCACTTCAATTGACGAGCGAAGCTGGTTTCCAGAGGATGGACATGGGGTCCGGGCTTCGCAAACGAGCCTGTGTAATCAGCTTTCACATCATATTTCACCCAACGCTTGTGAACGTTGACGAGAGCCTTGACGTTGCTTTCCACGTCATAGAAGTGGTTTGCATTCGAAGAAGGAGTTATCGGCGTGAGATTGCGCCAATCATTTCCTGGGCCTCCAACATGATGATTCAACAGGTGACCAAGGCGATATCGACCTTGGCGACTGGCGATGCTTCCCAATCCTAAACGCGAGCCCTTATTTTCCCGGAGCTCCAATCGCAGCGTCTGAGACACTGAGGTACCTGTCGGGTGATCCGGACCCAAGGGATCCGCAAGCATGTGGGTGCCAAAACCAAGGTCATTCACGGGTGAGTAGGTAATCTCGGATTTGAACTTGCCGGCGCCGGACCCCTCCTCGACGAGCTTCTCGGTCAGCTCTTCGGCAGTCGGATTTACTTCCCCGATGACAGCCCACCGTGTGCCACGGGGCTGCGCCTCGAGACGGCGCATGTTGTGCCTGAGCCGTATGGCCGCCAGGACCGGGCCGATAACGGCCAGTCCTATATGGCTGCCCGACAACCGGTTGACCGCCCGCGAGCCCTCGCGCAGTCCGTTCTGCAGCCGCTGCTCGGGCGGCGCATTCGGATCTCCCCCGAGCGCGCGGCTCGCTAGGCTCGCCGCCTGCCGCCTGATCCAGTCCACCGCGCGGTCCAGCATCTGGTCGACGCGCGCCTGCAGGCCGCGGATGGTGTTCTGCACCTGCGCGCCGACATCGCCCAGGCCGATGAAGCGGGCGAGGAAGTCGAGGATCATCGGAATGGTGCGCGCCATGGTGCGCTCGACGAAGTTCGCTGCCGAGGCGATCGCGCCGGCGGCGATCGCGGCGATCGAGTTCACGATCGACTCCACCAGCTCGAGGATCTGGTTGATCTTCTGGATGAAGAACTGGATCGTCGTATACGTCTTGATGATCGCCTGGATGACCGCGCCGACCGGGTTGAGCATCGACAGGAGCTGCGTGATCCCGGCCATGACCAGGCGCTGCTGGATGAAAGAGCGGATGCCGCCCAGCGCGGCGTCGCGCAAGGTGCCGAAGAATTCCGTCACCCGATCGCGCAGCGCCTGCACCAGGCCGCGCTCGCGGATCTCCTGGATGAGCTGGAAGCCGGATTCGAGCATCCCGACCGCGCGCTCCCCCATCAGGCGCACGAGCTTCTGGCGGATGCGCGCCCAGGTGAGCCCCAGGATCTGCAGCACGAACCAGATGATGCCGCGCAGATCCCAGCGCTCGGGCATCTGGATTCCGGCCTGCGCGACCGGGCCGGTGAGCCAGGCGATGACGCCGTCGCGCAGATGGGTGAGGATGTTGCTCATGAATTGCCGCACGCCCTGCCCGACGGCGGCGAGCAGGTTGCGCAGGAAGCCGACCGGGTCGCGGATGATCGTCTGGAAGGTGTCGCGCGCCCGCTTGAAGATGGCGATGATGCGCGCACCGCCTGCACCCATCGCCGCCTCGAAGATGAACTCGGCGAGCTTCATCAGCGCGGCGCGCGCGAAGCCCGCGAGGTCGGTCAGCAACGGGCGGAAGATGCCGACCATGCGTTGCAAGGTGTCGATCGGGTGCAGCACGTCTTCCAGCCGCAGTGCGTTCCAGGCTTGGACGAAGGTGCCGGTAATCCGGTCCCAGGTAAGATTGCGTGCGCGCGTTTCCTCCATGAACCAGTTGTAGGCGCGCGCCAGCGCCCCCGATTGCGCGAGCTGGTCGACCCTCTCCCGGCCGCCCGGGATGAACTCGGCCACCGCGCGCACGACGTTCATCGCGGTGCGCGCCACCGGGCTGTTGGTGAACGGGTCGCGTCCGAGCTGCACCGCGATGAGGGCGTAGCCGGGGATCTCGCGGCAGAAGTTGGAGAGCGGCTGCATGAAGGTCTCTTTCAGCCAGGCAATCGCCTGCGAGACCAGTCCCGACACGAAATTCCTGATGCGCGCGATCGTCGGGGTGAAGAGGTCCTGCGCGCGCCGCCAGACGTCGCCCGGGCTGAAGATGTCGCGCCAGCTCAGTGAATCCGTGAATCGCGTGAACGCGTCGCGGATGCCCTGGAAGCTCAGCCCCATCGCCTCGGTCTGCTCGCGCACCCACTGGCCGATGCGCTCGACGATGCCGTAGCGCTGGAGCACCTGGAACAGGATCTCTCCGCCGGGGATGAGCCCCATGAAGCCGCGCAGCAGGTTTGCCGCGTTGCGCTCGACCGCCCGCATGTTGATCGGGTTGCGCGCGATGATCACCGTGAGCAGGGTGAAGCCCGGCACGTTCGCCGCCAGGTCGGCGAGGCCGTCGAGGATATCGGAGAGACCGAGCCGCTGCACCTGCGCGGGCACGCGCTGGCTGACCGTGGATTCCGCCTTCCTTTGAACGACGGCCTGCTGCTGGATGGTATGCGTCAGCTCGTGGGCGATCAGCTCCCTGCCCTCTTCGGTTTCCGGCCGGAGGCGGTCCTTGGCGAAGAAGATCTGGTTGCCGACGGTGAACGCCTGGGCGTTGAGCTGGCGGCTGAGCGTCGCCGCCCGCTCTCCGGTATGAATGCGCACGTTGCGGAAGTCGGCGCGAAAGCGCGGCTCCATGAAGCGGCGCACGTTCGGCGGCAGCGGCGCCCCGGAGCCCGCGCCCGCCGCGATTCCGGCGGAGATCCCGGTTCCGATGCGCGGCTGTCCCTCGGCCTTGCGCGCAACCTGTGGAGCGCCGCCGAGCCGGGCGGCCTGGCGGGAGGCGGGAAGCGGCATGCGCACGACGTTCCTTGCGACGGCGTCGGCTTCGCGTTCCGCCGGGTCGGAAGGAGCCGAGAGTTGCATCGCGCTCTGCATCTGGAGCGCGCCCGCGGCGGCGGCCGGGCGCAGAACGTGTACCGATGCGGCCGCCGGGCGCTGGATATGCGCCTCGGCGGCCGGCCGGGGCGCCGCGCTGCGATTGACCGTCTTGTGGACCGCTACCCTCAATCGCCACTCCCGCTAAAGCGCCCGGCCTTCCTTCAGCAGCTCGCGCCGGATGCCTTCCGCGAGGTCCTCCTGCAGCACCAGTTCGCTGCCCCGTCCGAGCGCCGCAAGCGACGCGTAGCGCACGACGTTCATGATGGTGCCCCCGGAAAGCTCGTGCTTCTCCGCGATTGCGACGAGGTCGATGCGCGTCTCGAGCTGCGCCTTGCTCGAGAACGCCTCGCGCCAGATGCGCAACCGCTCGCGGGACCCCGGCAAGGGAAAGTGCACCACGGACTGGAAGCGGCGCATGAAGGCGTCGTCGATGTTGGACTTCAGGTTCGAGGCGAGGATGACCACGCCGCTGAAATCCTCGACGCGCTGCAGCAGAAAGCTCACTTCCTGGTTGGCGAAGCGGTCGTGAGAGTCGGCGATGCGCGTGCGCGAACCGAACAGCGCGTCGGCTTCGTCGAAGAACAGGATCCAGCCCTTGTGCTCGGCGAGGTCGAAGACCCGCGCCAGGTTCTTCTCGGTTTCGCCGATGTACTTCGACACGATCATGCTCAAGTCGAGCTTGTAGACGTCGCAGCCGCAGTGCTTGCCGATCAGGCTCGCCGACAGCGTTTTGCCGGTGCCCGGCGCACCGTGGAACAGGCTGACGAAGCCGGGGCGCAGCTTGTCGCGCATGCCCCAGTCGTGCAGCAGCCTGCCGCCGTGGCGGATCCAGCGCTTGAGCTCCTCGAGCTGATCGAGCGTGGCGCCGGGCAGCACCAGCTGGTCCCATTCCAGCGCGGTGCGGATCAGGCGCGCGGGAAACTCCGCGCTGAACGCGGGCTTGCGCTCCAGGCCCGTGGTGAAGCGGTGCAGGTGCTCGCGCGACAGGACCAGCACGCCGGAGAGCGACGGCTCGCCCGGCGCAACCGGGGCGAGGTGCAGGACATTGCGGCTCGCGAGGTACTGGTCGGCCTCGAACAGGCGCGCCATCGCGAAGCGCGTCGCGAGCTCTTCCCCGGCGAGCAGGAAGACCGCGGTCTCTCCGGTGGGAATGAAGCCGCCGTGGCTCGCGCCCTGCATGCCGCCGAACTCGGTGAAGCCGCGCTGCGTGACGTCGTTGCGCGACCACAGTACGTCGAGCAGCTGCGGGCGAACGTGCGGGATCAGCGCGAGCAGGATCACCAGGCGCACGCTCGGCGGCAAGCGGCTCTCGCAGACGAAGCGGGCGTAGGCGGAACGGCTGCCCTCGAGCGCCGGCGGAGCGATGCCGAGCGGGTCCTCGCGCGGCGCGTCCTGCGCCCCGAAATAACCCTTGAGCCGCGCATCCAGCACGCGCGCGAACCACTCGAGGTCGGCCTCGAGGTCCTGGGCGCTCGCCGTCAGGGCGTCGGCCAGTCCGTGAAGAGCGGTCGTGTCATCCATGGCAGTTTCACCGTCGCAAGGCCCCAGGGCAGTTGATTGAGAAGCACGTCGAAGGACTCCGGTTCGAGCTGCAGGCGCCAGCCCGTTTCCTCCTCGCGCAGCGCGCCGCGCCGCTGCAGGAAGGACATGCGCAGCCCTTCGATCGAGGTGCCTTTGAGCGCCGTCCAGTGGCTGGTCACCGCGCGCAGCAGGCCCTCGCCTTCGTCGCGCTCGCGCGCGCCGAGCAGGCCGGCGCCCGCCGCCAGGGGCGTTTCGGGATGCAGCCCGAGGAGCAGCTTCACGAAGCCGAGTTCGAACTCGTGGATCTCCTCGCGGCCAGTGGCGAGCCAATGCAGCAGGGCGGCGGCGGGCGGCAGCGCGTCACGCAGTCCGCGCCCTGCCTCGTACAGGCCGCAGTTCTCGAACAGCCTCGGCAGAAACGGGTGCAGCAGCACCAGGCCCGCGTTGCCCGCCAGGAGCGCAAATGGTTGCGATTCGGGCAGCGGGGCGTCGCTGCGCCGTCGATCGAAACCGGGCGCGGTGTCGCGCGGCCGCGGGCGGTCTTCCCTGGGAGAGCTTTCCGCCGCCGCGGACGCAAGCCCGAGTCGCGCGGCGAAGAAGCTCGCCGCCGGCCCGGGAAGCTCAGTGAGGCGCGTGGCGACCGAAGGCGGCGCTGCTGCGCAAGGCATCGCACCTTCAACTTCGTCCGGCGCGACCCCGAGAATGGACGCGAGCGCATTGCCCGCCACCTGCCGGGAGGACGCTGGGGTGCGCACAGACGCCAGCACGGCGGCGGCGAGGCGCTGCGCCCGGTACCGGCCGAGCAACACGCGCGCGCCCAGCAGCGCGGCAAACGCAGCTTGTCCCGCGGCGCCGTCACTCACCGATCGAGGCGCTGCCTCGGCGGCGACGCAGGCGGCGAGTTCGAGCCATTTTTCTTCGGGAAGCAACTGCAGCAGACGAAAGTAATAGGCGACCGCTCGCTCGAGCGCTGCGTCGCCGACAGGGGCGCGCTGCGCCACGTGCTTCAGGTCGGCGAGCAAGGTCGCGCACAACTGCGCCGCCGCGTCGGCTGGCTCGCGCTGCGCCGCGTGCCAGGCCAGCGTGCCACTCTCGAGGTAGCCGAGCAGGAGCTCGAGCCCGCTCGCAACCACGGCGCGGGGCTGCGCGGGCGGGTACGGCAGCAGCTCGCGACCGATGGCATCGTGCAGGGCGCCGGCAAGTTGGTCGAGGCTTGCGATCCGCAGCCGCAGCTCGAGCCTCGGGATGTGCACTACGGCCTCGCCTGGCGCCCAGGCGTCAAAGGCGCGGTGGAACGCCGGCAGCAGGTCTTCCACCTCGGAGCGGAACCGTGCACGCACCGCGAAGGCCGCATCCACAGCAGCGACCCGCAGACGCCAGCTCTGCCTGCGCACGCGGTGAATGCCGGGCGTCATTTAGCGGATCCCCCGGCCGGTGAGCACATTGCCGATCATCGTCTTCATCTCCGGCTCGGTGGCGGTCCGGTTGCCGAGGCTCATCAGCCCTTTCTCGATGTCGGCGAGCGCGTTGATGTTGCTCACCTTGGCGAGGGCCGCGGAAGTCGTGCTCATCACCCTCGCGCCGTCGCTGCCGGGTTTGATGTCGATGCCACTGGTCGCGACGAATTCGGTGGTTGTCAGGATGGCGGTGCCGAGCTCGGTCTCGGCGGTCTCCAGCTGCTTTTCGAGCGTGGTGCGCTTCGCTTCGTCGAGACCCGGGTTAAGCAGCTGCGTGCGCAGTGTGTCGACCTTCTGCGTCTTCCACGTCGTGTCGGCCACGTGCAGGTCGAGCAGCGGGTCGGCGCTGAGCTGTCCCGACTGCACCAGCCCGCCCCCCGGCTGCACGAAACCGCCACCGCCCTTGGCGCCGACGATAATGCCGATCGAATCCTTGAAGGCGTTGAAGTAGCTCGTCTTCACCTCGATGTCCTTCGTCATGTCCTTCACAAAGTCGTCGCGGAATTTCTCGAAGCGGAACTTGTCCGGGAAAGGCACGAGGCGGATCGGCTTCTCGAACACGATATCGGGCCGGATCGGCGGCACGAGCTTCGGCGGCTTGGGCGGCGCCGCCTTGGGCTCGCAGCACTGGTACGGCAGCATTAGATCCGCAACCACGGTGCCGGTCGCGTCGTATACCAGCACGAAGGTGCCGCCGCGCAGGACGCCGGCGTAGTGCTCCAGCCCGGGGTGCTCGGCGAGGAATCCGGGAAGCTCGCTGCGCCTGGCTGCATCGACTTCCGCGTCCTTGATGAGGATGTCGACCCAGGTCAGCCAGCGCGCGGGATGGCCGCTGATCACGGTGTCGAGCGGCGTGACGAATTCCTTCTTCGTGACCGGGCTCAAGGCCTCGTTCATCTCGGCGGCGGTCTGCGTGAGCTTCGTCACGTCGTCCTGCCAGTTCGAGCCCGAGTCGTAGTCGTCGCGCAGCACCTTGGCCATCGCAGCCTTCACGTGTCCTGCCATGAGCTCGGTCTTGGTCTGCGCGGTGCCGAGCACCGGCACGCCGTTGTTGTCGGCATCGGTGACCGCGGTTCCGGCCGCCTTCACCTGCTCCACAAACTTCGCCCCGAATCTTCCGGCGTCGTCGAGCTGCGCCGCAAGGTCCGCGCGCAGGAGATCGCGCAGCGGGTAGAGGCCCTGGTTCCGCCACGGGAAGGGCGGCTTGGTGGGCGGCTGGCCGAGGGAAAGTGCAACAAGGTCGATCGGAAGGTTATTGCCCTTGACTTGCTTCTGGAGCGCATCCATCACCTGCCCGACGCTGCGGCCGACATGGCCTTCGATACGGAAGAACTCGAAGGCGCCGACCTGCGCCTCCAGCGGCGCCTTGGCTGCGCCTTCGGCGGCGTAGCGGTCGGCGTTATAGGAGTAGTTGTAGCGCTCCATGCCGCGTTGCGAGAGCTTGTAGCTCCAGGCACGATAGATCGGCGCTTGCTCGGTTACTGTGTAGTAAAACGGAATCGCGCGCTCCTCCAGGCTGCGGTTCTCGAAGACGCTCGGCGTGATGCGGATATCGCCGCCTCCCGGGATCGCGAAGGTGCTGACCAGCGCATCGAGCTTGCGGATGAGGAAGCGCGCGCGCACGCGCTGCTCGACGCGCTCGCTCACCATCGGCGAGGGATGGAAGCCGGTACGGCCGACCGCGGCGCGTTGCGCTGTATCGAGGCTGCCGAGCACCAGATGCTTGGGAAAGGCGTTGAGATCGGGGCAGCACACCGCCGTGTCGCCGAAGAGCGCATCGCGGAACGCGTTGTACGTTTCCGCCACGTCCTTCAGAAAGTCGTAGTAGTACTGGACGCCGCGGTCCGGGACCTTGCCGCGAATTTCGATCAGCGACTTCTGCCAGCGTGGCGCCGGATCCGCAGGCGCGATGTCCTGCAGAAACCACTTGCACGGCTTGTAGAGCGTGCCGAGCGCCGTCACCAGCGCTTTGTGGATGGCATCGCAGGCCTTCCTGTAGACCGCGGCGAGGTCGGCCTCGGCGGCGAGCGCGCCCTGCAGGATGGGCCGGGCGATCACGACCGGCTCGAGCGGCGTGCGCGCAGCGCGGTCCGGGGTGTCGAGCGCCCCGGCGAGCGCGGCCGCCGATTTCGGCTCGACGAGCAGGAGCTTCGTGGCGTGGACCCAGTCCTTGCCGCGGTTGTCGCAGTCGGTCCCGGTACACAGGTCCTCGTCGTGCAGGCAGCTCTCGACGTACAGCACCGCGGCCAGCGTGCCGGGCGCAACCCCTTCGCGCGTCTCGAAACCGCTCAGCGCGAGCGCGCGACTGTCGCTTTCTCCTTCGCGCACCAACTCGTACGCGAGAATCATTTCCTCGCCGCGGTAGAATTGCGGATACTTCGGCGCCGAAGTGTCGTAGAGTTTGTAGCGGTCGTAGAAGGTGGCGCCGGGCAAGAAGAGCACATCGCCGTCGGTCGTCGTGCCCACGCCATGGCTCAAGCGCACTCGGTTGCCCTGGAGCAATGGCCACAGCCCGCAGCCGATGCCCACGCCGAGCAGGGCGACGCGCGAGAGCCGCTCCTGGTCATCCAGGTAGCTGGAAACGCCGTTAAGCTGTCCCGGGGTGAGGACCTGATCTTTTTCGAACACCGTGTAGCCGCTTTCGATCCTGTCCAGGTTCCTGAAGGTATCGGTCATGTCGCGCTCCTTGTGATCGGGTTCAACCGGGCGGCGGCGTGCTGCCGAGCGCGCTGCGCCCGAGAATAAATTTCTCCGCGGCCTCGCAGGCCGCGAGCGTCGGCTCTGGGTACACGTTCTTAGCCTCGAATAGCGCGTCCGCGAGCGCTGCCAGCTTGCCGGCGGGGTCGGCCGTAACGGTTCCCGCGAGCAGCGCGCGCCACGCTGCCCAGGCCGTCTCGATGCGCGTCATCTCCTCGTCACCCACCCAGCAGACCTTCGGCAGCAGATGCGCGGGCGTCTCCTGCCGGATCACCTCCTCGGCGAAGCGGCGGAACTCCATGTTGCGGAAGCGCGGCGCGACGGCCGGCAGCACCACGTGCAGGCGGTAGGAATAGGGGTCGTCGCCAGGGCAGCCTTCGCCGCAACCCGGCTCCGCGCAGATCGGCAGAAAGGTGTCCTTGGCGCCGGCCCGCGGCCGCAGCAGGATGTTCTCGATCACGCACAGGCGCTCGCCCTGGTGCTCGGCGATGATCGCCATCAGCTCTTCGATCGCCGCGTCCCGGGCAGCCGCGGTGCGGAAGAACTGGTCTTGCCACGCGAGCACCTTGCCCGACCCGTCCACGATGTTGAAATAGAACTTTCCGGACTTGTCCTGCCGGCGCCGATAGCCCGAGGGATGTTGCGCGGCTTCGAGCGCCTGTCCCAGATTGTCGAGCGCGGCCTCGGGCGAGGCGTATCTGCGTTCGAGAGGACTGCTGAGAACGATGTGTCCCGAATGACGCGCTCGCACGCGAAACCGGAATTCGTCGATCGCGTCGGTGTCGTGCTCCTGGTAGATCTCACGCACGATCGCGCCGAGCCCGATCAGGTGGGCGAGCCGCCTTTCCAGCCCGGAGACGTTGGTCCCCGCCGCACCGGAGGCGGGATCGAGCGTGTAGTCGCAGGCGCGGCCGCGCTCGCCGCCGAGCCGCGGAGTGTCGCCGAGGAAAGCGCACTTGGCGCGCGCCACGGCGGCCCGCGTGGTGCCGAAAAGCGCCGCCTGGATCTCGAGATCGTCGGGCAGCCGCTCGGCGAAGCGCGCGATCAGGTGGTCGAGGAAGCGGTTGCGCCGCGCGAGCATCGCTGTGGTGGTTTCGAGCACAACGCCGTCCGCGCCCGGCATGTACAAGGCCTCCAGGCCGCCGACCTTCTGCGAGAAGTAGGTGCGCTCGACGTCGGGGTCCCGGGAAAACAGCTGCCGCACCTCGCCCAGCTGCGCGCAGGAATTCGCCAACAGTTGATCGAAGAACAGCAGATAGCCTTCGAGCTGCCGCGCCTGCGCCTCGCGGTCCGGGCCCGCGCCGGCGGGAAGCGCGGCATCGCCGATGCCGTACACGGCGGGGAAATGTTTCTGCACCGACTCGTAGACGGCCGCGGCGCGGAACCTGCCGAGCGGGATCTGCGGGTCGTCGATCGGCCGCGAGTGGAACTTCGCCTCGGCTTCGTCCTTGAGCGCCTGATACCGCGTCAAGGCATCGGCGCCTCGCGGCAACGGCATGTTGCCCTTGTAGAGGATCAGGCGCGAATTCTTCGCGTCGAGCGTCGATCTCTTGCCTGGCTCGACGCTCACTTCCCATTTGCTCCCGGCCGGCGGCTCGCTCCCGGTGTCGCCTTCCCCGGAGGCCGCGCGGATCACGATGTCGCGCACCGCCCGCACCCCCTCGATGTCCATAATGAGGCTGATCACATCCGACAGCCGGATGCTGCTGCGCAGCTCGGCAGCGGCGAGCTCCGCTTCGTCGATGAAGCCGTGCGCGAGCGCCGGCCCGTCGAAGAGATCCGGGTCGGTCGAGCGGCTGCCGTCGGGCTTGGTGCGCTGGAGCATCTCGGCGCGCGTGCGGCGCGGCACTCCGGGCGCGAGGTGCTCCTGCACCGCGAGGAGAATCTTCGCGTACGTCTCGGCCGCTTTCGCCTGCGGCTCGATTTCGAGCTCGGCGCACAGCAGGAAGTTCTGCGGCTCGACCGCCTCGATCTCGATGAAGTCCTCGCAGAGATTGCGATGAGTCTGCAGCGTGGCGCGTGCCGCCGCGAGAATGCGCGCCTTGTCGGCGGGCGCGGGGTCTTCGCCCTGGAATTCGATGAGCGCGCCGTAAAGACCGCGCAGGCGCACTTCACGGATGCCGGGGACCCCGGGGTCTTCGAGCTGGAGCTTGCCCTCGATCGAGTCGGCGTAATAGGGCGCGGGCGCGACCGGATGGATCCATGCGTTGCGCACGCCTTCGACGTCGATCAGCAGCTTGCGGTAGTCGAGCTCGGTGAGCGGGCCGTTGGGAAGCGCCTGGCGCGCTTTGAAGAACTGGCTCGCCATGTTGCGCTTGTTGTCGTCGGCGACCGCGAGCAGGTCCTCGATCGAAAAGCAGGCGCGATAGCAGAGATCGGTGAGCGCGTAGCAGAGCAGCTCGAGCATCGTGATGCCCGGGTCGTGGATGTTGTGGTCGGTCCACAGCTCGCGCGCGTAGGCGCGCACCTCGCGCAGCCCCAGCTCGAACAGCGGCTGCTGGTCGAGGCCAAGCGGGGCCTGCTGCGGCTTTTGCACGGCGGTGACGTCGGGCAGGCTCATGGGGGAGTTCCGGAGTCGGGAACGGGCGCGATGTCGTGCATCGCGTCGGAAACGAGGATCGTGTCGGGTGTCTCTGCGCGCGCTTCGTTCACGTCGTCGGAGTCGTCCGGGCCTCCGCGCAGGTTGTACATGCGGAAGTCGGTGACGTAGTCGACGTATTCCGTGTCTTCGACGAAATCGATCAGCTGCGACTTGTACACTGTGCCGCCGAAGGCGATCGCGGCCCCCGGGTCGTACTTCCAGGGCGAAAGATGGCCGATGAGCGCCTCGCGCAGCTGGCGCGCGTGGTAGTTGAACTCGACGCCCGCCCGGAAGCGCACCTTGAAATCCAGGCGGATCCTCTGGTAGCGCGGATTGCGCGCGTGCACGCCGATCTTCATCGGCATGCGCTTCTCGAGGTGCTGCCGGATGCGGCTCAGAGTGTCGGAGTCCGCCCTGGGCTGCAGCGGATCAACCGCGTTGCGCAACCTCAGGTCGGGCACCACGACAATCGTGACGTGGCCCGGATCGAGCCAGCCGCCCGTCCCGGCGCAGTGCGGGATGACCTTGACCTTGCGCACCTCGGGAAATGCGGCGAGCAAGCTGCGCTCGTAGTCCCAGGCAGTGATCGCGCGGTTGCGGTGGCGCAGCCGTTCCGCCGCCCTCGTGTTGAGCGCCTCTCCCGATTCCAGCGTCGTGCCGCCGAAGGAAGCGAAGGGCTGCGCGACTCCCTTCACGGCGGCGACCGGCGTCTTGAGGCGCGCGATCGAACCCTTGGGGAGCGGCGACCACAGGCGCGCCGCCGGGGCGCCGCCGGAGCCGCGCTTGACTTCGATGGCGTTGGCCGAGACGCTCACCAGCGCGCACACGCCGCCGACGTCCTTCTGCACCGACGCCTTCAGCCACAGCAGCCCGGCGGGAAGAAAGCTGTTCTGCGTGGTCGCCTCGTTGGGGAGGGTCGCGGCGACGAGACCCGTGGCGAGCAGGTTGTTCGTGCCGTCGCGCACCGCGTCGCCGCCCGCGAGGGGCTTCCAGTAGTTGTCGCAGAGCACGGCCCAGCGCACCGCCGGCTGCGGATCGACGTCGGGATCGGCGCTGCCCTCGGCGACCTTGAAGAGCAGGCTCACGCTATCGCTGGCGGCAAGCGCGCTCAAACCGACGAGCAGCTCGCCTTCGTCCTCGTAGGCCGGGAACAGCGGCACGCGCTTGTCGTCGACGAATGCGAACTGCGCGCGCAGCCAGCCGTGCTCGCGCCTTTGCCCGAAGCAGCCGACGTGGAAGAACTCGACGTCGGCGTTCGCAAAATCGGCGTCCTCGTCCGAGTCGACGGGCACTTCGCCGGAGGAAGCCCGGTAGGTAAGCGAGAGGGCGCTCAGCGCCGGCGTATAGGGCTCGTTCGCCAGGGGCGTCCCTGCGAGGAGCTTCGAGCGGTACTCGGTGTGGCCGAAATCGCGGTCGAGTGTGAACGTGATGAACCCGGGGCGCGCCGCCGGCGCCGCGCTAGCGCCGAAGCCGTAGACCGGCATCTTCAGCCGCTCCCGGCGGGCCGCCAGCATGAGCGACGCGCCGCTGCCGGCGGCGAAGGCGCGGATGCGCCGCGCCGGCAACGCTTCGACGCGCACGCCCGTGCCGGCGGCCGGTTCGCCTGCCCCGAACAGGGTCAGGGTCACCTTGCCGACTTCGCGTGGCTGGAAGAGAGAGTAATGGGTCGAGGCCGAGGTTTCGCGGCCGGCTGCGTCGCGCATGGCTGCGCGCACCGTGAACGACGACTCGCTGGGCGGGTTCCGGTACCCGGTGTAGAGCGTCGCGAAGTCCGCCGGCAGCCCGAGCCAGGCGAGTTCGAGCGTCAGCTCGGAGAGATTCTTCGAAAGCGCCTCGGGACAGCCGACCATGAAGCGCGACCCCGGAACGGGCTGCGCGCCGAAGGGCATGAAGGCGCGCTTCGGATCGAGCGGCCCGGCGTCGCTTACGAGCTGGAGCGATCCCACGCCGGCGACTTCCACCGCGACGCTCGCGCTGTGCACGACGACCGGCAGCAGGTCCCGGTAGCCCTGCGGCTTCCCGTCCTCGACCTTGAGGAGCACCTGCACCACCGGGGCGCTCGCCGCGAAAGCGTGGCCGTGCATCGCGGCGTCGTAGTCGGCGATGCCTTCCTCGTCCGGCAGAACGGTAAACGCGAGGACCAGAGCGCCGCCGGACAGCGCGGCATCGAACGTGTACGGGCCGAGCCAGCGCGTCTCGCCCGTGACGAAGCATTCCAGGCGCCTTTCGAACTCGGACGCCGTGAGCGCCGGGCCCAGGCCGTCGAGCTCGAGCCTCAGCTTCACGGTGCGCCGGCCTTCCGCCATGCGCAGCACGGGGGAAGCGAGGGCGAAGCCGATCGGCGCCGCGGGCAGGCCGGGATACCCGAGGGAGCGCCACGGCTCGTCGTTCTTGAACGCCGGACCCAAACCGTCGGCGGAATTCGCGATCGGCGCGAAGCACACCGTACCGCCGTCCGCCGGATCGAAGAAGACCGAGAGCAGCTTCTCCACCTTCGCCTGGTTGATCACCGTCTCGGCGAGCGGCATGTACACACGCTCGATGCCCATGGCGTCCTTGCCAGCCGAGAAAGCATGTTCGGATTTGATCGCGACAGGAGGCGCGCCCTTCTTGAGCTCGATGAGCAGGTGCGCGCGGTCGGGCTGCGGAGCGCGCGGCTCAAAGCCGAGCACGCGCCGATAGAAGAAGTCCAGGTGCCGTGCCGTGATGCCGTTCATGGCGCAGCGCGGGATGCGGTAGAGCTTCAGGAACGCGGCGAAGAGCGCCAAGTGCGGCGCGGTCCCGCCATCCCGATCGCCCGGCAGCGAGGCGTCGAAGAAGGGCGTCCAGTCTCCCGCGGCTCCGACGGCGCCGGCGTTCACGTCGAAGAAATTGACCTGCGCGGCGAGCTTCTTCACGTAGGCGAACAGCTCGGCCGCAGACCGCTCCTCGACGTCGACGAAATGCGGCACGAGCCCGGCGGGCAGGCGCGCATCCTGGGTCTGCCCCGGACGCGCGATCAGGGATTCGAGGATGTCCACGACAGGGCGCCTGCGGCTGAGCGCGCCACCTCGTTGCTGTCGGATCTGTAGAAGGGAAACACCAGGTTGTAGCGCGAGTTCGTCGCGCGCACCCGGTACTCGAGCTCGATGCATAGTTCGCCCGAGCTCGCATCAGGGCTCGCCACCCGGACGCCAAGCGGCTCGATGCGCGGCTCGTAGATCAGGATGCCGATCTTGATACGCTCCTCGAGGAGCGTGCGCATCGTGGTGCCCATCGGGTCGAACAGCAGCTCGTGCATGTCGAGACCATACTTCGGCTGGAACAGCCGCTCGCCGCGCTGGGTGCCGAAGAGAATGCGCAGACTCTCCTGGATGTCCTGCTCGTCCTCCGCCATGGCGACGCGGCCCGCGCCTCTGTCGAAGCGCGGCGGAAAACTCCAGCCGGTCCCGAGGAAGGAGCTCATGCGCCGCTCATCCGCCGATCAGCACGGTGGGCGCTCCCACCGCGGCCATGGCGCCGCAGCCGCACACGTCGCTCACGCGCAGCGCCGGGCGGCCGCCGATCAGCACGGTGGTGCTCCCCATGGGAAATGGCGTCACCGGGGGGTGCGGCGGCGGAATGACGCAGGCATGCAGGTCGCCGGCGACCGAAGCGGGCAGCCCGGCGATCAGCACCGTGGGAACGCCGGGGCCGGTCAGCGTGCCGCCGTGGTTGCTGGTGTCGCCAAATCGCGCGGCCGCGGGCATCGCATCGCTCCTAGTTGATCTGCACCACGCTGCCCTGGACCTTGCAGGCCGACGAACTCGACAGCTCCGCGCCCGCCTGGCCGGTGAGCTTGAGTTCGGTGCCGGCTTTCAGCTCGACCGCCTTGCGGCTCTCGATCTTGATTCCGTCCGGCGTCAGGGCGATGCTGTTGCCGTTCTGGTCCTCGAGCTTCACGCCCTTGTCCTGCTCGCTCAACGTGAGGCGGTTGCCGGCGGGCGTCTCGAGCAGCGCGATCTTCTTGTCGTCATTGAAGTAAAGCCGCATGCCGGAGCGGCTGCGGTACTCCTTCTCGTGGTTGTCGTCCGACCCCTGCAGCGGCGCGGCCTTCGCGCTGCTGTGGAGCATGCCGAGGATGACCGCGCGTCTCGGGTCGTCCTCGAGAAAACCGACCACCACCTCGTCGCCGATCTCGGGGCGAAAAAAAAAGCCGCGCTGGTCGCCGGCGTCGAGCGAAGCGACGCGCGCCCACACGCCGTCGGCCTGGTCGTTCACGAGCGGCAGGCGCACGCGCACGCGGTGCTCGCCGTCGGGATCTTCGTTGCTTGTGACCTTGCCGATCTGCAGTCCGTTCACAGCGGGCAGTAGCGCGCCGGCTTTTGGCGGGGAGACCGCGTGCTCCTGCGCTGACCACTTGTCGACGCTGCCGAACTGAAGGTGCGTCTTCCAGCCTTGCACCGTGTCGAAGTCCTGGCGCACGCCGGTGACGAATACGGTGCCGCTATAGCGCTGCCCCACGCCGGCGAGCTCGACGAGGTCGCCCGGATTCACCGTGGCGATTCCCTCGCACTTGGCGCGGCCGCTCACCTTGGAGAGCTTCGATTTCATCCACTGCGCGTCGGCCCACGCCTGCGCCTCATCCTCGGCGAGCGCGGCATGCCGCAGCTCGAAGCTCGGCAACCCCGCGACGCCGGCAAGGTCGCCGGTCGACAGGTTTCCCGGCCCGGCGATGCGAGGGTCGGCGGCTTCCCTTTCCAGCAGAGCCTGCTGCGCCGGGTCCCAGGTCAGGCTCTTGACCGCGGAGTACTGCGAGCGCGCGTCGATCTCGGCATCGAGCTCAAGGATGGTGGCACCGAAGAGCAGCGTGCACGCCGGCTGGCCGGAAAGGCGCGGCGCGCGCACCACGACGCGGTCGTCGTTGGTGAAGATCAGCTTGCCGTTCGCTTCGGCCCGCGTCAGCAGGAAATCCCAGTCGCTCGAGCGGAACTGCACCTGCTGCGCGTGGCTGACCGCGGTCGCCTCGATATCGGAACTCACGCCCGCGGCGCCGAGCAGCTCCGAGATGATGTCGCTGTCGGTCTGCGCGAAGAAGAAGGCGTTCTTCGCGCCCACCGCGAGCTTCGCGGCCTTGTGCCGGCATTCGACGATGAGCTGCGAGGCGGCGTGGTCGCGCACCTTGATGCCCTGCCGCACGACGATTCCCTTGAACAGCGACACCGGATTGTCGCCCGACCCGGCGAGAATCTCGACCTCGGCGCCGGGCACGAAGGTCGCGGTGTTGCTGAGCGGAAAATCGCTCGCCGCCGCCGAGCCGTCGAGGTACACCAGGCGCGCCGCGGAGATGCGGTTGACCGCCTTGGTCACGCAGACGCCCGCGAGATGGTGCTCGCGCCCGACCGGCTGGCTGTTCATTTTCACCGTGAACTCGCGGTGCGCGGCCGGGATGGGAAGCGTGCGCGCGGCGGGCATGGCTATTTCGCGAGCGGCGGGAAACGCAGCTGAGCGCCGGGCCGCAGGTTGCGGAAGTCGTCCAGGCCGTTGGCGCGCGCGACTTCCAGGTACATGCGCGGCTCGCCGTAGATCAGCTCGCACAGCCCGGGCAGCGTATCGCCCGCCTTGACCAGGCGCACGTGCGTGAGATCGGCCGACTGGTCCTGCGCGAGCGCCACGCGCGTCTGGTCGTCGACGCTTTCGATGAACACCGCCGTGATCACGGCACGCAGCGGCACGCCGTCGGACGCGAACAGCTTGTATACAATCGACGCGCTCTTGAGCTTGGAGCGCATGATCGGCAACGTCCCCCATGCGATCTTGAGGTGGCGCGGCTCATGTTTTTCGCCAGCGTAGCCGGTCGCCTCCTTGAATTTCGCGATCTCCATCTGCACGTCGACCTTGCGCCCGTCGGCGCCGGTGCCGTCGATGAAGAACGCGACCGTCAGGTCGCCGGGCTTGATCCTGTTGAAGCGCATGGGGCTGCCGGTCGTCCCGGCGCCGCTCGGCGCCTGGTACTCCGCCTCGTAGCCGAGCGTGATTTCGGCCGGATTCACGTATGCCCGGAACTCGGCTTTCGGAGGCTCCGGGCAGGACGGATCGTCGTAGCCGCAGATGACCAGGCGCTCGAGCGTGCCGCGGTCGGCCATGGCCTAGCGCTCCTCCTTGCGCTGAAGTGCGTCGAGTACGCGCTCGACGCACTCGCTCACCAGCGTCTGCCGCTCTTCGGTACCGAGGCCGCCGCCCGCGGGCGTGGCGCCGCCGGAACCCTGGTTCGCGACCTCCACCGAAATCACGATCTCGTCGACGATGACCGGCATGGGTTCAGGGTCCGATCGGCGGCGTGACGGTCATGTCCACCGTGAAGTGCTGGTAGAAGAGCTGCAGCGTCTCCACCGCCACCGAGTTGCCCGAGGCGTTGAGGTCCGTGAGAGCCCACTTGGTCGGATACGCGTTCACGAGATGCCAGGTCATGAGCGGCTGGTGCTCGTCGTTCAGCAGCTTGACGTCGATGTCCTTGGACACGATGCGGTAGTCCTGGATGGATTCGCGGATCCAGTCGAACACCGCCGAGCGCACGAGCAGCCCGCGCTTGAGCACGAGCTCGGGGTACTTCGCGCGCACCGGATACTTCTGCACGAAGCGGTTCTCGCCGCCCTCGGGCACCTCTTCGGCGCCCATCTCCATCGACAGTCCGCCCACCTCGGTGAAGCGCACGTCGTTGTCGTTGGCTGGTAAGCCAAGCACCTCGACCTTGAAGTGGAAGGCTCGCGGCGGATAGTAGTGTGCCATCAGGCTTCGTTCTGCACCTCGAGGCCCTCGTGCGCGAGCTCGATGGACTCGATCGCCACCTCGTTGCCGCTCGCCTTGAGCTGCGGGCCCTCGACCTTCACCGGAAAGGCGTTGTGCACCTTCCAGGTCATTACCGGGTTGTGCTCCTCGTTGAGGAGGCTCACCACGAGGTCGCGGCGCTCCACGGTGTTGAGCTTCACCGTCGCGAGCCACGCGGCGAACTCGTTGTCGCCCTTGACCACGCCGCGCTTGCACGTGATGTTGGAGAACTTGCGCAGGCCGGGCATCTTGATCGAGGAGTACTCGGGAAATGAGCCGTCGCGGTACTCGATCGCCTGGTTTTCCTGGGTAAGACCGGTGACTTCCGAGAATCCGACGCGCGTGCCGCCCCACTGCACCGTGAAGTGGAAGACGGGAAGCGGATATTGTGCGGGCATGGTTCAGGGCTCCTTTCAGGACACCTGCATCTTGTGCGAAAACTTCAGGATGATGAATTCGGCGGGGCGCACCACCGCCATGCCGATCTCGACGTTCATGCGGCCCTCGAGGATGTCCTGGGCGCTCATCGTGGTGCCCAGGCCGCAGCGCACGAAAAACGCATCCCTCGGCGTCGCGCCGGCGAGCGCGCCTTCGCGCCACTTCTGCGTGAGGTAGGACTCGATCATGCCGCGCACCTTGACCCAGGTGTTGGCGTCGTTGCTCTCGAACACCGCCCAGTAGGTCGATTTCTTCACCGACTCCTCGACCATGTTGAAGAAGCGCCGCACGTTGACGTAGCGCCATTCGTTGTCGTTGCCTGCGAGCGTGCGCGCGCCCCATACGAGCGTGCCCTTGCCGGCGAACGCACGCAGCGCGTTGATCGACTTGCCGGAAGTCGGATCGACATTGAGCGGGCCCTGGCGTTCCGAGTCAAGCTTCACCGCCGGCTCCAGCACGTCGTTCAGCGGCACGTTCGCGGGCGCCTTCCACACGCCACGCGCCGTGTCGGTGTAGGCGTACACGCCGGTGACCGCGCCGCTCGGAGGCAGCACCAGGAAGCACTTCGCGAGCGCCGCCTTGGCTGCGTTGTAGTTTTCCGTCTGGGTGTTCTTCAGCGACGCGAGCGACACCGCCGTTCCGCCGTCGACCGCCACGTTGACCTGGGATTCATCGACGGGCGGGTTCATGCTCGTCTTGAGGAACGGGTAATAGGCGGCACCGTACTTCAGCTTGTCGGTATCACCCGCCCACGCGTTGCGATTGGCGACTATCACCTCGGTTGGGTTCGTCGTCGCGCCCGGAGTCGGGATACTGGCACCCGGTTCCGTACCGCCGCCGATGGGGTCGAGGATGGCGAAGCGGTCGCCAAGCGTGAAGCATTGCAGCAGCATCGCCGAAGCGAGAGTCCCGTAGTCCGCATAGCTGAGCTTCACCGACTCCGGAATCACCAGCAGCGTCGGCTCGTCTTCGGCCTTGACCGCGTCGAGGCCGGCGGTAAGCTCGACCTTGTCGATGAACGGCGTCGCCGTCTTGTACGGACCCGCCGAAACGACATAGCACTGTCCGCCGCCGTTGTCGAAGAACATCTTCATGCTGTGGTAAAGCAGGTAATCGGGATCCGGACTGGGGGTCGAGAGCAGCTCGGAATCCTTGCCGCCATCGCTGCGGGTCGTGACCTTGATGGCGAGTGGCTGGACGCGCGGCCCGCCGAAGAAGTGTTCGTACTCGGTCATCGAATAGATCTTCGTCGGCTTGAGGAGGAGGTCGTTGGCCGAATCCCTCTGCGCCGTCGCGGTGTAGCCGATGAAGGCGGGAATCGCCGTTTCGACTTCGGCGACGGAGGGTGGGAAGACCTTGATCTCTCTTACGTAAACATCTGGCGTAGTGAATGCGGACATGGTTCGAGGCCTCTAGGTTTTAGACACGTGGACCACCAGGTCCGCGGTTGCCGCCGCGGCACTGGGCTGGGGAAGCTGCGCGATGATCACGTCGTTGTTGCGCGCGAGCTGGATGCGCTTGCGCGCCTTGCCTTGCCGCGCGACCGGCTGCTGCGAGCGAAACAGGGTCACTCTCGCGTCGCCGCCGCCGAGCTGCGCGACCGGGATTTCGGCCGCGGTGAAGCTGGAGGACGGGATGCGGTCAAAGCCGATCTGCGGCCTCCCGTCGGCGGCAAACCCGGCGTCGCTCACGTCGAGCTGGTTGAACTCGCCGATGGTGTGGTTGCGCGCCACCACATAGTACTTGAGCGTATCTGCGCGGGCCTGGAACGCAACTTCGAATGCAGGCGGCGCGCTGTAGAAACCGGCGCCCACCGTGATCTCGACGAGGCAGAACAGTCCCTCGCGCAGGAGCTCGGCGTCCTCGGCGTGGACCGGGTCGAGCAGCAGCGTGACAGGCGCCTGGAGCTGGCGCGGATCGGCGCCGGCATTGCGGTAGAGAGGCAGGCCCTCGCCGGGCGGGATGGGCAGTTCGGAAAAGTTGGAGAAAGCGGGATTGAGCAGCTTCAGGCCGAACTGCAGTGTTCGCCCGGCGAGCGGCAGGAGCGGCTCGAACTGAGTGCCGCCTTCCTTCTTCTCGAAGAGCAGGGTCAACCGGTCGTCGCGCGTCTTCGCAAGCACGCGCGAGCCGGCGAGGAGCCGCTCGGTCGTGGAAGGGATCCAGAACCCGAAGTCGGGACAGCGCCCGCCGTAGTAGGCGTGCATGACCTCGAGGGTAAGCAGCGGCGAGAACTCGATCATATGGTCTCGACCGTGGAGCCGATCTTGGTGATCGGCAACTGGATCGCGGCGGGCTCAATGTCCTGCAGCGCCACCAGGCGCACGCGGTAGAGCGCCGAGGGCAGCTGCTTCGCGCCAACGAAGGCCCACAACTGGTTCAGCTGCTCGAAGCTGGGCGAGAGCAGGTCGACGCCGAGCTTCTCGATGCGCGAGTCGAGCCCGGCGCAGCGCTCGCGCGTGAACACCGGGTGAGCCTGGAAGAACACCAGCACGTGCGAGAGCTGTCGCAGCCCCTGGTCGTACTGCTTGAAGTTCGCCGCGAACAGCAGATGGAGGTTGAGCTTGAGCTCGGGCTCGAGCACGACGTGGCGTCCGTCTGCATAGACGGCCTGCGGCAGCTGCGATCTGAGCGCACGTTCCTCCTCGACGCTGACGAGCGCGACGCCAATCTGGTCCTCCGGGATTGCCCATTTGCCGGCGTCGTTGGCGATGCGCGAGAGCAGCGCGCTGCCGAATGTCGCGCCCGTGCGCGCCAGCAGGTAGGCGTTCAGTTCTTTCGCAAGGAAGTTGACCGCGACGTCCAACATGTCTCTAACCCCTCGCTATCGCACTCAAATCCGTAATCCCGCCGGCGCCGTGGTCAAGGCTAATGCATTTCCCGCGAGCCGACTTCGCCCTGCTCGCCGAACTCCGCGAGTTGCCGCAGCGCCGCGTCATCGTGGCCACTCGTTCGCCGAAATCTTGCCCGTCCATCGGCGGCAAGAAGCCGTTCGACGATGCCGCAGTCACATAGGGACGCCAGGGCCCGATTTACCTGTTCGACTGAAACATCGTCAGTTGGCGCGAGCCACCATTGGCGAATCCCTTCCGCCGTATCGCATGCGAACGGGTTGTCGCACCAGTAACGCGCCAGCGACTTGACAACCTTTTTCGTGAAAGCATCGAGCACGACCTGACAGACCAAGTTTTCCAACCCGCCCTGACGCAAGGGCTGTACCAGCCGGCGGGCTGATTCAACCGACTGATTATTCAGGGACGAAAATACTGCGCCTGTGCCAGCCCAGGATTTTCCTGTCCAGGCAAGCATGCGTTTTCGCGTGCAGCGATCTGCGGTGAGCCCAGCGCAGCCGGCCTGGGTGGACAAATGCTTCCTGGCAGAGGGATGTTTATGTCATGGCGACGACAGAGTTCCGCCAGCGATGAAGGATCAGCAGGGTGGCCCAATCAGTCAGCGAAGAACCAGGAGAAATATCAATGCTGTGCGGCCGACGCCCAATTGAACCGCCCTAATGCCCGGATCAGCCGCGATCGAAGCGGCGGTACTGGATCGCCTCCGCTACGTGGGCCGCGTTCAGGGCGCGCGCGCCGGCGAGATCGGCGATGGTGCGCGCGACCTTCAGCACGCGGTGGTAGCCGCGTGCCGACAAACCCAACTGGCTGATGGCCTGCTTGAGCACGGTCGCGCCGTGCGCGTCCGGTGCGCAGTGGCGATCGACTTCGCGGCTGGACAATCCGGTGTTGGGCCGGCCCTGCCGCTTGAGCTGCCGCGCGCGGGCTGCCGCGACTCGCGTGCGTATCGCCGCCGACGCTTCTCCTTCCGCGCCCCGCGTGAGATCTTCCTGGGGCACTTCGGGGACCTCGATCTGCAGGTCGATGCGGTCGAGCAGCGGACCCGAAATCCTGCGCCGGTAGCGTGCGACTTGGTCCGGCGTGCAGCGGCAGCGCCCGTTCCGGTGGCCGAGATACCCGCAGGGGCAGGGATTCATCGCGGCCACCAATTGAAACTCCGCGGGGAACTCCGCCTGGCGCGCCGCGCGCGAGACGCTGATGCGCCCCGACTCCAAAGGCTCGCGCAGCACTTCCAGGACCTGGCGGCCGAATTCGGGCAGCTCGTCGAGAAACAGCACGCCATGCTGCGCCATCGAAATCTCGCCCGGACGCGGCAGGCTGCCGCCGCCCACCAGGGCGACGGCGGATGCGGTGTGATGCGGCGCGCGAAACGGCCGCCGGCTCCAGTTCGCGATGTCGAAGCCCGCGCTGCCCAGCGATTGCACCGCCGCGGCTGCGAGCGCCTCCTCCCGCGTCATCGGCGGCAGGATGCCGGGCAGGCGCTCGGCCAGCATGGATTTGCCGGTGCCCGGAGGACCCACCATGATCAGGCTGTGCCCGCCCGCCGCCGCGATCTCGAGCGCCCGCTTGGCGCGCAGTTGTCCTTTCACCTCGACCAGATCGGGATGGCAGCAACCGTTCACCGCGGGGCGCTCGGTACAGCGCGGGAGCGGTGCGCGACCCGCGAGGTGAGCGCACACTTCGAGCAGCGATTGCGCTGGATAGACGGTCGCCTCCTCGACCAGCGCCGCTTCACGTGCATTCGCCTCGGGCAGCACGAAAGCGCGCCGCGCGCGGGCGGCCGACAGCGCCATGGCCAGCGCGCCGCGGACGGGCCGCAGTTCGCCGGTCAAGGCGAGCTCACCGGCAAATTCGCAGCCGGCCAGTGGCGCCGCCGGCAACTGCTCCGAAGCCGCCAGGATGCCAAGCGCGATCGGCAGGTCGAAACGGCCGGACTCCTTCGGCAGGTCGGCGGGCGCGAGGTTGACGGTGATGCGCCGCGCCGGGAACTCGTAGCGCGCATTCTGCAGCGCGGCGCGCACGCGGTCCTTCGCCTCCTTTACCTCCGCTTCCGGCAGCCCGACGATGGTGAAGCTCGGCAAGCCGTTGGCAAGATGCGCCTCCACCGTTACCGGTGACGCCTCCATCCCCGCCAGCGCGCGGCTGTGGACGACAGCGACCGACATGGCCCAGCCCCCTAGCAGCCTGTCGGACCTAAGTGCCGACAGGCTGCTAGTAGCAAAACCGCCCGCGTATTTCGAAAGAAACCCAGGGTAACGACCCGGATTGGCTTCCAATGAACATGCGCGCAGGCTGGAAACAAGGTTTTCACTCTTACTTACTCGCGTTATCGTGCGGGCGGTTTTGCATAAGGAGTTTGTCCGGCATAAGCCCGACAAACTCCTAGGCTGTGGTTGATGACGCTACTAACGGATGAGGCCCGCGTCAGGACGACGCGGTGGGAAGAGAAAGGCGTGATAGGTGATAAGTGATAGGTGATGGGAGCCGGGCCCCGCGCGAGCGCGGGAGTCTTATCACCTATCACCCATCACTTGTCACGCTTCTCCAGTTCGGAAAGCTTCGCCTCCAGTTCCTGGAGCCTGGCGCGGGTACGCGCCAGCACTTCGCGCTGCACGTCGAACTCCTCGCGCGTCACCAGGTCGAGGCGGCC
>Ga0137321_1000132_pt1 | contig 26400 bp, 21 predicted proteins | sample EasRivERMZT399_2_FD_104758 | JGI IMG/M metagenome (GOLD analysis project Ga0137321, IMG submission 104758) | Soil microbial communities from meander-bound floodplain in the East River, Colorado, USA - East River MetaG ERMZT399_2 | ecosystem: Environmental > Terrestrial > Soil > Floodplain ... | reverse complement strand
GAGGGGATCTCGGAGCCGGACACGATCCTCGCGGTGGACGACGAGAGGACGGTCGGGTTCCTCGGGCTCCGTCACGACCTGAGCTGGGAGGTCTCGAGCGCGCACCTGTGGAAGGCCGGGCTCGAGATCAGGCCGCTGGACGCGAGCTACACGTACTCCCTCGGCCCCCCCGATGCCCCCGTCGAGACCTCGCTGGATCCTGCGGGCACGTCGTATTCGTTGCACGCCGCGTATCGCGGCGCCCTGACTGACCGTTTTGCGGCCGAAGTGGGGCTGCGCTGGGACGGACAGACGTACGCCGAAGACAGCCAGCTCAGCCCGCGGCTCAATGCGCTCTGGCGCGCGAGCGAGCGGACGGAGGTCCGGCTTGGGTTGGGCGACTTCTATCAATCGCAACGCATCTACGAGCTGGACATCGAGGACGGGCAGACCACCTTCGAGGCGGCGGAGCGCTCCCGGCAGGCGGAGCTGACCTTTCAGCACCGGTTCCAGGGCGGGGTGGGGCTGCGCCTCGACGCGTACGCCCGCACGCTGTCCCATGTCCACCCGCGATCCGAGAACACCTTCAGCCCGCTCGAGCTGTTTCCGGAGACGGAGACCGACCGCGTGCGCATCGCGCCCGAGCGGGCCCACTTCCGGGGCGCGGAGGCGATGGTGCAGGGGGCGCCCGGGCGTCCGTTCTCCTGGTGGGTGAGCTACGCCTGGTCGTCCGCCGTCGACGTGATCGACGGGGAGGATGTGCCGAGGAGCTGGGATCAGACGCATGCCGGGAGCTTCCTGGTTGCGTACGAGTGGGAAGACCGGTGGTCGCTGTCGGTGAGTGGGACGGTCCACACCGGCTGGCCGACCACCCCCGTCTCGGGGCAGCTGACGACGCTTCCCGACGGGTCGACCGAGATCGAGGAGGTGCAGGGCGACCGCAACTCGGCGCGCTTCGGCCCCTACGCCCGGCTCGACCTCAAGGCCGGGCGCACCTTCCTGGTGCGGGAGGACCGCCTGCAGCTGTTCCTCGAGATCACGAACCTGACGGATCGGGACAACGAGTGCTGCGTCGACGAATTCCTGTTCACGGAGCAGCCCGACGGCACGGTCGACGTCGACCCGCAGTTCACCTACTGGAACGACTTCGCGGCCTCGTTCCGCATCGTCTGGAGCTTCTAGTTCCCGTCACCCCGGCGAATGCCGAGGTCCACCTATTCCCTCGAAGCCCACCTGGCCCCGGTGTCGGTGCAAGGCGTCGCGGACCACAGAGGTCGTCCAGTCAGCCGGGTCGCCGGTGGATTCCGCGTGCGCCGGAATGACGACCCAGGGAGCGATCTCCCGGACCCTCCCCTCCATGGGGCGCTCCCCGCGCGAGGCGTAACGCCGGCGCCGGATCGCTTCAGGTACCCGTAGCTGCTGAAGCGGGATTCGGCGAGGGGGAGGAACGGACCATGATCACGAGTCGACTGAATCATCCTTGGCAGCTTGTCCCCTGGGCGCTGGCGCTCGCCTTCGCGTCCGCCTGGCTGCCGGCCTCGGCGGCGATCGTGGTCAACTCGACCGCCGGCCGGGGGCTGTTGCCTGGCCGCACCACCTGCGACACCGGGTCGCTGAACGCCGCCGGCGCCGCGGAGTGCACGCTGATCGCGGCGATCGCGGTGGCAAACCTCACCTCGGCGACCCGGGATGACATCCTGTTCGACATCCCCGCCGGCGACCCCGGGTACAACAGCGCCGGCGGGTGGTGGACGATCGGCTCGGTGGGCGGTCAGCTGTCGATCGGGACGCCCGTGACGATCGACGGCTACACGCAGCCCGGCGCGCAGCCGAACACGCTTCCCGTCGGGAGCGACGCCAGTCTCAAGATCCAGATTCTCACCACGCTCTACGTCTATGCGAATGACTGCGAGATCCGCGGGCTCGCTCTCGTGCAGCTACGCCTGCTGGGAGCGCAGCGCGCTGTCGTCTCGGGGAACTTCATCGGCACCAATCCGAGCGGCACGGCGGCCCAGGTCCCGGCGAGCCTTCAGGCCGGGATTCTCGTCACCAGCAACACCACCTCGAGCCCGGGGGCGAGCGACAGTCTCATCGGGGGTCCGAACCCGGAGGATCGGAACGTCATCTCCGGCGGCGGGCAGGGCATCCTCGAACAGATCTACCTCCCGAACCCCCCGACCCGGAACGTATACGAGAACAACTACATCGGACTCGATGCCGCGGGCGAGGTGCAGATCAGGAATGTCTTCGAGGGCATCAACCTGGGGGGATACAGCGAGACCGTTCGCGGCAACGTCATCTCCGGCAGCGGCAACGGTGTCGTCATCAACGACTCGACGAGGGATGCCACGATCGAGGACAACCGGATCGGCACCTCCGCCGACGGCACGAAGGACCTCGGCAACGCTTACCTCGGGATCAACGTCTCCTTGTACCCGAACCACGGCGTTCACCGGATCCGGCGCAATCGCATCGCCCACAACGGGACCGGGATCCAGGTCTCTGCAGGGGTGATGAGGGAGGGAGCCGAGATCCTGTCGAACGAGATCTTCGACAACGACGAGCTCGGGATCGACATCGTCCCGTATGGAAGCCCCGCCGATCGCTTCAACCTCCCCAACGTGACCGCGGTGGACGCCGACGGCATCCGGAACACCTACATCTTCGGTGAGGTGAACCTCGCGCCGTTCACGCCCTACACCGTTCAGATCTTCGCCAACGAGGCCTGCGAACCGGCCTACGGCTACGGGGAGGGGCAACTTCTGTTCGCGTCGGGCTCCGTCGACACGGACGCCAACGGATTCGCCTCGTTCACCATCATCGCTCCGCCGCTCTCCTCGATCTATCACGACATCACGGCGACGGCCACCGATGAGGTGACGCACAGCACCACCGAGTTCTCGGGCTGCCAGTTCGCCGCCATCCAGCCCCAGTTCGACGTCGTCAAGACGCACGCGCCGGAGCCTGTCGCGGTCGACGGCCTCCTGACCTACACCATCGTCGCGGCGAGCCGTCTCCCGCAGGAGCTGCTCGGTGTCGGGTTTGAGGACGACCTTCCCGCGGGGGTGACGTTCCTCTCGGCGACTGCCAGCCAGGGGTTCTGCTCGGAGGCCGACGGCACGGTCACCTGCGCGCTCGGAGACGTCCCGGCCTTCGGCACCGTCGAGGTGGAGATTCGCGTCCGGCCTGACGCCGTGGGTACTCTGGTGAACCGCGCGCGCGTCGGGAACAGCACCTCCGACGACGACATCGCGGAGGTCGTCCTGGTGCCCCCGGATGCGATGGCCGATTTCGCCGTGGAGTTCGCGGGAACCCCGACGGATCTCAACCCGGGGGCCGGGTTCGACTTCGTGCTCACGGCGCGGAACCTCGGCCCCGATCCGGCGGCGGCTGAGATCGAGTTCCATCTGCCGCCCGGGGCGAGCGCGGTTCGTCCAGATCCCTCGGCGTCGAGTGGCTCGTACAACCTGGCCACGGGGATCTGGACGACGGACATCCTGACCCCCGATCCCACCGGCGTGCTGGGCGCGCGGCTCGTCGTCCACGCGGTGGTGGACACCGAGGCCCCTGGATGCATCGACGCGGAGGCCAGGGTGCGCCCCGCCGATCCCGGCACGACCGACTCGAACCCGGCGAACGACTCGCCGTCGATCCGCCTCGGCGCGGGAGGTTGCGCGGACATCCAGGCCCTGATTCGCGTCGGCGATGCGTGCTTCTCCATCTTTGGAGACGAGGTCACCTTCCAGGGAGTCGTGAAGAACCACGGTCCCAACACCGCCCTGGGCGTCGTAGGAACGTGGACCATCGTCGAGGAGGATGGTGATTGTAATGGCCGTGAGCCCGACTGCCACGTCATGGAGCACGACTGCACCGCCTCGGCTCCGTGCGAGCTGGCGCCCGGGGAGTCGGCGACCTTCGTCGTCGAGGAGCAGGACTGCGGGCGCGGCCCATTCGAGCGTCACCTCGCCGTCACGTCGCCGGTCGGCGATCCGGAGCCCTCGAACAACGAGGTCTCCGCTCGCTTCGTGCAGAATGCGCTGTCCTGCTTCATCGCGACCGCGGCGTGGGGATCCCCCTTCGACCCCCACGTGCAGACGTTGCGCAACTTCCGCGATCGTCATCTGGTGACGAACCCGCTCGGAAGAGGGTTCGTGAGCGCCTACTACCGCATCTCCCCGCCGCTCGCCGAAGTCATCGCCGCGCGCCCGGTGCTGCGCGCCGCGGTCCGGACGGCGCTCATGCCGATCGTCCTCGCCGTCGAGTTCCCCGGTGCCGCCGCGGCGGTGGCCCTGATCTCAGCCGGGGCGATCGCCGGGCTTGTCTATACGCGCCGGCGGCGGCGCGAGGCGGGATCGAGGCTCGCGAGGCGAGTCGTGATCGCCACGGTCCTGGCACTCACCGCGGCGGTCGCGCTGGCCGGGGAGCGTGGCACGGCGACCTCCGACGTCGCGGTGAAGGGCGCTTCGCTCGCAGATCTCGCCCCCGGTGCGGATCTCATCGTGCTGGGGACTGTCGAGTCGGTCGCCCGCGTCCGCTCCGGCGGCGACGACGTGAGCCTGCGCGTGGAGAAGTTCCTCGAGGGGGGTCACGCGAGCGAGACGATCCTCGTCAGGGTGACTCCCTCGCGCCTCCGTCCGGGGGACCGCGTGCTCCTCCTGCTCGTCCCCGCTCTCCCCGGCGCTCCAGATGCAGGACCAGGACGGGTCGCCGGGAGGCTGGCGCTCGTCGAGCCGGGGCGGTACCTGATCCTGTCTCCGCGGCTCAGCCGCGAGGGGGAGGAATCGCTCAAGCGGTGGGTTCGCGTCGCCTCCCGGCGCCCGGACGTCGCGGCGCCGGTCCAGTCCGGAGCGTCCTCCCTCGCGGACCGGAGCCGCGCCCTCGCGCGGATCCGCGCGATCCTCGCGGCCGACCCTTCGCTGCTTCGAGACGCCTGGCAGGCCCACGCCGATCTCCTGCGCGGTATCGATCGTCAGCCGGGCTCGTTCCGATTCGATGCCGCAATGGTCGCACGCCTTCGCGATCTCGCGGAGCGCCTGGCCGTCGAGGCCCCACCCGAGGTCCGCGCCCTGCTCGCGAAAGTAATCGGGGAGATCGAGCGCTTCGAGGGGGTTCCGCTCGACCAGGCGCAGGTCAGCCGACTGCGCACGCTGCTCGCGGGGGCGCGCGGCTGGCTCTCCGCGGGAGGTCGATGATGCGCCCACGGTCGGACGCGCGAGGCTACGGGGTGACGGCCGGTGCCGCGGCCTACTTCCCGCCCGACTGACGGACCTCGTCGAGGTCGGCAGTGGCGCGGCGGGTCTGCGGGTGATCGGGTCCAGCAGTCGCCTCCAGCATCTGCTGCGCCTAGCGGAAGCTCGTGAGCGCCTCGCGATACAGAGGCTCCGCCTCGGCGAGCTTTCCCTCGAGCTCGGGGTCGCGGGACGAATCCTGGCGGGCCGGGGCGGTCGGGCAGGGGGCTGATTCGTCGGGGAACGAGCGGACCGGGGTCTGTGAGGAAAAACGAAGGTGCCAGGGATCGGAAGGGGCAGGGACGCTCCCTCAGACGACCCCGACCTTCACGCAGTGGATCGGCGGCAGCGAGGCGAAGAGCTGCTCCCAGCTCTCTCCGCCGTCGCGACCGATCCAGAGCTGCCCCGTCGTCGTGCCGAGGTAGAGCGCCGGCGACCCGAGCTCGTCGATGTCCATCGCGTCGCGCAGGATGGTGAAGTAGGAGTCCTTCTTAGGGAACCCCTTCGCGAGTCGCTTCCACGAGGCGCCGCCGTCGGCGGTCCGCCAGATCGCGGGCGCGCCGTCCGGGCAGGTGCGCGTCTGCGGCACGAGCGGCGCGACGTACGCGGTCTCGGGATCGTGCGGGTGCACGACGATCGGGAAGCCGAAGTCCGAGGGCAGCCCCTTGGCGATCGACCGCCAGGTGTGGCCGTGGTCGTCGCTGCGCAGCACGCCGATGTCCGGGCGCGCGCCGCCGGGCCCGTCCCAGTTGGCCCAGCCGCCGTGATTCTGCATGTACAGCCTGCCGGGCGCCTTCGGGTGGCGGGCGATCTTGTGCACGCACTGGCCGAACTCGGGGTAGGGGTCGGGGTTGGCCCCCGTGCCGACCCCGTTGTTGGCCGCCCCGAAGGTCGCGCCGCCGTCCTCGCTCAGGTAGTGGCCGCCGGTCGAGATGCCGACATGCATCCGGTTCCCGTCGCGCAGCACCGTGTGCAGGCACATCCCGCCGGCGCCCGGCTGCCACTTGCGGGAGTGGTCGTGGTTGCTGATGCCCGGCACCATCTCCCACGAGTCGCCGCCATCAGGGCTCGTGAACAGCGCCGCCGGCTCGACCCCCGCCAGCAGGTCTTTCTTGCCGGCGCCCAGCTCGAGCGACCAGATGTTGGCCAATGCCCGGCCGTCGTCCTTGGGGAAGGCGGGGGCCGACTTGGTCTCCTTGAACGTCTTCCCGAGGTCCGCCGAGCGCAGCACCTTCATGCCGAAGAACGGGTTGCAGGACGATGCGTACAGCCGCGGCGTTCGGCGGGTGTCGATGAGCGCCGCGTAGACGCCGACCCCCGGGCCGAACGGCCCGCGCAGCGCGAAACGCCCACGGGCCTTCGACGCCTCGGCGACGAACAATCCCTTCCTGGTCCCGATGCAGAGAATGATGCGCTCAGGCATCGCTCAGCCTCCTGAGACAGCGGGTAGGATCCAGATGGCGTCTCCCGGCCGGAGCGGGGTGTCGAGACCCCCCAGGTCACGCACGTGGATCGCGTTGACGAAGACGTTGACGTGCCTGCGCACCGTGCCGGTTTCGTCGCAGATCCCCTGGTAGAGGTCCGGGTACAGCCCCTCGATCTGGCCGAGGGCGGCCCGCACTGTCGGGGCAGACAGGGGGATCTCACTGACCCCACCGCATCGGTCACGCAAGGGAAAGGGAACGAGGAGCTTGACGCTCATCCGCGGCTCCTGGGGAAGGTCGGTGGCACGAGCTGCATTCGTGGGCATTCTGCACCGGAGACGCTCCGATCTGTCAACTGCTGTCACGGATCGCCCCCGCCGGCATCACAAGGGGCATGACACCCACGAGCGGGACGTACCACCCCGGCGAGATCGAGGTCCAGCAACGCGCCGGCGTCCGCGAGGAGGCCGAGCAGGTCGGACGCATCATCAGCGGACGCATCCCTCCCGCGCTCGCGCCCCTGCTGGCGGACTTCCGCCTCGCGGTGGCGGCGTCGATCGATGCGCGCGGGCGGGTCTGGGCCTCCCTCCTGAGCGGTCCTCCGGGCTTCCTGAGGGTCATCGACGAGACGCGGCTCCAGGTCGACGCGGATCCCGCACCCGGGGATCCCCTGGGGTCGAACCTGGAGGCGCGGACCGAGCTGGGCCTCATCATCTTCGATCCGGCCACGCGACGGCGCGCGCGCTTCAACGGCAAGGGCGTTCATCGGAGCGGCGGACTCTCCCTCGACGTCGACCAGGTGTACGGCAACTGCAAGAAGTACATCCAGCTGCGGCGCCTGGTGGACGAGGCGCGGCAGCCGGCTGCGTCATCCGAGCGCGGGGCGCCGGTGCGCTCCACCCGGCTCGGCGCGTCGCAGCAGGCACGGATCGCCGCCGCCGACACCTTCTTCATCGCGAGCGCCCATCCGCAGGGGGGAGCGGACGCCTCGCACCGCGGTGGCCGGCCCGGTTTCGTGCGCGTCATCGGCGACCGGACGCTGTCGTTCCCCGACTACCCGGGGAACAACATGTTCAACACCCTCGGCAACCTGGCGGGCAACCCCCGAGCCGGGCTGCTGTTCCCGGACTTCGAGAGCGGCGACCTCATCCAGGTCACGGGGCGCGCGAGGCTGGTGTGGGATCGCGAGGCGGTCGCCGCGCACGGCGGCGCGCTGCACGTCGTCGTGGAGTTCGAGGTCGACGAGGTGCTCGAGACGCGCGCCTTCGGCGAAGCGCCGCGGTGGGTGCTGGTGGAGGCCTCGCCGTTCAACCCCTGTCACGATCCGGCCCGGTGTGCATCTCAAGGATCGTCGGCGGCCGATCAAGACCCCGCCGCAAGGAGGAGAGCGTGAGCAAGCAGATCGCCTGCAACGACGTCGTCGCCGGATGCGCCTTCACCGCCACGGCCACAAGCGAGGACGAGCTGATCCGGAAGGTCGCTCAGCACGCCGAGCACGACCATGATGTGAAAGAGGTCACGCCGGAGTTGGCCGCTAAGGTGAAGGCGGCGATCAAGGACCGTTGACCGCTCGCCGTGCTCCGTCCGCGTCGCGATGCGCTCCCGCTCGCGACGCGGACGGAGCACGGCCTGTTACACTCCGACTTCGGGGTAGGGGCGCATTGCACCGTCCGTGGAGAGACCTCTCGTGGAGCAGGGCGGCGAAGCGCAAGGCGACGAGGCGTTGGCGCGGCGTGCCGGCGAGGGGGACGAGTCCGCCTTCGAGGCGCTCGTGGAGCGCTTCCAGGGCCGGGTCTACCGCCTCGCGCGCCGGCTGACCGGGAGCGACGGCGACGCGCAGGATGTGATGCAGGACACGTTCCTCCAGATGTATCGCGGCCTGGGATCGTTCCGGGGCGAGTCGAAGCTCTCGACCTGGCTCTTCCGCATCGCGACGAACGCCGCGCTGATGCACAGGCGCAGGCACGAGCGCCGGCCGGCGGAGTCGCTCGAGGAGTACGCGCCGCGCTTTGACGACGAGGGCCGCCACCGGCTGGGAGAGGCGGAGCTGTCGCAGGCCGCCCGGGCCGACGAGCTGCTCGACAGGCGGCGGCTGGTCGAGCACGCCCTCGAGGGGATCGATCGCCTGCCCGACCTCTATCGGACCGCCTTCGTCCTGCGCGACCTCGAGGAGATGCCCACCGCCGAGGTGGCCGCGGTGCTGGGCTGCGAGCCTGCCGCCGTCCGCCAGCGCGTGCATCGCGCGCGGCTCCTGCTGCGCGGCTACCTGAGCCACCTTGTCGGAGTCGAGCCATGACGACGATGACCTGCCGCGACGGCGCCGAGCTCCTCATGGACTACCTCGAGGGCGTGCTGCCGGCGGCTGTCCGCGCGGATGTGGATGCCCACCTTGCCGGCTGCGCGAGGTGCGTCGCGTTCGTCCGCTCCTACCGCGAGACCCCGCGCATCCTGCGCGAATCGACAGCGCTCGAGATCCCGGACGGACTCGTCACGTCGCTGCAGAGGTTCCTGGCGGAGCGCCGGGGGAAGTAAGGCCACCCACGGCTGACGGCGACAGAGGTCGTGAGGCCTGAGGTCTATCGGGGTGCGGGCTGCTTCCCGCCCGCCTGACGGACCTCGTCGAGGTCGGCCGTGGCGCGGCGGGTCTGCGGGTGGTCCTTTCCCGCGGTCGCCTCCAGCATCCGCTGCGCCTCCAGGAGCGTCGTCTCCGCCTCGGCAAGGCGGCCGGTGCGCCCGAGGAGGCGGCCGTACTTCCGGAGCGTGTAGCCGGTCACGACGTGGGGCGCCGGGAGCGTCCGGCGCGCCGTGGCCGCGGCAGCCGCGAGCAGCGCCTCGGCCTCCTCGAAGCGACCCTGGGTTCCGTACAGCTCCCCGAGGTTCCCCATTGCCGTGAGCGTGTCGGTGTGCGCGTCCCCCAGGGTACGGCGGAAGATCGTGAGCGCCTCGCGATAAAGAGGCTCCGCCTCGGCGAGCTTTCCCTCGAGCTCCAGGAGCTTTCCCAGGTTGTTGATCGAGACGAGCGTCTTGGGATGGTCGGGGCGGATCCGGCGGCCGACCTCGACGGCCTCGCGGCAGAGCGGCTCCGCTTCGTCGTAGCGCTTCAGCACCTGCAGCACCACGCCCAGGTTCATCATCGAGTCGAGCGTCTCGGGGTGATCCGCTCCCAGCGTGCTGCGTCTCCCCTCCAGGCCCGCCCGGCTGTACGGCTCCGCGGCCTCCGCCTTCCCCTGCGCCATCAGGAGCGCCGCGACGTTGCTCGTGGTCTCCAGGGTCTCGGGGTGATCGGCGCCGAGCGCCTCGCGGCGGCGGCGCAGCGCCTCGAGGTACAGCGGCTCGGCCTCCTCCAGCCGACCCTGGTGATGGATGACGACGGCGAGGTCCGCGAGCGCCGCCAGCGTGCTGGGATGATCCTCGCCCAAGGCCGAACGGCACGCGGCGAGGGTCTCGCGCAGCAGCCGTTCCGCCTCGGCGAGATCCCCGCGCAGGTAGAGAAGCTCCCCGATCTCCAGAGACGTCCGCAGCGTGTCGGCGTGCGCGGGGCCGAGGCTGCCGAGGCGGATGTCTCGCGAGCGCTCGAGAAGGCGCGCCGCGGGCTCGAACAATCCAAGGTGCTTGTAAACCGCCCCCATCGTCGCCATCAGCCGCGCCCGCACCTCCGGATCCTCGCCGAGCTCGGACTCGATCCGCGCCGCGCCGGCGTCGAGGATCTCGCGGGCGGAGACCGACCCGCCCCTGGCCTCGCCCGGGTCGGAGACGTGGAACAGGTTCACCAGGAACTCCGAGACCCGCTGCGCCGCCGCCGCCTCGCGGCTGGCGCGGTCCCGCTCCGCCGCGATGCGGCCGGCCTGGACGGCCATCGCGATCGCGAACCCGAGCAGCAGCACCGCGAACCCCGTCGTCACCGCCACCGCGAGCCGGTGTCGCCGGACGAACTTGCCGATCCGGTACCCGGCTCCGGGCGGGCCGGCGACCACCGGCTCGTGTCGAAGGTGGCGCTCCAGATCTCCGGCGAGCTCCAGGGGCGTGGCGTAGCGGCGCGCGGGGTCCTTCTCGAGCGCCCGCACGAGGATCCAGTCGAGGTCGCCGCGCAGGGCCCGCAGCAGACCCGCGGGATCGGTCCGGCGCGCGTTCGCCGCCGCGGGCGCGGCGTCCCCGAGCGTCCGGAGGCGCGACGTCGGGCGGGGCGGCTCCTCCTCCCGGATGCGCCTGCGCAGCTCGTCGAGGTCGCCCAGCTGCGATGGACCCGTCGCGAACGGCAGCGCGCCGGTCAGCAGCTCGTAGAGCAACAGCCCCAGCGCGTAGACGTCGGTGCGCGTGTCCACGTCGCGCCCCCCGGTGGCGGCCTGCTCGGGGCTCATGTACTGGGGCGTCCCGAGGAACAGGCCCTGCCGGGTGATGGCGACATCGACCCCCGCCTCGGGCTGGATCGCCTTCGCCACTCCGAAGTCGATCACCTTCACCAGTGCCTGACCGTCGGCCTCGGAGACGAGCACGTTCGAGGGCTTGAGGTCGCGATGGATGATCCCCTTCTGGTGCGCATGCTGGACGGCGCGGCAGACCTGGAGGAACAGCTCCAGCCGGGAGCGGAGCGGCAGGCGGCGACGATCGCAGTACTCGGTCACCGGGCTGCCCTGCACGTGCTCCATCGCGAAGTACGGGCGCCCGCCCGCCGTGACCCCGGCCTCGTGGACGCGGGCGATGTTGGGATGATCCATGAGCGCCACCGCGCGACGCTCCGACTCGAAGCGCGCGAGGACCTCGCGACTGTCCATCCCGGGCTTGACGACCTTCAGGGCGACGCGGCGGCGGATCGGCTCGCGCTGCTCGGCCAGGAACACGAGCCCCATCCCCCCCTCTCCGAGTGGCTCGAGGATCTCGTACGGGCCGATCCGATCGCCCGGGCCGAGCTCCTCCCCCTCCTGGTCGGGGGCCTTCAGGGCTACATCGATGAGGCACCGCGGACAGACGCCGCGCGGCACGTCCTCCGGCTCGAGCGGGGTGGCGCACCCCGCGCACGTCGAGGCGATCATCCCCGGCCCCGCGGCGGTCGCCCGCCGATGCCGGCGGACAGATGCTGCAGCTCGGCCTCCACCTCGCTGGGATGCTCCACCGTGCGCGACACCTCCTCCCGGAGGATGGCGCGGAACCGGGCTCGCAGCCGGTGGACTGCCACGCGCGCCGCCCCCTCGCTGATCCCAATCTCGGCGGCGAGCCCGCGGTAGCTCTCCTCGGCCTCCCCCAGGACATGCGGGAGGAGACGGTCGAGCCGGGCGCTGCCGCCGGCAGGGGCGGCTTCTTCGCCGAAGCGCTCGAGCGCCAGGTCCAACAGGGTCCGCGCCCATTGCCGCTCGAACTCCCGCTCGGGGGTCACGTCGTGCCGCGGCTCGAACCGCTTCCAGACGTCCGCGTCGAGCCCGTCGAGCGGGATCGCGGCCTGCCCGCCGCCACGCTTGCGCGCGTGCTCCCAGTCCCGCACGTTCGCCGCGTAGTGCTTGACCGCCGCGAGCAGGAAGGTCCGGAAGCGGCCGCGATCCGGGCGCGCGTCGGCGACGAAGTTCTTCTCCAGCAGGGCGGTGAAGAACCCCTGGGTCAGGTCGAGCGCCTGCTCGTGATCGGCGCCGCTGCGGCGGAGGAACAGGAAGATCGGGGGCCAGTAGACCCGGCAGAGGGCGGCCAGCGCCTCGCGCGCGGCCGGGTTGTCGGGCTCGCCCGCGGCCGCGACGAGCGACCACTGGGTCGTGGTGAACCTCCCGGGCCCGGGCGGCTGCGGGTCGATCACGGGGACCTCGCGGGAAAAGTCGAGCCTGGCCGATGCTAGCACGCTTCCCGGCCGCCGGAGGCCACCCTCCCCGGGAATGGACGGCACTGGCAGCGCTTGCGGGCTCGTCTCATACGACGCCGATCGAAACGGCTGCCACCGCCCCGGACGAGCGTGCAGCCGGCCACGAAACCTGGCGGAAAGGCGCCCGTATCATCGTCCTCTGAACGAGCGGTCCACCAGCCTCCGGAGAGCCACCATGCCGCGACGAAGCCCCCTTCCCCTCGCCGTCCTCGCCCTGACAGTCCTCCTGACTACTCCCATCCGTGCCGCCGAGACCGACCCGTTCCTCTGGCTCGAGGACGTGACCGGGGACAAGGCCCTGACCTGGGTCAAGGAGAAGAACGCCATCAGCACCGGGGAGCTGACCGGTTCGGACGCGTTCCGCGCCACGGACAAGCGCCTGCTCGACATCCTGGACTCGAAGGAGAGGATTCCGAACGCCGCCAAGATGGGCCCCTACTACTACAACTTCTGGCGCGATGCGAAGAACACGCGGGGCCTGTGGCGGCGCACCACCCTGGACGAGTACCGGAAGGCCGAGCCGGCGTGGGAGGTGATCATCGATCTCGACGCCCTCTCAACGGCCGAGAACGAGAACTGGGTGTGGCACGGGTCGAACTGCCTGGAGCCGGAGTACAAGCGTTGCCTCATCTCACTGTCGCGCGGCGGGGCGGATGCGGACGTCGTCCGCGAGTACGACCTGCCGGGCCGGACCTTCGTCAAGGACGGGTTCGCGCTCCCCGAGGCGAAGAGCTCCACGAGCTGGCGCAACATCGACTCGGTTTTCGTCGGCACGGACTTCGGTCCGGACTCGCTGACGACCTCGGGGTACCCGCGCATCGTCAAGGAATGGCGCCGCGGGACGCCGCTCAGCGCGGCCGTGACCGTCTTCGAGGGGAAGGCCGAGGATGTCAGCACGAACGGCTACAGCGACACGACGCCGGGGTTCGAACGAGATTTCGTATCGCGCGGGCCGACCTTTTTCACGAACGAGACCTTTGTGCGCCGTGACGGCAAGTGGCTGAAGATCGACAAGCCGGATGACGCCAACGTCGGGGTCCACCGGGACCTCGTCCTCATCGAGCTGCGGACCGACTGGACGACCGGAGGAACAACCTACCCGGCGGGCGCGCTGCTCGCGGCGGATTTCGAGGCCTTCCTGAAGGGGGAGCGCAAGCTCGACATCCTCTTCAAGCCCACGGAGCGGACCTCCCTTGCCGGGTACAGCTTCACGCGGAACCATCTCCTGCTGACCGAGCTCGACAACGTGCGCAACCGGGTCTACGTCCTGACCCACGAGAAGGGGGCGTGGCGACGCCGGCCGCTGGGGGAGAACCAGGGGTTCGCGACGGTGAACGCCTCAGGCGTGGACGATCGCGAGTCGGACGACTACTGGATGACGATCAATGACTACCTCGCTCCGACGACCCTCTACCTGGGATCGGTGGACAAGGGGGCTCCCGAGAAGCTCAAGAGCCTCCCGGCGTTCTTCGACGCGAAGGGACTCGAGGTCACGCAGCACGACGCGACTTCCAAGGACGGCACCCGCATCCCGTACTTCCAGATTGCCCGCAAGGGGCTGGCGCTCAACGGCAAGAACCCGACGCTGCTGTACGGCTATGGCGGGTTCGAGGTCGCGATGGTGCCCGGCTATTCGGGCGGCGTCGGCGCCGCGTGGCTGGAGCCCGGCGGGGTGTACGTCGTGGCGAACATCCGGGGAGGAGGGGAGTTCGGCCCGCGGTGGCACCAGGCCGCGCTGAAGGAGAAGCGGCCGCGCGCCTACGAGGACTTCATCGCCGTCGCCGAGGATCTGATCAAGCGGAAGGTGACCTCCACGAAGCACCTCGGCATCCAGGGGGGGAGCAACGGCGGCCTTTTGATGGGGAACATGCTCACCATGAGGCCCGACCTCTTCGGCGCGATCGTCTGCCAGGTTCCACTCCTCGACATGAAGCGCTACAACACGCTCCTCGCCGGCGCCTCGTGGATGGGGGAGTACGGCAACCCGGACCTACCCGAGGAGTGGGCCTTCATCCAGGGATTCTCGCCGTACCACAACGTCAAGAAGGACGTGACCTACCCGCGGACGCTCTTCACGACGTCGACGCGCGACGATCGCGTGCATCCGGGGCACGCGCGCAAGATGGCGGCCCTGATGGAGTCAATGGGGAAGGACTTCCTCTACTACGAGAACATCGAGGGAGGTCACGGCGGCGCCGCGAACAACCAGCAGCGGGCCTTCATGTCGGCGCTGGCCTACACGTTCCTCTGGAACCAGATTCGCTGATCCGTGGGTGACGAGCTAGCCGCTGCCGGGAGCAGATGAGGAAGTCCTCGCCGGGACGGTGGGTCGTGGTCGCTCCCCCGCGAGCAGGACCACGCCCGCGAGGATCATCACGAGGGCGATCCCCTTGCGCAGGGAGATCGGCTCGCCGAGGAGCGCCCACCCGAGGAGCACGGCGACCGCGGGGGCGACGGTGAAGGCGATCGGCTTGACGCGGGAGATCTCACCCAGGTGGAGCGCGGTGTAGAAGCAGATCATCCCCGCCGCACCCGCGACCACGCCGGAACCGAGCAGCAGCCGAGCCCAGTCGCCCGCTGCGAGCGAGCGCCACCAGCCGCGCGGCTCCACGCCGAGCCCCTGCGAGGCGGCGGCGTAGGCGATCCACAGCAGCGGCAGGGCGACGGCGGAGCGCACCGCGATCGCGGTGAGCGGGCCGATGCGGCCGGTGTGCAGTACCATCTTGGTGCACAGCTCGCCGGTGCCCCAGCAGACTCCGGCGAGCACGGCCAGTAGCAGGGCTTTCATGATGGCGGTTCTCCTGAGGGCGGCCTTGCGGATCGTGCCGCCGACCGCGTTGACCGGCCGGCCGGAGGCGGGTTCTGCCGAACTCTGTCTCGATTCCGGTGGCCAACCACGGAGTGGATTCTACACGCCGGTCAAGCGTCCGGGGAGAGATGCCGCCCGCTTCGTTTCGCCCCATTGGAGCCCGACACCTCCCAGTACGACTGCATTGCGGTCCCCCCCCCGACAGCCATATCCTCGCATGCAGCGGCGAGACCCCGGGAGCGCGGAGCGCGACGATGACCGACCCAGTATCCACAGCCAATCCAGGGAGGCGAGCCGTCCTGCTGGGGGTGCATCTCCAGGGGGTCACGGAGGAGGAGTTCGACTCCTCGCTTGCGGAACTCCGGCGGCTGGGGAAGACGCTGGGGCTCGAGATCATCGGCCGTGTGACACAGCGTCGTCCCCGGCTCGCGCCCGGGGTCGTGGTCGGTGAGGGAAAGCTCGTCGAACTCGCCGCGTGGACGGGCGGTAGCGGGAAAGTGCATGTCGGCCCGCCGCAGAAGCGGCGAGCGGCTGAGGCCGCCGACGCGCAGGAAGCGGAGCGCGAGATCGCCGCCGCCGCTGAGGAAGGTGGAAACGGAGCCCCTCCGGCCGCCGGCGTACCTGAGAAGAAGGCCGCCGTCGTGCTCGTCGACCACGATCTCTCGCCGTCCCAAGCGCGCAACCTCGAGCGGGCGACCGGTGCCGAGGTGATCGATCGCACCGGCCTGATCCTCGCGATCTTCCAGCGCCACGCCCGCAGCCGCGCCGCGCGCTTGCAGGTCGAGATCGCCCGCCTTCGCTACCTGGCGCCGCGCCTCCGAGAGACGGGGATCGGCAAGGACCGCGAGGGGGGCGGCATCGGCGGCCGCGGCGCCGGGGAGAGCGCCGCTCAGCTCGATCGCCGCAAGGTCCGCGATCGAATCTCGGAGCTGCGTCACGAGCTCGTGGCGATCGAGCACGAGTCGGGCACCAGGCGCCGGCGCCGCGCCGCGATGAGCAAGGTCGCGCTCGTTGGCTACACGAACGCCGGCAAGTCGTCGTGGATGAGGGCGCTCACCGGCAGCGACGTGCTGGTGCAGGACAAGCTCTTCGCGACGCTCGACACGACGGTGCGCGCGCTCGACCCCGCATCGACGCCGCGGATCCTGGTATCCGACACGGTTGGCTTCATCAAGCGGCTGCCGCACGACCTGGTGGCGAGCTTCCGCTCGACGCTGGACGAGGCGCGCGAGTGCGATCTGCTCGTGCAGGTCGTCGATGCCTCGGATGCCGCCTTCCCGGCCCAGATCGAGGTCACCCGCGAGGTGCTCGATTCGATCGGCGCGAACGAGAGCCCGCGGCTGCTCGTCCTCAACAAGGCCGACCGCCTGGATGCCGAGTCGCGCGAGCGGCTGCTGCGGGAGTGGCCCGGGGCCCTCATGATGTCGGTGCGTGATCCAGCCGACGTCGCGCGGCTCCGCACCGCGCTCGTCGCGCATTTCGAGCACGGGTTCGAGGAGGCCGAGATGCTCGTGCCGTACGCGCTCGCGCGGGTGGTCGCGGAAGCGCACGCCTCGGTGAACGTGCTCGAGGAATCGCACGGCCCCGAGGGGACGCTGCTGCGGGTGCGCGCGGCTCCGGCGGCCATCGCAGCGCTGCGTGCCTCGCTGGCCCGAACCCCCGCCGGAGAGTCCCGATGACGCGTTCCCCCCTGCGGCTCATGACCCTGATCCTCCTCCTGGTGTCGGCATTTGGCGCCCGCGCTCAGGGTCCGGCGCCCGACTACACCGACTCCGCCACGCTGCCGGACTCGCCCGCCTACAAGCGGGCTCTCGAAGTGCTCGAGGTGGTCAACTCCGGTGATCCCGCGAGGGTGCGAGCGCTGGTCGAAACCGCGCTGGCGCCTGGTCCGTTCCGGGACCGCCCCCAGGAGGCGCACCTCGGCTTCTTCGCCGAGGCGCACGCCGACCACGGGAGGCTCGAGGTCCATGGCGCCCGCAGCTACGACCCGCCTCGACCGCGGTACCACGCCGTGCTGATCGTGCGCAGCACGCTGCTCGAGGTCTGGCGGGCGATCGTCGTGGACGTGGAGGACGCCGAACCGTATCGCATCATGGGCATCGAGCTGGCGCCCGCCCGTCCGCCGCGCGACCTGCCGCCGGCGGAGCGCCTGAGCGACGAGCAGGTGGTGTCGAGATTCGGCGCGTACGTGGACGGGCTGGCGGCGCAGGATGCCTTCAGCGGCACGGTCCTCCTTGCCAAGGACGGCAAGGTCCGCCTGACGCGCGCGGCCGGCATCGCGAATCGTGACTTCGACGTGCCGGTGAACCTCCAGACCCGGTTCAACCTGGGCTCCATGAACAAGATGTTCACCGCCGTGGCCGCCATGCAGCTCGTCGAGCGCGGCAAGCTCTCCCTCGACGATCCGATCGGCAAGTACGTCGGCACCGACTGGTTGAGCCAGGTGATCCTCGACCGCGTGCAGGTGAAGCACCTGCTGACCCACACGTCGGGGCTCGGCAGCTATTTCAACGAGGGGTTCGTGCGGGCCTCCCGCGCCCTGTTCCGCCAGGTGGACGACTACAAGCCGCTGGTGCAGGGTGAGATGCTGGCCTTCGCGCCCGGCACGCAGTGGAGCTACAGCAACACCGGGATGCTCATCGCCGGCGCCGTGATCGAGAAGGCCGGCGGCCGGGATTACTTCGACCTCATCCGGGAGAACGTGACGGGACCCGCGGGGATGCGGAGCACCGACTCCTGCGAGCTGGACCGGGTCAACAAGAACCTCGCGGTCGGCTATTCCCGGGAGCAGACTCCCGCCGGTCCCAAGTGGCGCAACAACCTCTTCCAGCACGTGATCCGAGGCGGCCCCGCGGGGGGAGGCTACTCCACCGTCGAGGATCTCCTCCGCTTCGACCAGGCGCTGCGCGCCGGCAAGCTCCTCAGGAAGGAGACCCTCGCCATGCTCTGGCGAGCCTATCCGGAGCTCTCGTCGCCCGACTACGGCCTGGGGTTCGCTGTCGAGTCGAGCCCCGCGGGCCGCATCGTCGGCCACTCCGGAGGGTTCGTCGGGATCAGCGCCCACCTGAGCATGTATCTCGACGACGGCTGGACCGTGGCGGTCCTGTCGAACCACGGCGACTCCGCCGCGATCGTCGAGGGGAAAGCCAGAGAGCTGATCACGCAAGGAAGATGAGCGATCGCGGCGGCGGGTCCCAGGATGATGGCGGCGCGACCGACGGGAAGGGTGGGGTCGAGGGCCCCGGTCAGGTCAGCAAATCGCAGCGCAAGCGCGAGATGCTTGCGCTCCAGGATATCGGCCAGCAGCTCGTGGAGCTGGGAGCGCAGCAGCTCGCCAGGCTCAATCTCCCCACGCCGCTGCTGGAGGCGGTGCTCGCCGCGAAGCGCATCACGAAGTTCGGAGGGCTCCGCCGTCAGATGCAGTACATCGGCCGCCTGATGCGGGAGGTCGATGCCGGGCCCATCCGCGCCCAGCTCGACGCCTGGAATGGCGCCTCAGCCGGTGAGACGGCGCGGCTGTATGTGATCGAGCGGTGGCGCACCCGCCTCGTCGAGGATGAGAGAGCGCTACTGGAGTTCCTGGCCGAGTGCCCGCACGCCGACTCGCGGCGCCTGCGGTCCCTCATCCGCAACGTCAAGCGCGAGGCCGAGGCCGGCAAGCCGCCGCGGAGCTTCCGCGAGCTGTTCCGGGAGGTGCGCGAGATCCTCGCGCACCAGGGGCCGCCCGCGACGGAGCAGGGCGGCGAGGGGCCCTCCTCCCCGGCCACGGCGGAACCGGACGATGAACCGCGCTGAGCCCCGTCGTTGACCCCCTGGCGAATCCTCGGCAGCGGACGGGCACCCCGCGGCGGCGAGCTGACGCTCTATCAGCGTGGGAACGAGTTCTCGATCCGGATCGACGGGAACGAGCTGATGACGAGCCGCGCCTGCCACTCGGAGCAGGAGATGGCGCGGCTGGCGGTGGAGCGGCTCGATCGGCAGGCGGGAGCCCCGCGGCTGCTGATCGGCGGTCTGGGGATGGGGTTCACCGTACGTGCGGCGCTCGATGTCTTGCCGCCGGGGGCCCAGATCACCGTGGCGGAGATCGTCCCGACGGTCATCGCCTGGAACCACGGGGCTCTGGGGCACTTGGCCCGGTGCCCTCTCGAGGATCCTCGGGTGAAGGTCGATCTCGGCGACGTGGCGCGCCTGATCGCCCATGCCACGACCCCGTTCGATGCGATCCTGCTCGATGTCGACAACGGTCCGAGGGGTCTTACGCGGGATGCCAACGAGGCTCTCTACTCGGAGGCGGGGCTGGTTTCAGCGCGGTCCGCGCTGCGTGCCGGCGGGCTGCTGGTGGTCTGGTCTGCTTCCCCCGACGCCCGGTTCGAGAAGCGCCTGCGCCAGACGGGGTACACGGTCGAGACGATGGAGGTTCCCAGGCGCGGCCCCAGCGCCGGCGGCACCCGGCACACCCTCTTCTTCGGCCGCACGCCACGATCCGGGTAGCGCGCGGCGGAGCGGACTAGCTCTCGTCCACCAGCGGCGCGTCGAGCGGCTCGATCCCGACCATGTCTGGATCCACCCCGGGCTCGCCAGCCGGTCGGTTCGCCCGTTCCCCTTTGCGCTGCGCTCGACGTTCGGCCTTCTTCTGCCGTCGCTCCTCGCGCGTGCGCTCCTTCTGCCGCTTGGTGACGGTTGAACCTCGAGATGTGGTCATCGCTTCTCCTCGGGAATACAGCACGGCCCCAAGAACGATCGGTTCCCGGGGCCGTTGCCGCCGCGCCAAGCTCTAGATAGCCCGGACTCTCTCGGCCGCGGGCCCCTTCGGACCCTGCACCACCTCGAACTCGACGCGCTGGCCCTCTGCCAGGGTCTTGAACCCCTGCATCTCGACCGCGGTGTGGTGGACGAACACGTCCTTCTCGCCGCCGTCAACCGTGATGAAGCCAAACCCCTTCGCGTCGTTGAACCACTTTACTGAGCCCTGTGCCATGTTCGGATCTTCCCCTTGTGGAACGCTTGGGCTGGATTGCCCGGCGCCTCCGCAGCCCACCGTGGGCGCGTGGACACGCTGCGCATCGACCTGCCCAACTGATTGCCAACGTTGGGGATACCAACTGAGGGCGAACATGGTGTGCACAGGTGGATGGTCCGGCCATTCAGACCCCCGTCGCTACCGACGGTAGCGGGGACTGTCTGGCAGGAAATCACATCCTACCTCTAATAGACTCCCGGCGTCCGCCCACCGGATGCGAGGGTGGCTTCCGGGTTTGTCGGCGGGTGGTTCGCGCCGTATACTTGCCTCGTTCAGCGCGCAGACTCTCTCGCCCCAAACTATGGTCCGCTCTCGCTGAGCCGGACCCCACTCGGCTGCGGCCGGACCTGGAACACCCCTGCCCTGTAGGGCTTTTGGCGGGGGAGCGCGCGGGGCCCCGGCTCAGATCCGCAAGGATGATCATGTCCGTGAAGCGTGCCCGCCGTATCGCACTTGCCCTCGCCGTCCTTCTCCTGCCGGTCACCGCCGCGCTGTCGGCTCCGCCGCGCCCAGTCTTCGTGCCCGGCGAGCTGCTCGTCCAGTTCCACCCGCAGGTTGCCGCGGCGACGCGGGAGCGAGTCCTCGCTACCCACGGCCTTGCGCTCCTCAAGGCGCTGCGCGCCGACGGGGTCGTGAAGGCCAGCATCCCGGCGGGGAGCGATCCCCGAGCGCTGGCCTCGCGCCTGCGGAGGCTCGGCGAGGTAGCTGCCGCCGAGCCGAACTACTATCGCTACCTCGACGCGGTGCCGAACGACCCGCGCTTCGGAGACATGTACGGGCTCGACAACTCGGGCCAGACCGGCGGGGTCGCCGACGCCGACATCGACGCGCCGGAGGGGTGGGACCTCGCGGTGGGCAGCCCGGACGTCGTGGTCGCGATACTCGACTCAGGCATGGACATGGCGCACGAGGACCTGGCGGCGAACCTGTACACGAATCCCGGTGAGGTCCTGAACGGCGTGGATGACGACGGGAACGGGTTCATCGACGACCTGCACGGGTGGGATTTCCGCGACAACGACAACGACCCGACGGATCCGAGCGTGCTTTGCGCCAGCCACGGAACGCACACGGCGGGGACGGTGGGGGCGGTCGGGAACAACGGCATCGGGGTCAGCGGCGTTGCCCAGAACGTGAAGCTGATGCCGCTGCGGGCGTTCTACGTTTCGCTGCTCTTCTGCACCGCCCAGGATTCGGACCTGCTCGAGGCGATTGCCTACATGCGGGTGATGCAGGTCCCGATCTCGAACAACTCCTGGGGGGGTGGGCCTTCCAGCACGGTGATGAGAAACGCGATCGGAGCCACCCGTCAGCTCTTCGTCACCTCTTCCGGCAACGTGGGATCGAACAACGACGCGGCCCCCTCCTATCCGGCCTCCTACGCCCTGGAGAACATCGTCGCCGTGGCGGCGACGAACGCCAGCGACGCGCTGGCGAGCTTCTCGAACTTCGGCGTCCAGTCGGTGGATCTGGCCGCGCCGGGGCAGGGGATACTGAGCACGACCCGCGGTGACACCTACGGGCTGCTCGATGGCACCTCGATGGCCTCGCCGCACGTCGCCGGTGCCGCGGCGGTGCTCCTCGGCGACGATCCGACCCTCACCCCGCACGAGATCCGGGCGCGGCTCCTGCGCGGGACCGATCCGAAGGGACTGCCGGTCGCGACCGGCGGTCGCCTGAACCTGTTCGGATCCCTGACGCTGCCGTCCTCGACCGTCGTCGTCGAAGTGCTTCCCCAGGGTTCGACCGCAGTCTCCCCCGGGGACACCGTCAGCTACACGGCCCAGGTGCAGAACACCAGCGCCTCCGCACGCGTCGTCACCGCCTCGGTGCGGGCCTGGACGCCGGGGGGAATAGTGGTCACGCTCCAGGGTCCGTTCTCCCTCAATCTGGCGCCAGGCCAGACTAGCTCCGGCACGTTCAGCGCTGTCATCCCCGCGGCGGCCCCGGCCGGGAGCTATCGTCTGATCGGGCGGGTCGAGAATCCCACCGACGCGTTCGACGAAGATCAGGTCATCTACGACGTGAACTGATCCACGCGGGTTCCGCATCCGAGGCTGCTTCGCCGCAGACGGCGAAGCAGCCTCTTTTTTCGAGCGCGTACTCTCCGACCCTTCCAGCGGAGGCGGACGGTGAATCACCGCCGCGCCGCTTGCCGATACTCGCTTGACAAACGCCCTGGTCGGGCGTAATCAGAGGCCACCATTCGTGCTCTCTACAGCAGGATCCTCAGGGGAGGGGACTCATCATGCGACTGGCCGCCGCACTGCGGGTTGGGGGATTGCTCTGTCTCGGCGTCGCGGGGACCTCACCCGCGCTCGCCAGCTTCCACCTGATGCAGGTGGAGCAGGTGATCGGCGGGGTCAGCGGGGATTCCTCGATCCAGGCGATCCAGCTCCGCACGCGTGCCGCCGGCCAGAATCTCGTCTCCCAGTCGCGGCTCGTGGTCCGTGACGCCAACGGGCTGAACCCGGTCCTGCTGATCGACATCACGACCGATCTCCCAGGTCCGAGCGCCGGCGGTGACCGGATCCTGCTTGCCACCTCCGCCTTCGCGAGCTTCACCTCCCCCGCGGTCACGCCGGACTTCATCATGTCGCCGATCCCCGCCGCCTATCTCGCCGCGGGGAGCCTCACGTTCGAGGACGACTTCGGCACGATTCTCTGGCGCCTGAGCTGGGGGGGAGCCGCCTATCTGGGCCCCAACACCGGCGATCTCACCAACGACGCCGACGGGAACTTCGGCCCGCCGTGGCCCGGCGCGCTCCCATCCTCGGGCCAGCAGGCACTGCGGTTCCTCGGGACGGCCGCCGCGCCGAGCACGCAGAACTCCACCGACTACGCCCTCACGGCCGGGCCCGCTACCTTCTGCGAGTACCAGGGCCCGTGCGGCGTCGTGACCTCGCTGCCGATCGCGCCGGGCGTGGACCTGTTCACGACCCCTGACGGCGGCACCACGGACCAGGACTTCGCCGGCATGCCGATCCCACCGGGCTTTTTCGGCCCCGGGTCGGATCCGTTCACCGGCGTGATCGTCTACGGCGGCCAGCCGCTCGCGACGGCTCCCCCGGGCGCCATCTTCCCCGCGGACACCATCGTCGAGCGCCTCGACACCGCACTCCTGGGCGGACCTGGGACGCAGGACGTGATTCCGATCGAGATCGTCGCGCTTCATCTGGTGAGCGTGCAGCCGATCACGGTGACCTACAACGGCGGCATGAACCCCCAGCTCTGGGACGTCCAATCGTGCCTGTCGTCGGCGGCGCCCCAGCAGGTCGGCTCGATGGCGATCCGGCTTGGGTCGTGCGACCCGCGGGAGGGAGGGACGTTCCAGGCGATCCTGCCGGTGCTCCCTAGGCTGGTGTTCACGGAGGTGGGAAACCCGCTGAACCAGCGCATCCTCGACATGGGGGCGTTGCTGATCCCGCCGATCCAGTTCCAGACGGTGAACGGCCACTGGCTCCCCCAGGACCCTTCGAACCAGTTCCAGATCATCCCCTCGCCGCCCGGATTGATGGTCGACCATGACTGCGATCCCGGTACCTTCAACGTCGGTCCGCTCCCGTCCTCGAGCAACTTCGTCCCGGGGCTGCGCGCGGAGCGGTGCGACCCCACGAACTGCAGCGGTGCCCCGATGTTCGAAAAGCGCCTCACGAACGAGCAGGCCCCTCGCGCGGCGCACGGGGTGCTCCCCGCCCAGCCGCTGAAACCGGATGGGGACGGCGACGGCTTCGCGGACGACGCGGACAATTGTCCGGGCGTGCCGAACTCGTTGCAGCAGGACGACGAGGACGACTCCGTTGGGGATGTATGCGACAATTGCCGCGTCGTCGCCAATGTCTGCCAGCAGGACGCCGACGCCGACTCGGTAGGCAACGCCTGCGACAACTGCGTCGTGATTGCGAACCCCCTCCAGGTCGACGGGGACGGCGACCTCCACGGGGACGTGTGCGACTGCGACGACGCGAACGGCGCGGTCTGGGCGACGCCGCTCGAGTCGGTGGCGCTCAACCTGACGCACGGCGGGCTCCTCAGCACGCTCATCTGGTCGGCGCCGCTCGATCTCGGCGGGGCCTCCGTCGTCTACGACACGATCTCGTCCGGCAACCCCGCCGATTTCGTCACGCTGGCGACCTGCGTCGAGACGAACGGCGCGAACACCACCTCCACCCACGCGACCAGCCCGGCCTCGCGGCGGGCGATCGATTTCCTGATCCGCGCGGAGAACGCCTGCCCCGGCGCGCTTGGCCAGGGGTCGCTCGGCACGAGCTCGGCGGGTGTGCCGCGCACCGCGCTTCTATGCCCGTGAGGGGTGGGCAGGCAGACCGAAGCCGCATCCTCCGATGGGTCGGGGTGTGCCTCCTCGCCGCGGTCGCCACGCTCCCGGCGTTAGCGCGCTCGGACGGGCCGCCGGGCGACAAGGTGAACCGGCCGGGCGGGATGGGGACCTGCCGGTCGAGCCTCTGCCACGGGACCGTTCCGCTCTCTCCCGACAACAACAACCTCTCTCTGGGCGGGCTGGCGCGGCGGTTCGCCAATCCCGCCTTCAAGGTGATGTACGTCAAGGGGGCGCTCTACGACCTGACGTTCACCCACCAGGAGGTCGGTCGCAAGCGCTGGGGGTTTGAGCTGGCGGTCCTGGACACAGCGACCAGCACTACGAACGCGGGACAGCTCCAGGTCACCGACGCCGTGAACACCAAGGTGATCACCTTGACGGGGCGCAACTACATCGAGCACACGCGCGCCGGCACCTGCCACAACAGCCTGGCTTGCCCGGTCGGGACCGGCTGCCCCGACAGCCGCACCTGGGGGTTCGGCTGGCAGTCCGCCGCCACGGACTTGAAGGCGACGATCTACGCGTGCAGCAACGCGACGAACTCCGACTGCAACAACACGGGCGCCGACAACATCCGCTGCACCAAGATCGACATCGACCCGGAACCGGCGCTAGCCGTGACGTACCTCGGGATCGACACGGCGGACGACGTGCAGCTCGACTGGACGGGAGGCGTTGGCCCGTTCAACGTCTGGATGCACGTGGCGGCGGACTTCGACGACCTGTCGGCCGGCAACCCGCTCGAGCTCGCCGCCGAGCCCGCGAGCCCCGTGGTGCTTCCCGACTGCGGGGGAAGGGTCTGCTACTACCTGGTGGAGTAGGGGCCCCACTCCGAGCCCGTGCAGCGGGCGAGGGAGCACGGCCCCGCGGGCCGTGCGTTCGTGGGGGGGGGGAGTAGGAGTCAGATCGGCTCGCGCCGTGGATCCGGCCGCTTCCCCCCCAGGGCCGCCCGCAGGCGCAGGCGCGCGCGCAGCAACGGCGCGTACATTCCCCAGACGCACGCCTCGAACTTCGCTGGTGAGGTGAAGTGTGCGCTCCCGACCCGTCGCAGGCCGAACGGATCGTCGCCCGGCGAGTTGAGCCCGAACTCGAGGCTGACCGCGCCCCGGTATCCCGACCCTTCGAGAATCTCCGCCACGGCTCGGTCGCGGTCGCCGTACGGGAAGCAGAACAGATCCGTCGTGTTGTGCAAGGCCCGCTCGAGGGTCCGCTTGCTCTCGACGATCTCGCGAGCCGCCTCGGTGGGGGTCAGCGAGGTCAGGAATGGATGGCTGCAGGCGTGGCTCTGGATGTCGAACCCGGCCGCCTGCAGCTCGGCGAGCTCCGCCCAGCTCATCAGGGGAAGCTGCGGCAAGCCCGGTCGCATGGTCCAGGTCGCCGACCCGCCGACGTGGTCAGTGGGCACGAAGACAGTGGCGGTGAAACCGAGCCGCCGCAGGATCGGCAGCGCGACCTCGTGGACGTTCCTGAAGCCGTCGTCGAAGGTGATGACGAACGCCCGCCGCGCGGGGAGGCTGCCGAGGGGCAGCCGCGCCACGTAGTCGCGCAGCGACAGGGCGCGGAAGCCGTGGCGGTGCAGATACTCCATCTGCGCGGCGAAGGCGGCGGGGGAGACCGAGATCAACGAGCCGCTATCGTCGATCGAGTGGTAGGTGAGGATCGGGACCCCGCCCAGACCGAGCGCCTTGCCGAGCCAGCCGAGCCCCGACCAGAGCGCCCGCTTCACCCGCTTTGCGATGGGCATCGGGGCGCCGATCAG
>Ga0137321_1000120_pt1 | contig 28890 bp, 19 predicted proteins | sample EasRivERMZT399_2_FD_104758 | JGI IMG/M metagenome (GOLD analysis project Ga0137321, IMG submission 104758) | Soil microbial communities from meander-bound floodplain in the East River, Colorado, USA - East River MetaG ERMZT399_2 | ecosystem: Environmental > Terrestrial > Soil > Floodplain ... | reverse complement strand
GTGCCGACGGAGCCCCTCCCACCGACGTCGCCGTCCACGTGTCGATCGTGGGATCATACCTGCCGCCGGTGTTGGCGTAGAATCCCGTGGATCCTCCCCATACAACCATGTGGTTACCGGTCCACACGGCGGTGTGGGACCGCCGCCCCGACGGCGCAGCGGCCGCGGATGTCGCCGTCCAGGTGTCGGAGGCAGGCTCATATCGCGCCCCGGTATTCAGGTAGCCGGCGTAGCCGCCCCAGACGATCATCGCGTCGCCCGTCCAGACCGCCGTGTGCTCAATGCGCGCGGCGGGTGCACCCGTCAACGACGTGGCCGACCAGGTGTCGGACAGCGGATCGTATCGCCCTCCTGTGTTGGTGTTCACATTGAAGTCTACGGTTCCCCCCCAGACGATCATGAGGCTTCCGGTCCAGACCGCGGTGTGGGACTGTCTCCCGACTGGCGCGCCCACCGTTGAGACGGACTCCCAGGCGTTGGCGACGGGGTCATAGCGTCCGCCCGTATTGGCCATTCCATATCCACCCCAGACGATCATCCGGGTGCCCGTCCAGATGGCAGTGTGGTCGGCTAGAAACGGCGCCCCCGTGGTGGAGGTCGGTGTCCACGTGTCTGTCAGCGGGTCGTACCGCCCCCCGGTCCCGAGAGTTGAAACCCCATCGTACCCGCCCCAGACGATCATCAGTCCGCCGGCCAAGACGGAGGTGTGGTCGTAGCGCGCCGAGGGTGCTCCCGTGGTGGTGGTCGGCGCCCAGGCGTCCGTCAAGGGGTCGTAGCGCCCGCCCGTGTTGAAGTTGGAGACATCATTGGTCCCCCCCCAAACGACCATGCGATCGCCAGTCCACTCGGCGGTATGGCGCGACCGCGGAGACGGTGCCCCCGTAACCGAGGTGGGCCTCCAGCTGTCGGTCAGCGGGTCATACCGTCCGCCGGAATTGACATGGCTTGAGTCGTAACCACCCCACACGATCATCACGCTGCCGGTCCAGACTGCGGCATGAAGCGCCCGTCCGGAGGGGACATCGTCGGGCGTGCCGTTGTTCCACGTGTCATCGGGGAGGCAGGCAGACTCGGTCCCACCTGACGACGCCCCGCCCACCGCGGCGGCTAGCGGTTCATCTCCGCCACCGCTCACTGCGCGCACCGGCGTGTCTCGGAGCGAGGGCGCCACCTCGCTCGCCCACCAATCCTCCCAGGCGCGCTTGTCGACGCGATAGGTCGCGAGCTCCGCGCGATCCTCACTCTGCCCGAGGACGATCATGATCGCGTACGAGTCGCGAAGCTCGACGACGGGACCCACCTCGCCCGTCTGCCTTGGGGCTCGCGCGCGGAGGCGGTCGAAGTCGTCAGGCGCGAGCACCATCGATCGCCCGCCGTCGAGATTCTCAAGCACCGCCGCCGGAGGCTCGTCGTCATCCTCTCCAGCCGGCCGTTTCCGCAGCTCAACGACCGTGCGTCGCGGCTCCGCCTCGTGCAACTCTAGCCTGCCCTCGACCAGACGCTCGCGAAGCGCCTCCGCTTCGGAGCGGGCATCCGCGTGGATCCGCGAGTCGAATGCGAAAAAGCTGCGGCTCAGACGATCGACCAGTACCGAGCGCGCGAAGCACTCCTCGATGAGGAACCGATCGTCCCCGAGCGCGGCGTAGATCCGACCGAGGCGCTCCGGGAATCGCGTGGAGCGAGCGATACGCTCGATCTCCGCGGCGAGCATTTCCGCGGTGACGGGAGTGTTCCAGAATCGCTCGAGTGCGGCAGACTGCCTCAGGTACGTCCGCACCTTCCTCTCCAGCAATTCCCTCGACACAGCCTCCTCGAACGGCCTGGTCGCACCGACCTGATACCTGTAGTAGACGCGCTCGATCGCCTCCTGCACGGCAACGCGTTCCTCGAGGGTGACCTCCCGCGGTGCTCGGGCAAGGACGGGGAGAGCGACGAACAGGAGGGGCGCACGCAGGGCTGCACGCCAGGAGCGGCTGCTACGCTCGCGGATCATGAATACCTCCACGCGGGCTCGGAATTGGCGCCGGTTGAGGGTTTTCGAAGGACGTAACATCCTCCCCCTCCTGGGCGGCCGCCGTCAAGAGCTGTGATCGGCGGCCGGCCCCCTCGACCGGAAGCGGTCGCTGCGACCGCGATCACGCTCCATCCGCAAACCAGAGGGGATAGACGGTTCGAGCTGCATTTCGCGCTATCATGCGCCCGATATGCCTCGATCTGTCCACTTGGCTGGGGGTTCCGGACCGGCGAGGGCGAAGCGTTCAAGGTGGAGGCGGGCGGCTCGCATGCGGCGCGACGCCGCGGGCGCGCACTTCGGCCGAGGCGACCTCCCGACGGGAGGTCGCGCTAGTCGATCGCGGCGAGGCTCGGGCCCGAGTCCGGGGGTGGACGGGAGGGAGGTCCGAGGCAGTCGAGGATCGCCCGGACGGCCGCAGGGTCCAGGATCGCCGCCAGCAGACGCAGCCTGCCGCCACAGTAAGGACACTCCAGCACCTCCATCTCGAAGGTGCGCCGCATCAGCTCGGCCCACGACCGGTTCGGGTGACGAGGTCGGTCGACTGGTGCTCCCGTGGAGCCTGGGCGCCGGACGGACACCCTGCTCGCGCCCAGTTCATCGTCGGCGCTGACGGGAGGCTCCCCCGAGGCGGCGCCGGGCGCGGCGCGGCCGGCCGCTGAGATGAAGTCCTCTCCCCTGCCCACGGGCACGGGACCCGAGCTCCCCGGAGCTGGGCGGAGGCAGCGGCCGGAAGCGCATGCCAGCCTGGCCGTAGTCCTCGTAGAGGCCATCGAGGACCAGCGTGTGAAAATGGACGTTCAGGTTCAGGGCGTCGCCGAAGCGCTGCACAAGGGTGACAGCACCGCCCCGCAGGCTCGGACCATGGCCTCAACCGGCGAAGTTGGGCTAGCCGCCTCCCCGCACCCGGTTGCGCAACTCCCCCAACCCGCCGATCCGCGTCACGATCTCGTCCCCTTCCTTCAGAAACACCTTCGGCTCCGAGTAGACGCCGACCCCTCCCGGCGTTCCGGTCGAGATGATGTCGCCCGGGTCGAGCGTCATCGTTCGCGACAGGTAGGAGATCAGGAACGGGATCCGGAAGTGGAGGTTCGCGGTCGTCGAGCGCTGCCGCGTCTCGCCGTTCAGCGCCAGGGAGATGTCGAGCAGGTGCGGGTCGGGGATCTCGTCGGCGGTCACCAGTGCCGGCCCGCAGGGAGCGAAGGTGTCGATCGACTTCCCCCGGAACCACTGTCCCTCGTCCTTCTGGATCTTGCGCGCCGTGACGTCGTTCAGGATCAGGTACCCGAGCAGATGGGAGAGGGCGTCCTCCTCCGCGATCTCGCGTCCGCGCACCCCGATCACCACCGCCAGCTCCGCCTCGTAGTCTACGTGGGTGATCCCGGCGGGGATGGTGACGTCGTCGCGCGGCCCGCCGAGGGCGCTGGCGGCCTTGGAGAACAGGAGCGGCCGCTCCGGGACCGGCTTCGCCTGCTCGGCGGCATGATCGACGTAGTTGAGCCCGAGGCAGACGATCTTGAGCGGATCGACTATCGGCGGACCCAGGCGCACCGAGGCGGCGGGAATCCGTGCGCGCTCAGGCAGCGACTCGGGGCGCGACGCAAGCTCCTGCGCGCGGGGGAGGAGTCCGCGCCCGACGAGGCGCCTCCAGGTGTCGTCGAGGGCAGGATCGGCGGCGCCGACGTCGACGATGGTGTTGCCCAGGAGTATTCCGGAGCGCTCCGCGCCACGGAGACCGAACGAGACGAGTCGCATCCCGGCATTATAGAGGCCGCGTCGGCGACGCGACAACATCCTCCTTGACCGTGCGTGCGGTTCGGCATAGCGTCCCACTTGAGGAGTGCCGCGCATGGAGTCTCCCCGCCGCCCGATCCTTCCCTCGCGACGCCGCTGGCTCGAGGCGGAGGTCTCTCTCTGGGAGAAGGAAGGGGAGGTCACCTCCGCACAGGCGGCTGCGATCCTCGGCCGCTACGAATCGGAGGGGGACCTCGCCGGCAAGCGCGGGCGGCGGATGTTCCTGGCGCTCGTCTCCCTCGCGCTCGTGATGTTCTCCGTCGGACTGCTGCTGCTCATCGGGTACAACTGGGAGGAGATCCCGCGCGCGGGAAAGGTTGCCATCCTGTTCGCCGGCGTGGTGACGGCCTTCGCCGGCTCGGTCGTGGAGTATCGGCGCGGCCGCGCCCTCGCCGGCGAGCTGTGGGCCTTCGGCGGCGTGCTGATCTACGGCAACGCCATCTGGCTCCTGGCCCAGGCGTTCCACATCGAGTCGCACTACCCCGACGGGGTGTTGTGGTGGGGGATCGGCGCGCTCGCGGCGGCGCATCTGCTGGTCTCGCGCGCCATTGGCGCGCAGGCGATCGCGCTCGTCTGCGTCTGGATGCCGATGGAGGCGGCCCAGTTCGGCGCCCCGAACTACCTCTTCCTCCCGATCGCTGCGGCGCTCATCCTGCTGGCGCGGCGCACGGCCTCCGACGCGCTCGCCGGTCTCACGGCGGCCGCAATCGGGCTCTGGCTGCTCCTGACGACCGGGGGCGCCTGGGACGCCTGGCCCCTCGCGCCGGCGCTCCTGCTCCTCCTCGGCTGCGCCTATCAGGCGGCCTCGCTGCTGGGGAAACCCGGTTCGTCGACGGCGCGGAGCTGGGACGGGATCGGACTGCTCGCGGTCCTGGGCTCGCTCATCGCGCTCACCTTCGAGGAGGTCCACCGCATCGGCCTATCCGAGCGCTTGCACACGCAGTGGACCGCGATATTCGCCGCCGGCGGTCTGCTGCTCGCCTGGACCTGGGGTCTCTTCCTCCGGGAGGGGACCGCCGAGATGATCCGCCGCTGGCCGGTGCTCCTCGCGTCCGCGATCGCCTTCGGGTCGATCGTCTCGGCGCGGCTCTACCGGCCGGGCTGGGCGTCCACCTACGAGGTCGTCCTCGCGCTGCTGTTCAGCGCTCTGACCGTGACCGTCGGCCTCTGGCTGCTGCGCGATGGCGTGAAGTCCGACGAAGCCCCGCGCTTCTTCGCGGGCGTCATCTACCTGCTGGTGTTCGTCCTCGTGCGCTGGATCGATCTGATCGGCGACCTCCTCTCCTCCTCCGCGCTCTTCCTGATCGCGGGGGTGGTCCTGGCCGCCGCGGCGCATTTCTGGCGCCGGCGCCACGCAGCCGCGCCGGAGGTTCGTCATGGGTGAGCGGCGCGGGCTCGCGGCGGCGGCAGCGGGGGCGCTCTGCCTGACCGTCCTGATCTGGATGCTCGTCTCCCACGCCTGGCCAGTCTGGACGGGGGAGACGATTTACCTGCGGGCGCGCCCGGTCGACCCGCGCGACCTGTTCCGCGGCGACTACGTGGTCCTGGCGTACGACATCGACCGCCTGCTGCTCGCGGATTCGGCGCTTCCCGCTCCGCAGGTCGTCCCCGAGGTCGAGGCGGCCGTCGGCCCCGAGCCGCCAGCGCGCCCGCCGCAATCACCGCCCCCGTTCGTCCGGCCCATCGGCGACTGGTGGCAGCCCGCGGAGGAGGACTCTGGGGACATGGAGTACCTCCGCTGGCGACGGCTGCGCGACAAGCGCCTCTACCTGCAGCTCGAGCGGCAGTCGTCCGACGACCCAGCGGTCCCGTTCCTGCTGCGCCCGGTAAGCGTCGCCGATACGCCGCAGGCCGGATTCGTGAACCTGCAGGGACGCTGCCGCACCTTCGGCCCGGACGGCGGCGGGCGCCGAGGCGCGCTGCACCTGCAGCTCGACTTCGGCATCGACGCGCTCTTCGTCCCCGAACGGACCGGGCTGCCGGTCGAAGAGGCGATCCGCACCGGGAAGGCGGTCTACGCCGTGGTCGCCGTCACCGCCTCGGGGAAGGCGCGGGTCACCGATCTGCTCGTGGACGGACGGCCCTTTCTCGCCGGCCACTGAGGGGAGGCGTCACCCCGTCTCCCCGACCAGGCGCAGGATCTCCTCACACCCCTTCTTCCGCGCGGACGCGAGCGCTGCCGTCCCCTCGCTATTCTCCGGCAGCCGCAGTCCGGGCGCGGCAGCGAGGATGGCACGCACGGTTGCCGTGTGCGCCTCGCACCCGGACCAGGCGTTGTCGATGTCCCACGATCCCCCCACCGCGGCCGTGAGCGGCGTCTCGCCACCCGCCTGCGCCCGCGGATCGGCCTTCGCCGCGAGCAACGCCGTGACCGCGTCGGCATTCCCGTACCCGGCCGCCATCAGCAAGGGGGTGTATCCGCCGTTGGCGGGGACGTTCGGATCGGCCCCGGCCGCGAGCAGCACCCGCACCGTTTCCGTCTGCCCTTTGTGCAGTGCATGCATGATCGGGGTCCAGCCGTTCACGTAGCCGTCGTGCAGATCCGGGTCTGCCCCGGCCGCGAGCAGGAGCTGCACCGACTCGGTCTCCCCGCGCCTCGCCGCCCAGATGAGCGCCGTGAATCCCGTGCGATCGCGCTCATCGACGTTGGCCCCCGCCGCGAGCAAGCGACGGACCTCGTCGGCCTCCCCTGCCGCCGCGGCCTGCGCGAGCGGAGTATCAGGCCGCGGGAAGTTGCAACCCGTGGCCGCGAGAACTGCGAACACCGCCAGAAGCGCGTACCGTCCCATCGTGCCTCCTCCCTCCGGCAGGAGGGCCGTCCCGTTGCCGCGGGTCTCCCGGTCCGTCTGCCATGATCTAAAGAACTTTGCACTGCAAAGCATACAGTCAAAAAAAATCAGCGGTCGCGGTGGGCCGCGATCAGCGCCTCCATGTGGCCGAGGTAACGCTCGAGCGCTCGCCGTCCGTCGGCGGTGAGCCGGAACGTCGTGCGCGGGACGCGGCCGTCGAACGTCTTCTCGCAGGAGACGTATCCCGCCTCCTCGAGCCGGCGCGCATGCACGCTCAGGTTGCCGTCCGACGCGCCGAGCATCTGCTTCAGATCGCCGAACGTCATCCTGGCGGTGGCCGCCAGTGCGCTGACGATCGCGAGACGCAGCGGCTCGTGAATCAGCCGGTCGACGGGGACGGGCGGGGCGCCAGGCGCGCTGCGCCCGCGTTTCCCCCCCGGCGCCCGGGCGGTGCGGGGGCTAGCCACCGTGCCGCCGCGCGATCACGAGTCCGAACCCGACGTGGAGCCCGCCGAACCCCGCCGCCATGAACAGATCCCCCCACGCCGGTGGCGCAAACAGCGCCAATGCCCCCAGCACCATGAAGCAGACCCCCATCAGCGGGACGATGGCGATCGAGAAGGCCCCCGCCGTGATCACGCCGGCACCGTAGGTCAGGAGCCAGACCGGCGGCAGCGCGCTCACCAGCCCGGCCCGCTCCAGAGCGACCGTCAGCAGCGCCCCCGCGAGGAGCGGCGGGCAGAGCGCCAGCACGAATCGGCGTCCCGGCCCGACCAGGATCGGCGTCCCCGCCGCTCGCGCCTTGGCGACGATTGCGAGGCACCCGAGGGCGACCGCGACCACCGCCTCGACAAGCCAGACGACCAGCCAGGCGCCAGGGGTGGCACGCGACTGGGCGAGCGCCGCGGCGCAGAGGGCGGTCCCCCCCATGGCAACTCCCCCCCAACCCGGGACGGCCGTGAACGAGCCGGCCCGCTCCATCGCGGCACGAATGATGCGCAGATCCGCCGCGGCGCGGTCGTGCAGCCCCCGCGGGTGCGACGGGGCCAGTTCGGGATCGCTCATGCCGCATATCCTGCCGCGCGTTGCGACAATTGTCAAGTTCTTTGCTGTGCAAAGTGACGGCGAGGGGGGCGATGCAACAGGAGTGGCGGCTCACCAATCGCCCCCCTCGCCGTCATTCCGGCGCAAGCCGGAATCCAGAGCGGCGATCGCATCCAGCACCGTCCTGGACCGGCCTCCGCCGGGGTGACGCTCGAAGCGGACGATCCCGCCCCATCCATCTCCGTCATTCCCGCGAAAGCGGGAATCCAGAGCGGAGATCACGTTCAGCGCCGTTCTGGACCCCGGCCTCCGCCGGGGTGACGCTTGAAGTGAGCGATGCCGCCCCACCCACCTCCGTCATTCCGGCGCAAGCCGGAATCCAGAGCGGCGATCGCATCCAGCACCGTCCTGGACCGGCCTTCGCCGGGGTGACGCTCGAAGCGGGCGGTCCCGCCCCATCCATCTCCGTCATTCCGGCGCAAGCCGGAATCCAGAGCGGCGATCGCATCCAGCACGGTCCTGGACCGGCCTCCGCCCGCGTACCGAACCCGGGGGGTCAGCGGGGCTTCGACTTGTCCTGAGCCTCGATATCGGCCAGCACCTTCTGCGCCTCGGCCGAGCTCGGGTCGCGCGCCAGCGCCGTGCGCGCGTCGCGCCCGGCTGCCGCAAGATCCCCCCGCCGCCGGTGCACGCGCGCCCGGTACAGAGGCGGCAGCGCGGATGCGGGGTGGGCCGCCTCCGCGAGATCGAGGATGCGCAGCACCTCCGCGTCGTTCCCCTGCTCGAACCGCAGGAAGGCCGCGCTCAGGAAGGCGCGTAGGTTCGAGGGATCGAGGTCCGCCGCCCGGAGATAGAGCGTCGCGGCCTCGTCCGCCTGCCCCTGCTTCTCGAGCAGCGTCCCGAGGTTGATCAGGGTGCGAACGAGATCCGGGTTCTCCGCGAGCGCCTGCCGGTAGAGCTTCACCGCCTCGGCGTCGCGTCCCCGTCGCTGCTCGATCAACCCGAGGTTGTGGTACGCGACCGCCATGTGCGAGTTGGCCGCGAGCACCCGGCGGAAGTAGACGACCGCCTCGTCCAGGTTGCCGGCCTCGAAGTAGGCGTTGCCGAGATCGGTCAGGGTGCCGAAGTCGGCCGGGTCGACCTCGAGGCTGAGCTTCAGCTCCACGATCGCCTCCGGTCCCTTGCCGCTCTTGCGCAGCGCGTTCCCGAGGTGGGTTCGCAGGTAGGCGCTGCGCGGGTGGTCGCGCACCAGGTCGCGCAGCGCCGGGATGGCGCCACCCCAGTCCTGGCGGGCCACCTTGCCGATCGCCTGCATGATCCGCTCGAACTCGCCGACCTCATCCTTCGGATCGGCGCCGGCGGAATCCCCCAGCGTCCCCTTGCCGGTGGCGACGTACCCGAGGCTCTCGAGTGCCCGGCGCGTCGCGTCGTCCGGCTCCTGCGCCGTGGCGAGCGGCTTCCCGCCAGGAGTGATCTCGCGCTCGAGTCTCGCCAGCGCGGCGCGCATCGACTCCGCCCGCTGCGCCTCGGTCTCGATCACATTGCGCGCCTCCTGGCGGTCGGACTCCACGGCGTACAGCTCGGAGCGCGGCGCCCGGATGTACTTCCAGGCCGCCTCGCGCACCCCGGTGAGCTCGCTCCAGCCGTAGTTCAGGCGCGGCAGCCAGCTCTCGAGCCAGGCCTTGCGCGGCGGGTCCTGCTTCCCCTCGAGCAGCGGACGCAGCGTCACGCCGTGGATCCCGGGGGCAGCCGGCGGCAGGGAGAGGAGGTCGAGCGCCGTCGGGAAGACGTCGATGAGACGCACGAGCGGGGCCACCACGCGTCCCGCCGGGACGGAGCCGGGGTGGCGCAGCAGGAGCGGCACGCGCATCGTGGCGTCGTAAACGAAGAGGCCATGCGACGACTCCCCGTGGTCCCCCAGCCCCTCGCCGTGGTCGGAGGTGACCACCACGAGCGTCGTGTCGAGCTGCCCGCGTTCGCGCAGAGCCTCGAGCACCCGCCCGACCTCGCGATCGGCGTAGGCGATCTCGCCGTCGTACGGGTGGCCGGCGTACTCGGTCTTGAACGGCTCGGGAGGGCGGTACTCGAAGTGCGGGTCGAAGAAGTGGAGCCAGAGGAACCAGCGCTCCTCGCCGCGCTGGCGCAGCCAGTCGATGCCGCGATTGGCCACCTCCGTCGCGGAGCGCTCCGTGAACAGGGTCTTCACGCGCTCCTCCGGGGGGAGCTGATCGTCGTAGTCATCGAACCCCTGATCGAGGCCGTAGCGGGAGTCGAGCACCTGGCTGCCGATCACCGCCCCGTTCGTGAACCGCTGCGCGCGCAACGCCTCGGCCAGAGTGAGCGCGCCCGCCTCGAGGCGGAAGTTGCCGTTGTTGCGGATCCCGTGCGCGGTCGGGTAGAGCCCCGTGAAGAGACTGGCGTGGGACGGCAGCGTCACGGGTGCCGCGGCGAAGGCGTACTCGAAGCGCGTCCCCTCGCGGGCCAGTCGCTCGAGCACGGGGGTCTTCGCCTCCCGTCCGCCGTAGGCCGAGAGATGGTCGGCGCGTGTCGTGTCGAGCGTGATGATCAGGAGGTTGCGCGCGGGCCGCCGTGGCGCGGCCGCCGCCGGCTCCGCCGCGACCACGGCGACTACCGCCAGGAGCAGGGCCCGCAGCGAGCGGTGCGGCACGCTCGCGGGCATCGACCGGGGCGCTCGAGAGTCTCGGGGCATTCAGCCCGGCATTCTACCAGCCGCCCCCAGCGCCCGCCCGGACGGGGGGCCCGGTTGACGATCCCCGCTTCGAGTTCGAGGTGACGCCGCAGGCGGATTCCGCGGGGGGTGCGCTCCCGCACCGGCGACGGCAGCTCGCTAGAAATCCCCCAGACGGTCGCGCGGGATCTGCTTCCAGACGACGGGCCGGTCCGCCCGCGGGACCTCGATCAGGTACACCTCGGAGTTGTCCTGGTGGATCTGCTCCGTCTCCTCCGCGCTCAGCCCCAGGAGCGCGCGCAGCAGGAGCGCGTTCGTCCCCCCATGCCCGACCACCAGGATGCTCCCGGAGGGATGGCGGGAGCGCAGCAGCGCCAGCGCCTGCTGCACGCGCGCGAAGTGCTGGTTGACCGACTCCCCGCCGTCAAGCGAGTCGTCGGGGTTGGCGCTGCGGCGCTTCCACTCGGCCGCTCCCTCCGGGTCGCTGCCGTCGAGCCGCTTCCCCTCGAAGCTCCCGAGCGACTGCTCGTTGAGCAGCGGCAGGCTCTCCACCGGGCGATCCCCCGCGGCGATCCGCGCGGTCTCGACGCTGCGCTGAAGCCCGCTCGAGTACACCGCGTCGAGGGGGACCCCCGCGAGCTTTGCCGCCAGGTCCCGGGCCTGCTGCCGCCCGGTGTCGTTCAGTGGCACGTCGGTCCCCCCCTGCAACCGCCGTACGGCGTTCCAATCGGTCTGTCCGTGGCGCGCGAGATAGATGCGGAGCACCTGGCCTGAACCTCCGTGCGGCTGCGTCGCCGCGGGGGACGTCACGGGTGGCGCTTCACCGGCCACGGTCGCGAGCGACAGGGCGGCGATCGCGCTCACCGCGAGCCAGACCCGCGCGCCTGGCCGCGGCGCGGCACGCTCTGAGATCGAATGCGCGCTTCCGGTTCGCATCGGCTGCTCCCTCCCGGCAGGCCGCCATTAGAACACGATCGGGTGCTCGTTGGTCCCCCGCGCTGGAATCAGCGCTTCCCATCCGGGGCGCGGCGACGCTAAGATACCCGCCCACGCACCTCCGGCCGAACCTCCCGCGCGGCGACGCAGCCGCCGCGACCGTCGCCGGCGTGGAGAACCCCGATCCGATGCCACGCAGGGACTATTACGAGGTCCTGGGGGTCAAGCGCGAGGCGAGCGAGGAGCAGATCCGCTCCGCCTACCGGAAGCTCGCCCGCAAGCACCACCCCGACGTCAACCCCGGGGACAAGAAAGCCGAGGACCGGTTCAAGGAGATCGCCGAGGCATATGCGGTGCTCGGCAACGCCGAGAAGCGCGCCGATTACGACCGCCGCGGTCCCGAGGGGTTCACCCCGGATTTCGACATCTCCGACCTGTTCCGCCAGGCGCGCGGCGGTGGGTGGCAGACGATTGACCCGGAAGGGATGGGACACGGCGGGCTGGGTTCGATCCTGGAGGAGATCTTCGGCGGCCTGCGCGGCGGCGGTGGCGGGCGCGCTGCCCCCTCCGGCCCCGACACCGAGGCGGACCTGACCATCGACTTCGAGGCCGCGTTCCGGGGAGCGACGTTGCCGGTCGCGGTGCGGCGCCAGCAGCCGTGCCAGGCGTGCCACGGTTCCGGGCGGCGCGCCGGTGGCGGCGCCTGCCCCGAGTGCCACGGTGCCGGCACGATCGAGACCGCGGACTCGCTGTCGATCCGGATCCCCGCCGGCGTCGAGGATGGCGCCAGGATCCGGGTCCCCGGTCGCGGCGAGCGGGGGCGCGGCGGCGGTCCCGCCGGCAGCCTCTACGTGCGCGTGCACATCCGCCCGCACCCGGTGTTCCGGCGGCAGGGGGACGATCTGATCTGCGAGGTGCCGATCACGTTCGAGGAGGCGGCGGTCGGCGGCAGCGTGGAGGTACCGACCATGGATGGCGCCGCCACGATCCGGGTTCCCCCTGGAACGCACAGCGGTCAGCGTTTCCGGCTCAAGGGGAAAGGGGCCCCGCACCCTCGCCGTGCCAGCCGCGGCGACCTGTTCGTCGACGTCCAGATCGTCCCGCCCGGCGACCTCGACGAAACATCGCGTCGCCTCCTGCGTGAGCTATCCGAGCACCACCCTCAGCATGACCTGCGTCCCGACCGCAAGCGTCGGGCGCCCTGAGACTCGGAGACCAACCCATGGCGACCCGCACGAACAAGCTCCTCCTCGGCTGCGCGCTGGGCTGCGGTGGGATGATCCTGATCGCCGTGATCGGGGTTGTCCTCTTCTTCAACTGGCTCCAGCGCCCCGGGACGCTGATCGAGCCCGAGCGGCTGCTGGGCAGCGACACCACCGGCTACGTCGAGTGGTCGCTGACCCTCGAGGACCCCGCCACGGCGCAGGCGGTCGAGGCCTTCCTGGATCACCCGCAGCTGAAGAACGAGATCAAGACCCCGCTGCCGCCCGAGATGCAGAAATACCTGATGACCTGGCAGGGGAAACGCGACCGCGAGCAGTTCCGTCGCCTGTTCCCGCTCGTCGCGGCCTGGACCCTGCGGCCTGGCACGGAGCCGGACCGCGACCTGCACCTCGCCTCCGTCAGCATCCAGAACTTCGGCAACAACATGGTCCTGGCCGACTTCATCCTCGGGCTCACCGCCAGGACAGCGGAGGATACGGAGGGATTCCGGAAGTTCCTCCATCAGGACGAGGCGATCTACCAGTTCCCGAAGGGGGTTCGCGCCGCCTTCTTCATCCGCGGCAATGACCTGTTCGTGACCCAGGATGTAGACACCTCGCGCCAGGCGATCGACCGCCTGCTCGCCGCGCAGACGGCCCCGCGCGAAGCGACCCCGCTCGACACGCTGTTCGCGGGGACGAGCGCGGCGTCCACGCTGCGCGGGGGGCTGACGAACGCGCGGGGGGAGATCTTCCGACTGTGGCGGCTCGCCGCCGTCGACCTGACGGCGGCTGCGGAGATCGAGGCGCTCGCCCGCGACCTGCGCGGCGCCACGCTCGAAGGGGGCTTCGCGAAGGGAGGAGACTTCGCAGGGCAAATCCGCCTGCAGGCGCCCAGCTCCGAGTGGGCCGCGGCGCACGCCGCCCCCGCGGCGCAGGCGTTCCTCACCGGGCTGGGGTACGAGTCGATCACGCTGAGCGCGACCGGAGCAGCGGATGCGGACTGGATCCGGATCGACTTCAGGATCAAGGACGTGCCCGGGGCGCTCGACCGGCTGCTGGCGGGTCTGGCGGATCTGCCGGCGCGCGCGGCGCGGTCGCGCGGGACCGACGAGGCTCCGAAGGGCCCTGCGCAGTGAGTGGGGGCGGGCCTCCTACGCGCCGCCACGGTCATCGAGCGGGAGGTTGGTGACCTGAAGCTGGCGGCGCTTCGGAGGCTTATCCGGTCAAGTACGGATAACGCGCCAGCTCGTTGCGGTACTCGGCCAGGATCTTGGCCGCGGCCTTCTCCTCGAGCTTTCCCTCGCGCACCTGCCCCTCGAGGACCGCCGCCACGCTCTGGGCGAGTTGCTCGGCGTCGTGGCCGAAGATCTTCATCACCTCGCCGGCGGTGTTGCCGCGTATCACGTTGCGGATGTAGCGCTTGCCGTCCGGCTCGACGAAGACGTGCGCCTCGTTCACCGCCCCGAACAGGTTGTGGTAGTCCCCCATCACGTCCTGGTAGGCGCCGATCAGGAGGATGCCGAGGTAGTACGGCTTGTTCGGCTCGAGCGGGTGCACCTCGAGCGATTCCTTCACGTCCTTGAGGTCGACGAACTTGTCCACCTCGCCGTCCGAGTCGCAGGTGATGTCGGCGAGCGTCGCCATCCGGCTCGGGCGCTCGTTCAGGCGGTGGATCGGGACGATCGGGAACAGCTGCTCGAGGGCCCAGGAGTCGGGGATCGACTGGAAGACGGAGAAGTTGCAGATGTACTTGTAGGAGAGTTGCTTCTCCACGTCCTCCAGCTCCTCCGAGACGTACTTCTGCAGCTTGCCGAACTTCACGGCCTTCTGCGCGATGTCCCAGAACAGCATCTCCCCCTTGGCGCGATCCTCGAGCGACAGGTAGCCGAGGCTGAACATCGTGAACAGCTCGTCGCGCTGCTGCAAGCCGTCGTGCCAGAACTCGCGGTGGTTCTTGGCGGTCATCTGGGTGCGGATGTAGGAGAGATCCTGGATGACGCGCGGCTCCTCGCCGTTGACCGGCAGCTCCGGCCCCGACCCGGGCTCCGCCGCCGCCACCACGTCGGTGATCAGCATCGAGTGATAGGCGGTGAGCGCCCGTCCCGACTCGGAGACGATGCGCGGCACCGGCACGTCCTCGTTCTCGCACACGTCCTTGATGCTGTAGACGACGTCGTTCGCGAACTCCTGCACGGTGTAGTTCACGCTGGCGTCGGAGGACGTCTTGCTGCCGTCGTAGTCGATCCCGAGGCCGCCGCCGACGTCGAGGATCTCGATCGCGACGTTCATCTTGCGGACCTTCGCGTAGACGCGGGCCGCCTCCTTGATGGCGTTCTTGATGCGGCGGATCTCGGTGATCTGGCTGCCGATGTGGAAGTGCAGCAGCTTGAGCTTGTCGAGCAGCCCCGCCTTCGAGAGGAGATCGATCCCCTGCAGGATCTCGCCGGTCGTCAGCCCGAACTTCGAGGTGGCGCCGCCGGACTTCTCCCAGCGCCCGGAGCCGCGCGAGTAGAGCCGCACGCGGAAGCCGAGCATCGGAACGGCCGCGAGCTTCGGCGCCAGCCGGACGACGTTCGCCACCTCGAACGGCTTCTCGAGCACCACCACCACGTTGCGTCCGGCGCGGGTCGCGAGAGCCGCCGCCTGGAGATACGCCGCGTCCTTGAAGCCGTTGCAGACCACGAGCGCGCCGGGCGGCAGGTCCTGGGCCGTGGCAATCAGGATCTCCGACTTGCTCCCGGCCTCGAGCCCCAGATTGAATTTGCGTCCCGCCCGCACCAGCTCGTGCACGACCTCCTTGCGCTGGTTGACCTTGACCGGGAAGACCGGCGTGTAGACGTTCTGGTAGCCGTACTCCGCGATGGCGCGCGCGAACGACTCCGAGATCGAGCGCACCTGGCTGGCCAGGAGCTGCGGGAAGCGGATCAGGATCGGCAGGGAGACCTTCTTGCCGATCAGCTCGTCGACGACCTCCTTCAGGTCGACCGATTGCGTCTCGCCGAGCGTGGGACGGACGATCAGGTTCCCGGCGTCGTTGACGTCGAAGTACGGCGCACCCCAGTTGTCGATCCCGTAGAGCTGCTTCGAGTCTTCAATGGAGTAGTTCCGCATTCCGGTGGCCTCGGCCGCTCGATTCGTGGAGCCTGATTGGAATGCCGCGCGCCGCACCGGCGTCTGGTGGGAGCGCATTTTTGCATCGGGTCGGGTGGGTGTCAACACAATATTCGGCCGCTCAAGGGTTTGGAGTGCGCTCGCGGCAGCCGCCCGCGCCGCCCCCGGGTCGCCGCTCCCGGCGATGCGCTCAGTGGGAGTCGATCCGGATGCTCGCGGCGTGGCGCTCGATCTCCGCCAGGTCGAACTGCGCCGCCACCGGGCAGTAGAGCGCGGCGAGATCCGCCGCCCGGGCCTCCAGCGGCTCGCGCAGCCCGGCCGGCAGCCCCTCCGCCCAGAGGCGCCGGGCCGGGTCGGCCTCGAGCAGCGAGACCTCGGCGTCCACCGCCGCCGCCGGAATGACCGCGCCCGGCGCGCCGCGCGCCGCCTGCGCGAGCCGCCCGAGCATCCCGAGCAGGCGCTCACGGCCGTCGGTGGTGTTCTCCGCCTCATGGGGGAAGAGCCAGGCAGGCTCCGGCGCGTCGGGACCGCTCTGGTAGGCCAGGGCGTAGAGGTAGGTGTACTCCCCCAGTCCCATGCGGTTGGCGAGCAGCGCCTGGTTGCGGGCGGTCAGGAGGTCCACGGTCACCGGACCGAGGCGCATCGAACCCCCGAGAATGGAGAGGATCCCGCCCCCCGAGGGTTGCTTCTCGCTGGACTCGGCGTCGCGCAGCGGCCTGAGCTGCTCCCCGAGCGCAACGAGCGCCGGGCAGTGCAACTGCACCTCCCGGCGCACCGCCAGGAACGCGTCCAGCCGCTCGGCCGCCACCCCCTCCGGGGACGGTGTGTAGTCGTCAGGCACCCCGAACTGCTCGGCGAGCGTCGCCGCGGTCCTCTCGGCCTCGCCGGCCCTCGCGAACAGACCGCCGAAGTAGTACGTCCCGACGCCGAGCCCCGCCAGGCCGATCACTCCCAGCACGCCGCAGCCGATCCAGGCGACGCCGCGCCAGCGCGAGGCGGGCGGAGTCACGCGCTCCGCACCATGCTCAGGCGTAGCGGATCCACCGGATGATCTCCGGCAGCGTCGGCTTCTTGCCGGTCATCAGGATGCCGACGCGGAACACCTTCGCCGCCAGGACGGTCATCAGGAAGATCGCCAGGATCATCAGCCCGACCGAGGCGGCGATCTCCCACAGCGGCGGGGCGAGGATGCTCACCCGGATCATCATGATGAACGGGGCGAAGAACGGGATCATCGAGAGCACCGTCGCCAGCGTGCTGTCCGGGTTGAAGAACACCGCGAAGCCGAGGAAGAACCCCATCATCAGCGGCAGGGCGCCGAACTGCTGCATCTGCTGCGCCTCCTGATCGGTGCTGCAGCAGGCTCCGAGCGCCGCGAAGTACGACGCGAACATCAGGTACCCCAGGACGAAGAATCCGACGAACGACACCAGCGTCCACGCGGAGAGCGTCGAGACCCACTCCCCCATCCCCAGGCGGTTCGTCATCAGGAAGTAGCCGCCCACGCCGGTCAACCCCCAGGCCAGGTACTGCGTCAGCGCCACGGCGCCGATGCCGAGCACCTTGCCGGCCATGAGCTGCCGCGAGGTGACCGACGACAACAGCACCTCGATGACGCGCGACGACTTCTCCTCGACCACGCCCCGCATGATGCTCATTCCCCACATGAGAAACGTCATGTAGAGGATGATCACCATCCCGTACGCGGCGGCCAGCTTGCCGAGCTGGGCGCCCGCGCCGCTCGCCTGTGCCTCGCCGTCCTTCCCCACCTGCACCGGCTCGACCTCGATGCCGCGGGTGAGGGTCCGGATCCCCTTCATCTCCATCTGCACGCCTACCGCCTGAAAGCGCAGCGGCACCACCACGTCGCGCAGGGCGTCCCCCAAGGAGTCGATGTCGCGCAGGTTCGAGGCGTTGCGGGTGTAGAACTTGGCGTGCTCCTCCCCGTTCAGGTCGGCCGGCACGATCAGGTACCCGAACAGCGCTCCCGAGGCGATCCGGCCGCCCAGCTCGGCCTGCACCGCGGCCAGCTCGCGTCCCTCGAGGCCGATCGTGGTGACCGGGAACCTGGGGCTGCCGTCCTTGAGGCGGTTGTCGTCGGTGTTGAGCAGCGGGCTCATCTCGCCCGCCACCTTGCCGGAGAGATCGATGACGGCAACCGGACGCGCCGCGTCCGGGTTCATCAGCAGGAGCATGTTCGGGATCACCGCCATGGCCGCGATCAGGAACGGGCCGACCAGCGTTCCAATCAGGAAGCTCTTCTTGCGCACGCGCTCGACGTACTCGCGGCGGAAGATCTCGAAGGCCTTTCTCATGACGCCTCTCCCAGTCCCACCTGCTGGATGAAGATGTCGTTCAGCGAGGGGGTGACGACCTCGAAGCGGCTGACCTTGGCCGTCGCCATCGCCCTGCGCAGGAGCTCCTGCGGGTCGGCGCCGTCGGCCAGCTTCACCTCCACGTACTGGCCGTAGTCATCCTTGCGCGCCACGGACGGGTCGTCGAGGAAGCGGCCGTCCCCCTCGTAGGCCAGGATGATGCTGTTCTTGCCGTGCGTGGCCTTGATGTCGCTGAGCCGGCCATCGAGGACCTTCTCCCCCCGGTGGATCAGGCAGATGTTCTGACACAGCTTTTCCGCCTGTTCCATGATGTGGGTGGAGAAGATGAGCGTCTTCCCCGCGCGGGTCAGCTCGAGCAGGATGTCCTTGAGCAGGTTCACGTTGACCGGGTCGAGCCCCGAGAACGGCTCGTCGAGGACGATCAGATCCGGATCGTGGACGATCGTCCCGATGAACTGCGCCTTCTGCTGCATTCCCTTCGACAGCTCCTGGACCTTCTTCAGCTTCCACGCCCCAAGCTCCATGCGCTCCAGCCAGCGGTCGATCCGCGGCTGGGAGGTCTTGCGCGGCACGCCATGAATCGCTGCCAGGAACAGCAGGACGTCGTTCAGCGTCATCTTCGGGTAGAGCCCGCGCTCCTCCGGGAGGTAGCCGATGCGGTCGCGGACATCCGCCCCCATCGGCCGGTCGTAGACCCGGATCGACCCCTCGTCGGGGGCCAGGATGTCCATGATCATCCGGATGGTCGTGCTCTTCCCGGCGCCGTTGCGGCCCAGCAGCCCGTAGACGGTCCCCGCCTGGATCTCGAGGTCGAGCCTCTTGACCGCCTGGACCTTGCCGTAGCTCTTGCTGATTCCTTGGACCTTGACCGCGATCATCTCTAGGCTCTCCGGTGGGCCTGGACTCGGGGACGGCCGACAGGTTCTACGTCGCCGGGAGGCGCGGGTTGCGACGCGCCCCCCGGCGCGCAAGGCGTGTAGTATACAGGTCGCGTGATGGCGCCCCCTTCAGAGGGGGGATCCAGAGTCACGCGGGGGCGGCGCGGCGGATGATCACCGGGTACAACACCGACATCCAGTTCAACGGCAAGGTCTACCACGTGCAGACGGAGGACCGCGGCCGCGACAATCCGCTGCTCGAGACGCTCGTCTACGTGAGAGGGCAGATCCTCGACGCGCTGCGAACCTCGTACGCCGACTTCCTCGCGGCCGGGGTGGACGAGCGCCGGCTCGCCGGGATGCTGGAGGCCCAGCACAAGCGTGTCATCCGCAGCATCAAGAACGGGCGCTACGACGCGGACGGCGTGAAGCCGTTCGGGCACGGTATCATCACCGGTCGCCATCTCGGCGACGTGGTGCTCGAGTTCGTGCAGGCGCAGGCGGAAAAAGAGAAGGTCGAGATCCAGGCGGAGCCGCTCAGCGACATCACCCCCGGATGGACCGGCGCGCTGCGCGTGACGCTGCGCACCGATCTCCTCGGCCGCCCGGTGGCCGGCTGCAGCGTCGTCATCCTGCACGAGCCGCCGGAAGGGGGTGGCAAGGCGGTGCGCCTGTTCCAGGGAAAGACCGACGCCAAGGGGACGCTGCTGGCCGAGATCACCCCGCCGGATGTGCCCGGCCTGGGAGAGCTGCGGGTCGTCGCGCTCGACGAGCGCGGCGAGGTCGAGATACGGCTGCCGCTGCGGCGCTGATCCCCCTCGTGGTGAGCCGGTGGAACGACCGGATGGCAGTGCTATCATCGCCAACCTGCCCATGACCACGAGAGCCCGGGCCACGGACCCGATCCGGATCACCCTGAATGGCGAGGGTCGCCAGGTTCCCGCCGCGACCAGCGTCGCCGAGCTGCTCGACCTCCTGGCGCTGCCGGGACCGCGCGTCGCGGTCGAGCGCAACCAGGAGATCGTGCCACGCGCCCGCTTCGCGGACGAGATCCTGGCGGAAGGGGACCGGGTCGAGGTCGTGCAGCTCGTGGGCGGAGGATGACGGAGGCGCCATGCGGACGGACCAGCTGACCATCGGAGGAGTGTCCTACGACTCGCGCCTGATCCTCGGGACCGGCAAGTACGCCTCCTTCGCGCAGACGCGCGCGGCGGTCGAGGCGGCCGGCGCCCGGATGGTGACGGTCGCGGTGCGGCGCGTGAACATCACCGACCCCGCCAAGGAGAACCTTCTCGACTACATCGATCCGAAGCGGTTCACCATCCTGCCGAATACCGCCGGCTGCTCGACCGCGAGCGAGGCCGTGCGCACCGCGATGCTGGCGCGCGAGGCGGGCGTGGGCAGCCTGGTGAAGATCGAGGTGATCGGGGATGCGAAGACGCTGTTCCCCGACAACGAGGCGACCCTCGAGGCCACGCGCGTGTGCGTGAAGGAAGGGTTCACCGTCCTGCCGTACATGAGCGATGACCTGATCATGGCGAAGAAGCTGCGCGACGCAGGCGCCGCCGCGGTGATGCCGCTCGCGGCGCCGATCGGATCGGGGCTGGGGATCCAGAACCCCCTGAACCTGCGCCTGATCCTCGAGGAGATCACCGATCTCCCGGTGATCGTGGACGCCGGGGTGGGGACGGCCTCGGACGCGGCCATCGCCATGGAGATGGGCGTCGACGGAGTGTTGATGAACACCGGGGTCGCAGGCGCGCAGGATCCCGTGAAGATGGCGCGCGCCATGCGCCTCGCGATCGAGGCGGGACGCCTCGCCTACGAGGCGGGCCGGATGCCGCGCCGCCCCTACGCCTCCGCCTCGAGCCCGATCGAGGGGGTCAGCCGCTAGATCGAGACGCTGGGCAGCGTCACCTCGCCCGCTGGCGCCGCACGGCGTTCACCTTTTGCGACCCGGCGCGACCGGCTCCTGCTCGTGCGGCGGTCCCCCCTGGTCGCTCGGAGCTAGACGCTTGGCCAGGCGCCTCGTGGCTGCATCCGTGGTATAGATGAGCGCATGCGTGCCCCACGCTGGTCGATCCTCGCGCTCCTCGCCATAGCGAGCACGGGGCAGGCCGCCGCGGTACAGCGCACATACCGGCTGCTGGAGGCGCGCGACGGCGCCCCGTCCCTGCCGATCTTCGCCCTCGGCCAGGACACCGCCGGCTACCTCTGGCTCGCCACCACGACCGGCGTCGGGCGCTACGACGGCGTCCGATTTCGAAGCTGGTCGGAGCGCGCCCCACGCGACCGGCCGTCGTCGATCCTCACCGGCGCCGACGGCGAGGTGCTCGCGCTCGATCAGGGCGGCGCGCTGTGGCGGGTCGCCGGCGCCGCGCTCGAGCGCGTCGTGGGCGCGGATGGTTCGGCGCTCGAGGAGGTCGACGCGGCCGCGCTCGCCCCCGACGGCGCCCTGTGGATCTCGCGGGCCGGGTCGCTCCTGGTGCGGCGCTCGGGCGCCTGGTCGGTGCACGCCACACCCGCCGGCATGCGCGTCCACCTCATCGCACCCCTCGACTCGGGCGACGCGCTCGTCGCCGCGAACTCCGGGGTCCATCGCCTCGCGCCGGACGGCACCGCGACGCTCCTCTATCCATCACCCCGCGCCGTCGACATCCTCCCCCTCGACGACGGCGGCTGCGCCCTCCTGCTATGGAACGTGACCGCGGCGAGCCTGGTCGAGATCACCGGCGGGGAGAGCCGCGTACACGGCGAGGTCCCGGGCCGGCCAATCGACCTGATGCGAAGGGGGGAGACGTTCTGGGTCGCGACCGACCGCTACCTGGCCGCGTTCCGGCCGGGGCAGCCGCCCGAGGTGATGGGGCCGAGGGACGGCCTCATCTCCGGCGGGCCGTTGCTCGTCGATCGCGAGGGGAGTCTGTGGCTCGGCACCGGCGCCGGCCTGATGCACTTCCCCGAGCCGGACACGATCGTCCTGAACGATGACGACGGGCTGCCGTCGTCGCACACGCTCTCCCTGACGCCGACCGACGAAGGGATCTGGCTCTCCACCTGGCAGGGCAGCGCTCTGGTCGACGCGGGCCCAAGGGGGATCGCGATCGAGGCGCACGGGACGCGCAGCATCGGCCGCGACTGCGTGGATGCGCGCGGCGTCCTGTGGTCCAGCAGGACCGACTGGAGTGCCGGGGACTTCGCGATCCTCGAGCGCCGCGGAGCGGGCGACCTCGAGCATAGGCTGGACGGGTTCCGGTGGATCGAGAACTGTGCGGCGGCGTTCGACGGCGGGCTCTGGATCGCCACGAACGTCGGCCTCCTGCGCTCGCCCCCGGCAGGAGGAGCGCCCATCCGCGTGCGGGAGCCGCCGCACGGCGGCCGAGCGGAGGGTTACGCCTCGAACCGGCGCGTCTTCGAGGACTCGTCCGGCCAGGTGTGGCTCGCCCGGGGCCGCTCGCTCTGCCACACCGCCGCGCGGGCGAGCGTCGTCGACGAGGCAGCGTGGGCCTGCCGCCCGATCGAGTCGATGCGTCACGCCAAAGCGTTCCTCGAGCCGTCGCCGGGCGTCCTGTGGATGGCGACCGCGGGTGGGGGGCTCCTCCGCGGCGCCGATGGCGCCTGGCGGACGATTCCCGCGTCGACCGTCCTGACCGACGCCGACATCTTGAGCGTGCGCCCGTCGCCGTCCGGCGGGATCTGGGTGGCTGCGTACGGGATGATCGGGCGCGTCGAGGACCGGCCAGACCTTCCGGAGGGGTGGGCGCTGCTCGAGGAGATCACCGGCTGGCACGGCGTGCCTCTCGGCGGGGCGCAGGACGTCCTCGAGCTGGACGACGGCACCCTCTGGCTGAGCACGTCCAGGGGCATGGTGCGAGTGCCTCCCTGGGCCCGCCGACCCCCCGACGTCCCGCCGCGGGTCGCGCTGGCGGAGATGCTGGTCGACGGAAGCCACCTGGCGCCGGCGAGCGCCCTGACCCTGCCGTTCCACCGCAACCGCCTCGAGCTGCACTTCTCGGCGCTCTCTTATCGCGATCCGGGATCGCTCCGCTACCGGATCCGGACCGGGGGCGATCGGGCCTGGTCCGATCCGGTCGGGAGCTCGTTCATCCGGTTCGCCGACCTCTCCCCGGGCCCGCATCGGGTCGAGGTGGCCGCGTCGCTCGATGCGAGGCGCTGGTCGCCCGCGCCGGCCGTTCTCGACCTCTCCATCGGGCGACCCTGGTTCCTGCAGATGTGGTTCCTGGGGCTCGTGACGCTGCTCGCGGCTGCCGCCGTCTACGTGGTGCATCGCGCTCGCGTCGCGTCGGTGCTCCGGCTCGAGCGCCAGCGAGCCGGAATCGCGCGCGATCTGCACGACGAGCTCGGCTCCGGGCTGGGGAGCATCGGCATCCTCGCCGAGCTGGCGTCCGACGATCGCCTCGAGGAAGGCCGCCGGCGGGCGCTCTCCGCCCAGATCGCGGAGACGGTCGGCGAGCTGGGCGCGACGCTCGATGACATCGTCTGGTCGCTCCGCCGTGCCAACCCGCGGCTCGATGCGCTCGCCGACGAGCTGGCCGCGCGAGGGCAGCGGCTGTTCCCGGACGGCAAGGCGGCCTTCCGCACCGACTTCCCTGGACAGTGGCCCGAGGTGGCTCTCTCCCCGGGGGTCCGCCGCGGCGTGCAGCGGATCGCGGCCGAGGCGATGCACAACGCGGCCCGCCACGCCGGGGCCCGGTCGGTGGTCCTCGGCCTCGAGCCGCGCGGCCGGCGCTGGCGCCTCAGCGTGCGGGACGACGGCGGCGGCCTCCCGCGCGGCGCGGGCGAGGGCGACGACGGCCTGGGGCTCGTCGGCATGCGCGAGCGCGCCGCGGAGATCGACGCGGCGATCGCGTGGGAGTCTCCGCCCGGCGGTGGGACGCTCGTGGTGCTCGACTTCGATCCCGCCTCCCGTGGGAGAAAGGGATACGGGCCCTTCCCCCGTTCGTGGGAGGGCGCCCGACGTGCCCGCCGATCCAAGATGAGGGGATGACGATCTCGTCGGGGCGCGAGCGGGCGCTTAGGGTCGCCGTGGTCGAGGACGACGCGCGCTACCGCGCGTCGCTCGAGACGCTCCTCGGAAACGCCGACGGGTTCGGGCTGGCGGCGAGCTTCGGCACGCCGCTCGGCCTGCTCGGCGAGGCGGAGGGGGCCGCCCGATCGGGCGCCGCGCCGGGATGGGACCTGGTCGTGATGGACCTGCAGCTCCCCGGCATGGACGGCGCCGAGGCGACGCGCCGGTTGAAGCGGCTCCATCCCGCCATCCCCGTCGTGGTTCTGACCGTGTTCGAGGACCCGTCGACGATCCTGGACGCCATCTGCGCCGGGGCCGACGGCTACCTGCTGAAGCGCACGCGCGCCCCGGAGATCCTGGAGCAGCTCCGCTCCGTCGCGCGAGGAGGGGCGCCCCTGACCGCGCGGGTCGCGCGCACGGTTCTCGACCTGCTGCGCTCCGAAACGCCCGAGGAGGGCGAGCGTGCCCCCATCCCCGCGCTCGAGCTGACCGGGCGCGAGCGCGACGTCCTCCGGTGCCTCGTCGCCGGGCTTTCGTACAAGCAGGTGGCCGCGGACCTCGCCATCGGCGCCGAGACCGTGCGCTCGCACGTGAAGAGCGTCTACCGCAAGCTCCAGGTCCACAACGTCGCCGAGGCGGTCTCCCGCGCCATCCGCGAACGCCTGACCTGAGGCCGACGCTCCTCCCCGCTACTCCTCCGATCGGATGGTTGGCCGGCTCTGAGTCGCCAGGTGCTCAGTCGCAGCTGTGCGTGCACACGGTGGATACCTCCCCGACGCAGACATCGTCCCACGCGGTGTCGCAGCAGTAGGGATCGGCGGCGCAGAGCATGCTCACGCAGCTCGGTATGATCGGCGGCTCGTCACACCCCGGCGCAAGCGCTGCCCCCTGCGCGCAGAGCGTGTGCGAGCAGGTCCCGGCGCTCTCCGGGCAGGTCAGGCCGTCGCAGACGGTCCGAACCTCCTCCACGCAGATGGCGTCCCATTCCGTGTTGCAGCAGTAGACGTCCACCGCGCAGATCTGGGAGACGCACGCGTCGCAGGTCGGGGCAAGCGGAGCCCCCACCGTGCACTTGTCGTGAGGACACTCGCTTGGCGGGCACGGCCCCGTGCTGTCGAGCTGGCGCGGACCGGCGGTCCCGCTCCCGGCGCCGCTCTCCGCGAGGCTGTTGGCGGCTGTAAGGAGATACCAGTACAGCCCCTTCGCGGCAGGCGCCTCGTCGAGGACAGGACCCGTGGTCGTGCCGGGCGTGCTCAGGCGAAGGCAGGAATCGGGGTCAGGCGACGCGAGGAACGGCAGCGTGGGCCGGGAGCCGCGGTGGAGATGGTACTGGGCGGCTCCGGGCACGGCCGCCCAGGAGATCGAGGTTCCGAGCGGGTCGAACGTGATGAGCGTCGGCTCGGAGGGCTGGGCGCACTCGTCGGGCACCGCGTTGCTGTCGAGATCGGCGGAGCTGCGAAAGGCCAGATCGCACTCGTCCGGCCGGAGATTCGCGTTGCAGTCCGCCTCCCCGAAACGCTCGATGTCGCAGCGGTCGCCGATGCCGTTCGCGTTGCAGTCCTCCTGGACCGGATTGGCAAGCTGGGGACAGTTGTCGCAGGCGTCGCCGAGCCCGTCGCCATCGAGGTCCTGCTGTCCCGGGTCCGGGACGGCCGGACACGTATCGGCTGCGTCGCAGACGCCGTCGCCGTCCGGATCGTTGAAGGCCGTGCCCGGGCACGGGTCGCACGCGTCGCCGAAGGCGTCGCCGTCCTCGTTCTCCTGCAGGGGGTTGGCGATGGCCGGGCAGTTGTCGCAGGCGTCGGGGACTCCGTCCCCGTCGCCGTCGGACTGCGTGGGGTTGCTGACGAACGGACAGGCGTCGCTCCCGTCGGGGAGACCGTCCCCGTCGGTGTCGGGCGGCACGGGGCTCGCCGAGACCTCGATCGTCACCGAGTCGAGTCCGGCCTGCAGATCGGAGTCGGGGACGAGCAGCTCGATGACGTGGGTGCCCGGGGCCAGGCCGGGAATGACCGCATCATAGCCGGTGGCGCTGAACTTTCCGTCGATGAACCACGACGCAGTCGCCGGTGACGCGTCCTCGGCATCGAAGCCGCGTCCCCGGAGCACGATGCCGTCGCCGTGGTAGTAGATCGCGCCGTCGGCTGGAGCGCTGATGTGCGCAACGGGAGAGCGCCTCTCGACGATGAAGGGGTTCGACAGCGCCAGGCCCGTGCGAACGCCGTCCGTCGCGATGACTCGGATCCGGGATGTCCCGGGGGAGACGACTGCGTCGCTCCCCGGCAGCGTCGTCGCATCGACCGTCAGCGTGGTCGTCGATCCCCCGTCATCGGGATGATCCGTGGTCAGCGCGGTCCAGGTCTGGCCGTCGTCGTGGCTGTACTGGACGGCGTAGATCAGCGGGTCGGCGTCGGGATCGAGCCCCTGCCACTCGACGGTCAGCACGTTCGTCACGACCTGGCCCAGCGACGGAGAGACGATCGTGACCGCCGGCGCGCCGGGCGAGACGGGACGCGAAGCGATCTCGGAGGCCGTGTTGCGGAGTCGCACGCGAGCCGTCGCCGATTGCCACGGCACCAGGAGCGCCACGGTGTGCCTTTGCGGATGCCACTCGCCCTCGGAGTCGGCAGGTTCGAAAGCCAGTGCGTGCAGGGCGACGCCCGAGGCGTCGAGCTGTTCCAGCACGAAGCTCCCGCCGGCCGCGGTCATCTTCGCCTGGGCATCGTAGAGCATTGACAGACCTGCCTCCCCAAGGACGCCGTCGGGGAGCAGGAAGCTCTGCTCGATCACTCCCGCGTCGCCCGTGACGTCGATGGCAGCAAGGACGAGGAGCCGGTCGACGCCGCTGCACTCCGAGCACAGGAGGGCGGCGCCACAGCCGCTCCCGCCGAAGCCCGTCCCGGCACAGAACTCGTCCCACTCGGTCTCGCAGCAGTACGGATCGCAGGCGCAGACCGTCTCGCAGCAGCTCTCGCCCTGGCAGCCCGGTGCGCCGTTCCCGCCCACGGCGCAGCAGGCACCCGAGCCGGGGCCGCAGGTCGGGAAGGCGCTCTCGATGGCCGCGGAGTCGAGGTCGGCGGATGCACCAGCGCTCGCGAGCCGTGCGCCGGCGCGGGTGCCATCCCTCGCGGGGGCGGCCTCGGCGGCGAGCACCAGCGAATCCGGGGCGTAGAACCCGCCGAGTCCCGTCCACGTGTAGTCGGAGACCCACGTGGGGCTCCCGTAGGACATGTAGTCCTTTGCCCACGTCGGAGTGCTCGGGGAGCTCGCCGGAGGGATGGCCCGTCCCGTCAGGACGTCGTACCCCCAGAAGGTCGTCTGCGAGAAGCTCGGAGCGATCTGGCACGGCGGATAGGGATAGGCAGGGTTGATGCCATCGGGGCCTCCGCAATCGACGTGCTGCCAGCGGTTGCCGAAGCCGTTGAAGTTGTGCGAGACCTCCTGAGCGAAGGTCGACGAACCGACGGGAGTGAAATAGGGGATGAAGCTCGAGAGGGCCGGATCGCTCTGCATCTTGACGAAGGAGGTCTGAAAGACGAAGTTCGCGTAGCCGCGCAGGCTGCCCGTGTCCTCCGCGGGGTGCACCATGCCGACCAGGTGGCTCCGCCCTCCCGCGTCGTCGCATTCGCCGGGACTGTCCGTCAGGGCGGCCCGAGCCATGAGCTTCAGCATGATGCGGTCCCTGTCCTCGCTGACCTCCCAGGGGCCGGGATACGTTCGAATGAACGGAGGCACCGGAAGCGGATCGCAGCACTCCGGCTCCTCGAGGAGCGCATGGATCGAGTAGATGCGCACCTGGGGCACCGGCATCAGCGTCTCGAGCCGGTCCACGATGCCCCAGAAGTCGGAGGTCAGGATCGAGTAGATCGGAGCGTGTCCTCGGATCGGGATCATCTCCGCGCACAGCGGGCCCCGGGCCGAGAAGGTCCTGATCACCGAGAGGGAGTTGTTGGTCGAAACGGATTCGGGGATGGTGCCTGCCGGGTTGATCTCCGCCCGGAGTGTCACGCTTCCCGAACGCCAGGACTCGGGCAGCACGAAGTCGAAGCTGGCCGCGAGGCGGTTCACGCCACCGGTGCCGACGTAGGCGCTGGGGCGCAGCGCCGCGAGCGGCGATCCCGGAAGCGGAGCGCCGCTCCGTTCCCCATGGAGCACCGCCGTCACGCCCGGCACATCGAAGGGCGAGGACAGGGGATAGGCGCGCACGACCGTGGGCTTCGCCTGGATCAGCCCGACCGAGTTGGCGAGGTCCTGGATCCCTTGCGTCACCTCGATGCCGGACCAGGCAAGATCCGGAAGCGGCGCCGTGGCGTCCTTGCGCACCCGGTAGACCCCCCCCGGCTGCAGGAAGTAGACGTGCGTATCGTCCACCCGCACGGATGCCGGCGAGGTCAGTCCCGTCGCGATGTACGCATCTCCGATCACGGTTCCCGCCGCGTTGATCGTGGCGCGGCCGATGCGACCGGTCGCGCCGGCTCCAGCGTATTCCGACCAGAAGACGCGGACGGAGCCGCCCGCATCGACATCCACCGCCAGCCCGCTGGGGTTGTACCCCGCGCCCGCCGGATGGAGGACCTGCCTCGTTCCACCCCCGACGGGGACGCGGCTGATCTCCCCGCCATCGTCGGCCCAGTAGACGTGGGTCCCGTTCCCCTCCGCGAGGTACCTCGGGAGAACCCCGCCCGTCGCGATCGTCCCGGCGAAGGGCGGCGATGTCTTGAAGGCCCGTCGGACCGTCGTGCCCTGACCCCAGTAGACGTAGCCTCCGTCCCCAGGGCTCACCGCGAGCCCGTCGAGGTTGACCGAAAGGCCGCCGAGATGCAGCGCGGACGCTCCCCCGTCCTTCGGCACGCGATGGATCTCGCCGCTGGTGGCGTACCAGATCCGGCTCGCGTCGAGCTGGAAATCCCGCAGCTCGCTGCTCGCTGTGACCCGCACGTAGACGACACCGCCACCGATCCACATCCGCTGGATCGACTGCTGATTCTCGATGTAGAGATGCGCGTCGTCGATCCGCAACCGATTGGGGCGATCGGCGCACGAAGGGAACTCATGGAGCTCCGTAACGCCC
>Ga0137321_1000119_pt1 | contig 29191 bp, 20 predicted proteins | sample EasRivERMZT399_2_FD_104758 | JGI IMG/M metagenome (GOLD analysis project Ga0137321, IMG submission 104758) | Soil microbial communities from meander-bound floodplain in the East River, Colorado, USA - East River MetaG ERMZT399_2 | ecosystem: Environmental > Terrestrial > Soil > Floodplain ... | reverse complement strand
GCGCTGATCGTGGGCGGCTTCGTGATGCTCGCCATCGAGCGGGCGAAGCCCGCCGTCACGATCCGGACGTCCCCCGAGATCCCGGCGTCGCGGGCCTTCGCCATCGGCTGCGCCCAGACGCTCGCGCTCTTCCCAGGGGTGTCGCGCGCGGCCGCGACGATCATGGGCGGGATGCTCGCCGGTGTCGAGCGCCAGGCGGCCACGGAGTTCTCGTTCTATCTCGCCATCCCGACGATGTTCGCCGCCTCGGGGTACAAGCTGCTGCACTCGTGGAAGGAGCTGTCGGCCGGCGACCTGCCGCTGTTCTCGATCGGCTTCGTGGTGGCGTTCGCCTCGGCGCTCGTCGCGGTGCGCGTCTTCATCCGCTACGTCGGCACGCATGACTTCCGGCCGTTCGCGTGGTACCGGATCGTCTTCGGGACGGTCGTGCTCGCGCTGTTCTCGTTGGCGTCGTAGCCGGCGGGAAACGCGGGTCAGTTCGCCTCGAGGTGGCGCTTGACGTCGCCGATCAGCAGCAGCGAACCGGTCACCAGCACCGTGTCGTTCGGCGTGGCAAGGGACAGCGCGCGGTCGAGCGCCTCGGCGGCGTTGGCAACGCCGGTGACGTCGGCGTGATGCTTGCGGGCGGCGGCCTCGAGCGGGAGGATCTCGGCGGCGCGGTCGATCGTGGCGCGGGTCACGAACACCTTGTCGGCGTGCGGCAGGATGGGCGCGAGCAGCCCGTCGATGTCCTTGTCCTTCATCGCCCCGAACACCAGATAGAGCTTCCCCTCGGGCCCGAGCGTGTCGAGGTAGGCGGCCAGCGCGCGCGCCCCCGCGGGGTTGTGTGCGCCGTCCAGCAGCACCGTCGGGTTGGTGCGGACCACCTCCAGGCGCCCCGGCCAGCGGGTGTTCCCCACCCCCATCTGCACCTGATCCTGGTTGATGGAGAAGCCGCGCGCATTGAGCGCCTCGACCGCCCGCAGGGCAAGCGCCAGGTTCTCCACCTGGTGCTCGCCGGGAAGCGAGACCGGCATCTCGTGGAAGGTGGAGCGCCCCACGCGCACCGTGACGTTGCCGATCGGGTCCACGCTGGCGCTGAACTCCTTCGCGACGTCCATCAGGGTGCCGCCGGCCTTCTGCACCGCCGCCTTCAGGGCCGCGAGCGTCTCGGGCCGCCGCTCGAAGGTCAGCACGGGGGTGCCGGGCCGGGCAATCCCGGCCTTCTCCGCGGCGATCGCCTCGAGCGTCGAGCCGAGGTGCTCCGCGTGCTCGAGGTCGATCCGCGTGACGATGCACAGGAGCGGCTTGTCGATGGTGTTGGTCGCGTCGAGCCGACCGCCGAGGCCGACCTCCACCACCTGCATCTCGCACGCCTGCTTCTGGAAGACGTGAAACGCCATCGCCGTCAGGAACTCGAAGTACGTCAGCGGCCTGTCGAGGTCGCCCGCGGCGATCGCCTGCTCGACCCGGCTCCGCACCAGGGTCGCGGCGGCGGCGAACGCGTCTGGCGCGATCGGCTGCTGGTCGATCGCGATCCGCTCCTCCACGTTCACGAGGTGCGGCGACGTGTACAGTCCCACGTGGTACCCGGCCTCCACGAGGATCGATGACAGGAACGCGGCGGTGGATCCCTTGCCGTTGCTCCCGGCCACATGAATCGCGGGGACGCTGTTCTGCGGCGAGCCCAGCGTGAGCAGGAACCTCCGCATGCTGTCGAGCCCGAGCTTGATCCCGGATTCGGCCAGCACGTCGAGGTAGGTGAGCGTCTCGCGATAGTCCATGATGGGTGAGGAGGGGCTCGTCAGCTCCCGAGGGTGGAGGAGGTGACGCCGGCGCCGCGGGACGGGGAGTTTCCTCCCGCTCCGGCGCTCTGGGTCACGAGGAACCGCAGGCAGCGAGTCAGCGTCGCCTTCAGGTGCACGCGCTCGACGATCAGGTCCAGCATCCCCTTCTCCAGCAGGAACTCCGAGCGCTGGAATCCCTCGGGGAGCGTCTGCCGGATCGTCTGCTCGATCACGCGCGGACCGGCGAAGCCGATGAGCGCGCGCGGCTCGGCGATGTTCAGATCCCCAAGCATGGCGAACGAGGCGGTGACCCCGCCGGTCGTCGGATCGGTCAGGATGGAGATGTACGGGACGGCGTGATCCTTGAGGCGGGCGATCATCGACGAGATCTTCGCCATCTGCATCAGCGACAGCGCCCCCTCCTGCATGCGCGCGCCGCCGGAGCTGGAAACGACGATGAGCGGGATCCGCTCGCGTAGGGCGCGCTCGGCGGCGCGGGTCACCTTCTCGCCGACCACCGAGCCCATGCTGCCGCCCATGAAGGAATACTCCATGGCGCTCACCATGACGTCGAAGCCGCCGAGTTTGCCGCGCGCGTTGATCACCGCGTCCGGCTGGCCGGTCCGCTCCTGGTATTCCTTCAGGCGCTCGACGTACGGCTTGGTGTCTACGAACTTGAGCGGGTCGACGGGGTAGATGCCGCGGTCGGTCTCCTCCCAGGCGCCGTCGTCGAACATCGACTCGAGCCGCTCTCGGGCGGAGATGCGAAAATGGTAGTTGCACTTGGGGCAGACCTTGTGGTTCCGGAGGATCTCCTTCTTGTAGATGATCTCCTTGCAGTTCTCGCACTTCGCCCATAGTCCTTCCGGCACCTTCAGACGCTTGTCGTGAAGGGGGGTCTTGGGCGACTTCTTTTTCCGGAACCAAGCCATGATCGAGGTGGAACCCCCAGGAGGCGGCCCTCTAGGGTGTGCTGGCCTACCGCCGGGAATGGTTCGGTCGCGGCATGGTAGCAAGGCCCCCCGTGGGCGTCAATCTGGGGGCCCCACTCCGAGCCCGCGCAGCGGGCGAGGGAGCACGGCCCCGCGGGCCGTGCGTTCGTGGGGGGTCCCCCTTCCCCTGCCCCGGCTACAGCCTGAACCCCACCCCTGCCCACAACCTCCGCTCCGGGGCGGGGGTGAAGAAGTCCTCCGAACCGCTGGAGATGCCGCGGGTCGAGTAGTCGGAGTCGAGCGCGTTGTCGATCCTGAGGGTCAGGTCCCAGTGGGGCCGGCGATAACGGAATCCCAGGTCGAGGACCTCGTAGGCGGGCAGTGCGTCCCGCGTCCCCGCGTCGTCCCCGGTGAGCGGCTGCGACGAGACGAACAGACCGCGCGCCTCGAGCGTGAACCCCGCGGGAAGCTCCCAGGAGAGCGACGCCGTGGCCCGGTGTCGCGGGACCATGCTGAGCGGGCTGCCTTCCGGGACGTCCAGGACGCCCGTGAACGGGTCGGGGAGGGTGGAGATGACTCCGTCGCCGTTCCGATCGAGGTCCTCGTCGAAGACCGCGTCGGTGAACGTGTACTCCAGGTTCCCCCGCAGCCGCGGCGCGAGTGGTCCAGCGAGCGTCAGCTCGAACCCTTCGCGCCGCGTGCGCCCGATGTTCTGGTTCTCCCCGAGGAAGAAGGCCGGGTCGGTGTAGACGAACTGGATCTCGTCGTCCACCTCGATCCGGAACAGGTTCGCGCTGAGACTGCCGGAGGCGCCGATCTCCTGCCGGACGCCGATCTCGAGGCCGGTCGAGGTCTGCGGGTCGAGGTCGGGGTTCGAGCCGAATCCGACGAAGGCGAAGAGCTGCGTGACCGTCGGCGCCAGGAAGGCGCGCGAGGCGGACGCGTAGAGCCCGGTGTGCTCGCCCGGATTCCAGTTCACCCCGACCCGCGGTGACCAGGCGCTAAACGTCGTTTCTCCGGAGCTGGCGCCGGAGAAAGCATCGTCCTGCGCGAAGTCGAGCCGGACCGAGTCGTAGCGCGCCCCGCCCGACAGGCTGACCCGCGGGCCGAACGCGAGCGTCTCCTCGACGAAGGCGCCGGTGATCCGTTCGTCGGTGGCGTTCGTCGTCGCGAGCGAGGGGTTCTCGCCGTCCGGATCCGTGAAGAAGCCGTCGGAACCGAAATCGCTCGAGCGCAGCTCGCCTCCGAACGCCAGCGTCGATCCGATCCGCTCGCCACGCCACTGGTGCCCCGCCTGCAGCGCCAGCGCCAGCGTGTCGTACGTCGTCTCGGTCTGGAAGCCGGATCCGAACAGGGCCGCGGTTCGCCCGGTCGTGAGGATCGTGACGTCGTTCGACCGGTACGAGGTCCCCGCCCGCAGGTCGAACCCGGCCGGAAGATCGGTCCGGAACTCGATCAGCGCCAGGTCGAGCGACGAGTCCTCGAAGTCGGGCCGGTTGTAGACGTTCTGCCGCCGGTCGGCGTCGAGCTCGGCCGCGTTCAGCGCCCCCCCGGCCCCGAGGTCATTCTCACCATGCCGGAACGAGAAGGAGAGCTCACTTTCGGGGCGCAACCGCCAGTCCAGGCGCGCCAGTCCCGCCAGCGTTTCGGTCGCGGCGCTGTCGCGATAGCCGTCCGAGGCGGCGCGATCGGCGGCGGCGAACCAGGAGATCGCCCCCGCCTCGCCCCCCCCCGCCAGCCGCTGCGTATTAGCTCCGTACGCTCCCGCGGCGACCGACGCCTCGATCGGCGCCGCACCCGAGCGAGTGATCACGTTGATCACCCCCGCCAGCGCGCCGCCGCCGTAGATCGACGAGTAGGAGCCGCGCACCACCTCGATCCGCTCGACCTCCGCGAGCGGAATCAGGTCGAACGCCGCGCGGTTGTCGTCGGGCTCGTTGAAGCGCACCCCGTCCACCACGAGCGCCATCGCCGTGTCGCTGCTGAAGCCGCGCAGGGCGACGGTCGCTTGGACCTGGTTGCCGACCTGGTCGAACACGTTGAACGAGGCATGTCCCGCCAGGAACTCCTGCACCGTGGTCGCGCCCGAGGCCTCGATCTCCTTCCGCGTGAACACCGAGACCGGCGCCGGCACCACCGCGAGATCCTGCCCCTCCGCCGGCAACCTCGTCGCCGTCACCGTCACCCTCTCCTCCCGCTTGAGGCGGCGACTCTCTTCCGACCCCTTCGCCTCAGCCACCGGCGCGGACGCTGCCCCCGCCATCGCATCCCCCCCGCCCCCCGCGTCCTGAGCCACCAGTTCACCGAACAAACAGAACCCGACCACCATCGCGAACCCGACCGCGGAGCAGCGAGTTGTGTGCACACCCATGGTGCCCCCTTTCAATAGATAGTTGTCGCGCGGGGCGGGCGGGGTCCCCCGCAGCGACCTTTGAGCCGGGCGCGCGGACCACAACGTCCGCGCGCCCGGCGAAACAGAGCTTGCGTGGCCGACGCAACGTCGGCCTCGCAAGCGCTCGCGGAGGGGGACCCCGCCCGCCCCGCGCGACACACCGTTGTCAGTTCCCGTCCGCAAACATGAAGCTCAGACGACGATCGGCGTCCCCGACTCGGGATGCCGCAACACGCTCACCGCGGCGCCGTAGATCTCCGCCACCCTCGCCGCAGTGATCACCTCCTCAGGCGTGCCGTCCGCGGCAACCCGCCCTTCGTGCAGCAGCACCAGCCGCTCGCAGAACCGCGAGGCGAGATTGACGTCGTGCGACACCGCCACGACCGTCAGCCCCCGCTCTTCCCGCAGCCGCGCCGCGAGCCGATAGATGGCGAGCCGGTGCTTGAGGTCGAGAAACGCCGTCGGCTCGTCGAGGAGGAGCAGCGGCGCCTCCTGGGCGAGGGCACGCGCGATGAGCACGCGCTGCTTCTCCCCGCCGCTCAGCTCGCGCAGCCGCGCGTCCGCGAACCGCTCGACCTCCGCCGCCCGCATCGCGGCGTCGGCGGCGCGCAGATCCTCCTCGCGCTCGAGACCGAAGACGCCGAGGTGCGGCGCGCGCCCCATCAGCACGATCTCCCGGACCGTGAAATCGAAGGCGGTCCGCGCCTCCTGGGGCACGACCGCGACCTGCCGCGCCCGCTCGCGGCGCGGGAGGGAGGCGATCTCGCGCCCGAAGAGCGACACCCGGCCCGACGCTGCTGCCAGCACGCCGGCGGCCAGGCGGAGGAACGTCGTCTTCCCCGCGCCGTTCGGCCCCAGCAGCCCGACGATCTCGCCGCGCCCGATCGCGAGGCTCACCCCGTCCACGACCGCAGTGCGGCCGTAACCGAAGCGGACCGCCTCGAAGCGGAGGGCATCCGCCGCCGCCCCGGCGGGGGTCGAGATCCGGTCAGACGCTGGGTGCATCATCTTTAATGCCCTCTCCCCACGAACGCGCGACCCACCGGGTCGCGCTCCCTCGCCCGCCGCGCTCCCCACGAACGCACGGCCGACTGGGCCGTGCTCCCTCGCCCGCTCCGCGGGCTCGGAGTGGGGCCCCCGGAGTGGGGCCCCTAATCGAAGTACGACGTCCCACCCTGCTTTCGGTAGAGCCAGAGGAAGAACGGCCCGCCGCAGATCGCGGTGATGATCCCGACCGGCAGCTCCGTCGGCGCGGTGAGCGTGCGCGCGAGCGCATCCGCCGCCACCAGGAACGCCGCGCCGCCGAGCGCCGCCGCCGGCAGCAACAGTCGATGGTCCGGCCCGAAGGCAAGGCGCGCGAGGTGCGGCACCATCAACCCCACGAACCCGATGAGTCCCGAGAACGACACGACCGCCGCGGTCATCAGCGAGGCGGTGACGAGAGCCACCAGGCGCACGCGCTCGACGTGCAGCCCCAGCAACCCCGCCACTTCTTCCCCCTGGCTCAGCAGGTTGAGCGAGGACCCGAGCGGCAGGAGGATCGCGAGGCCGACGCCGAGCGTGCCGCTGAGCAGGAGCAACACCTCACCGGGCGGCGATGACAGGCTGCCGGCGAGCCAGAACAGCACTCCCTGGAAGCGCGTGAAATCGGCGACCGTCACCAGGAACAGGATCAGCGCCGAGAAGAACGAGTTGATCACCACTCCCACGAGCAGCAGCGAGTACGACGATGCGCGCCCGCGCAGCGCCGCCGCCCGGAACAGGAGCGCGATGGTGACGAGCGCCCCCACGAAGGCGCCAAACGGCCGCGTCACGAGCCCGCCCGCGAAGGGCGCCACCAATCCCGCCGTCGCCGCGATCGCCCCCAGCGCGGCGCCTCCCGAGACGCCGAGGATGTACGGCTCCGCCAGCGGATTTCGCAGCACCGCCTGGAACACCGCCCCGGCGGTCGCCAGCGCCGCCCCCGCGAGCGCCGCGAGGAGGACCCGCGGCAGCCGCAGGTCGAGCAGGATCACGGCCTGGCGGCTCGGCTCCGAGCCGAACAGCCCCTGCCGCACCTCGGCGAACGAGAGCGGCGTGCTGCCGGTGAGCAAGGCGCCGAGCAGCGTCAGAGCGAGCAGCGCCGCGAGCCCCGCGGTCACGGCGGCGAGCCGCCGCGCGGAGAACGGGCGCCGCGGCGCGTGGGCACCGGTCATCGTCCCGGCTCCGTGGGGTTCGCTCCCCCCGGCGAGGGACGCGGTGCGGCTCCACCGTCGTTTCGGCTCGCGCCCGGGTGCAGGCAGTCGGCGAGGAGCCGGATCCCTTCCACCACGCGCGGCCCGGGGCGGAGGATCGGATCGGCGGCCGGCGCGCACACACGCCCGTCCCGCACCGCCGGGACCGTCGCCAGCCGCTGCCAGAACTTCGCGTCGCGCGGGCCGGTCGCGGTCATCGCGGTGTCGACGATCGCCTCGGGCGCCAGCGTCACCACCTGCTCGAGCGACAGGTGCGGGTATGGCCCCATCCCCGCGGCCAGGTTCGTCCCCCCTGCGGCGCGGAGCATCTCGTCGAAGAGGGTCCCCGGTCCCGCCGCGATCAGCGGCTCGTGCGAGAAGACGAGCAGCGCGCGCGTCGCCGGGAACGCCGCGAAGCGGTCGCGCAGCGCCGCGATCTCTGCCTCCAGCCTCGCCGCGAGCGCGATCCCGCGCTCCGGCTCCCCCGCCCGCGCCGCCACCTGCCGGATCGCCTCCGCGAGCGCGGCGAGCGTCGGCGTCTCGACCACCAGGAAATCGACCCCGAGCGCCTGCAGCTTCAGCACCCCGTCGCGATTGCCGATGTTCGGCGTGGCGAGCGCGAGGTCCGGGTCGAGCGCGAGGATCGCCTCGAGGTTCGGGTTGACGTACCCGCCGACGCGCGGCTTGCGCGCGGCCGCGGGGGGATAGTCGCAGTAGTCGGTGACCCCGACGACGCGATCCCCCAGGTCGAGCGCGAAGAGGATCTCGGTCAGGTTCGGGGCGAGGGAGACGATCCGGCGGACGGGGCGCGGAGTGCCTGGCTGTGTCGCGGGGCTATCGCTCGCGGCGGCAAGCGTAGAGAGTGTGGCAGCAACGATGAGAGCCGCCGCGATCGAGCCCCTGGCGAGCGCGCCGGTGCGGCGGCCGTCAGCGCGGGTCCGCGCCCCCGTTGCCAGCTTCGCAGGGATCGACTCTGCCGCCACGTTCGTCGCCTCGCTCGTGCGGCGGAAGCGAGCCCGGTCCGGCTGCCCCTCGCTCTGGCGAGAGACCCGGGACCGGCGCGCACACGGGCGGCGAGCGGGGCGCGGAGCACCCCCTGGCGGAGATCGGACGGTCTCCCCCCGGACACACGACGACCTCGGCGGGAATCTCCCGGTCCATTGAACCGGTTCCTCGACCGAGGTCGGGGGGACACCCTCTTCCCTGCCCGTCGCAGGGGGGGTTCCTTCCACTAGTGCAGGGGTCGGTCTCCTGGCTCGCGAATCGTCCTCGGCCCGCCGCCTTCCAGGTGGCGCCCGGAGCCTCCTCGCTCCGGTGCCTTCCCGTGGCGTTTCGGGCGTCTCCGGCCGACTGCACCGGAGCCGCCTGCGGGCTTCGTCCTCGCTTACAGTGGCGGGGCCGCGACGGAATCTAACCGTCTTCCCGGCCGGGCCGGGCGCTTGTGGCGCCCCCTCCCGGCAACCCATGCTCGCTGGCCCGCGGCTTCCACCGCGGTCGGCTGGGAAGGTAGCACGGGGGGAGGAGCGAGGGCAAGGGGAATGTCAGGGCGGGAGTCGGGCTCTATCTCTCCTGGGCACGCCGCCTACTGAAATACGGGGACACAATACCAATTCTGATGATGCGGGATCCGAGTTGCCGCGCGCATGGGCGAATTGGGTATTGTGTCCCCGTATTTCCCTGTCGCAATCCTGACGGGCAAAGACATGAAGGCCTACAATAGTAGGGAAAATAACCCGCTGCATGGTGCCTGCACGACATGGAAGGAGCACGTCGTGGCAACACTAAGGTCCATAAGCCTAGTCCGCGACCATCCTCCTTTTGGAAAGGTCGAGGAGATCGCAGGGCGGGTCGACTGGGCAACGGCGGCACGGGAGGCGGACGCCACAGCGAGTTCATTCGTCGAACGTGGCGAGCTTTGGCTTGGCCTTGGCGGCGCACTTCATGCACGTTCGCGTTTCCGCGAGGCAAGTGAAGCCTTCCGAGAGGCTGTGAGCGTGCTCGCCAAGGGAGAGGAGCACAACGACGAGGCTCGTCAGTGTTTGACGGAGGCGCTGCTGGCGTGGGCAACCGCCGATCTGGTGGATGGGATCGTCCCCGAGGAGGTCGGGGACGCGATGCTCGCGCACGAGTCTGCGGTCCAGCCCGATGACCCCGACATCTGGCGGGACTACCTGTGGTACGTCGCGCCGTACCTGGAGCGAGTCGGAAGGGGAGCGGAGGCAGTTGTCCGTTGGGAGCAGTTGATCGCGGCCTGCGATGACGGCTCCTCAGACGAGACCGGACACGCCAGGTCGCGCCTGACGTCGGCCTTGTTTCGTCTGCGCCGGTACAGTGACGTTGAGCGCGTCGTACAGGAGATGCTTGAGTCCTCGTCCTCACCCGCGAGCATGGCGTTCGCTCACTACATGCTGGGGATGGTGCGTCTGGAGCAGAACCGTCTTTGGGAAGCACGAGCAGAAATCGGAGTGTCCACGCTGGATGAGCATCGGCTGCAACGCCATGAAAGGCATTCCTTGTACATTGTGCTGGCTCGTATTGAGGAGCGCGAAGGAGAATACGAGGGGTTGCAGCTAGCAGCCAGGCGAGCACTGGAGCATGCGGACGATGATGACGAGGTGAGGTCGGCGTGCGAGCTTCTTTGGAGGGCGGCGATTGCATTGAGGCAGGAGACGGATGCCAGGCGAGTCGAGGAGCGCCTACGTGCGGCTCCCGACGAGATGAACACGGACATGATCTGGTTCTACCGAGGGGCCTGGGCGCTTCGTGCACACGACTGGCGACGTGGGGTGGGGTACCTCGCGAAACTCGGCATGAAGCACCCGAGGAGCGCGTACCTTCGCTGGTGGGCTCTTCGGTACCTGTGGGGATTGTGGTGGCTTCCGCTGAAAGCGTCCACCGATTTCTCGACCGGGGCGAAGGTGGGTGATCGACCAGTGGATCCCTGTGATCGACGGAATCGACGGCACGCGCCGCGCGCGGGGAATGAAAAGTGATGCAGCGTCGGCACGTGGGAGACAGGAAGATGCACATGACCTCCGTCACGGTGGAGGACGGGATCGTATCAGGCGGGGCGGCGCAACGAGACGATCGGAAGATGCCGGCGGACGTCGAGGGCGACCGCGCGAGGTTCGGGTGTCCACCCGACAGGACAAGTCGCGGTCAGGTTGTACGTATTTGCGTCCCAGGTGGGAAGCCATCCTCCGGCCTGAGCCAATTCTCCGCCAGGGACGCCAAGGTGGTTGCCTTCTGCATCCGCAAGAGCTGGAGTTGCGCCCGAGCCCGGCCCTACTGGCGCCGCGATGGAAGCGATTCAGCGCGCCGCGATGGACCGCGCAGGGAGCAGGCACGGTCGGATCGCCGCGTTGAGCATCTCCACGTCAGTCCGGGAGAAGTGACGTCCAGGAAGCGTGTCCTCCACGGATGACCCTCGCCGCAAGTCACTCCGCCAGCGGCAGCCGGTAGACGGCCGCCTCCTTCGCGTTGCGAATCGCCAGGTACGCGCCGTAGAGGGCGACGTTGTTCCAGGTCGTCCCTTCGAGTGCCTGGATGCGGCCGCGGACGTCGTTCGGCCGCTCGGGGGAGGCGGCGACGAGCACGAGTTCGCCGTCCTCCGAGAGGACCAGCAGCAGACGGCCGGCGAGCAGGAGCTGGCCGTGGTGGTAGCGCCCCTCCTTCCAGACCCGCTCTCCGGTGGCGAGCGACACGCACTCGAGGATCCCGTCGTTCAGGCCGTAAGCATGATCGTGGAGGATCGCCACGTTGGTGAACTTGGTGCGCAGCACGGCGCGGTTGTGCCACACCTCCTCGACCGCGAACGTCCCGTCGTCGCGCGGCACGAGGCGCAGCAGCGCCGCTCCTTCGCCGTAGCTCTTCGAGACGAACACCCGATCCGGCGGCACCGGGATCGCTTGCGACGAGGTGGCGTTCGCCGCGCTGCGCCCGGGCCAGGGGTGGTCCCACAGCTTGCGACCGGTCGCCGGATCGTGTCCGCTCACGGTGTCCTCGTTCAGGATCAGGATCTGCTCCACGCCGCCGACCGTCGCCAGCCGCGGCGAGCTGAAGCTGATCTGCCGGTCCCCCCCCTCCCAGACCTTCTCGCCGGTCCGCTTGTCGTACGCGGCGAGGGACGCGGGGGGCCGGTCGGGATTGCCACCGGCCGGGATCACCAGCAGGTCGCGCACGACGAGGGGCGAGTTGGAACGGCCATACCCGACGTTGAGGACCTCCTGCTGCGGCGTCACCCCGTACTCGGCCAGCAGATCGCGCCGCCAGACGACGGAGCCGTCGGATCCCTCCAGGCAGAGAAGAACCCCGTGCGCGGTCAGCGCGTAGACCAGGCCGTCCGCGATCAGCGGCGTGCTGCGCGGCCCCGGGCCCCCCATCGGGTGCTCGAAGCGGCCCGGCTCCCCGTGGCTCCAGAGCAGGCGGCCGGTCATCAGATCGTAGGCCGTGACCTGTTCGATCTCGGCTCGCTGCTCCATGGTGACGGCGACCCCGTTCACGACCGCGAAGGCCGACCAGCCGGCGCCGATTGGCTGCTTCCAGACGAGCTCCGGCGGTCGCGAGTCCCAGTCGTCGGCCAGCCGGACGTTCGGCAGCGCCATCGAACGGTCGGGACCGAGGAACCCGGGGAAGTCGTCGGCGGTCGTGGTCCGCAGATCGACCCCGCCGGCGGGGGCAGCGGGCGCACCGGGGAGAATGGTCCCGGTGCCGCGCCGGCCGAGCAGCGGCACCACCTCGCCGCTGACCCCCTCGAAGCGGAACGCGACGAAGAAGAGTGCGAGCGCGACAGCCGCGCCCCCTGCGGCCCACAGGCGCGTGCGCCGCCGGAAGCGGCTGAAGAAGAGGAACCATGGCACCAGCACGACCAGGAGCGCCAGGATCGTGGCCATGGTGCTGACGTTCGTCAGCCCATGGTCGCCGATGTCCGCGAGCACTCGGACCCACAGCACGAACCCGGCGGCCAGCGCGAGGAGGATCCAGACCCAGACGGGCAGGAGACGGCGATACGGGCGGTTGGTCTCTGGGGGCATCGGGTGGCTCCTCGTGGTTCGGTTAGCCTACTCGATCTCCGCCTCGGTCCGGACGCCGAAGAACCGGTACTGGTCGAACCGCTGCTCGACCGTCATCAGCGGGGTCGCCTTGTGGCGTTTGGTCGGGCGCTCGCCGACCGCCCGGTACCGCGCCTCCTCGATCCACACCCGGCTCGGAAAGCGCATCCCGTTCCGCTCCACCCCGAACTCGGTCTCGATCCGCTCGAGGATGTAGGGGCCGCGCGGCAACCCCCCGGCGAGATACTCCTGGAAACGCGACCACGTCTCGTATGCGGCGGGCACGAACGCCTCGACGCGCAGGATCTGGCCGGTCTCGCGATCGACCCAGGCCGTCCCGAACCACCCATTGACGTCGGGCTGGTAGGGGGGGAGCGCGTCGAACCCGATCCGCACCGCGGGCCGCCCTAGCGCCTCGGCCTCCCCGAGCAGGAAATAGTGGTGAAGCGGCCAGCGCGATCTCTGGAAGACAAACGGCCAGAGCATCCCGCTCCGCAGGTAGCGCGGCACGCCCGCTTGTGCCGGGCTCACATCCTGTGGGGCCCCCTCCTTGCCCGCGTCCCCGGGAAAAGTCCGGTGGTCCTCGAGCCTGCCGCTGCGATCATTGAACACGTAGATGTAGTCGAACGAGGTGCGGCCGTCCTTTCCGGGGTTCTGGTTCCAGACGATCGTCTCGCGGCACGAGAAGCTCAGCGCCCTGTCCCGGTACAGCGCCGCCACCTCGTCCAGGCGGATGAGCCAGGCGTCGAGCGAGCGGGAGCTCTGCGCCTGCGTCGGAGCCGCGAGCGGTCCGCCGCCAGCGGAATTCGCTCCCGCGAGCACCACCACAATGAGGGCCAAGATCCACGCCATCTCTCCCCCCGATCCAGGGTCAGGTCTTTACTTCACACCTCCCGCCAGGCCGGGGGCGATCGACCGGTGGTCCGGCCGGTATAAACTACAGACCTGACCCCCGTTTGTTTCACGCGTTCGGCAGGGCGCTCATCGGCTTGCGCTCCGCTTGCTCGGCGCTGACGGTCGCTCGCGTTCCGCCTGCTCCGGCTCGAACCGGAGAATGTCGCCGGGCTGGCACGAGAGCGCCTCGCAGATTGCATCGAGCGTCGAGAAGCGGATCGCGCGCGCCTTGCCGGTCTTGAGGATCGAGAGGTTCGCCAGGGCCATTCCGATCCGGTCCGCGAGGTCGGTCAGCGTCATCCGCCGATCGTGAAGCAGGTCGTCGAGCTTGACGACGATTGCCATGTCAGACCGTTCCTTCGAGGTCGTCACGCATGCGCGTGCCTTCCGCGAACACGCGGGCCAGCAGGAACGTGAGGAGCACGGCGAGCCAGCCATTGATCGAAAAACCGGCATCGAGATGTACCGGATGCGCCGGACTCGAAACGGCCTTGGCGATCGCGCCGATGACGAGGCTGAGAAGCTGCAGCGTGAGCAGCGCCCAGGCGATCGCCTGCAGACGGGTCGCGTTCGCGGCGACGAATGGGTCGCCCGCGCGCACCGTCTCCACAATCGCGAGCAGCCGCTTGAGAACGACGTAGTTCACCGGAACCACGACGAGGCCGAGCGCGGCGATCGCGCGCAGGCCCATGACCAGCCGCTCCGCCTCAGGCGAAGGAGAGAGTTTGAAGGCGCTCATGATCCATTGCTCGTTCGGCAGCGCAAACAGCAGCGTGAGGATCACGGCGCTCATCAGCCAGTTCATGACGATGAGGATCCGCAGCACGACGTGCACGATCGGCAGCGCGGGGGATGACGAGACTCTATCCGACATGGTTCACACCTCCTGTATATCGAATATCAATACACTATTTATCGATTGTCGTCAAGCACAATATTGCAAATCGATAAACAGACCGGAGGTCCCGCGAAGGGTCCGAACGGCGGAACCCCTTCGCATGCGAAGGCAGCCCTATTTAGCCTTCCATCATAAATAACGTTTGACGCCGAACATTTGTTATGATATCAGGCGACTTCAAAGGGGGAGCCATGAGTCCCGTTGAGCAGCGAGGAAGTCAACGGGCCGGGACCCTGGTCGCGCAGGCGGCTGGGTACACGGCCTTCATCCCGAGAAACCTGCCTCCGAAGGACCTCGTCCTCTCGGCGCCATTCCTCCACAAACTCTCGGTCGCGGACCGGGCCCTGGCGCGCCTGGACGGTGCCGTTACAACCCTGCCAAACCCGGACCTCTTCATCTACATGTACGTGCGGCGGGAAGCGGTTCTGTCGAGCCAGATCGAGGGCACGCAGGCCTCCATGATCGACGTTCTGCAGTTCGAGGCCGAGCGGGACCGGGGCGAACAGGAGGTGCCTGTCGGGGAGGTCATCGACTACATCGATGCGCTCCGACACGGGCTTGGCAGGCTCGAGACCCTGCCGGTCTCGCTGAGGCTCGTCAGGGAAATCCACGCCCATCTCATGAAGGACGTCCGGGGGGGAGAGCCGCACAAGACACCCGGTGAATTCAGAACGACGCAGAACTGGTGGGGAGGGTCGTCGCCCGGAAATGCTCGATTCGTTCCGCCGCCTCCGGACGACATGAAGCGCGCCCTCCACGAGTGGGAGGGGTATGTGCATCAACGTGACGATTTTCCGGACCTCGTTCATATCGCGCTTCTTCACGCCCAGTTCGAGACGATCCACCCGTTCCTCGACGGAAATGGGAGAATCGGGCGCTTGCTGATCTCGCTGCTGCTCGCCGAGCGGAAGATCCTCGAGCAGCCGCTGCTGTACCTGTCGATCTTCTTCAAGGAGCACAAGTCCGCCTATTACGACCGCCTGCAGGCAATTCGTGACGACGGCGAGTGGGAGCCATGGCTCGACTTCTTCGTCGAGGGCGTGGCGATGGTCGCGGCAGAGGCGACCGATACGGCCAGAAAGATCCTGGCGCTAAGAGAGCGCGACCGGGCGCGCATCGCCGACCTGGGCCGGCGTTCCGGCAACGCCCATCGACTCCTGGACTGGTTGTTCCGGCAGCCCGTGGTCACCGTGAAGCTCGTGGAGCGTGTGCTGAAGATCTCGCAACCGGCAGCTAACGCGCTGATCGCGTCGATGAGTCAGGCGAAGATCTTGAAGGAGACCACCGGGTACAGGCGGAACCGGCGCTTCGTGTATGACAGCTATCTGAGGTTGTTCGAGGAGGCGGGTCGGCGTGGCCCCTGACGAGGGCGCGCACATCCCCGGTCCCCTCAGCCTGCCAAGGCGAGCGCCCCCATCACGCTCTCCGCGAACGCCGGGGACAGAAAGCGGGCGAAGGCAGCGCTCCCGAGGTAGGCGCGGATCGCGTCGCGATGTCGCTCGTACTCGGCCTCGGGCATCTCGCGGAGGAAGCGCTCGAGCTCATCGTACGATTGGAAGCGCCGCCGATCGACGAAGGCGCCCGGGTCGACGTACGCCTCGATGTTCGCGGCGCCCCAGTAGATCGGCACGCAGTCGGCGCGCATGCAGTCGAAGATCTTCTCCGTGATCCATCCCGGTTCGTCGCGCATGTTCTCGTAGCAGAGCGCGAAGCGGTAGCGCGGAAACAGATCCCACTTGTGAGGGACCGTGCCGCGGTACGAAGGGAACCCGGGCTCGCCGGGAACATCCCATCCCACGCCGAAGAGATCGAACTCGTCAGGCGCGGCCCGCTCGAAATGGCGTATTGCCGCCCGCCGCTCACGGTAGAGATCCTGTGGATGATCGGAGAGTTTGTTCGCGGAGATGCTCACGAGCAGCTTCTTGCGCGCGAACGGAACCGACTCGACCCGTGGGAAGTATTGCGTCACCGGCCAGCAGAACTTGTGGAACTTGCGGCGGTCCACGTAGCGGTCGTTCCAGGTGAGGATCGTGTCGAAGCGCTCGTGCGTCGCCGGGTCCCAGTTGGACGGGAGGACGACCTGCGGTTCCCCGGTGCAGAAGACCAGCCGCTCGCGCAGCCCCGCCTCGATCGCCTCGCTATAGAGCGGGCGGACCGGCGGCGGCGCCGCGGTGCCGCGCAGATGCCGCCGCAGCGAGCGCCCGAGGCCCCGCAGCGCCGGGACGCGCACCATCCCCGGCGGGAAGTCCCAGAGGATCAGCCGCTCGCAATCGTCGAGGGGTCGCTCATCCGCGGTCTCGAGCGCGTAACCGCGCGCGGCGAGCCGCTCGCGCAGGTGGATGAACGGCTCGTTGACGGAATCGCGCGCGGCCGGATCGAACAGCCGTCCGTCGCCATGCCCGGGCAGGTGGATCAGGATCGTGCGCATCGGCGGGCGAAGCGTAGCCAGGGGGCGTACCATCGTCAAGGCGCGAGGTCCGGGAGCGCCGCACCGCGCCCAACCCACGTCATTCCGGCGAACGCCGGAATCCACCTGTCACCCGGCTGCGTGGTTGGACTCGGAGTTGCGGCGACGGTCCGACATGCATTGAGGCCACTGGAATCAGCACGCTACCGGTGGACCCCGGCCTCCGCCGGGGTGACGCCAGGGGCTCGATCGCCCGCGGCGCTTTTCCGGCATAATCGCTGCGCATGCGTCCCGCGAAGCCACGAACCTTCGAACGATGCCGCTGAGCATCGAGCGCGACCTGCTCGCCAAGGCCGCGGCGCGCGCGGGCGGCCGCGTCGAGATCTTCGTCGAGCACCGGCAGCAGGCGGCAGCGCGCTTCGAGGCGGGGCTCTTCGTCGATCCTTCTTGCGGCTTCCTGCTCGGTGCCGGGCTGCGCCTCGTCGAGGCGGAAGCGGGCGGGCCGGCGTGGCGCTTCGTCCACCTCGAGAGCCCGACCGAGCCGCGGCTGCTGCAGGCTGCCGACCGGCTGCGCGGCGGCGCGTCCGACTCCGAGCTGCAGGCGCCGTCCGCGGGGAGGCGGTTCCGCGCCGATCCCCCCTCGGATCCCGCGGCGCTGGTGCCGGCGGGGCTCCCCGCGGCGCTGGCGCAGGTCGAGCGCGGGGCGCTGGGCGCCGATCCGCGCGTCAGCTCCTGCCGCATCGACTACGAGGCGTGGCGACAGGAGGTGCTGATCTTCGACGCCGACGGGCGCCTCACCGAGGACTCGCGCGCCTCGGTCCGCCTCCAGGTGCGCGCCGCGGCCCGCGCGGGAGGGCGCTGCGAGGAGGGGGTCGCCGTCGTCTCCTGTCCCGACCCGCTCGACCTCTTCGCGTCGCTCAGCACGGCCGAGATCGGGCGGCGCGCCGGCGACGCGGCGGTGGCGCGCCTCGACGCCGTCCCGCTCCCCTCGGGGGAGTACGCCGTCGTCTTCGCCAATCGCTGCGGCGGCGCGCTGTTCCACGAGGCGCTCGGCCACGCCCTCGAGGCCGACGTCCTGCTGCGCGGCGAGTCGCCGTACGCGGGGATGGTGGGCGAGCCGATCGCCTCCCCGCTCATCACGGTGGCCGACGACCCGACGCTCCCCGGGCGGCGCGGCTCGTATCGCTCCGATGATGAAGGCACCCCCGCCCGCCGTACGCTGCTGGTGAAGGAGGGGGTGCTGCGCGGCTTCATGAACGATCGCCGCACCGCGGCTGCCCTTGGCGCCGAGCCGACGGGAAACGGGCGCCGGGGCTCGTTCCGCGATCTGCCGCACCCGCGCATGAGCAACCTCGTGGTGGAGGGGTGGAAGGACGACCCCGACGAGATCCTGCGGGGCACGCGCGAGGGACTCTACGTCGTCGAGCTGGGGGGGGCGCGCGTCGCGTTTCCGAGCGGGGAGTTCGCCTTCGAGGTGGCGGACGGGTACCGGATCGAGGGGGGGCGGATCGGCCGGCCGGTCGAGGGGGCGGTCCTGGTCGGCACCGGCCCGGAGGTGCTGCGCCGCATCGATCGGGTGGGGAGCGACTTCCTGCTCGACCCCGGGGCGGGATCGTGCGACAAGGAGGGACAGCGGCTGCCGGTTTCGCTCGGGCAGCCCACGCTGCGCGTCTCCCGTCTCGCGGTGCGGGGGACGGCGCGATGAGCCGCCTTCCAGAGGGAGACGCCACCGGCTTCGCCCAGGAGGTGGCGCGCGCCTGCCAGCGGCGGAGCGGCATCGTCGCCTCCGAGGTGTACCTGAAGGAGAGCCGCTACCGGCGGACGGAGAGGACAGGAGCGGGCCCGATCGCGTCGAGCCCGGCCGCACCGGCCGGCACGCAAGCCGAGGAGACCGGCCTGGCGCTGCGTCTCTTCCGGGCGGAAGGGCGCGCCGGGCACGCCTGGGCGCCCGACCCGACCGACGCCGGTGCGCTCGAGATCGCCGCCGCCGCCGCCGCGAAGCTGGCCGAGCGGGCCTCCCCGGGCGCCGCGGATCTCCCGCCAGGTCCGTGGGAGCCGCCGGACCTCGATCTCTACGACCCCGCCGTGGAGCAGGAGGAGCCGGTCGCATCGCTCCTGGCGCGCATCGCGGCCGCCATCCTCGAGGAAGGGAAGGGGGAGGTCGAGGTCGAATCGCTTGCCTGCATCGCCGGCGGCTCCCGCGTCACGCTCGCCACCTCCGCGGGGTTCGCGGCGTCGTATCGCTCCACGCTGATGACCCTCATCCTGGCGCTGCGGGCGCGCCGGGGGAGTGAATCGGTCTTCGATCGCTCGGTGATCGCCGCACGGCACCTGAGCATGCTCGACGCCGATCGCCTGGGACGCGAGGCGGTGCGCCGCGCGCGCCTGCCGCTCGGGGGGGCGGTGCTCCCGCCCGGGCCCGTGCGGGTGGCGCTCGAGCCGCGGGTGGCGGCGCTGCTGGTGGAGCATCTCGCGGCGTCGCTCGTGGAGGGGGCGGTGGAGCGCGGGCGGTCCGCACTCCCCGCGACGGCGCCGGGTGAGAGCGTCGGTTCGGCGGGGATCACGCTGATCGAGGACGCGTCGCTGCCCCGCGGCCTGGGGTCCGCGCCGTTCGACGGCGAGGCTCACCCGACGCGCCCCTGGACGCTGGTCGAACGTGGGACGCTGCGTCATCTGCTCGGCGCGCGGGCGGGGCGACAGGGCGACCGCGTCGGCTCGGCCTCCCGCACGTCGTTCACCGAGCCGCCGCGCCGCGAGCCGGCGAACCTGCACCTAGCCCGCGGCGAGCGCGGTCCGCGCGCGCTCGTGGCGGAGGCGGGAAGCGTCTTCCGCGTCACCGGCGCGTCGCTGCTGGGTCGCGGCGGCCCGGCATCGGGAGAGGTGGTGCTCGCGGCCTCCGGCGAGCGGCTCGAGTCGGGCGCATTCGTCGAAGGGGTGCGCGGCGTGACGCTGGTCGGGCGGCTCCGCGATATCCTCGCGGGCGTGCTCGAGGCGGGGAACGATCTCTCGTTCCACCTCCGCGGCAGCGTCGTCGGCTCCCCCACGTTGTTGATCGACGGGATGTGGGTGGCGTGAGGCGCGGGGGGGAGCCGCGGTTTCGCGAGGGGAGAAGCAGATGATCGTCAGGGCCTGGCATGGCCGCGTCGCCGCGGAGAAGGCCGACGCCTATCACGAGTTCCTGCTGCGGGTGGCGGTCCCGGACTACGCGCGGGTCGCCGGAAACCGCGGCTGCCAGATCCTCCGCCGCGCGGAGGGGGGCGAGGCGCACTTCCTGCTCCTGTCGTACTGGGACTCGCTCGACGCGGTGCGCGGGTTCGCCGGCGAGCCGGTCGAGCGAGCGCAGTACTACCCGGAGGACGCCGGGTTCCTGCTGGAGATGGAGGAGAATGTCGTCCACTACGAGCTTGACGGCCCTCCGACTCAGCCGCTTCGGAGACCCCCCGACGATTCGCGGGCGGTGAAGGCGCCGGCACCGAGCGGCCTGCTCGTGCGCGAGATGACCGCGGCCGATGCCGCCGGGGTGGCGGTCCTCACCGGGCAGCTTGGGTACGAGTCGAGCACGGCCGCGATCGCACGGCGGTTCGCGGGGCTCGCAAGCGTCCCGGAGTCGCTGGTGATGGTCGCGGAGCGGGATCGCGAACTGGTCGGCTGGGTGCACGTGCTGGTGCAGCGGCGGCTCGAGGTCGATCCCTTCGCGGAGATCGGCGGCCTGGTGGTGGACGACCGGGCGCGCGGGGCGGGGATCGGCGCAGCGCTGGTGGCGGCAGCCGAGTCGTGGGCGCGCGCGCAGGGGTTGACGGCGATGCGTGTGCGGTCGAACACGGTGCGGGCCGACGCGCACCGCTTCTACCAGCGCGAAGGGTATGCGGTTCTCAAGACCCAGGTGAACTTCCACAAGGCGCTCACCGAGTCCTAGCCGGAGGCGACCCCGTCCGCCCCTCTCTGTCACCCCGGCGAAGGCCGGGGTCCACCGGTAGCGAGGTGATCCCGTGGGGCGCGATGCCTGTCGTCGGATCGGCGGAGCTCTCAGCCCAACCACGCTCCCGGGCGTTCGGTGGATTCCGGCTTGCGCCGGAATGACGGTGGTTAGGGCGATCGTCTCGCGAATCCCGTCGCCCGCCAGCTTCGTGTTCGATTCGCTCGGAAGAATCTGACAAAGTAGCCTTGCGCCGGAATCACGGCGCGGGGTGCGATCTGTCGGCCCCCCCCATCGCGGGAACCCGGCGAGCCTCCTTGGGGTCAAAGTTTGTGGCGCGACACCTCAGCGCCGCAACCCCCTGGAGACTGCCGCATGCGGCGCAGAGGCTGGTGGCGGATCGGCGTGCTGGCCGCGGCAATCGCGGCATTCATGGCCGCGGCGCTGGCGCGCGCCGAGGGGCCGGGCCGGCAGGCTACGCTCCCCGAGAACACCCCCTTCACCGAGGCCCCCGCGGCCGAGAGCGCCGCGATCGCCGGGTTGATCGACCGCGCCGGGTCGGCCCTCGCGGCAGGGCGAACCCCCTCCGACCTGCTTGCCGACCCCGAGTTCCTGCCTGCCCACGAGCACCCGCGCTTCCGCAAGCTCATCCGGGAGAAGGCACAAGCGGCGCCCCTGACGCTCGTGACTCCCGCCGAGCCGGGAGACCGCCTGGTGATCCGCGGCGTCGTGCGGACCGCCGCGGGGGCGGCGGCGCCGGACGTCCTCCTCTACGCCTACCAGACCAGCGCGAAGGGGCTGTACTCGGACCGGGCCGCGCACTTCTCGTCGGGGGACGGAGACCCCGGGCATGCTCGCCTCTTCGGGTACCTCCGGACCGATCGCTCGGGGGCCTACGAAATCCGGACGATCCGCCCGGCGTCGTATCCGCGCTCCGACCTGCCGGCGCACCTCCATGTCCATCTCGAGCCCCCGCACGGGGGGAGCACCGTGATCACCGAGATCGTCTTCTCCGACGACCCGCTGCTGACCGCCCCCCGCCGGCACGAGGCCGAGGAGGTCGGGTTCGCGATCTGCAGCCCGGAGCGCGGCCAGGACGGGACGCTCGCCGCCGTGGCCGACTTCAGGCTGCGCTGAGCGGCTAGCCCCCCGCGGCGTGGCCGTCTCGGCCTGCTAGAATCGTCGGCGGAGGGGACCCGAAGATGATGACCCAGCCCAATCCCAAACCTCGCTTCCTCGTTCCGCTGCTGATCATCGCGTTCTCACTCGCGCTGCGGTACGTCCCGGCCTGGCTCGCCCCGTTTACGATGTTCCACTTCATGACCCTCGGGTTCGCCCCGCTCCTCGGGATGCTCGGCATCCTGATCTGGTGGACCTTCGCCCGGCGCGTGAGCTGGCGCGATCGGCTCTTGGGCGTCGGCGCGGGTATCCTCGCGCTCGTCCTCGTCGTGCTCGTCGCGGACCAGTCCTTGATGTTCGCGCTCATGAGCGAGGCGATCCCCCTGGCGCTCCTGCTCGTCGGGATAGCCCTCCTGTTCACCCGCTCGTGGGACTGGAAGAAGCGGCGATGGCTCCTCGCGAGCTGCCTCGCGGTCGCCCTCCTGCCCTGGACCGCATTCCGCGTCACGGGGCAGCGAGGCGACCTTGGTTTCGAGGTCCTGCCGCGCTGGGGCAAGACCGCCGAAGCGCACTTCCTCGACGCCCTCCGCGCGGGCGGAGCCGCAGATCCGGCCCACCGCGAGAGCGGATCGCTCGTCGGAGTGCCATCCGCCTGGCCGGGCTTCCGCGGACCCTCGCGCGACGGGATCGTGCGCGGCGTTACGTTCGCAACCGACTGGCAAGCGAACCCGCCCAAGGCGCGCTGGCGCCATCCGGTGGGCCCGGCCTGGTCCTCCTTCGCCGTCGCGGGCGGCCTGGCCTTCACGCAGGAGCAGCGCGGCGAGGACGAGGTGGTCGTGGCCTACAGCCTCGAGGATGGGCGCGAGGTGTGGGTCCACGCGGGCAAGGAGCGCTTCGAGGAGCCGCAGGGCGGCCCCGGCCCGCGCGCGACGCCGGCGTACGACGACGGAAAGGTGTACGCCCTCGGCGCGAACGGAAACCTTACGGGCCTCGACGCGGCGACCGGAGAAAAGCTGTGGAGCCGCAGCCTGCGCGATGACGTGAAGGCTCCGCTGCCATCGTGGGGCTTCTCCAGCTCGCCGCTCGTCGCCGGACGCGCCGTGATCGTGTTCGCCGGCGCCGCGGGCAACCAGGGCCTCGTCGCCTACGACCGCGACACGGGGGACCGGATCTGGACCGCGGGCCAGGGCATGTTCAGCTACGCCTCGCCGATGCCGGCGAACATCGGCGGCGTCCCGCAGGTGCTGATCGCATCCGAGTTCGGGATCGAGGCGTTCCGGCCCGAGGACGGCAAGCCCGTCTGGCAGCACGACTGGAACATGCCTCAGATGCCACGCATGGTCATGCCGCTCTTGCTCGCGGATCAGAGCACGGTGATGTTGCCCACCGGCTTCGGCCGCGGAACGCGCAGCATCGCCGTCCAGGCATCGAACGGAACCTTCTCGAGCGAGACGAACTGGGAGTCGCTCGCACTCAAGCCGTATTTCAACGATGCGGTGTGCCACAAGGACCACTGCTACGGCTTCGACGGCAATATCTTCGCCTGCATCGATGCGCGGACGGGGGAGCGGAGCTGGAAGGGCGGCCGCTACGGCAACGGTCAGGTCGTGCTGCTGGAGGATATGGATACGCTGCTCGTCACCACCGACGACGGCGAGGTCGTCCTCGTCGCGGCCGACCCCGCAGCCCTCCGCGAGATCGCCCGTTTCAAGGCGCTCCAGGGCAAGACCTGGAACCACCCGGTAGTCGCGGACGGCGTGCTCCTCGTGCGGAACGCGGAGGAGGCGGCGTGCTACGAGGTAAGATGATGCCCACTTTCGCCGGCTAGCCGCCCGGGACGAGAACGAGTGTGGTCACCGTCGGGCCGGGGAGGAACGGCGTCGGCTCGCCGCGCACCCAGGCGGCATGGCCGTCGCGGTAGTGGGGCGAAAGCGGGTGACCGCTCTGCCCGCACGGCATGTGGAAGATCCCCTCCTCCTCCTTGCCGGGCGACACGACCATCCGCTGCGAGGCGCCGTACGTCGCGCCCTGGGCGCGGGGGAGGTCGCCGTCGCCCGGAAGCGGCTCCGCGGGCATGTCGAGGAAGCGGCCGAGGAACGGGACGGCGAGGCTGAGGGGATGCTGGATGCGCGCCGTGTTCCGCTCCCCCCAGGTGTGCGCGGCGAGCGGCGAGCCGTCCTTGAGGAAGTTCTGGATCGTCCTGTCGATCGCGGCGAGGATCTGATCGTCCCAGCTCCCATACTTCGGGTCCAGGAGGTGGGGCGGCCGCTCCGTCACCAGCCGCCAGAGCGGCCCCTCCTGCTGGTTCATGCGGCGATACTCGAAGCGCGCGTCGGCCGCCTTGCAGGGGGCGACGAGGGGGGCGAACACCTGCTCCGCCAGCGTCAGCCGGAAGGCGCGCACCATCCGGAAACCGACCGAGTCGATCGCGGCGCGCCCGCCCCATCCCTCCACGAAGCGCCGCAGCTCGGCGCGGTGAGGATCGGCCGCGACGGCGGCGTCGGTGAGCGCGGCGAGGAGCAGGTCGTGCCAGCGCTCGTGGAACAGCGCCCGGTCGTCGAGCTGGATCGCCAACAGGTCGCGCGGCACGGCTGCCTCGAGTCCCCGCAGCGCGTCGCGGATCTGGCCGGCGCGGCTGCCGAGGTCGTACCCGCCATCGCCGATCGTCCGCAGCATCTCGCCGTCGACGACGCGGGCGTTCGCGCTCCACAGCCGCCCGTCCGGCGGTGCGATCACCGCCGGGACCTCGGCGTCCCCGACCCAGCCGTCCCAGCGGCGCGTGCCGTCCGCCCAGGAGACAGGGCTCCGGCCGTCGAGTCCGATCCGGCGGGGGAGCCGCCCCAGGAGCGTCCAGCCGATCCTTCCCGCCGCCTCGGCGACGAGCAGGTTCTGCGGCGGCGAGCCGATCCGGTGCGCGATTGCAAACGCGGCGTCGAGGTCGGCTGCCTGCTCGAGACGCATGTGCTCGAGGTTCACCGCCTCCACGTCGTGGGCGGTCCAGCGCAGCGCGCGGGGTCGCCCCTGCCGGTCGTGATCGACGATCGGGCCCCAGATCGTGGTGGTGATCTCGACCGCGTCGGGGTCGGCTCCCTTGACCTGGATCAACTCGGTCGCATGCTCGAAGCGCCGCCACCCCTGCGGGGTCAGATAGCGCTCGGGATCGGCCGGGTCCGCCTCGACGGCGACCAGATCGACGAAGTCGCCGTAGGCGTTCGTGAAGGCCCAGGCGAGATCGCCATTGCTGCCGGCGACCATGGACGGCGTGCCGGGGAGCGTGACGCCGGTCACTTGATGCAGTTCAGTCGCACCGTCGCCGCGCGGCCAGACGAACGACGCGCGGTACCAGATGTTCGGGACCGACAGGCCAAGGTGCATGTCGCCGGCGAGCAGCGGCCGGCCGTCCCGGGTGTGGGTGCCCGCGAGCGCGAAGTTGTTGCTGCCGAGCCGCGGCGGTGGCTCGCCGCCGGGGTCCGGGCTCGCGTGAGGCCACGCCGCCGGAGTCGTGGCGCGCCGCAGGTCGATGACCTCGGGCCCCGGGATGGGCGGCGTCGCGAACGCCGGACCGACGATCGGCGCGTCCCATTCGGTCCCCGGCGGATCGAGGAACTCCGCGAGCGGACCGGGGAGCAGCTCGTGCAGCAGCCCGACCTGCGAGTCGAACGTGGCGTCGGCGTCGTGCAGCGTGAGGAACATGGCGAAAAGCGTGAGCACGGTGTCGATCGGCCGCCACGGCTCCGGCTGCGAGCGCAGGGCGAGGTACTCGAACGGGCGGCCGCCGAGGTCCGCGAGGCCGGCGTTGACCCCCTGCGCGTACGCCTCGACGACGGCCCGCTCCGCGGGCCCCGCCGCGGCGAGCACCCGCTCCGCGACGGCGCGAAAGCGGTGCACGCGGACCCGGCGATCCTCCGCCACCATCGCCGGTCCGATCAGCGCGGCCAGCTCCCCGGCGGCGGCCCGGCGCTGCAGATCCATCTGGAAGAACCGGTCCTGCGCGTGCAGGAACCCGGTGGCACGCGCGACGTCGAGACGGTTCGCGGCCGTGATCGTCGGGATCCCCAGCCCGTCGCGCTCGATCCGCACCGGCGCGGCGAGGCCGGCGATCCGCCCCTCTCCGGTGAGCCTCGGCAGGCTGGCGCCGAGCGCCAGCCGCAACCAGAGCCCCGCGCCCGCGGCGCCGGCCAGCGCCACCACGCCGCCCACCGCAATCCACTTCCCGATCCGCCTCATGCCGGCAGGGATTGTAACCCCTGGGGTAAGATTCCGACCCTGACGATGCGCGCGCGAGACGATCGACCTGCAAGCCGCGGCTTCCTCGCGGTCACGATGGCGCTGCTCGCCTGCCTGCCCCTCGCAGCGGACGCCGCGGCGCCCGATCGCCGCGGGGAGGCCGACGCCCTCTACGCCGCGGTCGAGCTCGAGCGGGCCGCCGCGATCTACCAGGAGCTGGTCGCGGCGCAACCCACCGACGCCGCGCTCCGCATCCGCCTCGCCGACTGTCTGACCCGGACCGACCGCTTCGTCGACGCGATCGACCAGGCGCGCCAGGCGGTCGAGCTCACCGGTGGCGGGGCGGAGGCGCTCGGCGCGCTGGGGCTGGCGCTGTTCCGCAAGGGAGACTTCGCCGCGGCGGCGGAACGGCTGCGCGCCGGGGTGGCGGCGGACCCGCGCTGCGCCGCCTGCCTGTGGGGTCTGGCGCGGGTGCAGGCGATCCAGGGGGACTACGTCGAAGCGGGATCCAACTTCCAGAAGGCGGCGGCGATCGAGCCGGAGAACCCGATCTACCTGCGCGCGCTGGCGAGCTACGTCAGCGACCGCGACAAGCAGAAGGAGCTGTACCGCGGCTACCTCGAGCTGCCGCGCCGCGAGGAGGAAGGGGTCTACGAGAACGCCAAGGCCTGGCTGAAGATGCTCGAGTTCGCCGGCGACCGGCCGCTGGGGCGCGCCGACATCCCCACCGGCGGCACCGAGGTGGGGCTGGAGGTGCGCGGCGGCGTCTGCTACGCGCCGGTGGTGCTCGACGGCAAGCGCAAGCTGCGCTATCTCGTCGACACCGGCGCCTCCGGGCTCACGATCTCGAGCGGCACGCTCAAGCGGCTCAAGCTCGAGGTCGTTGCCGCATACACCATCACCGGGATCGGCGGGAAAGGCACGGTGGAGACGCGCCTCGCGCTGGTCCCCGAGGTGCGGGTCGGGGAGGCGGTGATCCGCAACGTGCCGGCCGTGGTGAGCGATTCGCTGCCGCTCGTCGATGGGTTGCTCGGCCCGACGCTCTTCGGCGGAGCCGCGGTGACGATCGATCAGCCTGGCAGGAAGCTCCGCATCGGCCGCATCGAGACGCCCCCCGTCGTTGCCGACGGCAAGTCGCCTCCTCCTCCGATCGAGATACCGTTCCTCAGCATCAACGGCACGCCGTTCATCCCGGTGAGCGTGAACGGGGTGGCGATGAACGCCATGGTGGATACCGGCGGGTCGCAGGCGGTGCTGTCACGGTTCGCCGCGGAGGCAGTGCCCGGGCTCGAGCTGATGGCGCCGGCGCTTGCCCCGCCCGGGTACCGGGAGATTCGCGGCTCGACGGGCAGCAACCGCGAGGTGCGGGTGGTGCGGCGCGCGACGGTGGTCTATCCGGGAGGAACCCTCGAGATGGCCGCGCATCTCCCCGATGCGGAGCGGATCCTCGTCACCTACGATCTGACGCCGTTCAGCCACGGCCTCGGCACCGAGGTGTGGGCCATCCTCGGCAACCCGCAGCTCGACGGCTTTGCCCTGACGGTGGACTGGGAGCACCAGCTCGTGCGGCTGCAGCGGCCGCGCTGAGCGGTGCTAGAAGTAGAACTGCGCGCTGAGCTGCCAGCGCCGGCCGAAACGCCGATCCAGCTCAACCCCGAGGAACTGGGTCTGATCGACCTCGAAGATGCGCAGGTCGTCGGTATTGAGCAGATTGTCCACCTCCACCCCCACCGACGCGTTCGCCTTGCCGAAGACGAAGTTCTTCTTGTAGTTGAGATTGACCAGCCAGCGTCCCTCGTTGCGTTGATCGTTCCGCTGGTCGGTGGGATAGGTGGTGCGGAAGAAGAACGAGCCGAACGAGTCGGCCGATTCGCGCTGACGGATGAGCGAGAAGGGCAGGCCGGAGGTCCACTCGACCGTTCCGCCCAGGCTCTGGCCGTGGGGAAGAAAGGTGACCGCGGAGAAGATGATCCGATGCGTCTGATCGTAGTTGAGAGGCCCGAACTCGTCGTCGACTGTGCCGGGGTCGTCGCCGTTTCCGGAAAGGAAAGTCTCCGCGTCGCCGACGATCTCGGAGTAGACGTACGACCCGTTCATCTGCCATGAACGGCTGAGGCGGCGCGTGACGACCAGCTGGAGGCTCTCGTAAGCCGACGAGTTGTAGTTCCCCACGCGCAGCACCTGGTTGAAAAAGGGGTTCAGCGCGAAGAGGTCCGGCTGGCCGTCGGCGGTCACGGCGTACCCGGCGAGCGCCAGCCCGCCCCCCCCGGTGTCCCCGCCGCCGTCCCCTCCCGCGTCTCCCTCCACCTCATTCACCCGGCCGAAGTTGTCGTCGAATACCCCGTCGCCGTTCAGGTCCTGGACGTAGTGGTTGATATCGACGTCCTGGAGCTGGTCGCGTCCGGTGCGCTTGACGTAGCTCACCAGGATCGACCACTCCGGGGCCAGCTCGCGCTCGAACCCCAGTGTCAGCTCATCGGTGAACGGCGTCTTCATGCCGCGGTCCACCTGGGTGATGGTAAACCGGCCGGTCTGGAGCGGCACGGCGCTCGCCGACTGGTTGTTCGGGCTGTAGACCACGGTCCGAGGGTCGGGGCCGAGCTCCGGGATCAGCGTCGCCAGGAACAGCTTGTCGTAGAACCGCGACCAGGTGGCGAAGATCTTGGTCCGGTTGTCGGCCCACGGGTCCCAGGAGACGCTGAAGCGCGGCGCGATATTGTTGTTGACCAGGGTGAACTGTTCCTCGGTGCGCTGGGCGCCGGCCAGCCCGCGCTCCGGGTCCAGCGCTCCGAGGCTCGCGAACGGGTCGCCCGTCGTATCGAACTGGTGGCGGCTGAAGGCGGCGATCATGGTGTAGGTGTCGTCCGACTGTCGGTCGCAATAGGGGTTGAACGACGCGCCGTCGGAAATGTTGTCCGGGATCTGGAGGGCGATGTCGTCAGGATCGCCGGGGGTTGCCACGCCATCGTAGTCGCCGTCGTAGTAGGTCCAGAAATCGTCGCCAGACCCGTCGGAGCCGTCTCCCAGACCGTCGCCATACACCGGACCATCGATGTCATAGACGGTGCAGTGCTGGTTGTCGAGCCCGTCTCCATTGACGTCGTAGATCGGCTGCGGGAGGGCGAACGCGTCGTGGAAGTTGGAGCTTCCGGCCGGCAGCCCGCGCGCGACCTCGTAGAGCCTCAGGAACTGCTCCGCCTGCTCCGTTGGCTCGAAGGTCTCGTACCCGTCGGTCGTCGCGGCCTCGCGGTCGTAGCGGAGGCCGAGGTTGACGGTCAGGTTCGGCCGGGGCTTGAACGAGTCCTGCACGTAGAACCCGAAGTTGTCCTTCTCGGCGGTAAGCGTAGGAACGTCGTATACCTGATCCGCGGGGCCG